>OFFQ01002083.1_pt1 | contig 10706 bp, 13 predicted proteins | sample 1521411 | NCBI WGS metagenome assembly OFFQ01 (sample SAMEA3504110, study PRJEB24116) | mouse gut metagenome | biome: mouse gut; feature: mouse-associated habitat; material: faeces | place: Denmark | collected 2011 | reverse complement strand
AAGGCCGTCGGCATCGGTGGGCGTCCGCGTCTGTTCGAGGTCGAGCAGCGTGTGGTGCAGGTCAACGAGGAGCGGCGGTTGCGCGCACCTGGGCACCGCTTTTCAGGGTCCTCCGTGCATGCCGCGGAGTTGGCGGCCTCGCCCGGTTTGGCGCTTGCGTACGTCACCGCCAAACCGCGCATGGCGTACTACCTTGATGTGAGTGCGCGTATCTATGGCATCTATCTGCGGTTCGCCGCGCAAGAGGACATCCATGTGTATTCGATCGACGAGGTGTTCATCGACGCCACGCGGTACTTGCGGTTCGCGGGAGGCAGCGCCCATGAGCTTGCGCGGCGCATCGTGGCCGGCATCTATGCGGAAACCGGCATCACGGCCACCGCAGGCATAGGCACTAACCTCTATCTGGCCAAAGTCGCTATGGACATCGTGGCGAAGCACACCGCTGCCGGGCCTGACGGAGCGCGCATCGCGCAGCTCGACGAGGCGGCGTACCGGCGGCTGTTGTGGGCTCACCGGCCCCTCACCGATTTCTGGCGGGTAGGGGCTGGCTACGCCCGGAAGCTGGAAGCCCACGGCTTGTATACCATGGGCGACATTGCCCGCTGCTCCCTGGGAGGACCGGGCGATTATCACAACGAGGACCTGCTGTATAAGCTGTTCGGCGTAAACGCAGAGACGCTCATTGACCACGCCTGGGGATGGGAGCCGGTCACCATGGCGGATATCAAAGCATACAAGCCGGAGTCCAAGAGCATCTGCTCCGGTCAAGTCCTGCAATACCCCTACGGCTATGACAAGGCCCGGCTGGTGGTACGGGAAATGGCGGATCAGCTGGCGCTGGATCTGGTGGATAAGAAACTGGTCACGGATCAGCTGGTCCTGATAGTAGGCTATGACATTGAGAATCTGAAAGGCGCCTACCAGGGAGAGGTCACCACAGACCGCTATGGCCGCGCCATCCCCAAGCACGCCCATGGCACCGCTAATATGGAGGAGTACACCGCTTCCACCAGGCGCATCGTCACTGCCGCGCTGGAGCTGTTCGACCGGATCATTGACCGCAGCCTGCTGGTGCGCCGGTTTTATCTCACGGCCACCCGTGTAGCGGACGAGAGATCCGCACCGGATAAGAAAGCCTTTGAACAAATGGACCTCTTTACCGACTACGCTGCATCGCAGGTGCAGAAGGCGCAGGAATCAGCAGAGTTGGAGCGGGAGAAGAAGGTACAGCGCACCATGCTGGACATCAAGCGGCGGTTTGGCAAGAACGCCATCTTAAAAGGAATGAACCTGGAAGAGGGCGCGACAGCAAAGGAGCGGAACAACATGATCGGAGGACATCGCAGTGGGGGAGTATGACGACATTATCGGCCTTCCGCACCATGTTTCCAGCACCCGGCCACACATGCCTATGCTGGACCGGGCGGCGCAGTTTCAGCCGTTTAGAGCCATATCAGAAATTTATGATATGGCCCGTTATCAGGAAAAATAAGTTATCAGAAGTTTTGCGCAATACTTTTCAATATCAAGGATCTTCACAGCAAGATTCATGATAACTTATCTGTCCACTTCCTCAAAGAGTTGAAGTTCATAGATGCCATTAAACGGGATATTCAATCCAGAAACAGTTTGAACTGATTTCGTATGTGTATCTACGCGTTTCACTCTTTCCAGTACGGTCACATATTTCCCCCCGTCCTTCTGAGTATCTGCTGCAAAATATACAATCTGAACCAATGGCAACTCAGACACTTTCTCGCTAATACGCTTGAGTTTTTCATTCAAATTATCTGCGAAAGATTCATCCAATTCAACTTGTTTATCAGTAGACCGTGCCGTTTCATGAATCATTGCCTCGAAGCCAGATAGGGCCTGAAAGGCAGAAAACTGAGCGGCGCGGTCATTTGTGCCCATGCGTATATGCTTTAATTTGAACGGATACTCGGTGTCGATAATGTCGCCATAATTGTTTGACCTTGAATTCATAAAATGGATCGCCTCCTTCTATTGGTCCATTTGTGCCTCAAAATACCATTATACGCTCTAAATCGGCTCAGTATAAGACTTTAAATTGCAGCTGGTGTCTGCTAAGCTATATGAGTAGCCGGAATACTGAAACATGGGGGCGTTATTATGAGGCGGTATATAATTGATCACGCCGTGGATGATCTTGTTCGTATTTTCCTCGAAGAAGGATATACAGAAAAGACAATTGCAGAACACAGAAGAAATATCCAAAGAGTGGTGAATCTGCACCATGAGCGTGAAACACCCTTTTATGATTTCAAAATAGTTGAACAGTATGTTGCTGTCCTAAAAGAAAACTACGAATCAGGAATAGTCAGCAGAAGTCGAAAGAACGCATTAGTAAAAGCAGCCTTATATGTGCATGAAATCGCCACTACAGGAACTGTCGCAGCAGGAGCCAGAATAGTTCCGGACAAGCTCTCCCCCCATTACCGAGTGATTTTGGAACAGGTCAAAGATTCAAGGGAATGGAGCGAGGCGCTCAGGCGGAACATTATATATGCGGCGCACACGTACTTTCGATTTCTTGCAGACGCTGGCATCCAGGACATCAGCAACGTCTCGGAAGAGGTAATCCGCTGCTATATTATGCAGAAAGCATCCGTCATGGGTTCGAACAGTGTAAATACCATTCGCAGGAATTTGAAGCACCTTCATCGCTGGCTGAACGAAAAGGGATATATCAAGTATAACTTTTCGGATGTATTATCTTTTACTATGCCAAGCATGTACAAAATCAGCAAGCCTGTGCCCCATGATGAAATAGCGCAGATGTTCCGAGTCATCAACAGGGATACCGCTATTGGAAAACGGGATTATGCAATGTTCATGATCGCTGTTGTTACCGGAATGCGGAGTATTGATATTGCTGGACTCCGGTTTTCAGATATTGACTGGGTCAACGGGGAAATAAAAATCACGCAAAAGAAGACAGATGTACCGCTTGCGCTTCCGTTGACTCAGGATATTGGCGAGGCATTGAGCGATTACATTTTACATGGCCGTCCCAAGAGCAATTTCCCTAACATTTTTCTCACTTCACGCCCACCTGTTCATCCATTGGGCCGAAGATGCATATACAATGCGTTTAACCACGCCAGAGACATTGCCGGATTAAAAAAGCGTCCCTTCCATGACTTGAGACGCGCAGCTGGTACAAGCATGGTAGTAGCTGGCATACCTGTAACTACTGTGGCGCAGGTGCTGGGGCACACAGAGATTTCGTCCACAAAACAATATATATCCCTGGACAGTGTGCATTTGAAAGAATGTTCCCTTGGACTTGCCGGAATTGAACAGACTGGAGGTACAACTTATGATTAAACAGTTCTCCAGCAGTTTCAAGGATAAAATGTGGGCGTATTGCGGTTGGCGCAAATCGCTTGGTTTTTCAGATGACCATGAAAAGCACTTACTCAGATTTGATGCTTATTGCAGCGAATTTCATCCATATATCAGGACACTCACGTCGTCTTTAGTCACAGGATGGATTCAATATGAAATAAAGAGCAATCGGCACTGTATTGCGAACAAGTGCGCAGCTATTCGTTCATTCGCCAAGTATTTAGGCGGCGATGCCTATGTTCTCAAAGAGAAGTACATCTGTTATAAAAGAAATTTGAACCCGTATATCTTTACAGATGAAGAGCTGACAAGACTATTTGCTGCTGCTGACGTTTTGGAAAAACGTGGAGATCCATTTTTTGCGGAGACTGCCGGCTTTATTTTTCGCTTGATTTATACATGCGGTCTGCGCCCACAAGAGGCACGGAAACTGCAATGCGCAGATATCAATTTCAAAACAGGCGAAATATTTATATCCCAATCAAAGCAAAACAAAGACCGTATTATTGTCGCAGCCTCAGACGTCATGGAGCTGTTGTATCGATATCATAATCGTCGCAGCATATTCTGTCGCAATAATGATACTTTTTTCATCCACACAAACGGAACCTCCATCACAGGTGAACAACTGACCAATTTGTTCCAAAAATGTTGGAAAGAAGCAAACCCAAGCCTCGACAGCAAGTTGCTTCCAAGAGTGCGCCCGTATGACCTTAGACACCGATTTGCTTCTGCGGTTCTTCAAAAATGGATCGACGAGGGAAAAAGTCTATATACCATGCTTCCGTATCTTCGGGCTTATATGGGACACGAAGAATTCAGGGATACTTTGTATTACGTACACATATTGCCGGAGAATCTCTTATCCTCAGATCGTGTTGATTGGGAACAAATCGAGTCAGTAGGATTGGAGGACAGCATATGGAGCATATGAACTCTCTTTTTTCCTTAATTCACGATTTTCTCCTCATCGCCTTGCCGAAAGAGCGGAAATGTAGCAAAAACACCATACGCGCATACAAAAAGTCTCTGGAATTGCTTTTGGATTTTGTAAAGGAGAAAACCGGAAAACCCTTTGTCAACCTCACTTTTGAAGACATTGACCGTAATATTCTCACTGCGTTTTTGGATCATCTTGAATCTGAACGAAACTGTAGTGTGAGTACGCGAAATCAACGGCTTCACTGTATCCGCTCATTTTACAGATATGCAGCGCAAGAAGATATCAGCAATGTTTGTCATTTCAATGAGATTGATAAAGTTAAACGGGCAAAGCAGTACCAAACCTTGGTTGAGCATATGAGTGAAACTGCAGTTCAGGCAATCCTTGCACAGCCGGACACAACAACGCATATTGGGAAAAGAGATGCCTTTATGATGCTCTTTTTGTATCGAACGGGAATCCGGGTTCAAGAGCTTGTTGACATTAGACTTAAAGATATACGTCTTGGCAATAATCCATCTCTCACCGTCTGTGGAAAAGGGTCAAAGATTCGCTCAGTTCCATTACGGACCGACACTGTAAAGCACCTTAGGCATTATATAGAGTCCTTTCATACTGAAGGTTCCATGTATAGTGATGACTATTTGTTCTTTACCGTGCGAAACGGAAGCAGAAAACGTATGACGGAGGATAATGTCCGCTCGTTGGTGCGAAAATATGGAATTTCTGCAAGAGAAAGTTGCCTGGAAGTCCCAGAAAATGTGCATCCCCACCTGTTCAGGCATTCGCTGGCAATGTCCCTATACCGGAATGGTGTTGATTTATCCCTGATTTCGCAGTGGCTTGGGCATTCCTGTGTTGAGACTACCTTGATTTATGCCCATGCGGATACAGAGATAAAGCGGCAGGCTATAGCGAAAGCGATTCCGGAAGATTCTGAGCTTAAGCACTTTTTGAATGCTGAGCGGTATACCATTAGCGATGAAGAATTATTAAAACAACTTTGTGGTTTAAAATGATATCCAAACAATACCTCAAAATCCTGCCCCAGTTATCATGAATTTATCAGAATTGAACTCTCTAATTGCATACTTTTGAGATCTTTTTCTGATAACTTATTTTTCCTGATAAAGAGCCTTGACCGGCTACGAAGATGCCGTGCAGGAGACGGCGCGGTATACAGATGAAAAAGTGGAATTGACCGAAGATGAGAAAGCCCTTCTGGACATGGAACTGCAGCGGCTGTCGGACGATATTGCCAGCCGTCCCCAGGTGACGCTGACCTGTTTCCGGCCAGACAAAAAGAAGTCCGGCGGGGCGTATGTCACCACCACCGGCCGGCTGAAGAAAATTGATGATATTGAGGGCGCTCTGATCCTTGCCAGCGGAGAACGGATCGTGATCGAGGATATTCTGGATATACAGGTTACAGAGACATGACCATATCTTCCGATGTTTGCTCCGAGCCGCCCCGCAGGGCATCCGCTACCTCCCCCGCTGCCCGGTTCATGGCCTCCGCCGCATCCTTGAGCCGGGCCGTTTGATCCTCCGTCAATTCAGGAAACCGCTCAGGGAACAGATCCCTTTCGATCAGTTCCGTAACATATTGCTGAGTGGACATTCCTTTTTCCGCCGCGTGGGCATGGATGTCCCGCAGAAGGCCCTCATCGATCTTGATCGCAATTCCTTTTGCCATTACCTGCCGCCCGCCTTTCCAAATAGGGCCTCCTTGTGGGGCGGGGCAACGACTACCAGTTGATGCCGCTCGTTGCCGCATTTATACAGGCACTCCGTTTTCAGCGAAAACCGCACGATGTCGTACTCTGCGTCCTCCAGCTGCAGATTGTCCATAAAAAATCGCCGGTCAATAGAACCAGCGTTGAACAAAAACTGGTGGGTGGGAATGGAAAACAGGGGCTTTGTCATCTCCGCCACGCCAGGGAGGGCGAAGTCCTCGATATTCTGACTGGCCATAATGAGGCTGGAGTCCTTCTTCCGGCACCGCTTGAGCATCCCGCGGATGTATTCGATGGCTGTCGGGTTGGAGAGCCACACGTGAAGCTCGTCCAGCACTGCCACGGTATTGCCCTCGGACAGCACTCGGTCGCTGAGAAAGGAGAGGATGTTGAACAGCAGCGCACCCCGGAGATTCTGCGAGGCGTTTGACAGGTCCTTCACACCGAACACCAGGAAACGCTCCGAGGTGACGTTGGTGTAGCCGTTGAAAAATTTGCTCTCCGCGCCCTTGCACAGGGAGTGGAGCCCCAGAAGGATCTCCTGCAGCAGTTCAGCGGGATAGAGGGGGTCTTTCTCCCTGCCATAGTTCTGGTAGGCGTCCTGGATGACCGCGTAGAGGTCTGACAGGATAGGGTAGTCGGCGGGGTGCATCGTGGAATGGTCCGTGTGGTCGTTGATGCCCCACTTGCCGTACAGCCGCTCCAGCATCAGCTCGATGGCGTCGATATGCCGGTCCGAGAAATCCTTGTAGGAACGGAAGAAATCCTTCAGAAACGAGATGTGCTGACTGAGCCGGGAGCGTTCCGAAAAAGCAGCGGGAGCGTCCTCGTCCGTCTCCCCGCCCATGTCCCACAGCTTCGGCTCCAGGGGATTGATGCGGTATTTCCCGCTCATAAGGTCAATGAAGCAGCCGCCCAGTTTTCCGCAAAGCTCCCCCATTTCATTTTCCGGGTCCAGACAAATCACGGATTTTCCTGACTCCAGCAGGTTGGTGACCAGCAGCTTCAGCAGGAAGCTCTTGCCCTGACCGGAGTTGCCCAGGATAAGGACGCTGGCGTTGGTCTTGTCGTCCGCGCGGCGGTCAAGGTCAACGATAACGTTGCTGCCGAATTTGTCCCTGCCGATGTAGAAGCCCTGGGGATCGGTCTTGCCGGAGTAGTTGTTGGGATAGAGATTCGCCACGGAGGACGCGGGCAGGACCCGCTCGCACTTCGTCCCGAATGCGTTCCGTCCCGCCGGGTTGGCGGAGAGGAATCCCTCCCGCTGCTTGAGCAGAAGGCGGTCTGCCTCCAGCCTGGAGCGGATCAGCTCGCCTGTCACCGTGTCCCGCAGGGTGCGCAGAGCCTCCAGACTGTCCGCGGCGAGATCGATGTAGACCGCGCAGTGCATCAGCGGCTCCTTACTGCGGCGCAGGGCGGCCACCATCGCGGCTACATCCTGGAGGTTGGCTTCCGCCGTGACGCTCTGCTGCATATTGTTGGTGCTGCCGCGCTCGAATTTGCTGCGGTTGGAGGCGTTCTGGATGATCTTCTGCTCCTCCGCCGCCGTGACCCTCCGGAGGCTGATGGAGAGGTTCACCCCGCTGCGCTCCCCCAGGTGGCTGAGAAGGGCCAGCTCCTCCGTGGTGGCGGGATAGCTCCGCAGGGCCATGACGCAGTGGTAGGCGCTGCCCAGAATAAAATGATCCGTGTTGAATTTCACCGCCGCCGGAGCGATCATGTCCAAAAAGTCTTTGGGCAGAGGCTCCAGCGCGGGTCTTGCTTTTTTCGAGGTCCGTTTAGGCATCCGCGTTCACCCACCTTTCGCCATCCACGTCTTCAAATACTTCCGTCGTCATGTCCTGCTGGTAGTAGACCGCCAGCAGCCGCATGAGGTCCTGCCGCCCTGCCTGCCGCACCCGGAAGCCCTGATCCCGGATGTTTTTCTCCAATCGGGTCACCTGGCTGCGGGCGTTCTCCTCTTTCTGGCGGTCCAGCTCGAAGGCCAGAGCGAACTCCCGCGCGGAGGCGGTCCCGGCCTGGATGCTGTCCAGGTGGGCGGCGTCCTGCCGCAGCAGCTCCCGCAAGGCGGGATTCGTCTCCTGCTCCATCCGCCGGCGGTACCAGTCCTTGTTGCTCTGGAAGGATTCACGGGAATCCAACGCCAGCAGCCGGACGGACTCCACGCCCCGCAGGAGGTTGGTCAGGGCCACGATCTTCCCACGAACGCCCTCCGAGGAGAGGACGGAGAGATTGTCCGGCTGGATAAGGAAAAAGACCAGCTCACTGCGGCCTGCCTTCAGGCCGTTTTCCGTGAACTGGTCGATCCCCATGAGCTGCCGTGTGGACAGCAGCCGTTTCTGTTCCTTCTTCTGTTTTCTATTCACGCCGCTCCCTCCATTCGTAATACTGCTGTCGGAGAAACAGGAATGACACCGCGTTTCTCAGAAAATCCAGGATACTGGCGTCTTCCATGCGGATGCTGAGAAAGGCGTACAGCACCGTCAGCACCAGCGGCAGCAGGAAGCCGAAGGAGGCCAGCGCCAGGACAGAGAGCAAAAGCCCAATGCCCACCACCGCCAGGTCCTTCAGCTCCCACAGCCACAATGTCGGCTTCGCAGTCAGGTTGTCGGGATAGATAAAAATCAAAACCACCTCCACTTATTTGCCGGGCATATAAATCTTTACAGGTATATTCCGTTTTTTGCAGTTATCGATCACATATTTTGTTCCACGGGATGCCCCATCCCAGAAGGCCAGAACCAGGTCCGCGTTTTCAATGATCGTAATGTTGCGTTTCAGCGGAGCGGCCCGTCCATACCTGGCGTACTCTGGAAGGTACTCCGTCAGTTTCAGCCCATGTTGCAGCGCATAATCTTTTGCGCTGGCGTCTACTCCTCTTGCCCCTCCGGAAATAATTTCGGTTGTCTCCTCCGGAAGATAATCTTCCAAGTTATCTACCAGCAGCTCTCTTGAGCCAATTACTGCCACTCGCATACTTGTTCCCCTTAAATTTATAAGATATACAGTATAGCTATTTCTGAATTGTACCACACTCTATAGATAAAATAAGCACACAATATATCTAATATGGGGTGATGGTATGTCCGTCAAAAGCATTTCATTTCGAATGGAGGAGGAAATGCTGGAGAAGCTCGGTTATGTTGCGGACTATGAGGGGCGTTCTGTGAACAGTCATGTACTGGTTTTGATCCGGCAGAATATCAAAATGTTTGAGGCTGAACATGGGGTCATTGAGGGAACGATCCGCGCGATCTCCAATGCGGACATGCTGATCATCGGCGGAACCTCTCTGGTGGTTTATCCGGCAGCCGGATTTATCGATTATTTCCGGGGAAAGCATCTGGTGGTGATCAATAAGAGTGCGACAGCGAGAGAGGTTGGAGCAGAACTCAGTATTGCAGCGCCGATCGGAGAGGTATTGGGGCGGATTGTTGTGAAATAGTACGGTTTCTATGGTATTTTCAGATCAACTGGTATATAATAGAGAAGATTTGGGATACTATTTACGGCAGAGTCCCAAGATTGTTACATCATAATGAACATATTAAGAAAGGAACAGGTGATTCAAGATGCAGAAATATGTATGCGAAAGTGCATACGCAGAAATATATCCGCAAAAATATGAACACGGGAAGATGTGCATGAAAATACGAGCACGGAAAGAGAGCGGAAAGAACAATGGACAGATTCCGCGAAATGCTATATACTATATCATGATGGCATGCCTGGCACCGTGTATTCCCCGCTCCAGGCATCAGGGTTTGTGGTTCCGGGAATCCCCCTGATCCACAAGGGCTGTCGGAAATGATTTTCGATCCGCAATATATACTGTGAGATACTGAAGCCTGCCGCTGCATTGTATGTTAACAGCATTTCCCGACACCTCCAGCCCGGATAATAATCAGAAAAAGAATCAGAAAAGAGTTTATTCCATGAAAGAAAAAGCCAGCAAAAGCATGCTTCTGCTTTATTTTACGCTTTACCTTGTGGCCGCACTGACCCTTGCCCTGAATCAGCCGCTGAATGACGAGACCTTTCAGTTCATGGGCAACCCGCCCGATGAGCATTCCCGATATAAAGTGCCGTTGTACATCTGTAACCACGGTACCCTGCCCACCGGCTTTGAGGAAGAGCTTATCAGCGGCGACTGCAGATGGACTTATGGATTCTATACCCTGCTGCCTTATATTGTGCAGGGATATGCCATGCGCTTTGTGGATTTGTTCACGGATTCGCCCCTGCTTCTTCTGTACACGGCCAGATTTGTCAATATCATTCTGGGGCTGATCATGGCCTGGGTCGTCCTGCTGTTGGGGAAAAAGCTTTTTCCTGACGACCGCGTGCGCTGGCTGTTCTGTTTTCTGGTGACGTTCCTGCCCCAGAGCCTGTTTTTACACACTTATGTCAATCCGGATTCCATGTGCCTCCTGTCCACGGCGCTGATGCTCTACGGCCTGGTGCGGGGATATGGGGACGGCTTCTCTCTACGCTCCTGCGCCATTCTGGCAGTCGGGGTGATTTTGTGCGCGCTTTCTTATTACAACGCCTATGGCTTCATATTGGGGAGTATTCTACTCTTTGCCGCATATTTTCTGAAAAATGAAAGCGGGAAAATGAGATATGACTGGCGGAATTTTCTGAAAAAGGGG
>OFFQ01002082.1_pt1 | contig 10707 bp, 10 predicted proteins | sample 1521411 | NCBI WGS metagenome assembly OFFQ01 (sample SAMEA3504110, study PRJEB24116) | mouse gut metagenome | biome: mouse gut; feature: mouse-associated habitat; material: faeces | place: Denmark | collected 2011 | reverse complement strand
CACAGGCGACCGGCAGGTCCTGGAGAGGCTGGGCCTGGAGCCCACCCAGGCGGTGGTGGCGGTGACAGGGGAGCGGTGCGCCCGGGAGGTGTCCGAGTGCGCCAAGGTGCTGGCGCTGGGCTATCGGTATGTGCTGCTGGGGGTGAACAGCGGCGGAGAGGCCTTTGCCCGCAGCCTGCGGCGGGAGTACGGCATCTCCCTGGTGCTGGACCCCTCGCCGGACCAGCTGGACCGGGCGGATGCGCTGGTCATGTTCTCCCAGCGGGGGGATCTGGCCAGGAACAACCCCATCCTATACACCCTCTATCCCGGCGGAGAGGCGGGCCGGGGCCGTCTGCCCCTGGCGCTGCCGGAGGGGATCCGGGACCAGGTGGAGGCCAACTGCGACTTTGAGCAGCTGGCGGCGGCGCTGTACGCCACAGGCGGCCTGCCCCTGGAGAGTCTGCTGGGGGGATGAGGCGTGAAAAAAGGAAGCGGATGATCCGAGGCTTTTCTCGGATCATCCGCATTTTTGCGCTCTCAGGGATTTTTTTCACCTGTCATCTCCCACAGGCGGTCCGCCAGATTGGCCAGCTCCTCCAGTCCCAGTACCTCCCCCCGCACGGCCGGGGACAGGCCGCAGCCGGCGATGGCGTCAGCGATCCGGTCCTTGCCCAGCCCGAAGACGGAGGACAGGCTGTTGGCCAGGGTCTTCCGCCGCTGGGCAAAGGCGGCCCGGACCGTCCGGAAGAAGAAGTCCTGGCCGCAGGCTGGCGACACCGCCGGGGTCTGCCGCATCCGGCAACGCACCACGGCGGAGGTGACCTTGGGGGCGGGGAGGAAGCAGTCCGGGGGCACGTCGAAGAGGATTTCCGGCTGGGAGTAGTACTGCATGAAGACGGTGAACGCGCCGTAGTCCCCGGTTCCGGGCCGGGCGGCCAGACGCAGCGCCACCTCCCGCTGGATCATGACCGTCATAGCCTCGAAGCGGCCGGAGGACGCCAGGACGCGGAGGACGGGGGTGGTGATGTTGTAGGGCAGGTTGGCGCAGACCAGGGGGGTCAGACCCTGGAAATGCTGGTCCACCAGGGCGGGGACGTCCAGCTTGAGGATGTCGCCGGGGACCAGAGTGAAGCGGTCCGCGTCGGCCATGGTCTCCGCCAGCACCGGCAGCAGGGCCTTGTCCAGCTCCACGGACACCACCTGACCGGCCAGGGCGCACAGCTCCCGGGTCAGGCATCCGATGCCCGGGCCGATCTCCAGCACGCCGTGGGCCATGTCCGCGCCGCTAGCGGCGGCGATCTCCCGGGGAACCCAATCAGCAATGAGGAAGTTCTGGCCCATGGACTTGGAGAAGTGAAAGCCGTGGCGGGAGAGCAGGGCCCGGATCTCCCGGATATCGCAGAGATTCATCGTGTGTCCTCCTTTGCGCGGGGGCATGTTGGTATGGAATATGGAGAAACGGCGGGTCAGACGCTCCGCCACAGCAGCAGGTTCTCCCGGATGTCCACGTCCACCCGGCCGCTGTCCCGCAGCCAGGCCAGATAGGACCGGACCGTGCTGCCCACCAGGACATACTGTTCAAAGCTCATGGTCATGCCGCAGCTCTGGAAGACGCGGGCCAGGATCTGCTCGAAAGCCAGGGGCTCCCGGCAGATCTCCAGCAGCCGGGCGGCCACCTCGTGGACCTTGGCCCGGTTCTGCCGGACCAGCTCCCGGATGTCCCTGGCGGCCTCCGCGTGGGAGGGCACAAACAGGGCGGCCTCCATGGCCTCCACCTGATCCAGCGTGTTCAGATATGCGTCCACATCGTAGAGAAAGGAGACCGCGTACTTGCTCAGCGTGGCCTGGCTGGCGACGCAGTCGGCGAGGAACACCACATCGTCCGGCGTCCGGAAGCCCACCATGTCAAAGGAGTGGCCCGGCAGGGGGATGACCTGGATCTGGGCGGGAAAGCCGGGGTCCGAGAAGGGGGAGACCCGGCTCTCCTGGGCCATGAGGAACTTATGGCGCAGGTCCCGGCAGGGGCATCCGCCATAGAGGAAGGAGGGCTCCAGGATGGGGTGGGCCGTAAAAGCCGCCTCCATGCCTTGGGCGAAGATTTTGCACTCGGTCCGGTCCTGCAAAAAGCGGTTCCCGCCGATGTGGTCCGCGTGGGAATGGGTGTTGAGTACGCCCAGCAGGGGCCAGCCGTTGGCGTCCAGAATCTGGCGGGCCCGCTTCCCGGCGTCCTTGCTGTTGCCGCTGTCCACCAGATAGGCCCCCTGGGGGATGCGGTAGACGCCCAGCTTGGTGGGGCTGTCAATGTAAAAGGTGTTTTCACCGGCCTGGATCAACTCGTACATGGCGTGGTCCTCCTTGGGCGATTCTCAGGGGATATGCCAAGTATACCGCGATGGCGGGGAAATGTCCAGCGGTTGACGGCGGTTTTCCGAGCCGGGGATGATTTTCGGTGGGCATAGGGACAGTCCTTTGAAACATACTTTGAACAAAAGGAGGAATGGTATATGTTTTCTACAGCGTTGCTGCTGCTGCGAAGCAGCCTGTTTTTATCTCTGCATCTGTCGGGAAATGCCAGCTCATTCCCCAAGCCCCTGAGCGCGGAGGAGGAGCAGATTTATCTGGAGCGCTGTGCCCAGGGGGACCTGGAGGCGCGGAACGTGCTGGTGGAGCGGAATATGCGGCTGGTGGCGCATATTATTAAGAAATATTACACCCAAAGTGTGGACCAGGACGACTTGATCTCTATCGGGACGATTGGCCTCATAAAGGGAATCTCCAGCTATAAAACGGAGAAAAATGTCAAATTAGCGACATATGCGGCCAGGTGTATTGAAAATGAGGTCCTCATGTTCTTTCGCAGCCAGAAAAAACTCCAGGGGGAGGTCTCTCTCTCAGAGACGCTGGATACGGACAAGGACGGGAATAATCTGTTCTTGATGGATATCGTAGGAGTAGAGGACACCATGCTGGAGGACCTGGACACTCGGGACAGCCATATCCGGGTCAGGCAGCTGGTGGACCAGTGCCTGACCGAGCGGGAGGCCGACATCATCCGGCAGAGGTATGGTTTGAACGGCAAAACGCCACGCACCCAAAGGGAGCTTGCCGCAGACTATGGGATATCACGCAGCTATGTATCCCGCCGCGCTTAATGTAAACGATGCCCGGAAAGCCTTGCAGTGCAAGAGCTTGTCCGGGCATTGGGTGCTTAGGGTAGCACCACGCTTATTGTAAATGATGGGGAAATTTAGGGAGATAGGCGGTCATTTATCTATCCCTTGGCAATCATAAAAGTTCGACCTCACGAGCTGTTATTGATTTATCAAGCGGAACAGGCAAAAACCTTACTCGCCGCTTAAGTGTTAGCGGTATTCCGCGGTCACTCTGAATAATATAGTCTGGAGTAAAGAAATAGTCATCACGTGTTCCGTCACTGATAAAGCCAGCGGTCCTTTCTGTATTCAAATAAGATATTATCCCATCAACTTTTCCAGGGAGATTTGCTTGTAATATTAATTCGTCTGTAACTCTAGTTACTGTGGCAATCCAGTCACCCTCATCCTTACTTCGTGAACGCGCAATTCTCTCACTATTAAATTGATAATGTGTTGGAATATCTGCATATAGACAATAAGAATAATCGAACCAATACGTTGTTCCTCTACGTCCTGTGCCTAATTCCTTAACTTTTAGAATATTATATTCAGAAGATTTATTAGTGTATTTTAATAGTATCGGGGATTTGTTTGGAAACTTGAAACGATAGGCAGTTCTCTTTTTACATACAGATGTTAACGTATGTAGAAACTCTAAATCATCACCATGATATAGCTGTTCCATCTGAGCTGCTTGGCTTTTGATTGCTAAAATAGCATCTGCAACATTTGCTCGATCGGTGGCGTGGCATCGCTTATAGCACTCATCAAGTGTTGAATCGAGTAATTGGACTAACCTCCGCATATTACCATCAGAAGCATAAATTATTTGTTCAAATAATTGCATATTTTCTTGACTGATGTCAAATATCGTTTCAGCAGATATTGCCTGCGATGCTGCCGACGCAAGATATTTTTCTACAATTGAAACCGTTTTATTCAAAAAGGCTTCATAGCCAGTCGTAGTATAAATATCGTCCTCTAAAGCAACCACATCTCCGTACCTTGTTTCGGTCAGTATATCAGCAAATGTGTGAGGATATATTGCGATTTTAGTACGAATAAAGTCTATAGTTCGCAACTGATTCATCAGAGTTTCAAAATATGAAGTATTACCCCGTTCTTCAAAGAAACTCTTATCAATAGAGCCGACTTCGTCAAAAAGTACTAATATCTTGCAGTTTATTGGCCGCAGAAGAGATTCATATGCAGCAGTGAAATCCTCTATTTGGGGATGATCTTTCCTTTTTAATTCGATAAAATTAGTTCTACTATACGCGCCACACGCTTGAAGAAAACTGTTTCCTATAGTTCCTTGCGTGTTAAGTTCAGTGCTGACCTGTTGGGTATATTCCTCAGCTGTTAACTTGTTGAGCTTTTCAATTATTGGCTTTTGTGAGACTCGGCTAAACCACATTCCAAACACATTATTTTGTATTCCTTCATGAAGTTTTACTAATTCATTTGCAGACTGGATTCGCTCACATGTGGTGAGAATCTCATGAATAAGTCTAATAAGTATACTATCGTATATCTTTTCGGGATTTCGAATATTCTGAAAATCACTGAGTTTTATATATAGTGGCAAAATAATTGAAGTGCTCTCCATCATTTGTGGAACCAAAATAGAAAGATAATACGTATAGTTTGCACGTAAATACATGGTTTTCCCTGTGCCCATTTTACCTTTAATCATCTCATTACAATAGTCAAAAGGTCCAGCGACACCATTTGTAGGATCTACAAAGAGTTCCAGAATATTTTCATCCAAAAACTCATCGGCATTTCTAGTTTGAAAAGGGCGCATCAAAATGAGATCAGCTATTTTCATATAAGTCTCCTCCAAATGTAAACAATGTAAAGGAAACACTGATTAATTCTGTATATAGGTTTTACAAGGAAACAAAAGCACAACATACTGCGTTTCTTCCTAAAAACTGATGATTAAATCAGTGATTCCTTAATTTGAGGCCAATAAAAAGTCCAACACTTTTATAATTTTAATTCCATCCTGCGTCTGTGTTAAATCACAATCCAGCGCAATTATTAACTTCTCATAATTGTCTCGAATCTTCTGTAGAGGAGCCAACTCTCTCTCTCGTGTCTCTGGTGCGTTCATATTCTCCGTAACCTGGATATACTTCTTTTCATCCGCCTTAGTGGCAATGAAATCTACTTCCTGATTGTCAATCTTTCCTATAGCTACATCATACCCTTGGCGTAGCAGCTCAAAATAGACGATGTTCTCTAAAATATGCCCACTGTCCCCGTCTCGATAGCCTAGCAAGTAGTTTCGCAGGCCCATATCTACAATATAATATTTGCCTAGTGTTCGCAGATACTCTTTGCCTTTAATGTCGAACCGTTTGATTTCGTAGAAGATATATGCCTCCAGTAGCGCCACAATATAACTCTGGATGGTATGCACCGCAGGTTTCCTACGGCCTTTTTCTTCTAAAAGGCCCTCGTTGACCAGCGTGTTGCCAATAGAGGTTGCCGACACATTGTTTCCAACATTGTCTGCCAGAAACATAATAATCTTCCGAAGCAGAATGGGATCAGTGATGGTACGGCGCCCTTTCCGCTTTTCCCGCTCTAAAATATCGTTGACAACAGCGGCGGAGTACACTCCATCCAGCGCAGCGGTGACACGGTCGATTTCCAATCCCACATCTGCCAGCATAGGCATCCCACCGAACCGGGCGTACTCATTGAATAAATCCCGCTCATCGTAAATATCGCCGTCCTGATCTGTGATTCGGCGTTTTAGCGTTCCAGTAGGTGATTTCTTTTCTGTCATAGTATATCCGTGGAAATCCAAGAATTCCTTGAACGAAAGGGGGAGCATCTTGATTTCGACATATCGGCCCGAAAGGTAGGTGGACAACTCAGAAGAAAGCAAATAAGCATTAGAACCAGTGATATAGATATCACAATCAAAATCTACGCGGAAGGAGTTGACCGCGTTTTCCCAGCCGGGAATCCGCTGCACTTCGTCAAAGAATAGATACATCCGTTTATCAGGCAGAATGCGGGCTTTCACATGTTCGTAAAAACCTCTGACATCCATGTCTGGAAAACTCATGGACTCAAAGTTCATTTCCAATATCTGCTCCTGGCTAATACCAGTTTCCCGCAAGTGCTGGGCCATCAGCTTCATGAGACTGGACTTGCCGCAGCGCCGAATGCCGGTGATGACTTTAATCATTTCGGTATCCTGAAATGCAATCATGCGGTTCAAATAGAGGTTGCGTTTTTTCAAAGTGAGTTTCTGCATTGTTCCACCACCTTTATTTGTTAGTATATCATAGTTATAACCAAAATTCAAGTTTATTACATCAAAGTAATATAATTTGTTTTTTCGAAAATTTATAACCCCGAAGACATGAAAATATCGAAATTATAATAATGCAGTTGATATATATGCGGACGGGCCTGTTAAAATAGGACTAAATCAGCAACACCCCACAGCAAGGGGCGCACTGGTTTAGTCCTGTTTTTATTCTATGAACATAGAAGGAGGCCAAAAATGAGCGAAATGGCGAAAATAACAGCAATCTGCAACCAAAAAGGCGGTGTGGGTAATGGAAAGCAAGTGATTATGGAAAGCTGAGAGAAAAATGCTGGAGAAATAAAGGGAAAAATGTTGAATGACTTTGCATAATACCGGAAAATGGAGATAGCCGAGAGGCAAATCAACATGGAGGTATTACAATGCAAGTCAAAAACGTCAGGGACAGCGTAGTCCAGCTCAAACGGGCACTTGAGGAAAACGGGTATAGCAAGGGCAGGATTCTTCAATTCAGCAGCACCACCAATCAGTTGTTAGAGTTTATGGGTACGAACGGTATCCACGAGTACAGCATGGACGTAGGTCTGCGCTTCATGGGCGAGCGCTATGGATTCAAGGCGAAGGAAAGATTGAGCCACGTCAATCAGGAACGGCTCTTGGATCTGACGATGCTGTCGGAGTTTCAGTTGCATGGGATGTATACGGTGCGGCACCGGAACCGGAATTATCATATCCCGGAACCATTTCAGCAGGCAACAGAGGAGTTTTTGGCTCACCGGCGTTTTGTCGGCATCATAGAGAAAAATATGGGCACGATCAGCCTGTATCTGGAACGGTTTTTCCGCTATCTGACGAGCCAGGATATTATGGAACTTGAACAAATCAGAGGGGAGCATATTCACAGTTTCCTGCGGTATATCAGCGGTTACAGCAACCAGACGAAAGATCATACGATGCGTACCGTGCGGCAGTTTATAGAATTCTGTTGGCGAAACCAGTATCATTCTCAAAATTTGGCCGGCTTTGCGCCAAACGTCCACTATGACAAACGGGCTCGAATCCCTTCCGTATATTCCTATGATGAGGTCATGAAGATTCTCAGTATGGTTGACCGGAACAATCCAGTAGGGAAACGCAATTACGCCATTCTGCTGCTGATTACCCGGCTTGGCCTTCGCACCGGAGATGCCAGTGGGCTGCGCTTTGAGAATTTTGATTGGGAGCATAACCGGCTCACACTGACCCAGCACAAAACCGGACGGCCACTGACTCTGCCGCTGCTGGAAGATGTAGGTCTTGCTGTAATTGATTATCTGAAATTTGGAAGGCCGAAATCTGACAGCGATACTGTTTTTCTCAGTCATAAGCCCCCGTTTAAGGACTTCCCTTCCGGTTCTCTCTATGGGATCGTCTCAGACTATATCCGTAAAGCTGGCTTGACGGTTCCGGGGAAGAAACGCGGCCCGCATTCTCTGCGGCACAGCCTGGCCAGCAGGCTGCTGGAGGAAAATGTACCGCTTCCTGTCATTTCGGAAATTCTGGGTCATGCTACAACGGAAACGACGGCGGTCTATCTGACAATTGGCATTGACCAGCTTCGCCGCTGCGCATTGGAGGTGTGAACATGATTACTGTCACACCGATTACAATGAGCGGCGTTTTTGCCCCGCTGGCGGAAGAATTTATCTCATTCAAGCGGGCACAGGGCTATAAATATTATTCTGAGGCAAAGGTCCTCAGCCGTTTCTGCCGTTTCACAGAGCAATATGAGCTGGCAGAGCCTGTTTTGAGCAGAGAATTAGCCATGGACTGGACCGCCCCCAGGGAAGGCGAAGCAGCCAAAAGCCGCCTGCACCGAGTCAGTATCTTAAACCAATTCAGCAAGTATCTGGAGCTGACCGGGCATGAAGTCTATATGCTGCCCTCCCGCCACTGGAGCCAGGGTTCTTTTACGCCTTATATCTTCACACATGACGAAATAGACAAGCTGTTTCAAGCGGCAGACAATATTCGTCCCATTGCCCAGGCCAGAAACCTGCATAAAGAATTGCCGGTCTTATTCCGGCTGCTCTACGGCTGCGGTCTGCGTGTCTCAGAAGCGGTTGGACTCCACTGCCGGGATGTTGATCTGGAAAAAGGTATTCTTACGATTCGAGAAGCAAAGAACGGGCGGGACCGGCTGATCCCGCTTTCTGAATCGCTGCTGAAGCTGCTGCGGGCTTACCGGGAGGATACAGCCTTTTGGCCGCAAGAGGATGATTTCTTTTTCCCGGCTCCGGACCGGACGATCCTCAGCCCTAATACCGTCTACCAGCGATTTCGAAAAGTCCTGTGGGCCGCCGGGATTCCATACAACGGAAAAGGAAATGGGCCGCGCCTGCACGACGTTCGTCACACATTCGCGGTTCATACGCTGCAAAAGTGGGTGGAATGCGGCGAGGATCTGACCGCGATGCTCCCGGTCCTGTCTGTTTTTATGGGGCATAAATCTCTGCGGGCCACATCCCGGTATCTGCGTTTGACTGCCGAAGTGTACCCTGACGTGGTACGGCAGGTAGAGACTGCCTGTGCTTATGTGATTCCAGGCGGTGAGACACTGTGAAACCAACGGATTTTGCCATACAGCTCAGCCGTTATCTTGGTTCATACCTCCCAGGACAATCTGGATGCAGCATGAATACCATCCGCTCTTACCGGGATGCGTTTTCTCTCCTGCTGCTCTATTGCCGGGATGAGCGGCAGCTCCCCACCCAAAAGTTGACATTGGAGCAGATTGACCGCCATCTGGTAGAGGACTTTCTGCAATGGTTGGAAACCTGCCGCGGCTGCTCTGCCAGCACAAGGAACAACCGACTTGCAGCGATCCACGCCTTCTACACCCATTTGCAGTATGAAGCACCCCATCTTCTGGAACGATGTCAGGAAATCCTCTCTATCCCATACAAAAAAGCGCAGAAAAAAGTAGACCTTGTTTGAAAAATGGCAAAACGCCGTCTCTGGGCATCTTTTTCCGCCAGGACTGCGTTGATTTGACTTGAAATCCGTCAGGATTCCCGCGTCAAATCGCCTTGCCTGGCAAAAAAATCTGCCCAAATCCGGCATTCCGCCAATTTTCAAACAAGGCCTAATGTCTTATCTTACGCTGGATGAAATCCAGGCGCTTTTGGCACAGCCGGATACCCGTACCACCGCTGGACGGCGTGATCTTACGATGTTGAGCCTTCTCTACGATACCGGTGCGCGTGTGCAGGAATTGGCTGACCTCAAATTGGGTGATGTCCGCCTTTCCAGTCCTACGGTGATTCGTTTGACAGGAAAGGGCGGAAAAGCGCGACTTGTCCCAATCATGGCCCCAACGGAAAAGCTGCTGAGGACCTACTTGGAAGAGCATGACTCCAACTACTCCGTTCACAATGGGTATCCGCTGTTTTGTAACCGGGAGGGAAAAAAGCTGACCAGGGCTGGAATCGCCTATATCCTGAACAAATATGTGGCACAGGCTCAGTCCTTGGGTGGCATTTCGCCGCAAACTGTGGTCTCACCTCATGTGCTGCGCCACAGCAAGGCCATGCATCTGCTCCAATCCGGTGTGAATTTGGTCTATATCCGCGATCTGCTGGGCCACGCCGATGTAAGTACCACAGAGACCTACGCCCGCGCCGACGAGCGATTCAAACGTGAGGCACTCATGCTGGCATACCCCAGCCCCTCGCCTGAACCGGAGAATACTGTCTGGCAAAGGAACTCTGATTTGATGGACTGGCTCAAAAGTCTTGGTAAATGATTTCCACACATTATGGAAAGTTCTTCCGAGATCTTCGGCTTGTTTGCCAATACTTTTGAGGTGGGACTTTCCATAATCTTTTTCTTTCCATTACCAACTCCGCCCTTTTGGTTAGTAACTGCGATTACCATATTTTCACGCATGACGTGCCCTCCTTATAAGAGCCAAATGTTCTGGAGTTTTTGGAGAAATCTCATGGAACTCCAGACTTATCATTAAATCGACTAAATAGCATTTGGGGAAATAAAGTGTATGTGAAACAGTCAGGCTCTTCAAGTCGTATTCTTTTCGCCAAGAGCGAATAGTTTTAGGAGAATAACCAAGTAACATTGCTACTTCCTCAAGCCGTAGAACATCAGGGGCGGCTTCCCATTCTTGTAAAAGGATCGCTTGGAGGTTAGCCTTACCTGGCTTCACAGCGCATCACGAAACGCTGGCGTACCAGATGCCAGAACTGAGACCTGGTGCTCAGTCAGTTGGAGATCATGTTCTCC
>OFFQ01002078.1_pt1 | contig 10729 bp, 11 predicted proteins | sample 1521411 | NCBI WGS metagenome assembly OFFQ01 (sample SAMEA3504110, study PRJEB24116) | mouse gut metagenome | biome: mouse gut; feature: mouse-associated habitat; material: faeces | place: Denmark | collected 2011 | reverse complement strand
CCGGCAACAGCCACTACTTCCGCATCTGCTTCCTGGACCCCTTCCAGGGCACCGTCCTTGCCAACTTCGCCAGCGAGAAGTTCTCCGCCAAGAAGGCGTACCTCCTCGGCGAGCTGGGCAACGACTATGACCAGGGACTTCTGAACTACTTCGAGCAGGCCTTTGACGGCGACGTGGTGAAGGACTCCTTCCCCACCAACACCTCCGACTTCTCCACCTATCTGAACAAGGCCGTGGCCGAGGGCGCGGAGGTCATCTTCTGCCCCGTCTCCATCGCCTACTCCACCCAGATCGTGAAGCTGGCCGCCTCCATGAACCTGGACATCCCCATCCTGGGCTCCGACACCCTGGACAGCAACAAGGTCCTGGAGGCCGCCAAGGGCTCCAATGTCCAGATTTACGTCTCCACCTTCTACCAGGAGGGCGGCGCGCCGGACTTCGATAACGGAATCAAAGCCTGGCTGAACGAGGACTCCACGGCCATGACCAACAACGGAGGAAACGACACCATCGCGGCGGTGACCGCCATGGGCTATGACGCGTACTATGTGGCCCTGGAGGCCCTGAAGGCCGCCGGCTCTCCCGACAAGGCCGCCGTCAAGGCCGCCCTGCCCAGCCTGACCTACACCGGCGTATCCGGCGACATCGCCTTTGACGAGGTGGGCGACGCCATCCGGGATACCGCCTATATCAAGACGGCGGACAACGCCGCCGGCGCCTGGACCCTGGAGACCGTCCAGACCGCGAAGTAACTTTTCTCGAGAGAAAAGTTACCAAAAGAGCTTTCGCTCGCTCTGGCAGCTTGGTGATTGACCAAGTCGAAGCGACGGCAACTTAGATTTGCGATTCCGCTGGCCTGTCGGGGGGAAAATCCCCCGGCAGGCGTCGGCGTTTCACAGGACCGCCTCGAAAGCGGCTGGTTCGGCCTTTTTCGAGACGGTCCTCCGCATGCCCCATATCAAAACGACAAGGGAGGGTTCCCTCGTGCAATACGCCATTTCCATTCTGCTCTCCGGCGTGTCCCTGGGCGGGCAGTATGCCCTGATTGCCATCGGGTACACCATGGTCTATGGCATCCTGCGCCTGATCAACTTTGCCCACGGAGACGTGTTTATGGTAGCCGGACTGATAATGGTCTATCTCTCCGCCTCCATGCCCCTGTATCTGGCGGTACCGCTGATGATTGCTTTAACAGTCCTTCTGGGCTTTCTCATCGAGCGTGCGGCCTACAAGCCCCTGCGCACCGCCCCCCGGATGTCGGTGATGATCTCGGCCATCGGCGTGAGCTACCTGCTGCAAAACCTGGCCCTGTATATCACCGGCGGTCTGAACAAAAATTACCCCACCATCCCCTGGATTTCCGACCCCATCACGGTGTTCGGCTCCCCCACCAAGCGGGTCACCCTGATTACCCCCTTCCTCACGGTGGCGCTGGTGATCGTTCTGGTGTGGCTTATCAATCACACCAGAGTGGGCATGGCCATGCGGGCCGTCTCCCGTGACTTTGAGACCGCCCAGCTCATGGGCATCCGCATCAACAACGTCATTTCCGTCACCTTTGTAATCGGATCCTTCCTGGCGGCCGTGGGCTCCATGCTCTACTTCTCCAACTACCCCGGCGTGGTCCCCACCTCGGGCGGTATGCCTGGCCTGAAGGCCTTTGTGGCCGCCGTCTTCGGCGGCATCGGCTCCATCCCCGGCGCGGTGGTAGGCGCCTTCATCATCGGCATATGCGAAAACATCATCAAGGGCCTGGACATCATTCTACAGGCCGTAGGCGTGCTGAAGGAGCCCCTGGAGCTGGCCACCTTCTCCGACGCATTCACCTTTGCGCTGCTGATAATCGTTCTGGTCTTCAAGCCCACCGGCCTGTTCGGTGAGAAGACCACCGACAAGGTATAGGAAGGGGGAGACAGCTATGATTACAACCCGCAAAAAGACCAATCTTATCTCCCTGCTTCTGGTGGCCGCCATGCTGGCCCTTGTCATCGTTCTGGACCAGGTCATCCAGCCCACTGACAGCATGTCCATGCTCCTGAAGGTGCTGCAAAAGGGCTCCATCTACGCCCTGGCCGCCGTGTCTATGAACCTGCTCAACGGCTTTACCGGCCTGTTTTCCCTGGGGCACGCCGGCTTCATGCTCATCGGCGCCTACACCTACGCCATCCTCACCATCCCCTCCGAAGCCCGGGATGTGGTCTATCAGTACTACGACGCCGCCATCCGTCTCTCCTTCCCGGAGGCGCTGGGCAATGCCATGGGCCCGGTGGGCACCCTGCTGGGCGTGGTGCTGGCCATCGTCGCCGCGGGGCTGGTCGCCACCGTGATTGCCTGGCTTATCGGCCTGCCGGTGCTGCGGCTGAAATCCGACTACCTGGCCATCGCCACCTTGGGCTTTGCCGAGGTGGTCCGGGCGGTCTTCCAGTGGGGCAAGCTGGGCCCCATCACCAACGGTTCCAACCCTCTGAAAAGCTTTGTGCGCATCAACTCCTTCCAGCTCAAGCTGGGCGGCACCACCATCAGCCTGACCACCTTTGTCCCTGTGCTGCTGGCCACCGTGTGCATCGCCCTTATCGTCCTGCTGGTGAACTCCACCTACGGCCGGTCCTTCAAGGCCATCCGGGACGACGAGGTGGCCGCCGAGGCCATGGGCATCAACCTGGCCAGGCACAAAATCATGTCCTTCTGCATCAGCTCCTTCTTCGCCGGAGTGTCCGGGGCCGGCATGGCTATGGTTCTGGGCATCGCCCAGGCCAGTAACTTCAAGTCCGCCATGACCTATGAGATCCTCCTCATGGTGGTGCTGGGGGGCATCGGCTCCATCTCCGGCAGCTGCATCGGAGCCATGCTGTTCATCGCCGCCTCCGAGTGGTGGCTGCGGGGTCTGGACTCCGGCAGCTTCCTGGGCATCAACGCCCCCGGCATCTTCCGCAACGGCTTCCGCCTGGTGGTGTTCTCCGTCATTATCATGATTGTGGTGCTGTTCTTCCGCAAGGGCATCATGGGGGACCGGGAGCTGCCCGACCTGTTTAAAAAGCGCGCCAGGAAGGAGGGGGCCGGAAAATGAGCAGTATCTTAAAAGTGGAAAATGTCACCATGCAGTTCGGCGGCGTGGTGGCTGTGGACAACCTGAATCTGGAGGTCAACGAGGGAGAGATCGTGGCCCTCATCGGCCCCAACGGCGCCGGCAAAACCACTGCCTTCAACGTGATTACCGGCGTGTACCAGCCCACCAACGGGGCGGTGTGGTTCCAGGGGGACAAAATCGTGGAAAACCACCCCCAGGGCAAGATGAAAAAGCTCTACAAGGGGGAGGAAGCGGGGAGCTACACCCACGTCCTGGCCCCCACCCCCGACAAGATCACCCAGCTGGGCATGGCCCGCACCTTCCAGAACATCCGGCTGTGGAAGTCTCAGACGGTGTTTGACAACGTGCTTATCGCCATGCACTGCCGCACCCACACCAATTTCCTGGCCGTCTCCTTCCGCATGAACCACAGGGAGGAACAGGAGCAGCGGGACCGGGTGGCCCAGCTGCTGGAGACGGTGGGTCTCTACGACGTGAAGGACGAGCTGGCCACCTCCCTGCCCTACGGCAAGCAGCGCCGGCTGGAGATCGCCCGGGCCCTGGCCACCGACCCCAAGCTCCTCCTGCTGGACGAGCCTGCCGCCGGCATGAACCCCCAGGAGACCCAGGAGCTCACCGCCTTTATCGGTCAGATTCGCAGCGACTTCCACATGACCGTCTTCCTGATCGAGCACCACATGGACCTGGTTATGGACATCTCCGACCGCATCTATGTGCTGGACTTCGGCAAGCTTATCGCACAGGGCACGCCGGAGGAGATTCAAAACAACAACCGCGTCATAGACGCCTATCTGGGGGTGGTCGAGGATGCTTAAAATTGAAAATCTGCACGTGGCCTACGGCGGCATCCAGGCCCTGCGGGGCATCTCGCTGGAGGTGCCTGACGGCAAGATCGTCACCCTGATCGGGGCCAACGGCGCCGGCAAGTCCACCACTTTGCGCACCATCACCGGCCTGGTGAAGGCCCAGAGCGGCTCCATCCAGTGGAACGGGGAGGAGCTGCTGGGCAAGTCCATCGACCGGATTATCAGCGCCGGCATCGCCATGAGCCCCGAGGGACGGCGGGTCTTCCCCGACATGACGGTGCTGGAAAACCTGAAAATCGGCGCCTACCTGCGCAGGGACAAGGCGGAGATTGAGAAGGACATCAAATGGGTATACACCCTCTTTCCCCGGCTGGAGGAGCGCAGCTGGCAGCTGGCCGGCACCCTGTCCGGCGGCGAGCAGCAGATGCTGGCCGTGGGCCGGGCCCTCATGTCCCGCCCCAAGCTGATGATGCTGGACGAGCCCTCCCTGGGCCTGGCCCCTCTGGTGGTGCAGGATATCTTCTCCATCATCGGTGAGATCAACCGCCAGGGCGTCACCATCCTGCTCATTGAGCAGAATGCCAACATGGCCCTGAAAATCGCTGACCTGGCCTACGTTCTGGAGACAGGCAACATCACCCTGTCGGGCACCGGTGCGGAGCTGCTGGCCGACGAGAAGGTGAAGGAGGCCTACCTGGGCAAGCACAAGAGCTGAAATGACAGACAAGAACACCCGAATGGCCCGGCGCAAGCGGGTCAGCGAGATCATCGAGGTGGGCTACGACCAGGACTGGCTCAGCCGGCTCTACGACCTCATCAACGCCCTGGCCATTGTGGCCAACCTGGCCGCCAGTATTCTATACACCTTTGAGGCGGTCCGACTCCCCTTTGGGTGGCTGGTGCTCACCCTGGAACAGGTGACAGTCGCCTTCTTCGCCGTGGACTACTGCCTGCGGCTGTGGACCGCCCGGGCCCTCTTTCCCGGCCTGTCGGAGCCCCGGGCGGTGCTGAAATACGCCCTGTCCTTCAGCGGGGTGGTGGACCTGCTCTCCTTCCTGCCCTACTACCTGCCCTTCTTCTTCCCCGCCGGAGCGGTGGCCTTCCGCATGTTCCGGGTGGTGCGCATCTTCCGGCTGTTCCGCATCAACGCCTACTATGACTCGCTGAATGTCATTACCCAGGTCATCACCAGCAAGGGGCAGCAGCTGCTGTCCTCGGTGTTCATCATTCTGGTGCTGATGCTGGCCTCCAGCCTGTGCATGTACAGCCTGGAGCACGAGGCCCAGCCCCAGGTGTTCACCAACGCCTTTTCCGGCATCTGGTGGTCGGTGTCCACCCTGCTCACCGTGGGCTACGGGGACATCTACCCCATCACCACCATGGGCAAGCTGTTCGGCATTATCATCAGCTTCTTGGGGGTGGGCATGGTGGCCATCCCCACCGGTATTATCTCCGCCGGCTTCGTGGACCAGTACTCCCGGATTAAACGGCTCAGCGAATACGCCCATGAGTCGGATATCCACTTTATCAAGATATCCCTGCTCCCCAAGGACCCCTGGGCGGGCAAGACCATCGTGGAGCTGGGCCTGCCCGCCGGCGTCATTGTGGCCGCCATCCAGCGCAACGGGAAGATTGTGGTGCCCCGAGGCAGCGTGGAGATCCGCGCCGGCGACACCCTGGTGCTGGGGGCCAAGTCCCTGGGGGACGACAAGCACATCGACCTGAAGGAGATGGTGCTGCGCAGTCAGAACCCCTGGAACGGCCTGCCCATCCGGGAGCTGGATATCTCCCGCCAGACCATCATCGTCATGGTCCGGCGGAAGGGCAACGTCCTTATCCCCAGCGGCGACCTGGTCCTCAAGGAGGGCGACAGCATCATCCTGTACACACAGTCCCACCTCCGGGATGCCAACACCATTGAGGTATAACAACAGGCTGGAAGGAATATCCCTTCCAGCCTGTGTTTTTCTAAAAGTTCTGATAAAGTTGGCTTGCATTGGCAGCCGTTCCATGGTATAATCGACATGAAATACAAAAATGCGGCGGGCTCTACAAGGTGCTCCAACACCTGCAAAGCCTGCATAGGTGAATGCCCCACCTACACACCGGCCGATATCGGCCGCACCGCATGGATATTATACGACAGGTCGGTCTTTTTTGTAAAGGCCCAGTTTGTGTTGTATCCGTGTCCTGTGTTGCTGAAGATTTTTCTTTTGCTGTGTAGGCTTTGCACCTGCACAGTATTTTTGTTTTCACCCAACATCCAGGGGCCCAAGCTCCTGGGCGTTGGGGCTTATACTATTCGCAAAAATTACACGCGCTATGATGTGAGAGATGTCTACTCCCATCACAGAATTTTTAAGGAGGTCATATTATGAATGAATTGGAGCCTAAGGACTTGCAGGAAAGAAAAACCAATACAGAACACATCAAGATTTCACTCTCTCAGCATAATAAAAAATTTCTACCCTGGATATTTGTATTCATAGCAATTGCTTGCATTGTGGTCCTGCTCATACGTCTGAACTCCTATCGTACAGATCAGCAAGAAATGCGAAAACAGTTAGAAGTATACAAAAAGTCCACTAATGCCTTAACTCAACAAGTAGCTGGCCTAAATGCAACAAAAGAGGATCTCAATAATCAACTGGAAGAATTACTTAATGTGCAAGAAACTGTACCAGTTATAACAAGAGATATTCTTGAAGAACAGATAGGTTCTCTTAGCGAACTAGTAACTAAAAAGTATATGTATAGAAATGCAACTCGGCAAGAAAATGACAAAACCTGGCTCTGGGGGTGGACGATGCCTTTCAGTGATACCAGCTTACTTGCTATGTATGACGGTGTCATTACAGCCAGCATAGACCTTAAAGAAATAAAATTCAATGTAAACGAAGATAGTAAAATAATAACGATAACGATGCCGGCCAGCAAAATTTTCGATCACAACATCCCACAAGAAACAATTAATGTTGTGGAAGTGAAAAATAATCTATTTAATAAGATAACTTTTAATGATTATAATAAATTTATCAGTGCTGAAAAAGTTACTATGGAACAAAAAGCTATTGAACAGGGGCTTTTAATTGATGCAAAAAAAGAAGCAAAAATTCTTATAGAAGCATTCATTAAAAATATTCCAGGAGCAGATCAATATAAAATAGTTTTTATTTAACTCACACAAAGCACTCCGCTCTTCTAAAATAGGGGAGCGGGGTGCTAATTTTTATATTCTTTTCGCTGAACAGCGTTTTATTGTCTCCTCCCCCTTCTCTGTCATAGAATGGTAGGGCCCCTCCAGGCCCCGCCGCAAAGGAGGCTGTCATGAAACTTGACTTGGAGCAGCAATTCCTCACGGAAAACGACTGCTATAAAATCGGCCGGACCATCACGCCCAAGGGGGTCATGGTCCACTCCACCGGGGTGGCCCAGCCCGACCCGGAGGTGTTTATCAGCCGCTGGAACAGGCCGGATGTGGAAAAATGCGTACACGCCTTCGTCAGCCGGGAGCGGGTCATTCAGACCCTGCCCTGGACCATGCGGGGCTGGCACGCCGGCACCGGCACCTCCGGCCGCAGCGCCAACAACACCCACATCTCCTTCGAGTGCTGCGAGCCCGCCGGCCACACCTACCAGGGCGGCACCATGATCGGCTACGATGTGGAGGCCAACCAGCCCTATTTTGACAACATCTACCACAACGCCGTCCAGCTCACCGCCATGCTGTGCAGCCAGTTCAATCTGGACCCGGCGCAGCCCGGGGTGGTCATCTGCCACGCCGAGGGCTACCAGCAGGGGGTGGCCAGCAACCACAGCGATGTGCTCCAGTGGTGGCCCAAGCACGGCATCACCATGGACCAGTTCCGCCAGGACGTGGCCCAGGCGATGAAGGACGGAGACGAGGAGGACGACGACATGACACAGGAACGCTTCAACGAGCTGATGGAGGGCTATCTGGCCCAGCGGGCCGGGCTCCAGCCCGGGGACTGGTCCGCCCCCGCCCGGGAGTGGGCGGAGGGCCAGGGCATCGTCTCCGGGGATGGGGACGGTTTCCATTACCGCTCCTTCGCCACCCGGGAGGAGACGGTGCAGATGCTCTACCAGCTGAGCCAAAAATAAGCGAAGCGCCGCCCACAGGGCGGCGCTTTTTCAGGAGTCGATGAAGCTTCGGATGCGCAGCTTCACACCCAGCTCCTCGGCAATTTTCTTGCAGTTCTCGATCTCTTCCGGGGTCTTGTCCTTGTCCACAATGGTCATGACCACGTTGGGGACATAGGCGGCGGACTCCCTGGCGAAGTCCAGCATGGCATGGTAGGCCGCTTCCCCCTGGACGGGGTGGCACAGGGCCACATAGGCGGCGGCGTTGTCGTTGTTCAGGGAGATGGACAGGGTGTCGATGCGGCCATACAGTTCGGAACACACGTCCCGGCCGTTGATGAGGTTGGCGTGGCCGTTGGTGTTGATGCGCACCGGGGGCAGCTTGTCCCCAAATTTCTCCTTCAGCCGGTCCACCAGCCACAGCAGATCATCCAGCCGGTAGGTGGGCTCGCCGTAGCCGCAGAAAACGATCTCCCGGTAGGCGCACACGTCCCGGCTGAGAAAGCTGTCCAGGGCCTCCTCCCGGGTGGGCTCCCGCTCCAGCCACAGGGAGTCCTCGGTGTAGATGGACCCCTCCGCCTTGCCCTGACGCAGACAGAATTCACAGGCGCAGTTGCATTTGTTGGTCAGGTTCACATACAGCGCACCCTCATACTCATAGGTAATGGTCATCGTGTTTCCTCCTCAATTCCAAAAAACCGCTTGCCGTTTTCCAATGTGATTTCCGCCACCTCCTCCGGGCTCATCCCCTTCACCTGGGCGATGGTCTCCGCCACCCGGTACACCTTGCCCGAGTCGTTCCGCTTGCCCCGGAAGGGCTCCGGGGTGAGGTAGGGGGCGTCGGTCTCGATCATGATGCGGTCCATGGGCAGCCAGTCGATCACCTCCAGCGACCGCCGGGCGTTTTTATAGGTGACCACCCCGGTGAAGGACAGCATCCAGCCCAGCTTCACCAGGGTCCTGGCGTCCTCCAGGCTGCCGGAGTAGCAGTGGTACACCCCGGTGACCCCGGGGTGGGCGCGGACCACCTCCAGGCAGTCGTGATGGGCCTCCCGGTCGTGGACAATCACAGGCAGTCCCAGCTCCTCCGCCAGCTCCAGCTGGGTGTGGAAGACCTTCTGCTGAAAGTCGTGGGGCGGGTTCTCCTTCCAGTAGTAGTCCAGCCCGATCTCCCCGATGGCCTTCACCCTGGGATGGGCGGCCAGGGTGCGGAGGGCGTCCGCCGTATCTTGAGAGAAGCCCTCGCAGTCAGAGGGGTGGACCCCCACGGCGGCGTAGACAAAGGGAAACCGCTCCGCCAGCTCCACCGCCGTCCGGGAGCTGTCCAGGTCGCAGCCGGGGTTGAGAATCAGCTCCACCCCCTGTCCGGGCATGGAAGCGAGCACCTCCAGCCGGTCGGCGTTAAAGGCCCCGGAGTCGTAATGGGCGTGGGTGTCGAATAAACGCATGGTTGGTTCCTCCTAATCCGGCTTGACAGAGCGCCGGAGGGCTGTTATAATATAGAGCAAGAGGGCGGTCAACCGGATTGCGGCCGGCTGGCGGTCAGTCTTCCAACAAGTTTATAGCTTGAGAAAATGCCGCTTCCTGCTTAGTCCGTGGGGGCGGCTACTTCTTTAGGTGCCGGCCTATGGTGATTCCCAAAGTGATCGCCGCAATAATGAGCAGATGTAATGCTATGATATCGCCTGCGCTCATCGGTCTCACCCCCCAGGCACTTGCTGAGGATTGGCCCCGCCGCTCTTGCTTAACGGCAGTATACTCTACTTGGACAAAAAAATCAAGGGAGACGCGCTTATGTATCTTTTTCTTGGCATTCTTTTGATTCTTTGCGGCCTGGTTATGGTAATATGCCCGGAGTTTGTCTATGAGTTGACAGAGAGCTGGAAGAGTAACGCCATAGGCACTCCCTCCAAATGGTACATTTACAGCACCCGGTTCGGTGGGGTGATGTGTATTCTGGCTGGAGCGGCGGGCATTGTGATACAATTTCTCTGCTAATTGTTAGATATGAGCGAGACCGCCCCAATGGGGCGGCCTGTTTGTCGTTTACGCGTTGCCGAACTCGCTGAAGAAGCGGTCGTGGATGGCCTGAACGGCCCGGTCGGCGTCCCGCTCGTCCACCAGGACGGACACCTTGATCTCGCTGGTGGAGATCATGTTGATGTTGATGCCGGCGGAGAACAGGGCCTCGAACATCTTGCAGGCCACGCCAGCGTTGTTTGCCATGCCGGCGCCCACGATGGACACCTTGGCCACCTCAGTGCTCACCTCAATGGACTTGCAGCCGATGACCTCCTTGTTCTCCTCCATCAGCTCCCGGGCGGACTGGGCGTCCCCCTCCGCCACGGTAAAGCTGATATCCTTGCTGCCGTCACGGCCGATGGACTGGAGGATAATGTCCACATTGATGTTCTTCCTGGCCAGCAGGGAGAAAATTTTAAAGGCGATACCGGGCTGGTCCACCAGCCCAATCAGAGCGATGCGGGCCACCTCCTTGTCCTTGGCCACACCGCTGACATGGGTCTTTTCCATAGTCTTCACGACCTCCTTCACTTTTGTACCGGGCTTTCCGCTGAAGCTGGACAGCACCTCCAGATTGACGTTGTACCGCTTGGCCATCTCCACAGACCGGTTGTGGAGCACCTGGGCCCCCAGACTGGCCAGCTCCAGCATCTCGTCGTAGGTGATCTCATCGATCTTCCGGGCCCCTGTGACGACCCGGGGATCGGCGGTA
>OFFQ01002073.1_pt1 | contig 10750 bp, 15 predicted proteins | sample 1521411 | NCBI WGS metagenome assembly OFFQ01 (sample SAMEA3504110, study PRJEB24116) | mouse gut metagenome | biome: mouse gut; feature: mouse-associated habitat; material: faeces | place: Denmark | collected 2011 | reverse complement strand
GCCGTGGTCCTGGAGGCGCTGGACCGGGCGGCGGCCGTAGTTCTGCAGGCTGTCGTAGACGTCGTTCATCCCCTCGGACACGTGGATATGGAACCCCGTGCGGCCGTTGTTGGCCTCCACCATCTTCTCAAAGGTCCTGTCGCTGATGGTGAACAGGGCGTGGCCGCCGAACATGGCCGCCAGCATGGAGCTGGGGTGCTTCTCGCACCAGTCCAGGAAGTCCCGGTTCTCCCGGACGGCCTGGTCCGCCTTCTCCGCCCCGTCCCGGTCGCTGACCTCGTAGCACAGGCAGGAGCGGACGCCGAAGCGCCGGGCGCTCTCCGCGATCTGGAAGAGGGAGCCGGGGATCTCGCCGAAGGAGGCGTGGTGGTCAAAGATGGTGGTGACCCCCTGCTTGATGCAGTCCATGTACAGCGCGTCCGCGCTGGCCCGGGTGCCGGCCAGGGTCAGGCGGCGGTCAATGGCCCACCAGGTCCCCTCCAGCACCTCCAGGAAGTTGGTGGGGCTGTTGCCGTCAATGGCGAGGCCCCGGGCCAGGGCGGAATAGATGTGGGTGTGGGCGTTGATAAGCCCGGGCATGATGACGCCGCCCCTGGCGTCCACCAGCTCCGCCTCCGGGTACTGCTGCCGCAGCTGGGCGGTGGAGCCCACGGCGGCAATGCGCTCTCCGTCAATGGCCACGCCGCCGTCCTCCAGGTAGGGCAGGGCGCTGTCCCGGGTGATGAGTCTGCCGTTTGCCAGAATGTACATTGCGTTTTCCTCCTCTTTCTCCTGTGGTGGAAATAAAAAATGTTTCAAACCTTTTTCGTTTGAAACACCCAAGCAGAGCTGAGTGATAGTTGCAGCCCGTGCGCGCGGCACTTCGTTACAGCTACCACCGTATGAACTTTTACAGGTCTATTATACTTGCTTTTCCGGCGAATTACAATGGAAACATCTGCGATATCCGCCGGGGACGCAGCCAAAAAAAGCGGCGCGGGTTTGTGCGCTTTGACGAAGACGGCCTCTATGATGAGCGGTCCGTGGGCGGGAGGACGATGAGGGCGGGGGGATTGCCGGCCTCCTCTATGTACTGCTCCTCCGCCTCCAGCAGGGCGCTTTTCAGCAATTCCTTGACCTGCTGGACGTGAAACCAGTCAAAGGCCTGCCGTTCGGTCATGCTCTCCAGGCGGGTGATGGCCTCGTCCACCCGGCCAGCCAGGGTTGCGTAGCGCCTTGCGGTTCCCCCGGTAAAGGTCTTTCGATTACTCATATGTTCTCCATATCTTTTTCTTGGAATGTATATATTCCAATCTCACCACAAAAAACAGATAAAATCAACAGTGGAATTAATCCATTCCAAGAATCAGGGGTAAGATATGGAAGAAAAACTGAAACAGGATATATCCATAGGCGTAAATCTCCGGCGGCTTCGGAGGCGGGCAGGGCTCTCCCAGGCAGGGGCGGCCGCCCAGCTCCAGCTCATGGGCCTCCCCGTCAGCAGGGAGATTGTCTCCCAGATGGAGCTGGGGCGCTACAGCGTCCGGGTCAGTGTGCTGCTGGGGATGAAGAAGATATACGGCGCTTCCTTTGACGACTTTTTCCAGGGGCTGTCGCTGGGGGAGGAGTGAACAGGAAGCGTCTCTTACAAAAAATATCCGTTCCAGAGGAGGTGCCTATGGCCTCATACTATCCCCGGCTCCGCGATCTGCGGGAGGACGCCGATCTGACCCAGGACGAACTGGTGCAGGAGCTGAAAATGCCGAAGACCACCTACACCAACTATGAGCAGGGCAAACGGGAGCCGCCCTTCTCCCTGATTATCCGTCTGGCTAAGCGGTACAACGTCTCCATCGACTACATTGCCGGTCTGACCAACACGCCTACGCCGCTGAACAAAGAGAAACGCTGAGAGGTACTGCTATGGCTGGTTACTATCCGCGTCTGCGGGACCTGCGGGAGGACGCAGATTTGTCCCAGACAGCGCTTGTCAATGAACTGGGAATGCACAAGACCACCTACACCAACTACGAGCAGGGCAAACGGGAGCCGCCCTTCTCCCTGATTATCCGTCTGGCCAAGCGGTACAACGTCTCCATCGACTACATCGCCGGTCTGACCAACACGCCCACGCCGCTGGATAAGAAAAAGAAATAAGCAGAGGAGTGGGACAGCCCCACTCCTCTGCTTTTCTTACGTATTCCGCTCCCGATAGAAGCTGATAAGGTCCACCGCGCCCTCCCCCGGCAGGAAAAACCCCTTGTGGATCCGCCCCTCCCGGATAAAGCCCAGCTTCTCCAGCAGGGCCAGGGAGGCGGCGTTTCCCGCCGCCGCGCCGGCCGTCACCAGGACCGTGTCCGTCTCCTCAAAGAGGTACCGGATCACCCGCTCCACCGCCTCCGCAGCGTAGCCCCGGCGGCGGCAGGCGGGGCTGATGACGTAGCCGATCTCCATGGCCGGCACCCGCCGGAGGGCGTCCTTGAAAATGTGGACCGTGCCCACTACCCGGCAGGAGGCCCGCTCCTCCACCATGTACCGCCCCTCCTGGCCGGCGAGCTTCTCCATCAGCGCGTCGTAGTCCCGGTCCATCTCCCGGAAAGGCTCATAGCCACCGTCCAGATGGCAGGTCTCCGGGTCCGAGAGGAAGGCGAAGCAGTCCGCCCGGTCCTCCGGGCGGAAGGGCCGCAGCAGCAGGCGGTCCGTCTCCAGCGTTCTTCCCATCGCTACTTGGTCCCGAAAATCCGGTCCCCCGCGTCGCCCAGGCCGGGGACAATGTATCCGTTCTCGTTGAGCTTCTCGTCCACCGCGCCGCAGTAGATCTCCACGTCCGGGTGCTCCCGCTGGATGCGCTCAATGCCCTCCGGCGCGGCCAGCAGCACCATGAGCTTGATGTTGGCGCAGCCGTACTCCTTCATAAACCCGATGGCCGCCGCGGCGGACCCGCCGGTGGCCAGCATGGGGTCCACGATCAGCACGTCCCGCTCCGCCACGTCCTTGGGCATCTTGCAGAAGTACTTCACCGGCTCCAAGGTGTCCTCGTTCCGGTACAGGCCGATGTGGCCCACCCGGGCGGAGGGCACCATCCGCAGCACCCCCTCCACCAGCCCCAGGCCGGCCCGGAGGATGGGCACCACGGCGAACTTCTTGCCCCGGATCGTGGGGGCCATGGTCTTGCAGATGGGGGTCTCCACCTCCTTGTCCACCAGGGGCAGATCCCGGGTGGCCTCGTAAGTCAGCAGCATGCCGATCTCGCTGACCAGCTCCCGGAAATCCTTGGTGGCGGTGTCCTTGTCCCGCAGAATGGTCAGCTTATGGCTGACCAGGGGGTGGGTTACCACATGGACATTCTCACTGAACATAGCATTCTCCCTTCTTTTGTACGGCGTTTCTCACTTCATCCGGAGGCGGCGCGAACGGAAAAGCGCCTCTCGGATTCCTTTTGATCCTATGTTGCCTTCTCCCGCTCCATCCGCTCCCGCTCCGCCTGACTCAGGCGCAGATACACCGGGGCCAGGGCCTGGGGGTCCACAGCCCCGTCCGGCCAGAGACGGCAGGCGGCCAGTCCCACGCCCACGGCGCTCTGGAGGCGCAGATGGACCGGGGCCAGACGGCAGGGGATGTTCTTTTCCCGGAAAAAGTCCCCGCACAGGGCGGCCCCGTCCCCCACAATAGTGAGGGGCTCCCCCAGCGCCGCCAGATCCGCCGCCGCGTCCTCCAGGGAGACGGCCCGGTCCTCCCGCAGGCGGGTGAGGACCCCGTCCCCGGCTCGGAAGACGGCGTTGTAGATCTGCTGCCGCCGGGCGTCCATGGCGCAGACAATCAATTGATCCTCCAGGTGGGCCAGGGGCCAGGCCATGGACTCCAGGGTGGAGCAGGGGGCGCAGGGCTTGTCCCCCGCCCAGGCCAGTCCCTTGGCCGTGGCCCCTTCACGGCGGCCATGCCGATGCGCAGGCCGGTGAAGGACCCGGGCCCCGCCGCCACGGCCAGCGCGTCCATATCCGCCAGAGAGAGCTCGCTGTTTTTCAGCATGTCCTCCACCATGGGCAGCAGGGTCCGGCTGTGGGTCAGGCCCGTGGCCTGCCAGGAGGAGGCCAGGACCTCGCCGTCCCTCAGCACCGCGCAGGACGCGGCCTTGGCTGTGCTCTCAAGGGCCAGCAGCTTCATCGCCCGCCCTCCCTTCAATGGTAATGCGCCGCCAGTCCTCGCTCTCCGCGCACCGGCGGATGGAGACCCAGACCGTCTCCCGGGGCAGGGCGGCCTCCGCCCGCTCGCTCCACTCCACGGCGCACACGCCGCCCCGGTCCAGGTAGTCCTCCCAGCCGATATCGTAGAGGGCGTCCTCCCCATCCAGGCGGTAGAGGTCAAAGTGGAAGAGGGGCAGCCGGCCCTCGTACTCGTTGACCACGGTGAAGGTGGGGCTGGTGACCCGGCCCGTGCAGCCCAGCCCCCGGGCCAGTCCCCGGGTGAAGGCGGTCTTGCCCGCCCCCAGGTCCCCCCGGTAGGCCACCACGTCCCCGGCCCCCAGCCGGCGGGCCAGGGTCTCGCCCAGGGCCTCGGTCTCGATTTCGTTGTGGGTGAGATAGTCCATGCCGTCCTCCCGCAGCGCGTGTATATTGATTTCATAGTATAACACAGATTGTCCCCGGGGAAAAGGGGTAGGCCGGGATTTTTTGACGAAATTCCCTACAGCCGCCAAAGAGGGGATGCCCCGATGGGCATCCCCTCAGTAGTTGGTTTCCCGGTTTACCGCAGCACCGCGCCCAGCTCCGCCTCCAGGGCGGCCAGGATGGTCTTGACCTCCTCGTCCGCCTCCCCGGCGGTGATGGAACGATCGTCGGCGCGGAGGGTGAGGCTGAAGGCCACGCTCTTGCTGCCGGCGGCCACGCCCTGGCCACGGTAGATGTCAAAGAGGGCCGTCTCCCGCAGGAGCTTCCCGCCGGCCCGGCGGATGCAGGCCTCCAGCGCGCCCACGGTGATCTCCTCCCGGCAGACCACGGCGATATCCCGGGCCGCCGCCGGGAACCGGGGCAGGGGCGCGTACTCCACCCCCGGGCCCTGGTGGGCCAGCAGGGTGTCAAAGCTCAGCTCGGCGCAGTAGAGGTCCTCCTCCACGCCGTAGGCGGCCGCCGTCAGGGGGTGGATCTGACCCACCACGCCCAGCCAGTCCTCGCCGGCCCGGACGGCCGCGCAGCGGCCGGGGTGGTAGGAGGGGTCCTCGCCGTAGGCCTCAAAGGTCACGTCCTTGACCCGCAGCTCCTTCAGCAGGGCCTCCACGGCCCCCTTGATGGCGAAAAAGTCCATGTCCTCCCCGTAAGCGCCCAGGGTGAGCATCCGGGGCTCGTTGGCCAGTCCGCCGGGCCCGCCGGGGAGATAGATCTTGCCCACCTCGTAGAGCCGGGCGGCCCGGTTGCGGTAGTTGACGTTCCGGGCCAGCACCTCCAGCATGGAGGGCAGGGTGGTGGTGCGCATGATGGAGGTGTCCTCCCCCAGGGGGTTCAGGATTTTGAAGGACTTTCTATGGAAGTCGTTCTCCGGCCAGCCAATCTTGTCGTACCAGGAGGGGGAGATGAAGGAGTAGGTGATGATCTCGCTGTACCCGCAGGCCCGGCACACCGCGCCCAGGCGGCGCTCCGCCTGCTGGGCCGGGGTGTAGCCTCCCCGGGTGGTCTCCCCCCGCATGAGGGTGGCGGGGATGTTGTTGTACCCGTGGAGCCGGGCCACCTCCTCCGCCAGATCCGCCATGGCCAGCACGTCGCTCCGCCAGGAGGGGATGGCGACAGGGGCGGGGCCGTTGGGGAAGTCCCGGTTTTCCGTGTGGATCTCCACCCGCTCCAAGTATCGGTACATGTCCGCAGCCTCGATATCCGTGCCCAGCAGGGCGTTGATCCGCTCTGGGTCCATGGTGATGGTCCGGGGCTGGGGCACGTGGTTGAGCACGTCAATCACGCCGTCCACCACCTCGCCGGCCCCCAGCAGCTCCACCAGCTCGCAGGCGCGGTCCACAGCGGGGAGGGTGTTGAGGGGATCCAGGCCCTTCTCAAACTTGGCGGAGGCCTCGGTGCGCATACCCAGGGCCAGGGCGGCCTTGCGGATGCAGGTGCCGTCAAAGTTGGCGGACTCGAAGACCACGTCCGCCGTGTCCTCCACGATCTCGCTGTTCTCGCCGCCCATGATGCCCGCCAGACCCACGGCCCGGGTCTCGTCAGCGATGACCAGCATGTTGGGCGTGAGCTTGCGCACATTGCCGTCCAGGGTGGTGAGCTCCTCCCCCTCCTGGGCCCGGCGGACGACGATCTTCCCGCCCTTTACATAGCGGTAGTCAAAGGCATGCATGGGCTGGCCGTACTCCAGCATGACGTAGTTGGTGATATCCACGATGTTGTTGATGGGCCGCACGCCCATGGCCCGCAGCCGCTCCCGCATCCACTTGGGGGAGGGGCCGATCTTTACATTCCGCACCATCCGGGCGGTGTACCGGGGGCACAGCTCCGGGTCGGGGGTCTCCACATCCAGCAGCTCGGGGAGGACGCCTTCCCCGCCCCCCTTGACCTCCGGAGTGTGGAAGCGGCAGGGCCTGTCGAAGGTGGCCGCCGCCTCCCGGGCCAGGCCGATGACGCTGAGGCAGTCGGGCCGGTTGGGGGTGATTTCAAACTCCACCACATGGTCGTCCAGGCCCACGGCGGCGCGGATATCCTCCCCGATGGTCAGGTCCATCAGCTCAGGGTCATCGGACAGAATCCAGATGCCGTCCGGATAGGCGGAGGGGAAGTCTCGCTGGTCCAGCCCCAGCTCCTGGAAGGAGCACAGCATCCCGTTGGACAGCTCGCCCCGGAGCTTGCCCGCCTTGATCTCCTTGCCGCCGGGGAGAGTGGAGCCGTCCAGGGCCACGGGGACCAGGTCGCCCACCTTCACATTCTGCGCCCCGGTGACAATCTGGAGGGGCTCGTCTTTGCCTGCGTCCACCTGGCAGATCCACATATGGTCGCTGTTCTGGTGGCGGGCCTGGGAGCGCTTTAAGAAAATGCTGCCGACGGTGAGAACGGCGCTTGCGGCGGCGCTGATTGTGTCGGCTGCGATTTATCTTCTGTGGAGCCTGCCCAATCCTGCGCTTTCGGATAACGGGGTGTCCTTCGGGCAGATTGGGACCCTCAAGATTAAGGAGACGGAGCAGACAAGGTGAAATACAGTTAGGAGGTATCAGATATGCAGGGCGGACTTATCGGGCGTACTGCCAGAAGACTTTCACATATATTGATGGCGCCGGTCCAGGTCGTCATCCGCAAGGCAAAGCGGACCCTCAGCCCGGATTCCTTTGCCTCGAAGGTTCTTACCGATGTCCGTAAGGGAGTCAACCAGAAGAAGGACAAGAAGGAACGGGTCATCGGGGATTATTTTTCCATCGGCAGATATTATGTGCTGAAACGGCTGGTCTTTGTCATCCTGCTTGCGGCGATCATTGTGCCGGTATTGTATATCAAGCTGCTGCACCCTATTCTGGTGTCCCATTTCTTCACGAAGACCATGGTTCTCAATTCCCACGAGATGGTGGGATATACCGGCAAGGATGAACTTCTGTCCCGGGAAGACGGGGAACTGATCTTCAAGGGAAGGATGGAGGAGGGCAGGATTAACGGAAACGGGAAACTCTACACCTATTCTGGTTTCCTGCTCTACGAGGGGAATTTTGAGATGGAAGCCTACTCCGGCGAGGGGGAACTGTATTATGAGAACAGTAAGACTCTGTGCTACAAGGGTTCTTTCCTTCTGAATCAGTATGAAGGCCGGGGAACCCTCTATGACAGGGAGGGCAATCTGAAATATAAGGGAGATTTCAAGAACGGCCTGTATGAAGGGAACGGGACGCTCTATTTTCCAGATGGACAGAAGCAGTATGTGGGAACTTTCGTCAAAGGCGAGATGGAGGGACAGGGAACCCTCTATAACGAAGAGGGAAATGTGGTCGCCACGGGAACCTTCGAGGACGGTGAGCCTCTTTTGCAGGAGGTGGTCCTGACGGACGAAGAGGGAAATGTGGTCTATGAGGGAACGGTCAATACAGACGGCGAGTACGAAGGAGAAGGAAAGCTCTATGAGGAGGGAGCCCTCGTCTATGACGGAGACTTTGTAGACGGAAAGAAGAGCGGCGAGGGAACTTGGCTGGGCGAGGAAGGGCAGCTTGTGTATGCGGGAGATTTTGTGGAAGACCAGTACGAGGGAGACGGCAAGCTCTACGAGAACGGCGTCCTTGCCTATGAAGGCAGCTTTGTGAAGGGAAAAAAAGAGGGAAGCGGAACCACATATGACGCCGAGGAAAATGTCGTCTATGAAGGGGAATTTGCCAAGGATGAGTACGAAGGCGAAGGAAAGATCTACGACAAGGGCGAGCTGGTCTATGAGGGCAGTTTTTCCAAAGGCGAGTATGACGGCGAGGGGACTCTGTTCTATGAGGACGGTGCATTTATGTATGAAGGGGCGTTTGCCAATGGAAAGAAGGAAGGCCTGGGGAAGGTCTTTACCGGAAAAGGCGACATCGTGTATGAAGGAAGCTTTCAGTCGGATGTGTTCAACGGGGAAGGCAAGCTCTATGACGATAACAAGGTTCTGGTGATTTATGACGGAACCTTTGTGGACGGGCTGTATCAGGGAATGGGAAAACTGACCGATTCCGAGACGGAAGCCCTGTTGTATGACGGAGAGTTCTATAAAGGACAGTATAGCGGAAACGGCAAGTTATACCAGCCGTCTAACGGAGGGCTGATTTACGAAGGAGGATTCTTAAACGGCGAGTATTACGGAACCGGGAAGCTGTGGGACGACATGGGAAATCTTTTGTATGAGGGAGATTTTATCCGGGGACAGTATTTCGGGCACGGGACTCGTTACGACCCTTACTCCGGGATGGTTCTGGAAACCGGCCAATTTAAGTATGGCGTACTGACCCAGCCGGACCCGGTCACAAATGTGTCGGGAGTGAATACGGGGAATACTCAGACGAATCAGGCAGGAACTGGGAACTAAGAGATGTGCAGGTGAAGATACAGAAAGGGAAACTATGGCAGATTATACGAAGATTGCGGATACGGGGAACGGGATACTGACGCTGTTAAAAGAGGCGTTAATCCCGGAACTGTTGAACAGCCCGGATCAGATCGGGCTGTGTTCTCCGGAGGATCACGGGGATTATGTGGTGGGCCTGTGGCTCTATGACGTGAAGGCAGATAACTCGATACAGGCTCATGAGATGGCAGATATCGGACGGAACGCCCAGCGTTACCCCTCCACCTATCTGACGCTTTACTATATGCTCACCCTCTATTTGCAGAGCGACTTAAAATACCGGGCAGTACAGGAACACCAGATTTTGGGAAGAGTGATACAGGCGTTCCGGGATAAGGCGGCGTTAAAGCCTGATACCTTTACGCCCACCGGGGAACCGGGACGGGGGAATATCTGCCTGCAAATGCTGGATCTGGACATAGAGGTAAAGACGCGGATCTGGACGGTGCCGAATGCGGCGTACCGGGCGTCCCTGTTCTACTCGGCAGGACCGGTGGAGATTCCGTCTACAAGGAAGAAATCCGTCAGAAGGGTACAGGAAATCGATTACCGTTTTACCGGAAAGGATACATAGGATGAATATGGTATTACAGGAAAGGAAAATACGGCTGTCCAAGGCAGTGCGCCTGAGGGACGCCTTTACCGGAGAGCCGGTGTCGGCAGGAGTTACCCTTCGCACCCTGTCCGGGGGAAGGGTAGAAAAGAAGAGGGAAGGGTATTTCCTGTTTCTTGACGTGGGAAGCCCTGTGTTCGAGGCGGAAATAGAATCGAGCGTCTACCAGCGGCAAAAGCTTCATCTTCCGGCAGATTCAGGGGCATGTGTGGAGGAGATTCTCCTGTATCCGTCCCCCGCTTACCCCTTGCGGGAAGGCGTGACGGTTGTGCGGGGCAGGACGAAGCCGGGGAGTGTGCTTAGGTTCCATGTGAGAGACGGTCAGGGGAACGTAAGGCTGATCCGCGACTACCGGAAAGGGGAGGAAGAGATTTCTTTCTATATAAAGGACAGGATTTCAGGCATGTTCTGGTATGTCTGGAAGAAAGGAAAGGAAGAAGGCGAATATTTCCGTGCAGATCGTCCCGGGGAGGAAGGGGAGCAGTACAGGTTGAAAAAACCCCTTGCTTGGGATTACCAGAAGAGGGATACCTTGATTTGTCCGGCCAGGGAGAGTATTGCGGATGAGGAAGGAGAATTTTACCTGTTGCTTCCGGAACTTTGCCAGGAGAGACGTCTCCTGCATTACGCCTGTGAAAATGACGGTGAAGTGACGGAAGGGGAATTGGAGATTGTCCGCGGACGTGAGAACAATTTCATATTAAAACAGAGGAGTGAAGAACCATGGGATTATGTGTGACCGGCGGTGCGTCCATGACCTGTTCCTTCGGCATGGCGCCCTCCATACTGAACGTACTGCCAACGGCAAAGACTATGTCAGCCATGCCGCTGGCAACTATTTCCGATAATATCCCTTTTGTAAATATCGTTCCATTCGGGATGTGCCAGAGTATGGCGAATCCTATGGTGGCGGCAGCGACAGCGGCGGCAATGGGAGTGCTGACTCCCATGCCCTGCACGCCGGTTCCGGCAGGACCGTGGGCGCCGGGGGTTCCCCAAGTGCTGGTGGGCGGCAAGCCGGCCCTGAACGATCAGTGCAAGCTGACCTGCGCATATGGGGGAATGATACAGTTTACCAATTCGGGCTGCCCGACGGTGCAG
>OFFQ01002071.1_pt1 | contig 10755 bp, 21 predicted proteins | sample 1521411 | NCBI WGS metagenome assembly OFFQ01 (sample SAMEA3504110, study PRJEB24116) | mouse gut metagenome | biome: mouse gut; feature: mouse-associated habitat; material: faeces | place: Denmark | collected 2011 | reverse complement strand
AGAAGAGACATGAATAAAATTAAATTTACCCATGTCTCCTTTGATAAAATTATTTGTGCTTATTAATATAAGAAAGTAAAGCAATTAGAAAAGTACCAAAAAGAAGCATTAATGATAAAACCTGATATGTATCTAGCATAACACATCCTCCTTTGATTGAATTATATTGTATTGTCTTACGGTATGTATTTCTCTATAGTTACTCTTTTTATACCTAAAAAAGTAACGTGGAGGATGTGTTATGAATAAAAAATAGGATGGTGATTGATATAAAAATATGTGTTACAGGTCACAGACCAAATAAAATGTATGGATATGATATCTATAATAAGCAATGGACTGAGCTAAAAGATAAATTCAAGAAGTTACTTAGAGAAGATAATTGTGATGAAGCGATTACAGGCATGGCACTTGGGGTTGATACAATATTTGCATTAGCAGTCTTAGAATTAAAAGAAGAAGGATATGATATAAAGCTGCATTGTGCCATTCCATGTAAAAATCATTCTTGTAAGTGGATTAAAGAAAGTGTTGATCTATATAATGAGATTTTATCTAAAGCAGATATAGTAAAACTTGTATCAGAGGAAGAATATAAACCTTGGCTTATGCAAAAGAGAAATGAATATATGGTTGATTTAGCTAATAAAGTTATTGCTGTATGGGATGGAACTAAGGGTGGCACTGGTAATTGCGTAAGATATGCTGAGAAATGTGGTAAAGAGATTATTAGGATTGTGCCATGAATCTTGCATTTCATAGGGAGAAAAACAGAAAGGGAAATATATGAGAACAATTTATATTGCAGATGATGACAAAGAATTTGATGATCAGTATAAATGTGAACACTATGAATGGATGTTAAATTATGCGCATTTGAAGGATATTAAATGTTATGATAAAGACAATAATGAACTTAAAGATATAATGGAAGAAGATACATATAACTATTGTCATACGATTATAGTTCCAACAAACGAAACTGCAAAAGAATTAAATGATTTAGCAAACTACACTGGTTATTGCTATTATTCGCATATTACTGAAGCTGGAACATGGATATATGAAGAAAATGAAAGTGGTACAGATGGAAGATTTGTAAAGAAAACATAAATCAAAAGCAGTTAGGAGAAATCTGATGTACATAGAGAATATTGTAATAAGGAATCCGATTGTAGATCCATCATTAATGTTTGCAAAGGATGAGGACGATTGGAATAGTATTAAAAAAGAGAAGACATATTTTACAGAAAAAAGATTTCTTCCAAGAATATTGGTCGACATTGGTATTTATCCTTCTGTGAATGAAATCAAGAGAAATAAACCTGAGTTGATGATTACTCTTGATAAATTGGATTTTATTAATTGTTTGAAAGTAAGCAAGAAACGTAAAGTATGGATATTGGTAGGAGAATAGAGCTATGAGCATGGAAAGTCATTATTATGTAATTGCTGGTTATGATTTGACTGGAAACGAAACAGATAAATTTAAGGATTGGAAGTGGTCAGATGAAGGAGAAGATTATATTTGCAACCAGTGCAAAGGCGAGATTCAATTTTTCGATGATCCGATGAGTGGTTCACATTTATATTTTGGATATGTTTTGGCTTCTGGTAATGAGTATAGTTTTGATACAGAAATGTTTGATGTGTCTGATATTGAAAAATGTTCTGGTAAGGTGAAAGCAGAATTAGTCAAACTCCAAGAGATTGGAGTAATTACAAAAGATCCACATTTTAAACCAGTGTTTAAAATTATTGTATTTGAAGAATGTAGATAGAAGAGAGAATTGAGAGAATGAATCTTGAACAGATTAAAGATAAATTGAAAATAAGTGAATATGACTTCCTGAGAAAAGATAAGAATTTAGGTGATAATATCATTCTTTTGACTCTCGGAGGAAGTTACGCCTATGGAACCAATAATGAAAACAGCGATCTGGATGTTCGTGGCTGTGCATTGAATAGCAAGATGCAGATTCTTACAAATGAAAAATTTGAACAGTTTGTAAATGAAGTAACTGATACAACAATTTATTCGTTTAACAAGCTGATTTCTTTACTAAGTAATTGCAATCCTAACACTATCGAGTTGCTTGGAAATAAACTAGAGCATTATTTGTATGTATCGGAAATTGGAAAAGAATTGATTGATAATTCTCATTTGTTCTTATCTAAACGAGCAGTGTATTCTTTTGGAGGATATGCGACAGCACAGTTAAGACGTTTAGACAACAAAGCAGTTAGATTGGTTAATCAGGAGCAGAGAGAAAAACATATCCTAAACAGTATTATGAACGCATTCCATACTTTCCCAGAAAAGTATTTTCATTTTGAAGAAGATAGTATCAGATTATATATTGACAAATCTGAACAGGAAGAATATGATACAGAAATTTTCATGGATGTAAATCTATATCATTATCCTTTGAGGGATTATAAGTCAATGTGGTCTGAAATGAATAATGTTGTGAAGGATTATTCTAAGATTGGCAAGAGAAACAAAAATGCTATTGAACATAATAAATTGGGAAAACATATGATGCATCTCATCAGGCTTTATATGATGTGTCTTGATATTCTTGAATATGAAAAGATTGTAACATATAGAGAAAAAGAACATGAACTTCTTATGGATATTCGTAATGGAAAGTTTCTTAATGAGGATAGGCAACCAATTCCTGAATTTTATGAAATGGTTGATGATTACGAGAAGAAATTAGAGTATGCAAAGAATAATACAAATCTTCCAGATAATCCAGATTATAAGCGGATCAATGAATTTGTAGCAAGTGTGAATGAGAGAGTTGTGAAAGGAGAAGTATGAAGAAACAGATAAGAAGAAGTTGTTTTGAGACAAATTCAAGTAGTACACATGCAATCTGTATTACAAAAAGAAAGATTGATAAAGACAATTTACCAAGCGAAGTTGAATTTAAGCATGATGAATTTGGGTGGGAATTTGAGGTATATGAGGATGTTTTAACTAAGGCTTCGTATTTATATCAGGCAATATGCGATTTACATTATTATGAAAATGATAAAAAGAAAAACGAATATATCAACTGGATTTATGAGGTTCTTGGGAAATACGGCATTGAGTGTAATTTTGACACAGTAGATAAGGACGAGGATGGTTTTAGTATAGGATATATTGATCATGTATTTGAAACAAGAGATTTTGTAAATGCTGTTATGAATAATGAAAATAGGTTACTTAGATATTTGTTTGGAGAAAGTAAAATTATAACTGGAAATGATAACAGTGAAACATTTGATAACTATATGGAATCGCATGATTTCAGTGATTATGATGTGTACTATAAAGGAAATTAGTGGAGGAGTAATGAACAGAAAAATTAGAAAAGGAGTATTTGAAACAAATTCGTCTTCGGTTCACAGTTTGGTTATTTCCAATGAAGGTAGAGAACAAAGCGAGTTTAAACTGAATAAAGATGGAGAAATAGAAATTGATTTTAGACAGTTTGGAAAAGATGAACGTATTTATTCTTCGCACTATGACAAACTTTCCTATTTAATTACCTGCTTATACTATCTGTCAGGATATGATATATCTGACATTTATGACAAGTGGGAGTTTGAACAAATTCAAGATGCAGTTTGTAAATATACTGGTGCAACAGGAATTAAGATTTTAGGAAAACAGGAGCCGGAGATTGATCATCAGTCGCAGCCTTATGGCGATATTAAAATTATCAATGTTTACGATGAAGATGCGGTTATCAACTTTGTGTTTAATAAGTATGTGTCATTAAAAACATATTGTGATTAAGGAGGAAATTTATTTTATGAAGAGACAAATAAGGCGTGGAGTATTTGAAACAAATAGTAGCAGTACACATTCACTTACTATGTGCAGTGAAGAGGAATTTGAGGCTTGGAAAAGAGGAGAAGTATTATTTCAAAAATATGGAAAAGAAAATTTTATATCTGCAACAAAATTAAGTGAACATGATAAAAAAATGGCACAAGAAGATTATGAAGAAAATAAAGACGATTTTCAGAAAGATTGGAATGATTTGTCTGAGGATACAAAACAGAAATATTATACTATATATGCAAAAGAGAATGACATTATTGATGAAGACGCAAAGACGTATGACCAATATATGCATGATGGCGATTTAGAAACATTTGTACAGAGATACACTTCCAAAAATGGAGATAAAATTGTTGCATTTGGTGAATATGGTTATTGCTAATTAAGAAAGGATGACAAAAATGAATCTGTTGGGAATTTATAAGAATGGGAATATGCGTACACGCATATTTTCAGACGGAACCAAAATAAGAGAGACAGAAGATGATGAATTTATTCCTGAGTTTGCAGAGAATATGGATATCAAGATAAGTAATTATTGTGATATGGACTGCAAATTCTGCCATGAAGGTAGCACAAAAAATGGTAAGCATGGTGATATTCTGAATCAGAGGTTTATTGAAACTTTACATCCGTATCAGGAGGTTGCGCTTGGTGGTGGTGATGCAACAAGTCATCCAGATCTGGTTCCATTTTTACATAAGCTGAAGGATAGAAAAGTCATTGTAAATATGACTGTAAACCAGCGACACTTTGAACAGAAACAAGGATTGATTAAGAAGTTGGTTGATGAAAAATTGATATATGGTCTTGGTGTGTCACTTGTAAACCCAACAGATGAATTTGTATTTTTGATTCAACAATATCCAAATGCAGTTATTCATGTGATTAACGGTATTCTCAAGCCTTCAGATGTTGAAATATTATCTGATAAGAATCTGAAAATATTGATTCTTGGATATAAACAGTTAAGGCGTGGTGGTGATTGGTATAGTGAGGATCATGAAAATATTACTGTTAAGCAAATGTGGCTGAAAAAAAATCTGGAAAACATCATTGAGCATTTCAAAGTGGTGAGTTTTGACAATTTAGCCATAGAGCAGCTTGAAGTGCAGCGATTAATGAGTCTGGAAGAGTGGGACGAGTTCTATATGGGCGATGATGGTAGCATGACATATTACATTGATATGGTTGAACAGAAATTTGCAAGAAGTTCTACTGCCAATTTTGATAAGAGATATGATTTATTGGACTCTGTCGATGAAATGTTCAAAAAGATAGTATCTGAACAATAAAAATATACCATATATAGTGCTCGGTTTGATAAACGGTTGCTATATATGGTATAGAAATGAAATCGAGATTTCAAGGCAGAAATATAGTAGGACTATTTTATAGTGGCGTTACGAACAAGCTGATAAAAATTTTCAAATTTCATAGGTTCAGTTTGTTGGGCAGCTACTATTAAACCTTGAAGTCTCTTACGAGAATGTTCATCTTGTGGATTGAGCATTCTGATAGGTGGTCAAGTGTGGAAGGGAAATATAGTGATATGATTGATAGTAACGAGACAATAATGTATGAATCGGGTAAAGATTCCGGATATCAAGAAGGATATGACGATTGTAAAGAAGAGATGAAAGAAATTATAGAATCTATGGCTTGTGAAATAGCAGAGCATAGATATCCAAAACAGTATGCTTATAATGAGGATCAAATAAAATCAATTATGTCTGAGTTTGGATATACCGAATGAAAAATCTGTTTCATCCAGAGGAGGTGAAAAGAAATAGTAACAAGAGAGGTTAATATAGAAATGAATCCACAGGAATTAGCTGAAGAGTTCTGGAATATGGATTCAGCGCAACAAGCAGATTTTTTCAATATATTAGCAGATATTATTGAAGAAAATCAAGGTAGAGGAATGATGCAATTAGATTACATAGTAATGGAAAATGCGTTATATCCGCATGGTGCAAGATTGATAAATATGTTGGCAGATAAAATCAAAGAAGTTAAAGAAAAATAACACAGAAAGGAACAAAGGTGCTGCAGCCGTGAGATGATCATGCCTTTCTGGGAAAAGAAAAATATTTGAGAATAATAATTATGAATTATGGCAAGGTGATTGTTTGGAATTGATGAATGATATTCCGGATAAATCTATAGATGCAATTATCACAGATCTTCCGTTTGGGCAGACCGCTAGGAATGCTTGGGATATAGTAATTCCATTTAATGACTATATAACTTTAGAAGTGAGAAAGAAACCAAAGGTATTTTACAAAGATGATTTCCTTTTGTGGTGTTACCAGCAAGGAGAAGCCGATTACAATGATGCGCTTGCATATTTTGAAGAAAATAAGTCTATAGGATTATGGACACATTATAAGAGAATTATTAAAGATAATGGAGCGATAATCTTATTTGCAAACGGTATGTTTACCGCTGATCTTATGGAGAGCAACCGTGAGATGTGGAAATACAATCTCATTTGGGAGAAAACACAACCTACAGGGTTCCAAAATGCTAATAGAATGCCAATGAGAAACCATGAGGATATGTGTGTTTTCTATAAGAAACAACCAACGTATAATCCTCAGAAAACAAGTGGACACATCAGGAAAGTAAGTACAGCGTCCCACAAAAGAAATAGTAAGCAGTCAACAAATTATAACGAAATCAAAAATCATACATATGACAGTACAGAGAGATTTCCTAAGTCAGTTTGGCTATTCGCCAAAGATACCCAAAAGTGTGCATTAACTCCAACTCAAAAGCCAGTAGCATTAGTAGAAGAAATTATTAAAACTTATACTGATGAGAGCGATACTGTGCTTGATTCAACGGCTGGTAGTATGACAACTTGCGTAGCCGCTATTAGGACAGGTAGGAAATGTATCTGTATTGAGAATGATGAAAAGATTTTTAACGTTGGTAAAAATAGAATTATGGAATGTGTGAAGGAGAAAAAGTGAATGTATAAAGTAGATTATTACACATTGGCAAAGTGTAATGATGGTTCGATTGGAAACGTAAGGCAATATTCAGATATTTGGTACACAGAGCAAAAAATAGAAGTGATTCCAAAGGAACTGCAAAGAGTAATTAACCTTAGAAAAGGGGCTGATAAATATGTTCCTGTGATTACGAATATTGAAAGTATTGATGGACATTTATAAGGCAAGGAAAAGCCAATTTCAAGTAGAAAAAAGAGATAATCAAAAAATTATCTCTCCCGCACCTCTAATAATATAGCTTGAACATACAAATTTGTCAAGTATTTTTTCGTTTTTTTATAATGTTCCAAAGAAAAAGTTAAAATTAAGGTAATGATTGTGATAATTAATGGAAAAATAAAATTGTTAATTATATCATTTAATGTTAAAAATGAAAACACACAATCACCCCTTCCGTTTCTATAAACTATTTTTAGTATAACACTTTTTAACATAAATAGCAATAAAAATTTCGATTCATTGGTCAGTAAAAAGTAGAAATAACAAATAAGCATATGCTAAAAAGTAATCAAACAGGAGGAAATGAGGTTTCTGCGCAGAATAAATCATGATTTACTCCTAATAAAGAATGGAATATCAAAAGAAAATTAAGTGTGAACTGTATAGAGACTCTATGCAGAATTATAAAAAATATGCAATTCGTCCTGCTCAGTTAATCATAGCGGATGTTCCGTATAACGTAGGAAACAACTTTTACGGTTCAAATCCGATGTGGTACAACGGAGGAGATAACAAAAACGGCGAAAGCAAATTAGCAGGTAAAGCAGCTTTCAACTCTGATTTCAATTTTAATCTATATGAATATTTTCATTTTTGTTCCAAGATGCTGAAAAAGGATGATACAAGACCAGTTCCAAGAGGCAGAAGTAGCGATTCACCTTGTATGATTGTATTTTGCTCATTTGAACAGATTCAGACGCTCATCAAAGCTGCTGAAAAGCATGGATTTATTCATTACATACCGCTTGTATTCTGCAAGAATTATAGTCCACAAGTGCTTAAAGCAAATATGCGTGTCGTAGGTGCAACAGAATATGCTTTGCTTTTATATCGTGATAAGCTACCAAAATTCAGGAATGGTCTTCAGATTGATGAGAATGGTAAGAACATTCCAGGTACAGGTCATATGATATTTAACTGGTTTGAATGGAAGAAAGATGGTAAAGAGATTCCCAAAATCCATCCAGCTCAGAAGCCAGTAGCAGTTCTGAAAAGACTGATTGAGATATTTACTGATCCTGGTGATGTAGTTATTGATCCTTGTGCCGGAAGTGGAACTACACTAAGAGCAGCATACGAACTTGGTAGAAGTGCTTATGGGTTTGAAATTGACCGCAATTTCTACCAGAGAGCAAAGGATGAGATGTTGAATTTTGTAAAAGAGGAATAGTACATATAGACTTAAAACATCGGTTTTATGGCAGGAGGTGATATAAATAAGATTTTATTATGAAAATTATTGTGGTGACTCAGGACATTTCATTTTAAAGAAAACAGAAATTCCAAAGGCTATTATGTCGGCTTGGAATATTGAAGCAAGTCTAAGTATTGTTATAGAAAAGATTGGCAAACATCAAGAAAAATGCAAATTAATTTTTTCACCGTTAGAAGATAATGATATAAATAATGAATGGCTTAAAGAATATGGTCTTTATATAAAAGATGGAGATGAATACAGAGAATTGCATTATATCAAAGATGATAGTTTAGCATGGAGTCCCAATAATTATGATGGGATTTTACAATTAGTATAAGGTTGGTGATAGATATCCGAAAAGGGTTTGAAAAGCGTTTTAATCATGGTGACATTGTTTATTGGTGTAATAAAAGCGGGAACGAATACAACGTCAAATATGGCAGAGTAGATGAACAATTTTCTGATGCCGTATGCATAGATTTATTGGAACCAAAAGAAACAAGATATATAGATGGAGTCCCTATTGATGAATTCAAGGATAATCAAAAATATAGAAAGCTTCCTAAAGGCTGGACATATAATACAAAACTATTTGATTTGGAATGGAGAACTGATCCTGAAGATGAAAAATTATTTAAAGAATTATGTGTGCGAATAGATGATCCAGAGTCAATTAAGAAAGGATATGAATCAGGATTGCTTGTTAAATCAGATAAGATTTTTCATGGACATATTGAAACAGATATTACTAAAGAAGGGTTTCGTATTATCAAGAAATATCCTATGTGGCAACATCATATAACTCATGTGAGTATCAGACCAGGTAAAGTTTATTTTACATATCAAGAGGCAAAGGCTGAAGTAGAAGAGTATCTTGAAGAATTTAGGAGACAAGCTGCATTATCTGATTATGAATGGGCAGTAGAGGAGATTGACAAAACTCTTAATCATTGGAAAGTATTTCAGGATGCTACAGACGAGGAAGTGAATGCGTATCGTGAGTGGTTACTTTCTATGAAAAATGTAGAAGAAATTGAAACGAGAATTAGTTTTGGAAACATTCAGTGGAAATATGAAAAGAATAAGAAATGGAATAATATTGTTTTGTGAGGAGAAATAGAATGAGTAGTATTATTAACGGTGTCGCATCTGAGTATGATATGCAGAAAGTATCAAGAACTTATGAAAGTAATAGTAAATTACCACAAACAAACTGCAATATTCCAATGCCAAATACTAAAAACACTGGCGAAAGAATTTGTGAGAATTGTAATAAAGAAGATGTGTGTAAATATAAAGAAGAATGTATGAAAGCAGTAAGAGATATTTTGGATATTGAAAGCAGAACTAATGTGTTTATTAGAACAAATATCAACTGTAAAAAATGGAGTGGTAAACCTGCTATTGGTATAAGATAGCAATCAAATTTTCATTTCAAAGGAATAAGCCTCTATATAGAGGCTCATATCCTATTCGTTTAAATGATCGGTGCAAATTACACAATTATCATATCCAAATTCTGCGTCACACCAACGTAAATCGTGGTCGCAATATACTCGAAGAAAATCTCCTTTTTCATAAGATTTTTCTTCATTTACATTAGATGGATTAACCCAACATTTTCGTGCAAATGGACAGTTGGATAAATCATCCCAATCAGTAAGCACAGGATAATTTGGTTCAAAATCTAAGTTATGTCCATTCATAATAACACCCCACTTTCTTATTTAACATTATATAACAACTTAGATAAAATATCAAGGAGAACAAGTAAATGATATACACAAGTTATTTTGCTAAATTAAAAGAATTAGAGAACCATAACATCATACCAATATCAATCTGTACCAAAGCACCTGATTGGTATAAGGGGTTACAGTATAAGAAACTGGCACCTAAATATGGATTCTTTATGGAATGGAAGAAGAATCATGATAATGACTATTATATAGAGCATTTTAAAGCTGAGGTTCTGGATGTTTTAGATGCTGCCACTGTAATTAAGGAATTAAATTATTTAGTTCCGAATGTAAATGGTAAAGATATTGCACTGATTTGTTATGAAAAGCCATCAGATTTTTGTCACAGACATTTGGTAGCTGAGTGGTTAAATCAGAACGGATTTCAGTGTGAGGAATGGAGAAGAAAATGATTAAAAGGATTATGGATTTGTTTTGCAGACATAAAAATAGTGAGGTGGTTTGCTGGCATTGGACTCACGGATATAACGGTAATGATATCCGTTTTTTAGAAATAGAATTAAAATGTAAAGATTGTGGAAAATACTTTTTTCGTTACATAAAAGATTGGGATGAGTGTGAAAAATTCATAGAAAAACATAAAGATAAAAGATGGTCAGATACATGTAAACCAGTATTAGATTGATGCCAGAAAACAACTCTTTCATTGAGAAAATTGGAGGTAGAATATGAATTTTTTGAAGATATATTGTGTGTTTTGCATTATAGTATTTATTT
>OFFQ01002070.1_pt1 | contig 10760 bp, 6 predicted proteins | sample 1521411 | NCBI WGS metagenome assembly OFFQ01 (sample SAMEA3504110, study PRJEB24116) | mouse gut metagenome | biome: mouse gut; feature: mouse-associated habitat; material: faeces | place: Denmark | collected 2011 | reverse complement strand
GGCGCGGGAAGCGGGCTTGGAACAGGCACGGCAGGGAGAAGTGTTGGAGCCGGCAGCAGAACAGACACAACAGAGAGAAGTGTTTGAGTCGACGGAGGAGCAGGGAGCAGACAGCGCCGATATTACAGAGGTCAGCCGTTTTATGACGGCCGGGGGAGAGATCGAGGCCAAGGCATCTCCCAGAGAGGATGCGGAGACGGTGATCCGCTATCAGAGCGGAGACAAGATCTATGTGACCGGAGAACTCGCAGACGGCTGGTGCAGGGTCAGGTATCAGAATCTGACAGGTTATATTCGGCCGGCACAGGCGGCGGAGATAGAAAGAGATGTGGAAGCGCTGGATGATGAATTTGCAGCCGCGGAATCAGAAGGAAAACTTGTGGTGGAGGAAGTGGAGCGACAGAGGACCGAGACAAAGCGTTCCAGGATATGGGGTGCAGTGATCCTGCTGCTTGTAGCGGGTATATTTGTGACAGGCATTTTTTCTGTTGTGCGGAGCAGGAGGACAGAGGACACAGAGCAATGAAACTCTTACATAAAATGAATCAGCTGTTCAATACCTGTCTGATCGAGAAGAATCCGGTCATTGTCGGGGAGATGATGCGTCATAACCGGAGGTATGGACGGATCAACGACCGCAGGGCAAGGGCCGGACTCGTTCTGGGGCTTTTTCTTAAGTACGGTGTTTTGCATAGAGATCCGCTGCAGGAATTTGAACGGCAGACCAGCAGTATATCTTTTCCGGAGTCCGGAGACGGCGGCCAGATTCCGCCTGAGGAAATATGGAAAAAAGCGGAGAGTGTGGAAACCGTAGTTTTTGATGCATGGGGCGTACTGCTTGTTATGGGACTGGAGACATATCAGCTGCAGGCGATGGCGGAGTGTGAATTGCTGGCACCTGGCACTGCGGAGCGAGAAGAAGGGGGAGCCTGGGAGCAGGAGGAATATTGGTCTGTGGCAGAAGATTTTGTCATAGACAACCCTTTTATGCATGCACTGTGGGATGCACTGCTGGCAGAGGGAAAGAGGCTGCTTATCTGTAATAATTCCGGCTGTGATGACAGTTTTGTGGAGACGGTTCTGCGGCGGCATGGGTACCAGGGAGAGCTGATCTGTGACAGTGGGTCGTTTTGCCATATCACAAATGATGCAAAGTCTGACAGGGATATCGTTTATCAGGAGGTGAACCAGGCAGGGGGCAGATACCGCACCTGTTATGAGTACAATGCCGTGACCAATCTGGCAGACAGGATCGTCAACCTGCTGCTGCATGGAGACGGCAGAAAAAAGTCGCCGTTCTATGAGTACGGCGTGGTCTGCGGCGGTATTCTTACCTGCGGATTCTGCCACTGGCTGAATGAACTGGCGGACAGAAAGAAGACAGACCTGTTTTTGTTCGTGGCCCGTGACGGGGCGATCCTGCAAAAGATTTATCGGGAACATTATGGGATACATGAGTCGGCATATTTGCTCTTTTCACGTTTTGCATCCTTTGAGCTGATATTTGAAGATTATCCACAGGAGTATATCGAGAAGAATATCAGGCCGCGGCTGGATCGTCGGGGGTGTGACAATTCTATGGCCGGAATCCTGAAAGAATGCGGGCTGGAGTTTCTGCTGTGCCGTCTACCGGAAGGGGGAATGGCGGAATCAGATATATTGTGTCAGGACAATTATGGACAGTTCAAAGACTGGCTGCTGCGGTATCATAAGCAGATAACGGAGCATTTTCACGAGTCCTGCGTGGCGGCCGAACAGTACTATAGAAAGGTGTGCCGGGGACACCGGAATATCTGCGTGGTGGATCTGGGCTGGCACGGGAAGTCGATCGTCTATCTGAAATATTTTATGGAAAGAAAATGCGCCATGGATGTACGTGTGACAGGTGCGATGATCGGCGCCTGTGACGATGTGGTCACACAGAACTATATCCGGAAAGGCCTGATCGACACGTATGCGTTTGAGAGCGACAGATGGAGGTCGCAGGGCAGCAGGAACGGAACAAAGATGGGATACAGGGAGACCATCTGCACAGAAGCCCTTTTTTCTTCGTCTGCGGATACCCTGCTGCGGTATGGACTCGGAGAGGAAAGACAGACGGTTTTTTATTATGGAAAAAAGAATGAAAACGCAGAGACGGTTCGTGAGATTCATCGGGGGATTGAAGATTTTGCGGGAATCTTTGCCCGGATCCAGAAACGGTACGGACTGCGCGTAACATCCCGGGACGCCTATACGCCTTTGTCCTGTAAGATGAAGGACAGGCGTTTTCTTAACTGGCTCTATGAGCATTACCGTGAGGAGGCAGGGGCAATGAACGGGTTCGGACAACAGGATGTTTGAAAATATATGGCCGATGCCGCGGGAAGGGAGGGGTGCCGGATGAAACTACTGATTCAGATTCCGTGTTACAATGAGGCCAGGACGCTGGAGACGGCGCTGAATGATCTGCCGAAAAAACTAAACGGCATTGATGAGATCGAATATCTGATCGTGAACGACGGCAGCCTGGATGATACGGTGGAAGTGGCAAGGAAATGGGGCGTGCATCATATCGTGAGCTTCAGACAGAACAAAGGGCTTGCGAAAGGATTCGTAGCCGGTCTGGACGGGTGCCTTAGAAACGGCGCGGACATAATCGTCAATACAGATGCGGATAACCAGTACTGCGCGGCCGATATTCAGAAACTGATCGAGCCGATCCTGGAAGGACAGGCGGATATGGTGATTGGTGCCAGGCCGATTGATGATATGGCTCACTTTTCGACGGTCAAAAAGAAGCTGCAGCATTTCGGAAGCTGGGTCGTGCGCAGGGCATCCAGCACAGATATCCCGGATGCGCCCAGTGGCTTCCGGGCATTCAGCAGGGAGGCGGCCATGCGCATCAATGTAGTCAATGATTATACATATACATTGGAAACGATTGTGCAGGCCGGAAGAGAAAAGATGGCGATCACCAGTGTGCCGGTAAGGACGAATGCAGAACTTCGGCCGTCAAGGCTTTTTCACAGTACGTGGGAATATGTGAAGAAAAGCATGCTGACGATCCTGCGGGCGTATATGATGTATAAGCCTTTAAAAACGTTTACTTATTTTGCTGTGCCGCCGATTGTGGCAGGATTGATGATAGGTTTTCGATTTTTGTTTTTTATAGCGGCAGGACGGTCCGGTGGGCATGTCCAGTCGCTGATCCTCGCCTGTACATTGATCATCATAGGATTTCTTACCTTTATGATCGGACTCGTGGCCGACGTGATCGCGGCAAACAGGAAACTGCTCCAGGACATCCAGTATCATGCAAGAAGAGCGGAGTATGACGCAGTGTACAGACAGATACAAAAAGAAAAAGCTGACAGCCAGGCAGGAACGAAAGAAAACAACTGCTAAAAAAGACAGCTAAAGAAAAACCAAAGAAAATATGGAAAACAGAGAAATTTTGTTTGCAAAATTCAATAAGTCGTGATATGATGATTGCAAACATATCTGGGAATCTGAAGTTCTGATATCACATCTGTGACATGTCATACATTCTTGCTGAGTCCCTTATATGAATTCAAATGAAGATAAGGGAGGAAAGAAAGATGGGAAAACGGGATGAATATCAGTATGATTATCTGGACGACAATGTCAGATTTGCAGATCAGATCAATGGAGCGCTGTTCAAAGGACGACAGGTAGTGAAGCCGGAAGAACTGGAGCCGGCTGACGGACAGGTTGTCTATCTGGGAAAAGAAGCAGGTGTGCGGGAGAATTTCAAGACGATCATAGATAAGACACGCCTGTGGAAAGGCAGACTGCTCCATATACTGGCAGTGGAGAACCAGACCTATGTGGATTATCGGATGATCCTGCGGAATATGCTTTCGGAGAGCTTAAGCTACCACAGACAATGGAAGAAGAAAAAAGCCGTTCATGACAGAAACAGCGACCTGCAGATCGGAACGGATGCGTTCTTATCCGGCATGACCAAGGAGGACAAGTTTATACCGATCATCACATTAGTGGTGTATTGCGGAACGGAACATCCGTGGGACGGAGCCAGGTGTCTGTATGAGCTGTTGGAACTGGATGATGAGGTAAAAGATTATGTGACAAATTACAGGCTGAATCTGTATGACTGCCATGAACATGATACTTTTGACGAATATCGCACCGGACTGCGTCAGTTGTTTGAGACAGTGCGGTACGGAAAGGATAAGGAACAGCTGAGACGTGTTATAGAAGAGAACAAAGACGCGTACAGCAATATAGACGGTGAGACAAAAGAATTACTGGAAGTGGTGGCAAATGTAAAGATTCCGGAATTGTATCAGACCAAAGGGGAAGGAGAGCAGGATATGGAGAGTAGGGAGAAGAGATTTAATGTCTGCAAGGCATGGGAGGACTGGCGGTTAGAAGGGAAAGAAGAAGGAAAGGCAGAAGGTAAAATGGAACACCTTGTGCAGGCAGTCTGTAAAAAGCTGCAGAAGAATAAACAGGCCGCAGTGATCGCCGATGAATTAGAAGAGGAGCTTGCGGAGATCGAGAAAGTCATAGAAGTGCAGAAGAAGATCGGCAGCTATGATGTGGGGCGCATCTGTGAAGCGCTGATGCTTATGAGCTAGAAATGGAATATGCTGTGGATGTCACAGCCTATAAGGGTAAGAGGATTTAGAGAGGAATCTCCGATCTGGAATGACAGAATGTTTTCCAGATTGGAGATTTTTTGTCGTGGCGCAAAAAATATGAGCTTTGATATGAATTTAAGAATGTTTGATAGTTGTAAAAATGAAAGTAATAGCAAATTATATCAAATAAGCTATTGAAAATAGCTTATAAACCTAATATAATTATAAAAGTGAGATGAAATACAGAATGATATTTATTCACAAAAGGAAAAGTATGAAGAAGATATACTGGAGATTGGCGGAGCATAATGCTTATATAGGTATTCAGTGTAAAGAATATCAAAAGAGACACAAATTTATATGGGGACGCAGATGGTGGTTTTTAATTAAATGTACCGTAAGGAATTGGTTTAGAGGCAATTATAAAGGGTGTTATATTACAGAAGATGAAATACTTAAGAAGATATCAGAATATGAAATTATATCATTTGATATATTTGATACATTACTTGTCAGACCATATAAAAAACCGACAGACTTATTTTATGATTTAGAGAAGCAGAGAGGTATACCAGGATTTGCAGAAAAACGAATTTTTGCAGAGAAAATGGCAAGGAAAGAGAATAAAATCTCTGAGGACATTAAATTAGAGCAGATTTATGAAGTACTTGATGTTTCCTATAAAAAGTTTATGAAGATGGAAATTGAATTGGAGCAGGAAGTATTGCATGCTAATGAGAATATCAAAAAGATATATGATGAGGCAGACAAATTGCAAAGGAAAATAATTGTCGTTTCAGATATGTATCTGTCGAAAGAGCTGTTAAGCAATATATTGAAATACAATGGTTACAGGGGATACGAGAATTTATTTGTATCATCTGATTTGGGGGTTACCAAAAGAAGTGGTAATATGTTTTTTTATGTAATGAAAAGAATGAATAAACTACCTCAAAGTTTTTTGCATATAGGGGATGATTTTTACAGTGACGGCAATGCATGCTGGAAAGCCGGTATGTCTTATTTATATGTAGACCGTACAGAAGAAAAATATGTGTTGGTGGAATGTGGAAAGTAACTGCAGGGTAGGGAGAATACATCAGATGAAAAAGAAAAATATACTGTTATTTATACATGAGTTAACTTATACAGGTTCACCTTTCAGCACCTTACGGCTGGCAAGGGCACTTATGGAATCTGGCTATCATATAGAGGTATGGAGTTACAGAGAAGGTAGTTTTCGGTCGGAATATGATCAAGCAGGAATAAATGTAAAAGTGATTCCGGAAGACAGTTTGAGAAGTAAAGATGTATTGCACAAAATTAAAAAATTTGATCTGGTAATCTGTAATACGTTATTTACCAGAAAAGCAGTTGAAATGGCCGAAAATATTGTACCTACAATCTGGTATATCAGAGAAGCAGAGAACATACCGGAATTTTTTATGAGTGATTTCAGAAAATATTATACTTTAAAAGGCAAAGAATATTTGGTGTGTAAGCGAATATGCAAAAGAGTTTATCAGCAGATATTTTAATAAGAATGTTCAGGTCATCCCAAATTGTGTGGATGATGAACTGAATTTGGTAAGCTACGAAGGCAGTCAGAAGAGTGATGATACAGTACGATTTTATATGTCGGGGACAATAGAAAAGCGTAAAGGTTTTGATATATTTTTAGGTGCATATGAGTTGCTGGATTTAGAGTATAAAAATAGGTGTGAACTACATATAGTGGGAAGAAAATTTGATCAACAAATACAATATTTTGACAAACTTGAGAAGTATGTTAAAAAGTATTCAAAAAACATTTTCTATCATGGTGAAATAAAAGATAGAGACAGACTGTTGTCATTGATGAAAACATGTGATGTTATCACTGTTATTTCAAGAGATGAGTCCTGTTCTCTGGTGGCGCTGGAAGGATGCATGTTAGGAAAACCACTTTTGCTGAGTCAAAATGTAGGTGCAAAATATTTGGTGGATGAAAAGAATGGATGGATTATCGAAACAGGGAATAAAGAACAGTTAAAAAACGTTGTGGAGCAGATTATTGATCATAAGGAGTGTTTGCCTCAAATGGGAAATGCTTCACGAAGGAAATACGAAAAAACATCAACTTTTGAAAAATATAGGGAGAATGTTCAGAAAAATATTGAAAAAAATTTTTTTAATAATAATTATTTATACAGAATAAAGCATGCAAAAGAAAGATTTATATGGTGGGTGGATGATCTGGAGCGGGTTTATGTGCCGGACTGGGGCGAAGGGGCAACGGAAAAACATTTATTTTCGTTTGATATTTTCGATACACTTCTTATGCGGAAAACAGCTACGCCATCCGGCATATTTTTGCTTATGCAGGAAGAATTAAAAAGCAATGCTGCGTTTTCGGATATTCCCCAATATATAAAGGATAACTTTTATTTCTTAAGACAGTATTCTGAGAGTCTGGCAAGAAAAAGTTATTGTATAAAGGGATGTGAAGATAAAACATTTGACCAGATTTATGAAGCATTAGGAATTAATGGATTATTATCAGAAGAACAGTTAAAAAGACTACAGAATCTTGAGTTGCGGATGGAGTATGACAACATTCTTGGTATTGATGAAAATATAGACAGGATAAAGAGATTATTAGATGCAGGAAAAAATGTCGTACTCATTTCAGATATGTATTTAAGTTCTGAGCAGATTAGAACTTTATTATGTAAGGTGGATAACATATTTGAAAAGATGGAGATTTACGTTTCTTCCGAGTGTAGAAAATGTAAAGGGTCAACAAATTTATTTAAGTATGTTCAATGTGAAAAAAGGGTGAGATTTTCAAATTGGACACATATTGGTGACAATGATCATGCGGATGGACAGGCTCCACGCAGTATAGGAATTTTGACGGAACCTTATAAGAGAGCCGTTCTTAAAAAGAGTGAAAAAAGAGTTATTGACAGTAGAGCAATGGATTTACAGGCTCAGCTGACAATTGGTCTGGCAAGGCAGGTACGAGTCAAAAATCAATTGGAAGGTGTAAAATCTATAGGGGCGTCTCTTGGGGGAATTATGCTTGTTCCTTATATAGAGTGGGTGCTGCAGGATGCTAAAAGGAGAAGACTGAAAACATTATATTTTATTGCAAGAGATGGTTATGTTCTTAAAATGATTGCAGATATCATTATTTCGCATGAGGATTACGACATACAGACAAAATACTTATATGGGTCGCGTAAAGCATGGCGTATGCCGTCATTTAGAAAGGAAAACTCTTTAGATATATTTTTTAGAATGGCACATATTGCACAGTTAAAAACAATTCATGCTCTGGCGCAGGTATTTTTTCTACCGGAAGATGTAATGAAACAGTATCTTCCGGCTGCATATAAGGATAGAAAAGAAATCAATCTGGATGATATCAATCGTATCAGGGATATTTTGGAATCATGTTCAGATTTCAAGAAAGTACTGGAGAAAGAAAGTAAAAGGCGGAAGGAGAATGTAGTAGGGTATATAAAACAGGAAGTTCGGTTCGAGGATAATAATTTTGCTTTTGTTGAATTATCCGGATCGGGTGCGACACAGGAGTGTTTGACAAATATTTGCGGAGAATTTTACAAAGAGAAGATCATTACCTATTTTTTGAATTTGGATGATATTAAACATGGTGAAAAATGCATGTTTATAAATTATATTCAAAATAACAATAGAATGACTTTCATTATCGAAAATTTATGCAGAGCACCTCATGGACAAACAATGTCTTATGAATATGCAGACGGAAAATATTATCCTGTATTAGAAGATTATGAAGTAGATGCGCTGGTCAAACATGGATATTTAAAATATATAGATGGAGTCTGTCTTTTTGCGAATTCATATTATAAAGAGAATTTCAATGGCTTATTCAAGAAAGAAAATCCACAACTGTATAACGCATTTCTGCATTATATTTCTTATATTACAGATGAAGAAATTCTGGATTTTATCGGGGATATGCCTTTTGAAACAACTGGTTTTGGGACTAAAGTAGTTGAATTTGCTCCGAAATTATCAAAAGAGCAGATAAGAAACATATATTTTTTGCGGGATAGAGAGCCGGTGGATCAGTTATATCAGGGAGCGGAACTGCAGTATTCTGTAAATAGATGTACAAACGAAGAACGTAAACAGATCAAATCATATCAGGACAGAGCATTAACAATGCAGGGGCATATAGCGAGGCTTGGAAAAAAATTGAAGAAGGAAGGGTGGAGATATACTCTGGTCTTTGTATTTAAACGTACAGTACGTAGAATGATGATCAGAATGAAATACATTCCAGATTTATGATTGGAAAGGATGATTGGCTTTGGACGGGGAAAGTATAGAAAAAAATTCAAAGAAGAAATATCTGTTATGTTTTATAGGAGTAATGATCTATTATTTTCAGGGAATTTCTACAGCTCTTAATGAGAACAATACAATTTATGCTCTGGAACAAATTAACAGATATGATCAAAACATTTTTGCAGATAATATAGCAGTATATGTAGATGGAGTGTCAGCACGCTTTTTTATGAATTGGGTAGTCAGCTTTTGTATGAAGTTTTCGAACGGAAGCTGGGTAGGGGCAGCTGTACCATTAATATATTTTGGATGCATTATTCTGGCGGTTGCTACAGTCGAAATGGTTTTTCATGTTTCTGAAAAATATAGAGAGCTGTTGGTTATATTTTTTGCAATATTGATTCGAAAGAACGTAAATACCGGTTTCCCTGGATGGGGTTCTTTTGAAATGGCGTCTCTAGGTATGGGGATAGGATTTGCATTCGCAATGCTTGCAGCTTCTCAGGTAGTTGGAAGAAAACAGAATTGGACAGGTGCATGGTTGTTTTTGTCGATTGCCACATTATGTCATATACATGAAGGGATGTGGGGGGGGGTATTTTTAGCTCTCCTGTTTTATCAAGCGATAGAAAAAAGGGCTATTCCATGGAAAGAAAACTGGACTTTCATAGTTTATATAGTGTCTCTTGGAATCTGTGCATTTCCGGGAATAGTTGGGGAATCATCGGGAATAACTGCGGCTGAGTTTATAGATATTTATGCTATGTACAGACATCCTCACCATCTTGTACCATCTGTATGGGGAGCAGAAAAAATATGGAGCGCTTTTTTGGTTTTAGCTGGGACAGCTTTTCTTAGATACTTAACAATCTGTTGTACAAACGAAAAGAATGATCATAAAGCCTTTGTTGTGGAGGCCGGATTATCATTAGGTGCATGGATTGGGGTGTTATGCATTACATATGTTTTTATAGAAATAGTGCCGTTACCTGTGATCGCAGTAATGTTTATACCAAAATTTTTTAGATATGTGTCAATTTTATCTCTTTTATGGTGCATAAAAAGTGTCAGAGACTTTATGATGGATCAGGATTATTTGACTGCCGTAATGTTATTGATCGTGATAATGGAAGCTGCAACAATGAAGCCGAAAGAAGTACTATTATTGTATGCGGTGGCTGCATTGGGTATTGTACTTGTACGTAAATTTGCAATAGAAGAAATGAAATATTTGCCAGTAATATGTACGTTCGCCATGTCCTTATGGAATCATCCTTCAGCGGTTGTTTTATATAGTACATTGATTGTATTGGTTTATATGACTGTACCATGTAAAAAGAAAGGATTGCTTTCGGAAATCTATAATAGGCGGTTGTGGGTGGTCGTTTTTTTGACTATGGTATTGATATATGGTACAGAAGGGCGTTTTTGGCGTTGGACCGGGACAGAGATCGCCCTGGTGACATCGACGTCTTATTTGTCTAATGCAGCTGGAGAAGATATATTTACATTGGCTAAAGAGTTTCAACAGTCAACAAATACAGAAGCTGTTTTTCTTACAGATCCAAAATTATCAAAAGCGTCATGGTTTCAGCTTGTATCTGAAAGAAATTGTTTTGTAGCTTGGAAAACGATTCCTTCGAATCGGAGTCTGGTTCAAGAATGGTATAGACGTATAGAGGAAACAGAAGCACTTTTTGAGAAACAGACAGGTGAAATTGTTGAAATTATGAAAGAAGAAAAGCTGGCATATATTCTTGTACCAAAGAATTATTATAAAGAATTTGAAATAGCTAAGGAATTTAAAGTTAAAAATATATCACCCAATAATGA
>OFFQ01002068.1_pt1 | contig 10767 bp, 8 predicted proteins | sample 1521411 | NCBI WGS metagenome assembly OFFQ01 (sample SAMEA3504110, study PRJEB24116) | mouse gut metagenome | biome: mouse gut; feature: mouse-associated habitat; material: faeces | place: Denmark | collected 2011 | reverse complement strand
CCACCTGGAGCCAGGACATCCACCTGGCCGCCGCCGACCCCGTGGCGGGGGACAACCTGATGTACACCCTCCACTTCTATGCAGGCACCCACGGCGCGGAGCTGCGCGGCCGTATAGACGACGCCTTGGCCAAGGGCCTGCCCATCTTCGTGTCCGAGTGGGGCACAAGCCGCGCCGACGGCAGCGGCGGCGTGTTCCTCCAGCAGGCCGAGGTGTGGCTGGACTTCCTGGACGCCCGGGGGATCAGCTGGTGCGGCTGGTCCCTGTGCGACAAGAGCGAAAGCTCCGCCGCCCTGCGCCCCGGCGCGCCCCCGGACGGCCCCTGGGATCAGTCCCACCTGTCCGAGTCCGGGCGATTCATGTTCTCCCGGTTCCGTTCATAGCGTGAAGCCCCCTCCCCGTCCGCACCGGGGAGGGGGTTTTGCGATTTTTGAGGCTTCTGAAAAAATGGTTGACAACTGTAGTCCAATGTGCTATCCTAAAGTTGGATTACAGTTGTAGACCAATCTGCGGCGGGCAGCACCCGCGGAAAAGGAGGTATTTACCATGGACGAGAAACGCGGAATCCTCTCCCCCAGCGAGTGGCGGGTAATGGAGTGCCTGTGGGCCGGACCCAAGACCCTGATGGAGCTGGTGCGCACCCTGAAGGACAGCGCGGGCTGGGCCAAGAGCACCGTCACCACCATGGTGCGGCGGATGGAGGAAAAGGGTCTGGTGGGCTATGAGGAGGCGGGCCGCGCCAAGGTGTTCCGGGCCCTGCTGGCCCGGGAGGACGCGGCGGCGGCAGAGGCCGACTCCCTGCTGGAGCGGGCCTTCCACGGCAGCGTGGGCCTGCTGGTCAGCTCCTTGGTGGAGCGCAGCTCCCTCTCCCCCTCCGACATCGACGAGCTCTACAATATTTTAGAGCGGGCGGAGGACGGTGGTTTCAGATGAAAGGCATCCTCATCACCTCCTCCCTGCTGATCCTGCTGATCGCCGCCCTGCGGCCCCTGCTGCGGGGGCGGATCGACCCCCGCGTCCAGTACGCCCTGTGGCTGGCGGTGGCCCTGCGGCTGCTCATCCCAGTGAACCTGTTCACCAGCGCGTACAGCGCGTTGGCCCTGCTGGAGCGGGCGGACCGGGGCGCGGCCCTGGTGGAAACCATCGGGCAGGCCCACATACCCGCCCAGTCCTATGACAACGCCCGGGCCCAGGTGGTGGAGGAGTACCGCAGGCAGGGCGTGTCCGATTCCCAGCTCACCCCCGGCGACCTGATGGCCATCGACACCCAGGCCCGGGAGCTTATGAAGGGCCCCACCCTGGCGGAGCTGGCGGCGAAGTACGCCCGCCCCCTGTGGCTGGGGGGCGCGGCCCTCACGGCCCTGTGGTTTACCGCTGTCAACCTGAAGCTCCGGCGGCGGCTCCGGGGGGCGCGGCGGCTTGAGATTGACTGCCCCCTGCCCGTGTACCTGTCGGACGCCCTGCCCTCCCCCTGCCTGGCCGGGGTGCTCCGGCCCGCTGTCTATGTGACCCCCGGGGCGGCGGAGGATGAGACCGCCCTGCGCCACATCCTGGCCCACGAGCTGACCCATGCCCGCCGCCATGACCTCCTGTACAAATGGCTTGTGGGGGCGGGAAGCAGCCTCCACTGGTTCAATCCCCTGATGCTCCTGGTCCGCCGGGAGACCGGCCGTCTCTGCGAGCTTTCCTGCGACGAAGCAGCCACGGCGGGGATGGATGCTGCCGGGCGGCGGCATTACGGGGAGACCCTGCTGGCCCTGGCAGCGGCTCCTGCCAGTCGGGGGCTGTTGGCCGTTACCCTCTGTGAGGAAAAGGACCGCCTGCGGGAGCGGCTGGAGGCCATCGCCCTCCCCCGGCGGAAGGGGGCTGTCTCGATGGTCCTTTCCGGCCTGCTGGCCGTGCTGGTCTGCGGATGCGCCCTCATCTCCGGCGCCCAGTCCTCTGTCCCGGACCTTCCCCATACCCCCAATTTCCCTCCGGTCTCCCTGGTGTTCCGGGAATTCCTCCAGGGGGAGCGCACCGTCCTCTACTCCAAGGAACACGCCTACAACCAGCGGGCCACTATTCAGCAGGTCCCGGCCCTCTTCAGCCCGGACAGCGAATATGCCGCAGTCTGGCGCTTCGCCGTGGTGGACCTGAACCGGGACGGGGAGGAGGAGATGATCCTCCAGGTCATCGACGCGGCGGGGGATCTGGGGGGCTATCTCATTCTCCACCGCCAGGGGGGCGAGCTGTACGGATTTTTTCACCGCAACTGGGCCTTTGAGGAGCTGAAGACCGACGGCACCTTCTTCTTTAGCAGCATAAACGGACGGTCCTGGGCCATCAGCGGCCCCATGGATATCCATGTGGAAGACACCGGCCGGGGGTATTCCATCCCCGTCGTTGCCTCCCAGGAGCAACACCCCGAAACTGGCGCCGAGATCTTCTATGTGGGCGGGTACCGGGTATCCAAGGAGACCTACAACCAGGTGTTAGAAAACCAGCGGCAAAAGGAGGATGTCCCCTGGTACGACTTCACCCTGGAGGGCATCGCCCAGGCCTTCCCGGAGGAGGACCCCTTTACTCTTCCGGAGGGGACGGAAAATTTAGGGGCCATCGCCGCCGCCCTGGAGGCGGACTTCGTGGACTACTGGAACACCTTTGTATCCGGCAGCATGGTGCTGCCCAAGGTGACGGTCCTCCAGTCGGACCGCTTTGCGGGGATGGACCGGGCGGTATTCCTGGTCTATCCGGATTATAACAACACCCACACGGTGGCCTACAGCGTCACCGGCGATACTGTCCGGCGGCTGGGAGCCTTCCCCTCCGGGCTGGAGTTCGCTTTCTCTGCCGAAAAGGGCGGGCTGCTCCGCACCACCTGGACGCAGGAAAGCCCCGGCGGTGGCGCCGAGCGCTTCTATTATTACTACCGTCCCCTCCCCGAAGGAGGGGTGGAATGGACCGAAGTCCTTAAAGCCTGGGCCGATTCGGAAGGGGTGATCCAGTCCGCCGCCGGCTGGCAGACCGAGGATCAATCTCTGACAAAGCCCCTGACTCCGGCGGAATTTGAGGCCCGTCTGGCTGCCGCCGACGAGGACTTCCGGGAGGCGGAGACCATCTCCTTCGGCACTGTCAAAAACCTGGCGGAATCCGGCTTCGACCTTTCCGCCCCCCTTGGGGAGGAGAGCCAGCCGGGCAGCTGGCGGGATTTTCTGGCCAGGGCGATGTCCTCCTCCGGCAGCCAGGCCGCCGCCCCGCCCCCGGCCTTGGAAGGGGTTTCCCGGCAGGAGGCGGACTTCCTCACCCCGGAACAGTGGGCTCTTTTTGACAAGGCGGAGATCTACGGAGGGTATTTCGCCTTTGACCCCGGCCGCTTCGCCGGGGAGGAGCCGTCTCTGACCGGCTCTGGGGGCCAGCGGGAGATAGGCGGGCAGACCTACCGGCGGTACACCGGCGGGGTATACAGCAGCTGGGAGGACTTTTACCGCGATATGCGCTCCGTTTTCACCGAGGACTTCTTCCAGGAGCTGAATCAAGCGACCCTGCGCACCGGCGAGCCGCCGCTCCCCATCTACACCCAGGCGGAGGGACAGCTGTATTATTTGGACATCTCCGGCGGCGGCAACCTCACCTATCTGCCGGAGCTGGACCGGTACCAGCTCCTTTCCGCCGGGGAAGGCCGGGTGGAGCTGGAGCGCATCGCCTACTACTGCCGCCCGGAGGAGCTATCCAGGAATGCCTATCCCCCTTCCCCCGCCACCTCGCGCCGCTGCCCAGTGGTGCTGGAGGAAACTCCGGAGGGCTGGCGGGTGGCCCGGTTCACCCTCCCCGCCCGGCAGTCCTGAGAGCCTATCCAAGATCTCCCTGCACACCGCCTCGACAGGTCCTTTTGTGCCCTGCGGCGTTAAAAAACCTTGCAATACAATAAGTATTCCTGCGGTTTTTTGCCTTGCAGGACGCAAAAATCCCCGCCTATTCGGCGCACCGGAAGATCCTGAATAGGCTCTAAGAGCCTTTGCTCTGTTCAAAAATTATTTCCATTTTTGCAAAAAAATTTTTACACAAGCCTCTTGACCTAGAGGGTACTCCAAATTGTATCCTATTAGCAACGAATCTTGTCGCTGCCGCGATACGCAAGGAGTGCTTTCCCTATGAAACGACTGACCGCCCTTTGTCTGGCCCTGCTGCTGAGCCTCTGCGCCTGCGGCGCGCCGGAGCCTTCCCCCCGGCCCTCTCCTCCGGCCCAGGAGCCCTCCGCTCCGCCGGAGCCGGTCTACCTGGACCCTGCCGACTACCTCCCCTCCACCAAAGATTATATCCAGGCGGTGGTGCGGGAGCACGTGGAGCAGATTGAGACCCCCGGTATGAGTGACTACGAAAAGGTGAAGGCCGCCGCCGATTACGTCATGGCCCTGGGGTACTATTCCATCTCCCCCGCTTTGGACGTGTGGCGCTGGCGCACAGCCGGGGACACCGTTCCCACCTACGAGGAGATGCGGGGGCTGAATATGCTCCTCTTTGGCGTTGAAACTTGCGAGGGCTACACCGCCGCCCTGAATATGCTCCTGGAGGAGATGGGGGTGGAAACCCGGTACATGACCGGCATGACCTATATGGCCCGCGGCGGCCTGGGCTACCACTCCTGGAGCCAGGTGAAAATCGACGGGGTCTGGTACCACCTGGACTGCGACCTGGAGGACAACATCGCCCCTAAAAACGGGGCTGTGATTTATAAGTATTTCCTCAAGGGGGACGCCACCATGGGGGCATCCCATTACTGGGGCAAGCGGCTCATCAGCCTGGGGCAGCTGGAGCCGGGGCAGGAGGAGGAAATCCGCACCTACTATATGGGGGAAATCTGTCCCTACGATTATCCCACTCCCCCGCCCTCCCAAATCCCCATAAATCCCCGGCCGGATTATCAGGCCATCCACACGGCGCTGCAAAAGGAGCTGGAGGAATACGAAAGCCTCTATGGCAAGCTGGAGTACATGGAATTGGACATCCTCCCCCCGGTCTTCATCCGGTACTACTTCCAAGAGGGGGTGTCCATGGAAGGCCTCAGCTCCTGGGGCCGGAACTACCGCCAGGACCATCTTCTCATCAATCCCCCCGGCACCCAGGAGACCCGCTGGGACTGGACCCTGAACCGAAGCCAGGGCCAAAGCCAGAGCGCGGGCCAGCACAGTACATAGCAAGATAGGGGGCAGTCACCCCAACATGGCTGCCTCCTGCTTTGCCCTATTCCTTCGGCCAAGTGAAGCCGCTGCCATCCTCATAGAAAATAAAGTCGTCCACATCTCCAGGGATGCCGAACCAGTCCTTCTGCCACTGGCTCCAGGGGCTGCATCCGTTCCCCTGCCGCTGCTCCTCCTGTCTCTCCTCTTCCATCCTGACGCCCCCCTTCCATACCTGCTATTTTATGCAGCGGGGGTGGAAACGATGCCCATTTTGGCTCAATTCCCAATAAGACAGGGCAGCGTGTGTACAGCGGTCCTTAAAGCACTTGCTCCCAAGTTCCCGCAGAAAACCGCCGGTCTCCAAACGGGACCGGCGGTTTTCTCATAGGGGTTGCGCTTTTCCCCAACAAATTATGTCTTTGACTTTCGGGTGTATTTCTCGCCGGCTTCCAGGTTGACACTGGCCGGAATCACACGGAATTTGAAAACCACGCTGAGCAGCACCGCCAGGGGCATCAGATAGACAAGGCAGGCGTAGGGGGCAAAGCTCAGGGTGCCCACCCCAAAGAGTCCTATCACGTAAATCCCGGAGGCATTCCAGGGGATAAAGGTGCAGCCTGGGGTGGAAATGGCGGTCATGGCTTTGGAGAGATTGGTGGGGTGGAGCTTGTATTCCTTATAGGCAGGGGCCATCAGGGTGCCGGTCATCAGCAGGGAGAAGGTATTGGTCCCCATCATATTGCCAATAAAGGCGATAACCTCGCTGACCAGGGTAAGCTGCACAAGGCTCTTTGTTTTCTTCGCAATCGGATGGATGATCGCTTCCATGATCCCTACCGTGTTGAAGGCCCCGATCATGCCGAAGGCAAAGATCATCATAAAGGCGGTGGCGGACATATTGGTCACGCCGCCCCGGTTCAGCAGGGTATCCAGGAAGGTGTTGCCGGTGGAGGCTTTATAGCCGGTCCAGAACACATTCATTATGTTATTGGCGTCCATTCCCTGGTAAAGGACTGCCACCACGCCGCCCACCAAGGCGCTGACCATCATGGAAAGCATGGCAGGCTTTTTGAGGAAGATCAAGGTCAGCAGCAGCACCACCGGGATAAAGGCAATCACACCCACATGGAATTCACTGCTGATGGCGCTGACCACCTCATCTACCACGCTTCCATCAAAGGCGTCGCCGCCAAAGCGCAACCCCATCACGCCGTATATCACGGCTGTGAGGGCCATCACCGGGATTGCAATAATCCCCAGCTCTTTGCAGTGGGTAATCAAATCCGTGCCGACTGCGGCAGAGGAAACATTCGTAGAATCCGACATGGGAGAGAGCATATCCCCAAAATAGGATCCGCTGATGATGGCTCCTACTGTCATTCCACTGGGAATTCCCAGGCTCTCCCCAATGGCAAACATGGCAATTCCGGCTGTGCCCATGGTGCCCCAAGAGGTGCCGCAGGCCACGGAAACCACGCAGCACAGGAGAAAGGTTGCCGCCAGGAAAATCTTGGGGCTTACAATCTTCATGCCGTAGTAGATAATTGCGGGAACGGTGCCGGCGGCGATCCAGGTTGCGATCATCGCGCCAACTACCAGGATGGTAAGAACCGCGCCCATACCCTTCTTAATAGACTCCATTACCCCAGCGTCAATCTCCTGGAAGCTGTACCCCAAGCGCATACACATTGGATAGATCCACAGCCAGGCCACCAGAAACATTGGCTGAATCGGCGCACTGATGAGCTTATTGGCCCCCAGAACGATAACGAGCACCCCCGCCAGAACCAATAGAGCATAACCAGTGGATGGCTTTTTGCGTTCAGAATTTGCGGACATCTTTTTCCCTCCATTTTTTATTTCTATCAACTTTGCGCGGAGATTTTATCCGATCTTAGAAGCTGTACCATTTGCTGCCGAGGTGCTTGCGGCGGCTAGGCAGCATTGGCACGGCTTCTTAAATTTTAATCCCATAGCTGCTTTCCATCGCGTTCCTGAAATCCGCCAGGGTGGGCTGAATGCAGGGAATCTCCGGCACCCACATGTCGGTCACCTCCGGGGTCTTCACTCCGGTGGAGGTCATCAGCACCACCACCTTTTCGTCGGGTCTTACGACCCCCTCCTTCAGCAGCTTTTCCAACACCACCAGGGAGGCCACCGAGGCCGACTCCCCAAATACCCCCTCTGTCTTTGCCAGACGCTGCTGCATCTTCAGCGCCTCCGGGTCGTGGCTGCTTCTGGCGGCGCCGCCGGAATCCTTTACCGCCTGCACCGTATGGTAGGCACAGAAGCCGGTGGCGATGGAGGTCTGGATGGAGGGTTCGCTGGGCTGGGGGATCGGGTCGCTGGAGCCGGCTTTGATGGTGTTTTCCACCGCGTGGAACACCTCCGCGGCTGCGAATTTGGGGACTTTTTCGATATAGCCCATTTCCTTCAGGTCGCACATACCCTTGTAGATCCCGTACAGGGTATCCCCGTAGGAGATGGGGACGACAAACCAATCAGGGACCTGCCCGCCCATCTGCTCGAAAACCTCAAAGGCGATGCTCTTGTAGGCGTCAATTCCAAAGCAGCTGCTGCCGATGGGGGGAGACATCACGCCGCTGGCCGGGACAAAATCCAGCTCCCTTACCAGCTTTTCCATAATGACCCCCCGGTCCGCCATGGAGGGGGTGACGAAGACGCTGGCGCCGTAGGCCTGCATCAATGTCTTCATGCTGGGGGACACATTGGAGGTGGTAAAGATCACGCAGGGCAGACCCGCAACCGCGGCATAGGCCGCCGCAGCCGCTCCCTGGTTCCCGGTGGAAGAGATGGTGATCCCCGGCGCCTTTTCCGCCAGCGCTTTGGATATGATCAGGGAGCAGAGGCGGTCCTTGTGGGACATCGTGGGGTTTTTGGACTCATCCTTCATCCACAGCTGCTCCAGGCCCAGCTGCTTTCCCATCCGCTCCAGCCGGTGGAGGGGGGTATTTCCTTCCCCGATGCTGACCACCGGATCGCTGTCCTCCAGCGGATAAAAATCCCGGAAACGATAGATCCCCGGCTGGGTCGTTTCCGCCGCCGGCAGCTTGGCGCTGCTCAGGTCGTAGATGGTCCTGTAGTTCACATTTACGCTCTCCTCAGCGCATTTGGGGCAGGCGTCATAAAACTTCCCATCCAGGGGACGGCCGCAGCGCATACAGACCGCTTCTTTGTACCAGCTCATGTAAGTTCCTCCTCATCATTAAAATCACGCGGTTCCTTTTTTCCGGGTTGAGTGATCCCTCCTGTCCTCTTTCATTGGAGCCCGCCTTCTATCCTTGGGGCGGGTCCTATATTGCCAAGACAAGCAAAAACAGATAGTGAGCCGCCGCACCGGCGGCAACGCCCCCTATGGTGTGGCTTAAAAGCGCTTTCCCGATTAGCTCCTTGCACCCAAGCTCATCCATCATAGAAACATGGGTGCTGATGTAGCCGCTCCAGCACATACACATTGCGGTAAAAACCGCAACATCCCCGGCGTCCGCCAGGCCGGAGGACAAGAGACCGGGCACCAGGCCGATGGCCGCGCCTGCCGCCCCCATCGCCGTGATGGGAACGCTGACACATTCCGGCGAGGAAAACCCGAACAGGGGCTGTAGCAAAAAATTCAGCCGCTCCGCTGCCATGGGCAGGAGGCGTATCCCCTCATAAGCGGCGCCGGTGTACCCTTCCGCCCCCGGACCATTGGTGAGCATCATCACAAAGGTACAGATGGTCAGCACCCCCGGAACGATCCCCAGGCCCATCTTCACCCCGCCCGCTCCCCCGGTCAGGACCGCGTCCATCAGCCGCGCCCCCACCGACCCGGAGCGCACCGGGCGCATGGTCCTATCGTTCTGCCGGGAAAGGTTATCCTGCATCCCATCGCTTATCATCTCCGCTTCCAGGCCATAGGCCCGCTTTGTAAAGCGGAGCATCAGGCGGCCGCTTACAACGCTTCCCACCACCGCTCCCAGCAGCCCCACTGCCACCGCAGTACCATAGGATTCCCCCTTTGCTGCCGGTTGGCTCAGCATAAAGGTACAGACAATGAGTCCCATCCCAAAGGCGGTGCCCAGGTTCACCAGGGCGGGAAACTGATATTTTTTGAAGAAATGGCGAAAGTACGTGTTATCCGCCAGGGCCAGAATCGCCGGATTATCGGAAAAGAAGGTGGTTACGATCCCCAGCGAAGCCGCGCCGGGAAGTCCCCAAACCGGATACATCAGCGGTTCCAGCAGTTTGTTCAGAAGGGTGACCAGGCCAAATTCATCAAACAGCGCCGAAAAAGCCCCCATCACAACGCATACCGCCATAATATAAAACACCGTGTTCAGCAAGAGGTCGTAGGCTGTGTTCATAATGGTATTCAGGGTATTTGCCAGCCCCATCTGGCGGGCAAAAAGATAAAAGAAGCCCAAAAATCCCACAAGAAACACCGCAACCTCCCACCCGATGGCGGGTTTATACTGCTGCTCCGGTTTTCCCTGCTCCATAAGACACACATCTCCCTCGATATGATTCCCCTTTTTCATCTCTTGTCTGCCGGTGGAAAGCCATTGCCCCCGAAACCGGTTTGTTGGAAATTTAAAGTATTTTTTAGTATTATCAGGTTTCTACGCCTATTATAGCACGTTACTATTTTATTGTAAATAAAATTTATTTTATTTATCTTACAAAGTTTTTGGCTCTTTTTTGGTGAATACGTAGATTTTTTCTTGTTCAAATTCATTTTTTCCTGCAAAATTACAAATTGCTTTTCTGCTGAAATGTACTATACTATTGTCACTGAACTAAATTTAAGGGGGTAATCCATGAACAACCGAACCGATATTGACATTGTGCTTACCATGGTAGACCGCCAAATCCTGCAGTCCTACTGCGATATGCTGGACGGTCTCTCCCAGTATTTGGGGGATGGCTATGAGATTGTCCTGCACTCCCTGGAAGACTGCAACCACTCCGCAATCAAGGTGATCAACGGTTTCCACACCGGCCGGGAGGAGGGGGCGCCCATCACCGACCTGGCTCTTTCCATGCTGGAAAAGATTGAAAACCAGAACAGCGAGGGCAAGGGCATTACTTATTTTGTAAAAAACAAAAGCGGTGAACCGCTGCGGTCCACCACCATCCTTGTGCGGGGAGAGAATCACCGGATCATCGGCCTTTTGTGCATCAATTTTTACCTGAACACCCCCATTGGGAAGTTTGTGAAGGATCTTCTCTTTGACGAGCGGCCGCTCCCCTCCCGCCAGGAGGAAGAACCGGCGATTCCGGTGCAGGAGGAAAAATTCTCCTCCAACAGCGTCGAGCTGGTGGAGCACCTGGTGGTGCAGATCCGGGACGAGGTCATGATGGATTCCTCCATCCTTCTTTCCAACAAAAACAAGGAGATCATCCACCGGCTGGAGAAAAGAGGGGTTTTCAACTTTAAGGATTCGGTCATAAAGACCGCGCAGCTCCTGAAGATCAGCAAAAACACCGTCTATCTCCACCTCCGGCACACCAGGCAGGATGCGGACTCCGAATGAGCCAGCAGAGCGCCGGTGAGCCCGCCCTATCCCCCAACAGGATCGGCAAAAACCGCCGCCCGGACAAAAAA
>OFFQ01002064.1_pt1 | contig 10778 bp, 12 predicted proteins | sample 1521411 | NCBI WGS metagenome assembly OFFQ01 (sample SAMEA3504110, study PRJEB24116) | mouse gut metagenome | biome: mouse gut; feature: mouse-associated habitat; material: faeces | place: Denmark | collected 2011 | reverse complement strand
TCCTTGATCTGGAAAAAGGTGTCTCGTTCTGGGCCAGAGTATCAGGTATCTTTCATAAGGGTTAGGGGGGATCGAAGTGTTTAAAAATATTCTAAAACGGAAAAGCTCCAGAGAAATCGCAAAAGACCGGTTGAAGATCCTGCTGATCTCTGACCGCGTCAACTGTTCTCCGGAAATGATGGAAATGATCAAAAACGATATCGCGCAGGTCATATCCAAATACATGAAGATCGATACGAAAAGTATGGAAATACAGATCACCAAGACGGGCAACAAGGGGCGGGGGATCAAGAACCCGACACTGTATGCCAACATACCGATCCTGGATCTGAAAAACGATTAAGACAGGCAGGACATGAAAGAGGAGATGACACACTATGCTGCGACAATACCATATCAGGGATTATGATTTCAAGCTGATCCTTTTAGTGTCGGCGCTTACCGTGATCGGGATCCTGGCGATCGGCAGCGCCGCATCGGAATCTCTGCAGACGAAACAGACGATGGGCTTTGTGCTGGGGCTTTTTCTGATGCTGGTCATCTCCTTGTTTGATTATTCCGTGATCCTACGGTTTTACTGGCTGATCTATCTGCTGAATATCGCGCTTCTGGTGCTCGTCAGGCTGATCGGCGTGGAAGTCAACGGAGCCCGGCGGTGGGTGAACATTCTCGGTATACAGTTCCAGCCTTCGGAGACGGCCAAGATCATGATTCTTTTGTTTTTTGCGCAGCTGATCCTGCGGCACAGGGAACAGATGCATTCCTTCAAGATGGTCGGCATGTGCGTGATCCTGTTTCTGCCGCCGATCGCGCTGATCTACGAGCAGCCGGACCTGTCCACCAGTATCATGATCGGCCTGCTGTTCTGCGTGATCCTGCTGGTGGGCGGTATCAGCTGGAAATTTATCATCGGGGCGATCTCCGTAGCCCTGCCGGCTTTCGTGATCCTGCTGATGCTGATCCTGCAGCCGGAGCAGGAGATCATCAACGATTTCCAGCAGAAGCGTATTCTGGCCTGGATCTATCCGGATGAATACGCAGATACGACGGCCTATCAGCAGAATAATTCCGTGGTGGCGATCGGTTCCGGCATGCTGTACGGCAAAGGATATAAGACCAATGAGATCAGCTCCGTGAAAAACGGAAATTTTATTTCAGAGCCGGAAACCGACTTTATTTTCGCGGTTATCGGGGAAGAATTCGGGTTCGTCGGCGGCTGTACTGTAATTGTGTTATTGATTTTAATCTCATTTGAATGTATTATGGTAGCTAGGAGGGCAAAAGACCTTGCGGGGACGATTGTTGCCGCCGGGGTAGCGGCGCTGATCGGATTCCAGGGTATCATCAATATTTCGGTTGCCACAAGGGTTATTCCGAATACGGGTATACCACTGCCTTTTGTAAGTTACGGATTAACTTCACTGGTCAGCCTGTATATTGGCGTGGGGTTCGTACTCAATGTACGTCTGCAGTGCAAAAAATGACATAAGTAAAGGAAGGGGTTAATATGAACATTGCATTAATTGCGCATGATGCGAAGAAACAATTGATGCAGAATTTCTGTATCGCTTATCGGGGGATCTTGAACAAAAATGAATTGTATGCGACCGGCACGACCGGACGACTGATCGAGGAAGTCACCAATCTTTCGGTGCACAAGTACCTTGCCGGCCATCTGGGCGGCGCGCAGCAGATCGGTGCGCAGATCGAACACAATCAGATCGATCTCGTGATCTTTCTGCGGGATCCGCTGTATCCGAAATCGCATGAACCGGATGTCAATAACGTAGTCATGCTGTGCGACAAACACAATATTCCGCTGGCGACCAATCTGGCTTCCGCGGAACTGTTGATCAAATCACTCGAACGGGGAGATCTTGAGTGGCGTGAAATGTACAAATAAGAAAACAAAATATCAGAAAACAAAATGCAGGATGGCAGCCATACTCTGTGCGGCAGCCGCACTGACAGCCGGCTGCGGCAGCACCGGCTATGACATGGCGTACAAATTAAATAACGATGTGAGCAGTTTTCAGCTTGCCGGAACGGCCGCTTCCCAGGAGACGCTGACGCCCTTTGCGTCGGATCTGTGCGTCGCCGGGGAACGGGACATCACGACTGCGGGCGTTTCCCTGCCGGAAGCCGGGGCGGCGGCCCTTTTCGACCAGAAAAACCTGGAGACGCTTTATGCCAAAAACGTCAACGAACAGCTCAACCCGGCCAGTCTGACCAAGGTGATGACGGCGCTGGTGGCTATCAGGCACGGTTCTCCCGACCAGATGCTGACGGCTTCCGAGAATGTGAAGATCACCGAACCGGGCGCTACGCTGTGCGGCTTAAATCCGGGTGACCAGATGACGATGGATCAGGCGCTGCATATCTTATTGCTGCAGTCTGCCAATGATGTGGCGGTGATGATCGCGGAAGGGATTGCCGGTTCCGTGGATGCGTTCGTGGCGCTGATGAATGAAGAGGCGGCCAGGATCGGTGCGACCAATTCCAGCTTCACCAATCCCAACGGCCTGACGGAAGACGGGCATTACATGACCGCCTATGACATGTACCTGATCTTTCAGGAAGCGCTGCAGTATGAGCTGTTCAACCAGATCATACAGATGTCCACCTATACCACTACCTACCGGGACCGGAACGGCGGCGAGAAAACGCTGGAGCTGAAGAATTCGAACCGCTATCTGCGGGGCACCTGGGAGCTGCCGGACAATGTCACGGTGATCGGCGGCAAGACAGGTACCACCACCGCGGCCGGAAGCTGTCTGGTTCTGCTGTCCAAGGGCAGCGACGGTACGCCGTATATTTCCATTATCCTGAAAGCCTCCTCCGGAGACCAGCTGTACACGGATATGAACAGGCTGTTGAATACGATCAAATAGGAATACGAATAAACTTTTTTAGTTGTTTTTTTATCTTTTTTCACTTATAATGTGTATAGGTGAAGTAATATCATAATCATACCAATATTTTACTTTAGGAGGGATTTCATCATGATTCAGTTAATTGTTGGAAAAAAGGGCAAAGGAAAGACCAAACACTTATTGGATAAAGTGAATACAGAGATCAAGGATGTGGAAGGAAATGTTGTTTATCTGGACAAGAGCACGAAGCATATGTTCGAACTGAACAATAAGATCAGATTAATCGACGTATCCGATTATCTTGTAACGAACAGTGATGAATTCATCGGCTTTATCAGTGGTATTATTTCACAGGATCACGACTTGCAGCATATGTATTTCGACAGCTTTTTACAGATTGCGTGTCTGAAAGACGGAGAGATCGGCCCCACGATTGACAAACTGGAGCAGATCGGTGCCAAGTTCCACGTTGATTTCGTATTAAGCATTTCAGTCGATGAGAGCGAACTGCCTGAGAATCTGAAATCCAATGTTATTGTTTCCCTGTAAGCATCTACATAACCGATAACTGCGTAATTCCATAAAAACCTCGGATGATCCGAGGTTTTTCATATGCACGGTCATGTCTGTCATGCTTATCGTTCATTTGAAGGAGAGTATGTTTGTCCGATAACAGAAACAAGATAACTAAATACAGAAAGCCGGTCAATCTCAATATTGGTGTGCTGATCTTTATTACGATCTTTGTATATGTCATCATCTGTGTGGCTGCCTATTTTCGGACAGAGCATATCGTCGGCTACAGCGTGCAGGAAGGCTCCCTTACCTCCAACAGTATCTATAAGGGAATCGCTCTTCGCGCGGAGAAGATCGTGGACAGTACGGATGCCGGTTATGTCAATTATTTTACACGGGAAGGAGAGCGGGTCGCTGTCGGCAACCTGGTCTACACGATCGACGAGACAGGCCGGCTTTCCGAATATATCAACACAAGTGAGAGCGGGGAGAATTCGCTGTCTGACGCCGACCTTTCGGAACTGAAATCGGAGATTACTTCCTTTACAAGCCGGTTTGACCGCCGCAGCTTCTCTGACGTCTACAGCTTCCGCTACAACGTGGAAGGCACGGTGTTAAAACTGGCCAATTACAATATTCTGGAGAATGTCAACGCGCTCAATGAGACTTCCAACACGGCGCTGATCAATTACCGCTATGCTGCCGATACCGGGATCGTCACTTATTTCGTTGACGGCTATGAAGAATTGACGCTGCATGACATGACGGCAGAGCTTTTTGACCAGAAAGAATATGATAAGAAGTATCTTGTCAACAATGAGCTGCTGGCTGTTGGGGATCCAGCCTACAAACTTTCGACCGATGAAGAATGGTCCATCGTCATCCAGGTTGACAGCGAAGAGACAGCCCACGAACTGGTGGAAGAAGAATATGTGGAAGTCAAGTTTTTAAAGAACCAGTACAAATCCTGGGGCGCCGTGGAATCTTTTACCAATGAAGCGGGAGATGTTTTTGTACAGCTGACTTTTACCAACTCCATGGTCACCTTCTGCAGTGACCGTTTTATTGATATAGAGCTTCTGCTGGAAGATGAAAAGGGCTTAAAGATCCCCAATTCCGCCATTGTGGAGAAAGAGTTCTTTATCGTGCCCAAAGAGTATGTGACGAAGGGCGGCAACAGCGGGAAGAACGGCGTCCTGCTGGAAGTATACGATGAAGAGGGCAACGCCTCGACGAAGTTTGTAGAGACGACGATTTATGACGAGACCGAGACGGAATATTATCTGGATAACCGCGTGCTGAGTGCAGGCAATTATCTGATCAAGCCCGAGTCCACAGAGAAACATGCCGTCAGCAAGACGGGTTCCCTGAAAGGCGTCTACAACATCAACAAAGGATATGCCGATTTCAAGCAGATCACTATTTTGAACGACAACGAAAAATATTCGATCGTAAAGTCGAATACCGTATACGGGCTGAATGTGTATGACCATATCGTACTCGATGCCACGATGGTGAACGACAACGATTTTATCTATGAGTAGGACAAAGGAAAGACAGGAGCGGCCCCTATGATCCGGGAGAATTTAAGAACAGTAGAAGACAGAATACAGGCAGCATGCAGGCAATGTGGAAGAAACAGGGAAGAAGTGCAGCTGATCGCCGTCAGCAAGACCAAACCGGTGGAGATGCTTGAGGAAGCCTATGCCTGCGGCTGCCGTGACTTCGGCGAGAATAAGGTGCAGGAGCTGGTCGATAAATACGAGCGCCTGCCGAAAGACATCCGCTGGCATATGATCGGCCACCTGCAGCGCAACAAGGTCAAATATATTGTCGATAAGGTTTATCTGATCCACAGTGTGGACTCCCTGCGGCTGGCGGAGGAGATCAGCAAAGAGGCTGTCAAAAAACAGGTGACCGTGTCTGTTCTGGTAGAGATCAATGTCGCCGGAGAAGAGAGCAAATTCGGGACAACAGCCAGGGAGGCAGCCGCACTTGTGGAAGAAATTGCCAAATTACCCAATATTATTGTCAAAGGATTGATGACGATCGCTCCCTATGTTGAGAATCCGGAAGAGAATAGACTGTATTTTGCCATGCTGAGGCAAATATATGTTGACATAATTCATAAAAACATTGATAATGTTTTTATGAAGGAACTTTCTATGGGAATGACTGGCGACTATGAGACCGCCATAACAGAAGGCGCAACATACATAAGAATCGGAACCGGTATTTTTGGAGAGAGAGAATATACATCTGTTCAGTGATAGAGGAAATACATAAGTTATGGTATGAATGCGAATCGAGGTAACGGAGGTTTTTTATTATGAGTGTAATGGACAAGTTTTTGAATGCCATGAAATTGAACGATGAAGATGATGAATACTATGACGATTACTATGATGATGAGCCGGAACCGGTCAAGAAGCCAAGCCAGGTAAGGGAACGGGAAGAGATTCAGGAAGAGGAGCGGATCATCAGAAAGCCCTCGCCGAAGGTAACGCCCATGCGCCAGACGAAGAAGATGCCCGGCACAGGCATGGAGGTATGCGTGATCAAACCCACTACCGTGGAGGATGCCAGAGAGATCACGGAGACGCTTCTGGCCAACAGGACGGTGGTTCTCAACCTTGAGGGGCTGGACGTCGATATTGCCCAGCGGATCATTGATTTCACGTCAGGATCGTGCTTTGCAATGTCCGGCAACCTGCAGAAAATTTCACATTACATTTTCATTATCACGCCGGCAAGTGTTGACATTTCCGGTGATTTTCAGGAAATCTTATCCGGTTCGTTTGATGTTCCGATCAACAATGGCATCTGAAATACATAGCGAGGAGACTTCCCGGCAGGCGTCAGGAAGTCTTTATTATCGTAAACGTGATCTGCCCGATACAGGATATGATACAAAATATGCTAAAAGATATGATAGAAGATAAAGGAAGAGAAAACAATGGCGCAGCGAATGACAATCAACTATGAGAAGAAACCCTGTTATGACATCGTCTTTACAAGCAGCTTCGACCTGCTGGCGGAGGAACTGCAGGCGCTGGGGATTGCGGACAGAAGAGTGGCAGTGATTGCCGACTCCTGTACGAAGAAGCTGTTTGGCGACGCCGTCTGCGGCCAGCTGGAAGGCAACTGTAAGAAAGTGGTCGTGCATGCATTCCCGGCAGGCGAGGCGCATAAGACGCTGGATACGGTTAAGGATATTTATAAGACCCTGATCGACGAAGGATTTGACCGCCGGGATCTGCTGATTGCCTTAGGGGGCGGCGTAGTCGGTGATATTACCGGGTATGCGGCGGCGACCTATCTGCGTGGTGTGGATTTCGTCCAGATCCCCACCACCCTGATCGCCCAGTCGGACAGCAGTATCGGCGGCAAGACGGGGGTGGATTTTGACGGTTACAAGAATATGGTCGGGGCTTTCTATATGCCGAAACTTGTCTATATGAATGTCTCTGTCCTGAAAGAACTGGATGACAGACAGTATTACGCTGGCTTTGCCGAGGTCATGAAGCACGGGCTGATCAAAGACGCCCTGTTCTACGAATGGCTTCTTGACCATATGTATGAGATCCACGACAGGGAGGACGCCGTACTGGAAGAGATGATCATGCGCAGCAGCACCGTCAAGAAGCTGGTGGTGGAGAAGGATCCGAAGGAGCAGGGCGACCGGGCGCTTCTCAATTTCGGCCATACGATCGGTCACGCCATCGAGAAGGCCATGCATTTTGAGATGCTGCACGGCGAGTGCATCGCGCTGGGCATGGTGGCCGCGGCCTATATCTCCTGGAAGCATAACTGGCTGTCCATGGACGAATACTATGAAGTGCGGGATATGTTCGTTCCCTTCAATCTGCCGATCAGTATCGACTCCATTGACCCGGAGGAGATTCTTAAACTGACGAAGGCAGACAAGAAGATGGAATCCGGACAGATCAAATTCGTCCTGCTCAAGAAGGTCGGCAAGGCCGTGATCGACAGGACTGTAACGGACGAGGATATTCTGTCCGCCATCCGTGAGATCTATTTCAGTGACGAGGACGAGAAGGCTTAAAGAAGACGCAGGAGCAGGATAAGCATGACTTGGAAGAAGAAATTATTTCTGTTATTGGATATCGTTGGGATCATTGTGCTGGTGCTTTTTGACCAGTACACGAAGAACCTTGCCGTGATCCACCTGAAGGACAAACCGGCATTCAATATCATAAGCGGTGTCCTTGAGCTGAATTATCTGGAGAACAAAGGCGCTGCCTTCGGCATGCTGCAGAATCAGAAGATCTTCTTTATCTTCGTGGCATTCGTGATCCTCGGGGTGATCGGATACGTACTGTATAAGATGCCGGAAGAGAAGAAGTACCGCATCCTGCATGTGCTCTTAAGCCTGATTGCAGCGGGTGCCATCGGCAATATGATCGACCGGATCCGTCTGGATTATGTGGTGGATTTTATTTACTTCGTGCTGATCAATTTTCCGATCTTCAATGTGGCGGATATTTATGTATCCCTTTCCACGATAGCGCTTGTATTTCTGCTTTTGTTCTACTATAAAGAGAATGACCTGAGTTTTATCAGTTTTAAACAGAAAAAATACCGGGAGCTGAAATAGCGTCCGGTATACCAAACAAAGCAGCTTTAAAGTATCGGTAGAATGTATCATGGAACAGTTTACTTATCAGATCGGTCTGGAAGAGGACGAGGCGCGGCTGGACAAGTGGATCAGCGGCGCTTTGCCCGATCTGTCCCGCTCCTATATCCAGAAATGTATCAAAGAGAATCATGTGCTGGTCAATCAGAAGCCGCAGAAGGCCAGTTACCGCCTGAAAGTGGATGATGAGATCGTGTTTTCCATTCCGGAGGCCGTGGAACCTGCCATAGAGGCGGAAGATATTCCACTGGCCGTTCTTTATGAGGATGAAGATGTGCTGGTGGTCAACAAGCCGAAAGGCATGGTCGTCCATCCTGCGCCCGGCCATTACAGCGGCACGCTGGTCAATGCCGTCCTGTACCACTGCCGGGGCTGCCTCTCCGGGATCAACGGCGTGATGCGTCCCGGTATCGTGCATCGGATCGACCAGGATACGACCGGTTCCCTGATCGTCTGCAAAAATGACCATGCGCATAAGCTGATCGCCGCACAGCTAAAAGAGCATACGATCACGCGCAGATACCGGGCCATCGTCCACGGCATCCTTTTGCAGGACAGCGGGGTGATCGACGCGCCCATCGGCAGAGATCCGAAAGATCGCAAACGCATGGCAGTCAACGAGCAGAACGGAAAACCGGCGGTGACCCATTATACGGTGCTGCAGCGGTTTCGGGAATACACTTATATCGAATGCCGGCTGGAGACCGGACGAACCCACCAGATCCGGGTTCATCTGGCGTCCACAGGGCATCCGCTGCTGGGGGACACGGTGTACGGAGCGAAAAAGCCCGTCCCCGGCCTGGCGGGACAGTGTCTCCACGCCCGGCGGCTGCGGTTCGTCCACCCCGCCACCGGGGAGACCGTGGAGCTGGAGTGCCCCCTGCCGGACTGGTTCCAGGAGGTTTTGCGGAAAATTGACCGGTAATTGGCGAAAATCCCCCTTGACAACCCCGGAAAAAGTGGATAGAATACAGAACATATATGCAAAATGCGCGGAAAAGGACGAGTACCCGCCCCCGAGACGCAAAGAGAGCCGCCGTTTGGTGCAAGGCGGACGGGAGGGAGCAGGGAAAATCACCTTGGAGCTGAGGGCTGAACGTCAGTAAGCCCCTCCGGACGCCCCCGTTACCGGGCAGACTTGAGTGGCTGGGCCTTTGCGCCCCGGCAAAAAGAGTGGTACCGCAGAGGTTTGCGCCTTTGTCTCTTTATGGGACAGAGGCGTTTTTATTTTTTGGGAAAGGAGCGGTCAAAAATGAATTCGGTCGCTATGCAAGTTGTTGACACCCCTGAGAAATTCCACCCCGCGGCTGAGGAGGCCGCCCAGGCGCTGACGTCCCTGCTGCGGGAGCTGGCGGCCATGGAGAATAAGAGTTTTGCGCAGTACACCCGCCTGTGCAAAAAGGGGCGGGTTATCGAGTTTAAGGACGGCGCGCGCAGGGAATTTACCGACATCCAAGACTGGAAAGAGGAAATGAAGCTCCGCTTCGCCGCCCTGCTGGACCCCCACTGCACCAAAAAACTGATTGCCCAGCGGCGGGACTGCCTCCACGCGGAGCACTTTCCCTCCTCATTCAACTGCGTGAATACCGGCTGTGCACTGTCTGTCACCATGAAAAGCGCCGGAAAGGCTGTGGCGCAGCTGGTCCCCGATGAGGACAGCGTGCCCTTTGACCTGTCCGACCCGGATGTGCGCTATCTGGTGGAGGACGCGAAACATGGCGGACACAGCGCCCAATGCTATGGCTATTTTCAAAAATACCGCTTTGTCCTCAAACGCGAGGCGGAGGAGTGGCACATTGACGAGGTGTCCTGCGACAGTCTGCACGGGGACCGCTGGCGGCGGGACTGGTATTTTTGAGGGAGCACAAAGTGTAATTTCACAAGGGAATAATACAAAGCGGCGACTGGGGCTCCGCTTTTTAAAAATGTTTCGGTAAACGGAATCCCTTCACCACCGGGCTTTGCCCGGCGGTCCCCCTCCCTTTGACAAGGGAGGCTTTGGCGGGGGCATGTGCCCCGTTAAAATCACACAAGGGAGACGATTCTTAATGGAAAACAAACGTTTTTATATCACCACCCCCATCTACTACCCCAGCGATAAGCTGCACATTGGCCATTCCTACTGCACGGTCGCAACAGATACCATGGCGCGCTACAAACGTCTGCGCGGTTATGACGTTATGTTCCTGACAGGCACAGACGAACACGGCCAGAAAATTGAGCGTATTGCCACGAGCCAGGGCATGACCCCCAAGGAATATACCGATAAAATCGTTGTGGGTATCAAGGAGCTTTGGAAAACCCTCCATATCTCTTATGACAAATTTATCCGCACTACGGACGAGTACCATATGGAGGCTGTGCAGAAGATGTTCCGCCAGCTTTATGAGCAGGGCGATATTTACAAGAGCAATTATGAAGGCTGGTACTGCACGCCCTGTGAATCCTTCTTTACAGAGCACCAGCTTGTGGACGGCAAATGCCCCGATTGCGGGCGCGACGTGGAACTCCTGAAGGAGGAAAGCTATTTCTTCCGCCTTTCCAAATATCAGGATAAGATTTTGAAATATATGGAGGACAACCCTGATTTCCTCCAGCCCAATACACGCCAGAATGAAATGATTAACAATTTCCTGAAACCCGGCCTGGAGGATATCGCGGTGTCCCGTACCTCCTTCAAATGGGGTATTCCTGTGGAATTTGACCCCGGACATATTGTTTATGTCTGGATT
>OFFQ01002063.1_pt1 | contig 10785 bp, 7 predicted proteins | sample 1521411 | NCBI WGS metagenome assembly OFFQ01 (sample SAMEA3504110, study PRJEB24116) | mouse gut metagenome | biome: mouse gut; feature: mouse-associated habitat; material: faeces | place: Denmark | collected 2011 | reverse complement strand
AACCAGTTGGCGGGCATATCAAAGGGAATCCATCAGGCCCCGGAGGCGCTTTCCTATGGGGTGGGAGACCGGGTGTCCCATGTAAAGTACGGGGAAGGGAGCGTGCTGAAAATCGACAGGGAGCCCAGGGACTACAAGGTGACAGTAGAGTTCGACAAGGCCGGGCAGAAAATCATGTACGCTTCTTTCGCAAAATTGAAAAGGTTATAGTATTTTTCCAAGGAATATGATATAATAGGGTTTGGGTAGTAGAAAATGCGGAGCAGTTTCCATGACAGGTTCCAGATAACAGAAAATGCGAAGCGGTTTCTATGACAGGTCCTGGGCAATAGAAAATAAAGGGCAGTCAATCTGCCGAGACGGAGGTAATCTTATGAACAAGCTTGAGAATTTGATTGATATCGCCAGGCTGAATGAACTGCTTGGAAAGAAGGAAGAGGAGAAGAAGGAGTGGAACATGGTGATATGCGTCCTGGCAGTGCTGGGCGCCATCGCGGCAGTGGCCGGTATCGCCTACGCGGTCTACCGCTACTTGAATCCCCGCTATCTGGATGACTTCGAGGATGAGTTCGAAGACGAGTTCGAGGATGAAGAGGACGACGAGGAAGCGGAAGACGACGAAGACTTCTTCGTAGACGAGGGAGAGAACTGAACAGATGAAAAAAGGACAGGTGTATGAGGCCACGGTGGAACGGGTGGATTTCCCTAATAAAGGCATTGCGCAGACAGGGGAAGGTGCCGTTACCGTGAAGAACAGCCTGCCCGGCCAGAAGATCAGGCTTGGAATCAGCAAAGTGAGAAATGGGAAGGCGGAAGGACGTCTCCTGGAGGTGCTTGAAAAATCACCTCTGGAGACGGAGTCTCCGTGTTCCCATTTTGGCGTGTGCGGAGGATGCACCTATCTTTCCCTGCCCTATGAGGAACAGCTCAGGGTTAAGGGAGAACAGGTAAAACGCCTGCTGGATGCCTGTCTGGAGGGGCAGGAGGAAAACTGGAACTGGGAAGGTATTAAGGGCAGCCCGAAGGTGTACGGCTATCGGAATAAGATGGAATTTACTTTCGGGGATGAGGTGAAGGACGGACCGCTTACGCTGGGAATGCACAGGCGCGGCAGTTTTTATGATGTGGTGACGGTAGAAGGCTGCCGGATCGCAGATGCGGATTATCGACTGATATTGAAGACAGTTCTGTCATACTTTACATCCGAAAACGTCGGAAGCGGTATTCGTTATTATCACAGAATGCGCCATGAGGGATATCTGCGGCATCTGGTAGTGCGAAAGGCGTCCTATACAGGGGAAATCCTGACTGCTTTGGTGACATCCTCGCAGAATCCGTGGGAAGGGCCTGCCGGGATGACGGAGGCGGCTTTGGTGGAAGGTTTCCGGGACAGCCTGTTGGAACTGGAAAGAAGCGGGAGGCTGCAGGGGCGATTTGCCGGGATTTTACATAAGGAGGAAGATGCGTCTCATTATGACAGACTGGCCAGACAGGTAAAAGGCTATTGGAACAGTACATTCGTGGATCCGGCGACGAAAAAGACGAGGACGACCGACGGGGCCTTGTGCGATACGCAGTGCTCCTATGTACTGGGGCTGGAATATGGCGTGGCGGCGGAAGAGATCCGGGAGGATTTCGGCAGGCATCTTGTCCGCAAGGCACGAGCATTGGATTACACGGTGGGAACCGGATTCTTCGGGACCGGGCTTTTAAACCAGGCGTTGACGGATACGGGCCATACGGAAGAAGGATACAAGAATCTTCTGCAGACGGCCTGCCCGTCCTGGCTCTACCCTGTCACGCAGGGCGCCACGACCATCTGGGAGCGGTGGGATTCCTATACGGAGGAGAAGGGCTTTGGCGGACAGAACGCAATGAACTCCTTTAACCACTATTCTCTTGGAAGCGTCCTTTCCTGGATGTATCATGTGGCGCTGGGAATCCGGAAGGATGAGGGATGCCCGGGAGGACAGCGCTTTATTCTGAAACCGGAGATCGGCCCGCTTGTCTTTGCAAAGGGAAGTGTCAGCAGCCCATACGGTGTGATCCGGGCAGGATGGGAGCGCTCAGGAGAGCAGGTGACCTACCGGTTTGAGATACCGGTCAATACCAGGGCGTGCCTGGTACTCCCGGAGAGAGAAGAACAGGAGTATGGGTCAGGATGCTATGAAGTGACATACCGGATTTGATTTTCCCGGATGTTTGAGGGGAAAAAGAGATACAAGGGCAGGACATATGCCGGAAACGGCTGGTTCTGCTCTTGCAAAGAGTCGGATGCGGAAAAGCCGCACGTCCGGTTCTGAAGAGGGGCCTGCCCCGCAAGGGGCAAGTCTACTCGACCAAGTGGCATAATAAATAACGAAAAAGAAAAATTTACTCGGACGAAACCGACTCGGATTTATCCGAGTAAAAATTGACTTTGCTTTTTTCCTATGTTATATTGATTTGAAAGGGAACCGCACGGAAGGCAGGGCAGAAGAATGAAATTTTTGGGCAGAACAGAGCAGAGGAAGAAACTACATCGGATGATAGATAAGAGCGGACAGACAGTGTCGTTGGTTTATGGCCGCCGGCGTGTCGGAAAGAGTGAATTGATCAAGCAGGTGCTCAGAGAATCCGATCTTCCGGGTATTTATTATGAGTGCAAACAGACAACGGAGTTAAATAACGTAGATAGCCTGGCATTGCTAATTGCAGCAGAATATAATCTGCCCAGGCCTGCATTCAGAAGTATAGAGGAAACGCTGGATTTTCTGTTCCAAAAGGCATGCCGGGAAAACATGATTTTTGTTCTGGATGAATATTCCTATCTTCGGGACTGTGTAAAGGGAATGGACAGCATTCTGCAGGCTTTACTCGATCAATACAGTGATCGGTCTGCCCTTAAACTGATCCTGTGTGGATCCTATGTGGACACGATGGAATCTCTTCTCTATCATGAGAATCCCCTGTATGGGCGTGTGGATCTGACAATCAATTTAAAGCCAATGGACTATTTTGAATCGGCACTGTTTTACCTTCCTTTTTCGGAGGAAGATAAGGTCAGGCTGTACAGCGTATTCGGCGGTATTCCTTATTATAACAGACTGATCGACCCGGCGCTTACCGTGAGGGAGAATATTATGGAACTCATAGCGTCTCCGGGAGCAAGGCTGGAAAATGAAGTATCCATGTATTTGAGATCGGAGATATCCAGGCTGATCAATGCTAACGAGGTATTTGATGCAATGGCGCGCGGCTTTTCAAAATACAGTGATATCCTTTCCCAGTCTCATGTATCCAGCGGGCCTGCCATGGTTGATGTTTTGGATAAATTGATCCGTATGGAGATGGTGGAGAAGCAGGCGCCGATCAATGATGAACATAATCGAAAAAGGATAGGCTATCGGATTGTTGATAATCTTTCCCTTTTTTATTACCGATATATTTTCCGCTATTTATCGCAGATGAATGTTATGGAGCCGGAGCTGTTTTATGATCGATATATTAAAGAAGATTTTGAGACTGCCTACGTGCCGCGCATTTTTGAAACGGTCTGCAGGCAGTATTTGATTCGCCTGAATCGCTGTGGCCTGTTAGAAGAACCATTTGAGAAGATAGGCAGATATTATTATGATGATCCGGTTCGGAAGAGGAACGGGGAATTCGATATTGTGACAAAAGATGCGAAAGGATATATATTTTATGAGGCGAAGTTTCGTAGAGAACCTGTGACGGAAGAGATGATCCGCACCGAGATTGCCCAGGTAGAAAAGGCAGGCTTTCAGTGTTATAAATATGGGTTTTTCAGCAGATCAGGGTTTCTGGCGAAGCAGGCAGAACATTTGATTTTGATCACGTTGGAGGAGCTGTATCGTTGAACCTGTTATTACTCTTTCTCTTTGCGGCTGTCCGCCCTGTACTGGGAAGGCGTGCATCCATAGTACTTTTGAAAGCGGATGTGAAATATGGATAATTGTTGTAGCTGACCTCCAGGGCGATATTGGTGATCGGGGCGTCCGACTTGCGCAGAAGGCTGACAGCCAGATCTATTCGTGTCTGATGCCGAGAAGAAAAATTGTTGATCTTGAGATTCCAGGCGTGCAGTTTCCAGTGCCAACGGAGAGACAAGAATCTGTGCAGCGGCTTCTGCCGGGGAAAGCTGGTCAATCCGGCCACACAGTTCATACACGATGCGATCCCATTGAATTCCGATTCTGGATTACAATCTTCTGATGAAACTTACATTGGAGAGTATAAAGGACTTTTCGGAAGCTTTACGGCGCCCCTGACCGCTCCCGCCGCGCCGCGGAGGGCGTGCACCCGTACAGTTCCTTGAAAGCCGCATTGAACAGTTTCTGGTTTGTAAAACCATTTGCCTCCATGACTTTGGAAATGGGGGCATTCGTATTTAACAGGTCTTCGTAGGTATGGGCAAGCCTTACCTCGTTTAAGTAATTTAGGAAGGTCATTCCCATATTTTTCCGGAAAAAGCGGCAGAAGTATTCCTTCCCGAGTCCCAGCAGGCCGGCCACGTCGTCCAGTGCGACAGGTTCCCGGAAATGGGATTCCACATAAGTGATCACATCCCGGATGCGCTCCATGGCCAGGTTGTCTTCGGCAGGTTCCGGGAGCGGACGCCTGACGGCGAAGAAGCGGATCAGGCGGGACAGGATCTGCAATACCAAGCCGTTTGCCTCCATCCGGTAGGTGAGCGGTTCTTCCATATACAGGCGGGTCAGCGCCTCCAGCAGTTCGCAGGTAGCCCGGTATACCGGGAACTGTTCTTCCGTGGCGTCTTCCGGCGTACAGCGGATCTGCCAGGCGTCTATCTCCGGAAAAAACTGCCGCATATGTTTCCTGGAAATATGGATACAGACGAACATGGACAGTTCGTCGTAAGAATAGGTGCTGTGAACCATGCGGGATTCCACCACCAGCATATGTTTCTTCAGAAGATTGAATTTCCGGCCTTCTATGATAATGTCGGCGGTGCCGTTCAGCGGATACAGAATTTCCAGTTCCTCATGCCAGTGCAGCGGGAAGTAGCCGCCGGGCGTTGTCGCGTAGGCGATCGTGATACCGGTATATTGTATGCTGGGGATGATCTCGTGTTGGGAAGTAGTTTCCACAGGGTGGTCTCCTCCTGTTCGTATCATAAGGGATGATCTTCGAAAAAGTCCTGCCATCCGTGTACTGTCTTGCGCAGTCCTGCTTTGTTTACTTTATCAAAGCCGAGTTGAAAAGTCAATATCGACTTAGAAATGGTCAAAATCCAACCTATCATCCATTGAAAATTCGTTGTATGATACAACATGTAAAGCAAAAACAACGTTGCTGACGCCAAAGACAGCTTAAGAGAGGCAGAACAGAAGGCGGATGCCCGCGAACCGTAGGCAGAAAGATAACCGCATATGGCGGCTGGGCGGCACGGCAGCGGGAATGAAAGGAGATTTACAGATATGACAACAGTAGCATTAAAAGGAAGAACTTACACAGAAAAGAAGAGAGTATCCTTGAAGGAGAGGATCGCAGAGAGCGTCCGCGCTTATTTTGAGGAGTTCGGTGCAGAGATCGCTTGCGGCCTGCTTGCACTGTCAGGTAACACAAACGCAGCTGTCTATCAGATGCTGAGGAAATAAGCAGATGAGCGAAGAAGGACAAGAGAAGAACGAAAAGGAATAAGAGAGCCGGTAAGGTGCATGAGGATGCAGATTATCGGCTCTTTTCATGCAGCAGATCTTTACGGGCTAAGAATATGCAATATGTCTTCGGTTGTCTTTGAAATCTTAAATAATATCGGATAGACGATAAATGTTGTCGTATCAATTCCGGACCGCCTGTATTAAAATAGACGTAATAGAGGCAAAAACATCGTCCTGTGGACGGGAGCCAGGACGGACGAAAGTACGGAGGTATGGGTATGGAACGAATCAGCTTTAACGAAAACTGGAAGGTCTGGAAGGATCTGGATCCCTTTGAACTGGTATTTCATGTGCCGGAGGATGCGGTGAGCGTTGATCTGCCATATGACGCCATGTTCCATGAGGAACAGAAGCAGGGAGCCGTGAACGGCGGCTATACGGGCAGCATTGACGCCGGAGAATATAAGTATTATAAGAGATTTTTCGTGCCGGAGGAATACCGGGGCGGGCATGTGCTGCTGCAGTTCGAGGGCGTTTACCGGAATGCCAGCGTGTTCGTGAATCAGTCGAAGGTGGGTGGCAGCGCCTACGGTTATACGGATTTTACGGTGGAGGCGGGAGATTATCTGCGTTACGGTGAAGAAAACGAGGTATTGGTCACTGTCAAATGCGGCACAAGGAGCAGCCGCTGGTACAGCGGGGCAGGGATCTACAAAGACGTGTGGCTGATCCGTGGAGGAGATATCTATGTGAAGCCCGCTGATCTGCGGTTTACCACACTGGAGGTCGATGAGGACGGCGCGCTTGCCAATGTCTGGACGAAGATATACAACGACAGTCTGACCGCCCGGACATTACAGGTCATGGTGGAGATAAGGGAAGCGGACGCTGCAGGGATTGTATTACGCAACAGCTATCCGGTGCGGATTAACAGCCGCTCCACGTTGGAGTTTCGCAAAAATGTCTACATCGATCAGGCGAAACTTTGGGATGAATTCTCCCCGTCTCTCTATACGGTCATGGTGACGATCTTGGAGGGAAAAACGATTCTTGATACCGCCGTGGTCACTTCCGGCATACGCAAACTTACCGTGGACAGCCGACACGGCCTGCGGGTAAACGGCAGGACGGTGAAACTCAGGGGCGCCTGCATTCACCATGACCAGGGGATTTTGGGGGCTGCCACTTACGACGATTATGAGTACCGCCGGGTGAAGCGGCTGAAGGAGGCCGGCTTCAATGCGGTGCGCTCGGCCCACAACCCGGCGTCCCAGGCGCTGCTTCGGGCCTGTGATAAGCTGGGTGTCTACGTGATGGACGAACTGGTGGACGTGTGGAACAAGAGCAAGGTAAGTTATGACTATGCCATAGACTTTGCGAGGAGCTGGGAGAGCGATATCGAACATATGGTGGAGGCAGATTACAATCATCCCTGTGTAATTATGTATTCCACGGGCAATGAGATCTTTGAGATCTGCACGGAAAAGGGATTCGAGACGAGCCGGATGCTGGGTGACAAGTTCCATGAACTGGATCCGAACCGCTTTACAACCAACGGCATCAACGGCGCTTTTGCGGCCGGAGACGGGCTGGCAAAGATCGTGGACGACATTACGGAAGGAGAGGCCGATACGGGTAAGGGGGACGTGAATGTCTTCATGATGGCCATGGAGACAAACATGCCCGGTATCGTAGCCCATCCGATCATCGGCGGTATTCTGGAGAAGCTGGAGACCACCATGGACATCATGGGGTATAACTATATGACTTCCCGCTATCTGATGGACGCGGCGAACTATGCGGACCGGGTGATGGTGGGGACGGAGACTTACCCGAAGCAGATCGCGGAGAACTGGGAAGCAATCACCCATTGTCCGGCGGCAGTCGGAGACTTTACCTGGACGGGCTGGGATTATCTGGGTGAGGTAAGCCCGGCCTGTCCGGATCTGATGAATGTGGGCGGTGATCTGTCCGTAACCGGTAATAGACGTCCTGTCTCCTATTACAGGGAGATCGTGTTCGGCCTGACGAAACAGCCCTGCATCGCGGTGCAGGCTCCGGGCAGCTATGGCATCCCGCGCAATTTCGGCCCCTGGTGCTTTACGGACTGTACCTTCTGCTATTCCTATGAGGGACAGGAGGGCAGGCCCATCATGATTCAGGTGTATGGCGGCGGTGACAGTGTGGAACTGTTTGTGAACGGGAGATCTCTGGGCGTACAGCCCTGCGGTGCACAGACCCGCTATGAGACACAGTTTAACACGGTCTATGAGCCCGGAGAATTGACGGCTGTCGCATATGAGAACGGACAGGAGATTGGCAGAACCACGCTGCGGACGGCAGGCAGGCCGGAGACGACGGTTCTGACGGCGGAGCAGTACGATACGCTGGTATTCGTCAATATTGATGTGGTGGACGGGAACGGCCTGCTTAGGGCGGATGCGCAGACGCCGCTCTCCATTCAGGTGGAAGGCGACGCCAGGCTTCTTGCTTTCGGCGGTGTGAAGGCTCTGCATCGTAAGGGTTATGAACTGCCGGATACCACGGCGGGAGAAGGCCATGCGCTGGCGATCCTGAAAAGGACGAAAGAGAATCGAAACGGAGGAAAAGTCAGGGTAACGGTGACAGGCGGGAATCTGAGAACGCAGACGATCGAGATTACGAAAACCAGGTAAATTATTACAGAACGGAGGTCATTTATGATCATGAAAAGAGATTACGAATCGAGAATACGGGATCTGCTCTCCAAAATGACTTTGGAGGAAAAGATCGGACAGTTGCAGCAGTGCGGTCCGTCCCTTGTGGGTGCATTTGACGTCAGCTTTGAAGAACTGCTTAACATGATGTTTGACGGCCGTATTTCCGAGGCGGAATTCGGGCGGCTGATGAGCACTGCAGAGCAGGATTATCATGAGGAAGATCTGCGGGCCGGCAGGATCGGTTCCTACAATGGCGTAGGGGATGCGGCCACGGCGAACAGACTGCAGAAGATTGCGGTGGAAGAAACAAGGCTGGGCATTCCGCTGCTGTTCGGTTATGACGTGATTCATGGATTCCGTACGGTGACGCCGATCCCGCTGGCGGAAAGCTGTGCCTGGGAGCCGGAATTGTGGGAGAAGACCGGCCGGATTGCGGCGGAAGAAGCCACGGCAGCAGGGATCCATATGACCTTCGCGCCTATGGTGGATGTGGCCAGGGATGCCCGCTGGGGACGGATCAGCGAAGGTGCGGGGGAGGACGTGCTCTTAAACGGTGTCTACGGTGCAGCGAAGGTGCGGGGATTCCAGAGTGATGACCTGTCGAGGGAAAATGCCATGGCGGCGTGTGTGAAGCATTTTGCGGCTTATGGTGCGGGAGAAGCGGGCCGGGATTATAATCGCGTGGATATGTCCTTGCAGCGGCTGTGGGAAGAATATCTGCCGTCCTACAAGGCCTGTGTGGATGCGGGCGCCCGGGCGGTGATGCCGGCCTTTAACGATATCAACGGTCTTCCCTGCAGTGTTAACCGCTGGCTTTTGCGGGACATTCTGCGGGAGAGATGGGGCTTTAACGGGATGGTGATCAGCGATGCCAATGCCATCGCGGAGTGCGTCACTCACGGAATTGCGCCGGACAGGAGAGAGGCGGCCAGACAGGCGATCCTGGCGGGTATGGACATGGATATGACCTCCAACTCCTATATAGAATGTCTGCAGGAACTGGTGGAGAGCGGCGAAGTGCCGGAATATGTGCTGGACGAGGCGGCGGGGGACGTGCTGCGGCTCAAATTCGAGCTGGGATTGTTTGATCATCCTTATCGGACCACGGCGGACAGGGAGCAGAATACACTGCTGCGGCCGGAGTACCGGGCAGTGGCCAGGGAAGCGGCCATAAAGTCGACTGTGCTTTTGAAAAACGAGAACAACATACTTCCGCTTAAATCGGAGGCGAAGGTGGCTCTGTTCGGTGCGCTGGCGGCAGACAAAGGGCAGATGACCGGTGCGTGGGCCGTCGGCGCGAAGGCCGGGGATTGCGTCAGCGTGGTGGAGGCCTTCGCGGCGCGGGGGCTTTGCTGGAGGTACTGCGGGCCGGATGCAGATGAAGCTGCGCTCCAGGCGGCTGCGGAGATGTCGTGGTGGCTGCGGTGGGAGAGACGAAGGAAGAGAGCGGCGAGGCGGCAAGCCGGGCGGACATTACGGTGAGTGCGGAACAGATGACACTCATTCGGAAACTGGCATCTACCGGCAAACCGGTGATCGTGGTTCTCTTTAACGGCAGACCGTTGGCGATACCGGAACTGCATGAATTGGCGGCGGCCGTCGTGGAAGCATGGCATCCCGGTGTGGAGGCAGGCAATGCCATATTGGATATTCTCTGCGGAGACGTGAATCCTTCCGGGAAGTTAACCACCACATTTCCGGCGGCCACCGGTCAGTGTCCGATGTATTATGCGCACATTAATACCGGCCGTCCGGGCGGTAAATCCAAATTTACCTCCAAGTATCTGGATGCACCCATAGAGCCGCTTTATCCGTTCGGATACGGTCTTTCTTACACGACTTATGCCTACACAGGCCGGAAAGTCGAGAAGAGGGAAGACGGCATCCATGTATCCATGTCGGTGACCAACACCGGCGGGCGGGACGGAGAGGAGATCGTGCAGTGTTATGTACAGCAGATGACCGGCAGGCGGGTGCGTCCTGTGCGGCAGCTGAAAGATTTCACAAAGATCAGTTTGAAAGCCGGGGAAACGAAGACGGTGACATTCGTGATTCCTTATGCAGGATTAAGTTATTATGACTGGGAGATGAAAGAGGTGCCAGGCGAAGGCATTGTAAAAATTTATGCGGGCGGAGATTCGCAGGCAGAACTGGCAGGACAGGTTGTGCTGTGCAGGGCGTCCGACCGATAACTATACGGTTTCAGGCATCCAGCCCCTCGCCGTAGGCGACTTGGAATAGGCTGGATGCGTTACAGTTTGCGGCCGGTTAGGCCGTGAACTGTAACTTGAAGGGAAAGGATGAACGTGTAAGAGAAAATATAGTTATTGCCAAAATCAGCTAAGTGATAGATAATATAACAGTACACTAAGTAGAATAAATGATCGCGGCTGCACAGACGCAAGGGTGCAGGTGAGGAAAGTCCGGGCTTCACAGGGCAGGATGCCGGATAACGTCCGGTG
>OFFQ01002062.1_pt1 | contig 10788 bp, 5 predicted proteins | sample 1521411 | NCBI WGS metagenome assembly OFFQ01 (sample SAMEA3504110, study PRJEB24116) | mouse gut metagenome | biome: mouse gut; feature: mouse-associated habitat; material: faeces | place: Denmark | collected 2011 | reverse complement strand
GGGCCGCAGGCGGGGGTCAGCAGATTGGTGACACCGTCGCCATAGTGGAAGGCTGTAACGGCAATCTGCCGGTTAATGCCCAGAATATCGGAGATGGGGACCATAATGGGCATTGTGGTTGCGGCTTGGGCGCTGCCGGATGGAATGACCAGGTTCAGCAGCCACTGGAACATGTACATGCCGTTGACGGCCAGCAATTTGGGCATCTCGCTTAACATGTTGGTACAGTAGTAGATGATGCTGTCCACAATCTGGCCCTCTTTGAGGATGACCAGAATACCGCCCGCTACACCGACAATTAACGCGCCACCTAAAATGTTCTTTGCGCCTTGAATAAATGTGTTTGCCAGCCGCGCGGGGGTCAGCCCGCCGATGATACCGGCCAGAATGCCAAAGGCAAGGAAGACCGCCGCCAGTTCGTCCAGATACCATTTGTACTGGTAGACGCCATAGATGACCAGACCAAAGGTGGAGAGCAGCAAGAGACCCAAAATTTTGTGAGTGGTGGTGATTTCTCCCATCTCATCCGGATCTGCCAGTTCATGCTCCAGATCAGTTCCATACATCAGGCTTTTGGTGGGATCGGCTTTTATTTTGGTGGCGTAGCGGTTGATGAAATAGGCGGTGACAGCAATTGTAATCACGCACCAGAATACGCGGTAGGCCAGACCGGAATACATGGGGAGTTCGGCGTAGCTCTGGGCGATCCCCACATTAAATGGGTTCATCAGACCGTTGATGTGCCCGGCGCGGATCCCGCAATAAGCCAGACCCATTGCGACCAGCTCGTCATACCCCATGGACTTGCACAGAGTCATGATGATGGGGATAAATACGATGACCTCTTCGGCCATGCCGATGGTGCCGGCCAGGATCGAAAGGACGATGATGATAATGGGAAAGATCAGCTTTTCTTTGCCAGCGCATTTTTTGATTGCCATACCGACCAAAGAGGTGGTAAAACCGGTGCTGTTCAATACCTCAAAGGCGCCCGCAATGATAAACACGAAGAAGATAATCTGCGCGTTGTTAATCAGGCCCTGAGAGACGGAACTAAATAGCTGCATGAGGCCGACAGGGGACTGTGCGACTAGATGAAATGAGGTGGGATCGACTACGGTTTTGCCGTTGATCTCGCTGACAACATAATCATAGAGGCCTGCGGGGATCACATAAGTAGCCAGCGCGGCAATGACAATCATGATGACAATGAGGACATAGGGATTCAGCAGATCTTTGATAAGACGAAACTTTTCTCTCTGTTTGCTCATACGTTACCTCCCAAACAACACATATCTCACTTGTGATTGACAAATACGGGCGAAGACCAGGCCCGATTTCCGTCCTTTAGGTAGACCCGCGCGTAGTAGATATTTAGGCCGTCCTCCGGCTGATTGTCCGACAGTTCGCACTCGAAATGGAATGGCTGGTTTGGCAAAAATTCCGGGAGATGAGGTTCGAGACTGAATTGAACCTTTCGGTTTTCTGCCCCTACAGGGAACTCCACGGGTTCCTGAGACAAATCGGACAGATTGACCGTCAAAGTGACCTGTTTACTGGCAAAGATAATCTGGCAGTGTTCTAGACTTGTTGGGACCACGTCTAAAATCATGCCGTCCTCATCCCCTGAGGTTTGAGAGTGGAAATTTACATATTGATTGCTCTGGTTTTGTATCCCCTCGCTGTCCCGGTCGATGGCGTAATTTTCCCCGTGGACCAGCCGGCCATTGCGGATAAAAACGCTGCCGTTCCATAGAACGCTCTTTTTGCGGAAACGGCTGCGCACACCGCTCCAGACAATTTTGACCCGCTTCACGTGCCGCTGTGTATCCACGGGATAGGGATAAAATGTCTTGAGACAGTTCAGGTCCCGATACAGTTCCACGCGGTCGACGGGGGCGGCACAGTCCACGCGGAGAGATAGCAGGGCGCTGCCTTCAGCGTCAATCTCCTCGCCCATCATATGACCGTTGACTTCAAAAGCCAGAATGGTTCTGCTGTTGGTGGAGGCGTAGCACCGGCGGGCCTGAAGGGCCTCCCAGATGCTCTCGCGGGTCAACTCCTTGGCGTAAACAGCGGTCAGACCGGAGACTACGTCAAAGGTGGCGCCGAAGTTGTCAGAATTCGTCCCTACTGGATAGGACAGACCGAGCCGGGAGGTGTGGTCGTCGCTGGTGGCGATAAAGCCCACTTTCATCTTGCGCCGGATGGCTTCGTCCTGGAACCAATCAAAAATGCCGTGGTGGGAATGGATCTCTATTACTTTCATGAGTTCGGGGTTGTAGTAATCAAAATTTGCGGCGCGGCCGCCTACATGGGGAATAGCCATCACGTCCTTACGGCCGTGAAAAGTGTCCCACAATTGCGTGATGGGGTAACAGTCGCTGCCGTCGTCATCTCGGCCATACCCAATGTAAGTGCGTCCGTCCTTATAAATCCACTGGCTGGTGCGATGGATTGAATCGTCATCCTTTAGAAAGTAAATGTTGTGGTCGCCGCCGGCGGCGGTGATACCGGACCACTCGTAGCCGAGGAAGGTGACGAATTGGCCGGGCGTATCCATCCGGTTCAGGGCGTCTTTGACGTTGCTCCAGTTCTGGTCGGACACCTCAAAGTCATTGCCCTGCCAGCCGGTAAAATCAAGCATCCCAATATTCCGCGCGAACCACAAAGAATCTTCCATAGACCCCAGGCCGCTGGCCTCCATGTTCTGGCCGTGCATGTCGCCCCAGAACAGCCGATATTCGAATGACTCCTTGGAAATACATACATTGCTGTTTACCGGAATGGCATAGTATGGCTGGACGCCACTCAGACGATAGACGCCTTCCTTTCTGCAGATGGCGGCGACAGAACGGGAACCGCGATCCTCTGGGGTGAATCGAACGACCTGCTCGGCCAAGTCAAGACCCTCTGTCCGTTCCAGAACCACGGCGTCCTCAAAGTTCTCACAGGCATTGCCGTACATGTCTATTACGCGCAGCTTGACCAGAAATTCCTGGCCGCATTTGACTGTGCTGGGCAGAATTACCTCCACTTTGGCGGGGGAACCAGGGAGGATGGGCAAGAAAGTGATCGGATGTACTTCCTCATAGCGGTTGCAGTTGAACGGGTCTACCGCAACAATAATTCTATGACCTTTTTCTGACACGGTCTGGGTAAGCATACCGGGACTGCCCTGACTTGTGTCCCCCAAGATGACTCGAACGGTATCCCCCTGCTTTAAGCAGCCGTCTCGTATGCGGATTCGAATGGCGTTTTCATAGGGACGAATGCCGTCAGTCAGCTCAATTTCCAGCCGCACATGCGCGCTGCTGACGGCAGTCGTATAGCCGAGTTCTGTGGGCCTTGTGGTCTGGATTGGCTGCCAATCGGTTACCCCTTGACGCAGGATATAGATTGTCCCTCCGTCGTCAATTCCATAGACGCCCACTGTGTAGACCACCTGAATGGTGCCGGGCATGCCTACCATCAACGGTTCTCCCAAGACAGAACATTCGAACCTGCCTAGGTGCTCTGCATTACGACGCATAAGAACCTCCTTTTTGTTTCAGTGATTTCATTATAGGCCAGGGTAAATGTCATGAAAAGGACAATAATTTGGCAAAATATATAGACAGCTGCGGACTGCCTGATGAAAGGCAGCCCGCAGCTGTTTGGCATTTATGAAGCTGGGAGAGAAGGCGTATTGGGAGACATTAGACTTCTACGGTCTGCTCGGACTTGTAGGTCATGAGGGATACCACAATCAACACCACCAGAGACAGCAGGGAGCTGGCAATGTCACTGGGAATGCCGAAGAAGGAAAATCCGCTCCAGCCCAGCGCCACAAAGATCAGGCCGCTGAACAGGCCGGCAAAGGCACCCGCCTTGGTGGCCTTTTTCCACAGCAGGCCGGCGACCACAGGGGAAAACACGCCGGCGGTGAAGAGGGTGTAGGAGGAGTTCAGCACCATCAGGACAGAGGGAATGGCCAGGGCGACCACGACGGAGATGACGCCAATGACCAGCGTCATTACACGGGAGATATTCAGCAGCTTTTTCTGCACAGCGGGGTCCTCCACATCGTCTTTACAGACATAGCGCACATACATATCATTTACGACATGGGAGGTGGCGGCGGTCAAGATGGAGTCGGCGGTGGACACGACAGCCGCGATGATGGCGGCCAGGGTGAAGCCGGAGAACACGGGGGGCAGCATGGTGCGGATGATGGTGGGCACCACCAGGGAGGAGACCTCCAAATCAGGGAAGAGGGCACGGCCAGCCATGCCTAGAACCACGGGGAAGAAGCAGATTACCAGCAGAATGATGCAGGCGAGAATGGCGGATTGATAGGCAGTCTTGGTGTTCTTGGCCGCAAAAAGCCGCTGATAGACGTCCTGCCCGATCAGTGTGTAGATAAACATGGGCAGGATCAGCCACAATACATAGGAGGGCTCGGTTCCGGCCAGCAGGCTGAAGTAGTTGTCCGGTACGTCGGCTGCCTGCAGCTGAGCGGCAATGGTGTCCCAGCCGCCGCTCTGGACCACCACAAAGAGGGTGGCAGCGATCAGGCCGACACCGGCGATGATGATTTGGATGAAGTCGGTTACAGTCACCGCCCACAGACCGCCAAAAGCGGTGAAGCCGATAAAGAACACGGCCACAATGATGGCGCAGGTGGTGGTGGACCCAATGCCGAGGGAGGCCAGCACGCTGCCCGCCGAGGTGACCTGTCCGGCCAGGATGCCTACCAGGGCCAGCAGGGAGAGCAGGGTGGTGAGCAGACGGAGCAGGGGGCTGTTATAGCGGTTCTCCATGATTTCTGTCACGGTGCAGACCTTCATGCCCTCCATTTTCTTCAAAATCAGACAGACGGCCAGGATACCCACCGCGCCGGCCACAGGGCTCCAATAGGCGCTCATGCCGTTGTGGAAGGCCTCGCCGCCCACGCCGATGACATAGCCGCCGCCAAAGTAGGTGGCCACCAGGGTGAAGGTGGTCAACCCACCCCCCAGCCGCCGCCCGGCCAACAGATAGTCGTCAATGCTGTTGTTAAACTTATTGCAGTAGATGCCAATGCCGAAGATGGCGATCAGATACAGGGCAATAATGGCTAGTTCCATATTCTTCTCCTTTTCTCCATGCGGTTTGAGGTCCGTTAAAATTCCAGTTCGCCGGTCACTGCCTCCAAGATGTCGATGAGAGAGCAGTCCCGCACCCGGTCAAAGATGTACTCCATATCGGGGGAGAGGAAGCGGTCGTTGTCCACAAAGGGGATGGTCTGGCGCAGGAAGTCGCGGACTTTGGCGATGGCCGGGGAGGGCTCCAGAGGCTGGAGAAACTCCATGGCCTGTAGCGCCACATAAATTTCAATTGCGGTGACATACTGCAACTTCCGCACTGCGGCCCCGGCCTTTTTGGAGGCGTAGTATGCCATGGAAACGGGGTCCTCCTGGTTGGCACAGGTGGGGATGCTGTCAATGGTGGCAGGGACGGCCAGATGTTTGATCTCGTTGACCAGGCCGGCAGCGGTGTACTGGGGGATCATAAAGCCGCTGTTCAACCCTGGATTGGACACCAGGAAGGCGGGCAGGCCGTCGTTCAGGTTGCGGTTGACCATTCGGTCAGCGCCCCGCTCTACCAGGTTGCCGGCAATGGCACAGGCCATGGCGATCATGTCGGCATGGGCGCCGACAAAGCTGCCGTCAAAGTTGCCGCACATCAGGGCTACGCCGTCGTTCTCGCCCTCGGCAAATATCTCAGGATTGTCGCTGATGGAGTGCATCTCGTTTACAATGACCTCGTAGGCCTCCTTGATTAGCTTTTTGGCAGCGCCGTGGATGTGGGCCATGGAGCGCATCACATAGGCGTCCTGCACCTTGGCGTCAATATACTTGGCGGCAATTTCGCTGCCCTCCAGCATCCGGTTGAGGTTGCGGGCGGAGTTGGCCTGCTCCTCGTGGCGCTTGGCGCTGTGGATTCGGGGGTCCAGGGCCTTGGTGGTGCCCCGTAGCGCCTCATAGCACATGGCGCCTGCCAACTCTACGTTCTGCATGGTGGTGATGGACTCGTAGAGGGCCAGCAGGCCCAGAGCGGTGACTGTGATAGTGCCGTTGAGCATGGTCAGCCCCTCCTTATAGGAGAGGACCAGCGGCTTCAGCCCGTTGGCCTCCAGGACTGGAAGGGCGGGAACAGCCTGGCCGTCCTGAAAGATTTTTCCCTCTCCTATGTAGGCCATGACCAAGTGGGCCTCCACCCCCAGATACCCAACAGAGCCCTCACTGGGCGCAAAGGGGATCAGATCCCTGTTGAGCATCTGGCGAATGAGCTCCAGGGTTTCAAAGCGGATTCCGGAGTGTCCCTTCCCGGCGTTGAGAATGGTCATCAGCATCACCGCCCGGGCTTGGACTGGGTCAAGAGGCTCGCCCACTGCGCAGGCGTGGGTTCGGACAATATTTTCTTGCAGTTTGGTGGCGTCCTCGGGGGGAATGGTATAGCGCACGTTTTCGCCAAAGCCGGTGGTGACGCCGTAGATGATGCGGCCCTCCTCCAGGAATTTGTCCAACAACTTGCGGTTGGCGCGGACGATCTCCTCCATCTGAGGGGAGAACTCCAGCTTGGCCTTGAACTTTGCTACAGCGATGAACTCTTCCAAGGTTGGCATACAGTCGCTGAGAGTGACACTGGAGATGGTCCGGGCGGACCTGACAGACAGATTCATTGTTTCGATCTCCTTTCATATTCTGTCTCTGGGCGTTTCCCAATAACACTATTTTTAAGCAGTTATCGTGCCAACTGTTCAGAATGTGGATTTTTTTAAAAATCGGCGGTGGTTTGGGCAGATTGCGGCAAAAATGACAAAATAAAGGGCAGTTAAAAAACTTTACCCCCCAACAGGGACGCAAAGTTTTTCAACTGCCAAATTTTTTTGCGCAAAGAAATTTTTACATTTGGAGGTCTGTCCAGGAGAATCAGGACAGACCATATTTTTTTCGATAGTATTGAAAGCTCTGGCGGCTGATTTTCAGCAGTTCGGCCGTTCGGGTGGCGTTCTTTCCGCAGGCCTCATAGGCCTGGGACAGAATCTGCTGTTCATAGATGCGGACCATGCCGTCCAGTCCCTTTTTAAACAGCAGTTCTGGATTTGTGCAGTCTGCGGCTGTCGGCGGTGCGGGCGTGGGCGGAAAGGTGTGGCGCAGAAAGTAGAGCGGGAAATCGTCTCGGCGTAGCACGCCCTGTTTGGCCGTACTGATGGAACATTCCAAAATGTGAAACAGTTCGCGGACGTTGCCGGGCCAGCTGTACTGGCGCAGACTTTCCCAAAAATCGGGTTGAATCTGTTCGATGGGGCAGGTGAAATTGGAACTGCGCTCGCGGACGTAGTACCACACCAGCTCCTCCAGGTCCTCCATCCGCTCCCTGAGGGGCGGAATCTCAATCATGGCGGATGACAGGCGATAAAACAGGTCCCTGCGCAGCGTTCCAGCCTCCACCAGAGCAAAGACCTCCTGATTGCAGGCGGATAACACCCGGATATCCACACAGATATCCTTTGTGCTGCCCACCCGCTGGAGAGTGCCCTCCTCCAGCACCCGGAGCAACTTCGCCTGCATAGACAGACTCATGGAGTTGAGCTCGTCTAGAAACAGCGTCCCGTGGTTGGCCGTCTCAATCAGTCCCGGCTTATCGACACTGCCGGTAAAGGCGCCCTTTACTGTGCCGAACAGCATCCCCTCAATCAGCGATTCTGGAAAAGCCGCACAGTTTACCGCCACAAATTTTCCGTTTCTCTGGGAGCTGAGCGCATGAATGCCCTGGGCAAAGAGCTCCTTGCCTGTGCCGGTCTCCCCTTGAATGAGAACGTTGACGTTTTTCAGCGCCATCCGCCGGGCGGTGTCCATCGCCTCACGCATCTGGGGGCTGGAGCCCACCAGATCGTCCAGGGTGTAGCGGGTGTTTTTCTCACCCAACAGGGCATTGGACAAGTGACTGGTGAGTACCCGCTGAATGTATTGCAGCTCGGGAAGCTGCCGGCGCAACATGGAGATGTCCCGCTCCAGCGTGACCGCCCCTAGGAGGGAGCCGTCCTCGCCAATCACGGGATAGGAGGCGTTGACTGTGGCGAGGTCCTTGCCCGAAGTGGACTTGTAACAGTCAAACCGGTTGCGAACTGGCATTTTGGTGCGCAGCGCGGTGAGTGTGGTGCTGAACGCCTCATCCACCAGAAAGAGGTCCAGCAGGTGCTGTCCCTCCACCTGGTCCTCCTGGGGAATATCCAGCAGGTGCTTGGTGGCCCGATTGAAAAACTGGATGGAGCCGTCAGGTCCATAGAGCTGAATGCTGTCTGTCATAAGGTCCAACGCCGCCTCGGCCAGATACTCCTTTCGGGTCTCCAGGCGCAGCAGGAGACAGATTCCGCCCCGTGGCAACGATATCTGCTGTTCCTGAAAGCGGTGCTTGCCCCAGTGCCAGGTCCCGTTAGAACGCTCCACTTGCGGCAGCTCGTCCAGGGGCAGGCCGACCCACTTTGACAGCCCCTCCCTCAGTGCGGCGGACAGCGTTTCACTGTGGGTCTGTATCTGTCGGACCACAGAGTTTTCGTCCAATAGAAGTGAAATGTCGATCAATTCAGACATATTTTCCCCCTTTGCGCAATACTGATTTTTTGCCCAGTATGGCATATCCAAGGATGGAAAGTCGAGAAAACCTTCCTAGGTAAAAGAGAAGCCGTTTTTTCAACGTCCTTTTTCCATAGAAATACAGGACGACCTGTCGCGGTGCGACGGATTTTTTTCCGCCCAGCAGGAGACCAGCTCGCGGCACTGGCAGAGCCAGTCCAGATAATTTTGTTCCCGCATCACGGCGCCGGACAAAACCAAATAGTCCCCCCGGGCAGCGCCAGTCAGTGCGGTCAGATCCGCGTTTTTGTAGTAGCGATCCAGACGTTCTTTTAAGTAGCTGTGCTTTTGCGTCCGCTTTTCAATCTGCTTTTGAATAAGCCGCAGGTAATCTTCCTCTGTCAGCCACTGGGAATAGTAGGAGCGCAGGCGGAATACGTCCTTTGGCGTAGGTTCCAGAGGAGGGTCCTGCAGGAGCCACTGCATAAAATCCTCCTGCCCCGCGTCTGTGACCTCATAGAGCTTTTTTTCCATTCGTTCGCCTTGGGTCACGACGCTGAACTGGATCAGCCCCTCTTCTGTCAGCCGTTTGAGCTCGGGATAGATCTGGCTGTGTTTGGCGCTCCAGAAAGAGCCCAGTCCGGGACCAAAGGCCTTTGCGATATCGTAGCCGGTCACAGGGGCCTGCATCATCAGTCCGAGAATCGCGTATTTCAATGTCCGCATGGTTTATCATCCTCCAGTATAACTATAACACAAATATCTGAATCTTACCCTAGGGCAAGTTGTATAAAAAAACGAAGCAACTCTGTCAACTCCTCCAAATAACCGGTCAAAATAGACAAATTGAACCCGGGATTTTTAACACAGATAACGATTGACGTGTAAATATTTACATACTATAATCTTTTTATTACGTTAAAGGAGAAAATTCCATGACACAGTATGCCCCGCTTTTCTCCCCAGTCAAGATCGGAGACATGACACTGAAAAATCGGTTTGCCATGGCGCCCATGGGCCCCCTGGGTCTGGGAGACGCGCAGGGAGGCTTTAACCAGAGGGGGATTGACTACTACACCGCCCGGGCCAAGGGCGGGGTAGGGCTGATCTTTACCGGGGTTACCTTTGTAGACAACGAGATTGAGGAGCATGGGATGCCCAACTGTCCCAACTCCACTTACAACCCGGTCCAGTTTGTGCGCACCTCCCGGGAGATGACGGAGCGGGTCCATGCCTACAACGCAAGGATTTTCTTGCAGATGTCCGGCGGCTTTGGCCGGGTGACCATCCCCACCAATTTGGGGGAGTTTCCTCCGGTGGCGCCCTCGCCCATCCCGCACCGCTGGCTGGATAAAACCTGCCGGGAACTGACGGTGGAGGAAATCCACACGTTGGTTCGCCGCTTTGGGGAAGGGGCCTATCACGCCAAGCGGGCCGGATTTGATGGGGTGGAGATTCACGCCGTCCACGAGGGCTATCTGATCGACCAATTCGCCATCTCCCTCTTTAACCGCCGCAGCGATGAGTATGGCGGCTGTCTGGAAAACCGGCTGCGCTTTGCTCGGGAGATTGTGGAGGAGATCAAGGCCCGCTGCGGACAGGATTTCCCGGTGGTCCTGCGGTACAGCCCCAAGAGCTTCATCAAAGATCTGCGCGAGGGGGCGCTGCCCGGAGAGGTATTCGAGGAGAGGGGCCGGGACTTGAAGGAGGGAGTAGAGGCGGCCAGGCTGTTGGCCGCCTGGGGATATGATGCCCTGGATGTGGACGTGGGCTCCTACGACGCCTGGTGGTGGAGCCACCCCCCCATGTATCAGGAGAAGGGGCTGTATATGCCCTACGCAAAGCTGGTCAGAGAGGCGGTAGACATACCAGTCCTCTGCGCCGGCCGCATGGATGATCCAGACCGGGCGCTGTCCGCCCTGGTGGACGGTGTGTGCGACATTGTCAGCCTGGGGCGTCCTCTGCTGGCCGACCCGGAGTATGTCAACAAGCTGCGAGCCGGACAGACCGCCCAGATTCGACCCTGTATCTCCTGTCAGGAGGGGTGCATGGGGCGGATTCAGGAGTACTCCATGGTGAACTGCGCCGTGAATCCCCAGGCCGGACGGGAACGGGTGACCGCCTATAATCCGGTGCTCCGACCAAAACGGATTTTGGTCGCGGGGGGCGGGCCCGCCGGCATGGA
>OFFQ01002053.1_pt1 | contig 10837 bp, 14 predicted proteins | sample 1521411 | NCBI WGS metagenome assembly OFFQ01 (sample SAMEA3504110, study PRJEB24116) | mouse gut metagenome | biome: mouse gut; feature: mouse-associated habitat; material: faeces | place: Denmark | collected 2011 | reverse complement strand
CCGCTATGTTGTATTAGGCGAAATCTCACATTCACCCTTTACAACATACATCTTTGCTAGCTTCTGATATGTATTTAGTTCCGATGAAATCTGACCCGCTGTCTGTATTTGGCCTTCCCATACTAGAAAATTATGTGAGAGAGACCATAGAAAAAGAGTTTCAACATAAAATCGAGTTTATCGGAATAGTATTAAACATGGTAATTCCTGAGAGACTTTTGTACAAGAAAAACAAACCTATTATCCAAAAGAAATGGAATACGAAGCTCTATCAAAACGAATTAAAGCAATCGGAAACCATTGTGAAAGGCCTTGATCATCAGCTATCAAAAGAAAAATATATTTTGAATATGTCCGATCCCATCATTGTGGATCAGATAAAAAATATTACCAAACAATTGGTGCAGAGAGGTAGACTATAATGTTAAAGCAGGAAACCAAAAACGCATTGTATTCATTACTAGATTTAATGGATTTGCTAGGGAATATTGACTTTTTGGAAATTGACATTAATAAAGCAAATCAAATCAGGAAAGAAGTTTTAGATGTTATTGGAAACAATACAGAGATGAATATCCTAGATTCAACTTCACAGGATTTGTTAGGGATTCTGCCATCTATTTTGTTAGATAGCCAAAAATTTGCATCTGTAAAAGAAATCTGGGACTTTGCCGAGAAATGTTTAAACATCAAATTAAAACCCTATTGGGCGAAGCGATCACGTGCTGAAACCGTGGGGATTATCATTAACGAAGTCTATCATCAAAGCCCCGAACAATTCAATAAATTCCTGCGCACATGGAACAAGTTTAATAGTAACGGTAATTCCAGCAAAAAACAACTTACCTATGATGAGGGTGGAAAAGGTTTTATTGAAGCATGGTTCCAGTTTTTTGACAAATACAAGGGGAACGATTAATGGAAGCGTTTAATTGCGAACTAGAAGCACAATTTGATGAAACTTCAAGATGGATTAAGAATAAATATGGAATATGTATAAAGGCCAAAGAACAGCTGGTCAATTTTACAAAGACTTCACTAATGCTCGTGCTATCACTTAAGGTTTGGGAAGAACATTTAGATGCTAATTTCCAACGAATTCCTGGAATTAAATTATATTTTCAAGAAATGCGCTCCAATACTATCCATATTATAATATTGGGGAACATTGATATGAAAATCCCTGCGCTTATAATGTTAAGACGCACCCAAGAAATTATCATGACTTTTTTGTATTATAGTGAGCATCCCATTGAATTTTACAGAAAAGAGGCAGATGAAAGAGACAGAACAGTAAATGGATTTGGCGAATTAAAAGAATATTTGAAAAGATATCCTTATTCAATAAAATATAATGTATCAGATGAAAATATGCAGGCTTTCGTTTCAAAAATTATAGATGAATGGGGACGGCAATACCATAATTTGTCAAATTATGTTCATGGGACAAATAGTAATTTTTTTCAAGGCACAGGATATTTAGATGAATTTAAATTTAAAAAAACAGATATTAACGATTTGTGCCGAGAAGTTGAAAAAACTTCCAGTATTATTAATACACTTCTCATCCTTTTTTACTTCCGAGACTATATAAAATTTGATGAGCACACAGAAAAATCCTTGATTCGTAATGCAATTTCCAACAAATTTGACTATAAAAGAAATATTGTAGAATTGCTTCAAGAAATATAGAAAAAATCAAAGATGAAGCGGGGTCGTTTTTCGAACTTTTTTATCGAAAAACGACTCCGCTTCATGTTGTACCTATTGAAATGACTGGGGTTTCAAAAAGCCTTACTAAAGACATCCTTTTGAAAAACGGGAAAAGGTTTCACAAAAAAGTATACTCAGGTTCGCATTTTAGACACAGGATTTCTCATAAATCCTGTGTCTCTTCTTTTCCGTACAGTTCTTCAAATCTCGCCGGAGCCTTGTACGCCAAGGTCTAATGGGGACGGACATGGTTGTAAAAGTTGACATATGTTTCCACGCTTTTTCGGAAATCTGCTTCCGAAGAATATTCATGGCGGTAAGTCTCTTCTCTCTTAAATGTCGAAAAGAAGGCTTCCACCACCGCATTGTCATGAGGGCATCCCGATTTTGAGAATGACTGCTTTACTCCACATTTCCTCAGTAATGCGCAAAAGGCCCCAGAAATGTACTGTCCGCCTCGATCACTATGAAATGTAAGATTTGTGGGGCTTCCCCGATTTTGGAATGCCTTCTTGAAAGTAGACAATACCAATTGTACGCTGTATTTCCGAGATGCGCGATAGCCTAGGATCTTTCTGGAGAATAGGTCAATGATTACGCAAAAATAGATACTATAATCTTTGACCTTGAAATATGTAATGTCACTAACCCAGATCTCATTTTGTCGACTGGCTGTAAAGTTCTGCTCCAGCAAATTTTTCCGTTGATATTCCTGGCGTTTCTTGTAATCTTTCTTTGCGTTTTCTCGGATGCTCTCCAGGCCAAGTTCCTGCATAATGTCTCGGATTCTCTTTTTTCCCACATGAATGCCATTTTTGGCAAGGATAATCCGAATCTTTTCCGCGCCGAAACGCTGCTGGCTGTCATCAAAGATTTGCTGTACTTGCAGCATGAGCTGAGCTTGTTCTTTCTCATATTTGCTCCGGTCTACCCGACGGAAAATGTGATTGTAAAATGTTCCCCTGGCTACATTCAGGGCTTCGCAGAGTTCGTGAATATTATATTCCTCATGTTGGGCGTGCAATGTTTCCAGAATATCCAGCCGTCTACGCAATGGAACCTCATCGATTAGATCAGATAATTGAATTACTTCTAACACATGCTCCAGGTGTTCTTTTTTGTGAAGAAGAACTGAGTAACGTGGAGCAGAAATTTCCCCCTCACAATCTTTTAGCCAACGGTAAATTGTGCTGACTGCGACGTGATTAATCTGGCAGATTTTCTGAATTGGCATACCGTTTTGATAATCTTGTATAATTCTTTGCTTGTATTCCTCTGGATATTCCTTTGGCATAAATAGCACCACCTTTTAGACAAGATGCGATCATTGTATCATGGAAAGCGATTTACCAGGAAGAGGGCATTATTATGGTAGGGACCCATTGTTGAGAATCCATATCGACGAGTAAAGCGAATTGTGCTATACTAAAGTGCAGGTGCTAAAGGCAAAAAATAGAGGAAAAGGGGGAAGTCTATGGCTATCCTTTACTGGTTTGACACTCAGCTCTGGCGGCAGCGTTTACAAAGCTGCGTGTCCCCCTCCAACTCCCGTTCCGCAAAGATTTTCCCTTTTTCCGTGGAAGAACTCTATTTTCAGCTTCTGCGGCAGGCCAAGCTCGAGACTCCCGGAGATTCTTATACCAAATTGGAGGAACTGTACCAACGCTATGTCCAAGATCACCCTTCCTTAAACGTTGGACTGAAAACTCTTATTTCCGGCGGCTGGCTGGATTGCTTTTGCAATCGCTGGGCACTCGTGGGGCGTTTGTCGGAACACCACGCCAAATCCGCAGAAGATGTCCGCGTAAAAGCCGTTGTGGAATTTCTCCTCTGGCTCCAAGAGCAAGTCCCCGTCGAGCGTAGCGCGGTTTATCTGGAAAACTGGGATGCCACCTTGGCCGAAATGCGGCGCCGCTGTCCGGAAATGCCGGATACAGAATGGTTCCTCCAGCAAAGAATTCTATGGGAGGACCGGCGCCATATCCATACGTTTTCTTACGATCTGGACATTAAAGCGATGCACAGAGCGCTGGCCCGGTTATTAGTGCAGGCACAGACTCCCGAGGAGCAGGCTCGGTGGGCGGAACTTGCCCACCAATTGCAGGCTGACGGAAGCATTATGGAGGAAATCCCTCACGGCCTGCAAAAAACGGTGGTTTCCCTGATGACTGACCGCATTTTGGGAGGAACAATCCCCACTGTTCACGAGGAAAACCAAAGCGTTTTGCGTCAGGCAATGCTGGCTCAAAACAAGATGGTCTGGGAGCTCCCGGATCGGGACGTTATTGCCATAAACGATCCCGTTGAACGGATTGTTCAGGCAGAGCGAGACTTTCCAGCAGATCCTATGCGGTTTTGCCACCGCAATATATGGGCATCCTTAGAGTTTAATATTGTGTTCCGCCATAGCGGCGATATCCCGGAAGACCGGCGGGACGCTTTGCTGACGCGTCTTAAAGACCTGCATGCTCTGGGGATTTTCGAGCCGTTCTTTATACCACCGGAAACCTGCCTAGATTTGCTGACCTACCCTCAAACTCAATTTGCCGCCCTGCAAACCTTGGCAAAGCTGCATCGGGAACAAAGCTCTTTCGCAGGGAACAGCGCCGGGGACTGCGTGCTCAGTTGGCTGGCATTCGTTTTGCCGCGTTTAAAGTCGGAGCATGGAAATTCCGTCAGCCAATTTGTTCTCTATCTGGCGGAATATGCCTATCGGGGAACCAGTGGCCATAAAACGCAGACACGTACCTTCTTGGGGGTGTCCTGGAGCAGCTGAGCCGCTACTATTTCACAAATGCGCCCCTTCTGACCACTATCACAGATCAAATATCTGGTTCTTTGGAGAGCAAGGCCCGACACGTCGTGCAGGGGAAACGGTTCCGTTTGCTGGACGATTGGACAGCGCATTTATACGGCGTAATTCCGGCGGAGCAGCGCAATTTTTCTCCTCTTTTCCAGGCCTTATGTCATTCTCTCGGATATTATCTGAATCGGCTGCTCAACGAGCCCTTTTCCCAGGCTGCGTCTTTTGTCCCATCCACAATTTTTGAAGATCCTCATTGGCCTGCCGTGTATGGAAGCCTGACCTACGAAAAACAATACCCGTTGCTAAACTGTGTGATGAGCTGGTATGTAGGGCGGGACTGCGATCATCAAGAACGATTTTACGCAAGATACCAGTTTCAGCTGGGCCTGGGCTGGCTGACGGCCCTGGCGCGGATGCCCAGCGCGGAGGACCAGATCATTCTCGCGTGGATTGACTTTCTTCTCTATGTATTGGATGAAAAGAATCAGCTGCTTACCATAGAGTATCATGAACCCGCGGCAGACAGCGGGGAGCTGAAACGGGCAATCCAAGCCCTGCGGCGTGATCAGCTGGGAATCAAGGTCCTTTTGAAAAAGCTGAGCTCCATGCGTACAGCGGAGATCGTGCTCTTGATACAGTACAGTACAGATGAAGCATTGCGAGACATTTTTATGCGGGAATTCGAAAAAAGGTCCCAAGAGCACGAGACAGCAATGGAGCTTTACAATTGGGACAAGGTGGTGGCCTATGTCCTGGAGCAAAAAATCCAGCCCCTCTATTCGCTCTGTGAAACACGGCTGAAAGAGCACCTGTCATGGGGAAAGCGTCAGAATTACACCCACCCCATTTTTGACCGGGATCACCGGCAGCTGAGCTATCTATGGCTGCTACAGGGTGATTACGAATCGCTGCTCTCAAAGGGTCATCCTTATGTACAGGCCCTGGCTCTTCTGGAAGGGCCTCGTCAGAACCTTTGTAAAGCGGCTTCGCTGTGGGAATCTCTGGCAGAGGAAACTCGGGAACCAAGGGCTTATCTCTATTGGATGCAGGCTTACGCGCGACAGCTGGAGGAAGCCCCGAAAAATCAGACAGACCGTCGTCAGGGAATATATCGGAAAATCGAAGCACTGCGCCAGTCTATAGAAAAGGGGCCCTTTATCAGTTGGGAACAGGAAGAACAACTGCATTATGCGGATATCCTGGCCGGCGTCTGGAAAGAACAGGGAATGGATCGGACATTGATCGTCAAACAAGCCGCTCAAGAGCTCTCGATGTCAGAAAAACCCTGTTGGACCACTGGGGAGAATTTCAGTGGGAGCACAATGCTGTAGTTGAGCTCCCTGCTGCGCCGGTTGTCAGCAGTGGGCAGATGGAGGGCATGCTGCTGCGTTTTCTTAATCTTCCCTTGGTGAGCAAGGCGGGGATCTATTTCCATTGCAGACTCGCCAGGGTGCCGGAACAGAGCGATACCGCATTGGTTTATCTGGAGCTGTTCCGAACATTGTATCACCTTAGCAATTACGGAGATAAACTCCTGGTCAATACGCGGCTGGATGAGGATCACTGCACACAGTTGCTTCGTGAGACCTTCAATCTGAATGGCAGCGAGTGGTGGAGGCTGTCCGCCAATGATCAGCAGCAAAGCGGCTCTACGGGTAAGATAAACAAAAGCGGACTGAATATCAGTGCAGAGAATGACTTTCTAGTCAAATCCGAAAACTATACGCACCTGTTTGTAGAGACGATGAAACTGGAGCACATGGACCGGGCGGACCTGGAGATGCACCTCAAAAAATTGATCGGAGATAATATCCAAAATGCGCCTATGCTCCTGCTGATTTATGGAAACAGCCTCCAACCTCTGAAGCTATGGAAAGAGTTTCAATTCTATTTCCATAATCAATTCCCTTCGTTGGCAAAGTCGCTGAACATCCACATGGCTTCCTTTGTGGAATTCCAAGACTGCACGCTTTACATCCCAGAGTTGTATGCTTCAATGGAGGAACTGGTCCGGCACAGTATCACGACCTATGTCAGCCATCACGGGGGGGAGGGTCTTCCACTGGTTATTACATATGCAGATATCGGGAAACAGGCGCATATAGTGATCAGCCGGGAGGCGCGCGAAAAATGAACAGCCTTACGATACCCTTGGTGAGCTTCATTCCGCTCGTATCGGGTAGCCTGGGTCAACTTCTCTGCCTCCTGTTCCAGCAGTTCATTCAGCGTCTCTTACACGCTTCCTCGGACCAGCTCCTTAAGTTGGCCCTTGGTTACTTCCTTGTTTAGCTGTACAATTTTCTTGGACATGATTTACAGTCTCCTCTCAGAATGGTGTGCCCCAACTTCATTCTACCAGAGAGCTGAAGTAATTGCCTAAACTGAATGAATCTGGAGGGGAGTCTACGGATGCGGAACGTGTTAACGTAGAATTGAGCAGGTTTCTGGTGGTCAAACGGACAGACCGATGGTATAGGACAAAACTATAGACTCATGAATCCAGTAGATAGTATGTACTGCTGAAACTGGCTGACAGAGGGTTTGGAATAAAAAGGGAATTTAATGTCAAAATTAACTATGGCGGGAGTATGTTTTAGAGGCTTCCGTCATAGTTATTTTATATGCAGATTTAAGGGGGGAGAAGTCCCGTGCGGATATGGATCTATGGGAGCAGTCCGGAAGAAGTCCGAGAGATGATAGAAAAAAGCGTCAGTTTTGGAAATACTGTGTCAGGAACCTCACTCCGGGCGGAGGTTGGTTCCCCATTCCCCCAAAGTGGTTTAATAGCGGCTATGTCTGCCGCAATGCGTGGAGAGGTCGATCTGCTGCTGGTCCCCACTTTTGAGCTGCTAGGGAACAGGGTCAAGGCGGCACAGATGGTAGAGCTGTTCCGAAACTATGGCGTCTCGGTCAAATCTGTTTCCAACAGTGGAATTAAAAGCTCCTGATATCCGGCACGGCCAAATTGTCTGACTGCTTCCGAGACCGCTTCCAGGGCTGTTCCGACGCAGCCTTGCAGTAATGCGTGGCTGGACTCACTCAGCGGTATGTCAGAGCGGCACTGGTCATAGTCACCGGTCCCCATGTGCCATGGCTTGAGCAGATTTGGATAGCGGGCGCACAGCTGCGCCGCGATGGACAGGCCCTTGCCGTCAAAATCACCTGAGTAGAAAAGCTGTGTGCCCTCTCGGGCCAGCAGGTCCAACAGCCGCAGCGCCGCCACGGAGGGCTGGCCGGAGGTGCAGATTAGCGGAGAGTGAAATTGTGAAGCGTGGTCGCAGAGCTGGGTGAACACCATTTCATTTTACACAATATAGGCTTTTCTAGAGGGACTGCACGCACCGGTCAGTCTGGAGAGATTGGCGAGGGATAACGTGCATATCTCCTGCCTTTGACGGAAGAGACGGCAGGCAGGATGCTCCTCCGTCCCCGCAAGGAGGACAAGCCCCGTCTGTGTCACCAGGCTGGAAATGCTGTCGCACAAAATTCCGTTTTCATAGTACAGACTGTCCCGCTGCTCCGCATTTGCCGGTGTCTCCAGACCGGAACGGAAGGACAGAAGATGCAAAAACAGCCTTCCACATAGGGTTCCACTATCCAGGGCGTGAGGATCAGAGGTAGCCTGGGCACTGAGGACAGCCAGACGGACCATGCTTTGCGCACGCTGTTCCACAAGTCCAAGCTCCGACAGACCTGTAGCAGGGCGTGCCTTGTCCCCTCCGGGTCCTTTGTGGCCTCCCGGCGAGACAGTTTATATCCGCTTCCCTGGGGCTCCTTCAGCGCTTGGAGCCATCGAATACAGATCCTATTGTCTGTTTGTTCCAATATCTGAGCTATCATGGTGGAAAAGCGGCTATTTTCTGCTTCACACACCTCACTATTTGTTCTGATTTCTATATCAAAATAGGACTCCAGAACTTCTTTTAGAGAGACTTTCCCAAAACGGAGTTCCTGAAGGGCTGCCTCAAAACTGTGCCGCATGAAACCGCAGTGGCGGGGAGAAAGGACGGCCAAAAATGCTCCGAGCGGCGTCGCACTCATCCCTGGGTTGCGTCGTCCAGACGGATGATCCCTGCCGGCCGGCCGTAGCTGTGGTATTTCTTCAATAGCTCGGACAGAATACGGCGGTATCCGGGCCTGGACCGGAAATAAGCCGCACAGGCCTTGGCCTGTTCATTCATAGGCTATCCTCCAAGGTTCGCTGTTTGCCGTTCCAGTGGTACCGCAGGATGGTGACCACCGGGGCATTGGGCGGGTGGTGCATCTCAGCGATGTCCAGGTCGGCCACACAGGCGTAGCAGCCCCAAAGGGCCTGAGAATTGATGATGTAATCAAAGTCCAAGACTCCCATCAGTTCAAACATGGCACTGATATTCTGGTCGTCCACGCCAGCAAAAGTCTCATCCAGAGCCAGGATCTGCGGGCAAAACGCCCCGCCTTTCTGATACTGGGCGGAGACGGAAGCAAAGAGGGGTACATACATGGCCATCGCCTTTTCCCCACCGCTAAATTTGTTGAACGCCCAGTCGGAGCAATGTCATTAAATTAAGGATTTCCCGCGCTCAAAAAAACGCCCACCACCTTTTGAAAATGTCAAAGGTGGTGGGTGCTTTTTCATGGCCCATATGCTGTTAAAACATCGGAAGCTACTTGAATTTATTTTCCCATAGCCCGGTGCAGGAAGGAGACAATCTGCCCGCGGGTACAGGTAGCGGCGGGGGAGAAGTTACTGCCGCCTGTTCCGCTGGTGATTTTGTTCTCTACCGCCCACGCCACAGCTTGCGCGTAGTCGGCGCTGGCTGGAACATCGGTAAAATCAGCCTTGTCAGCGGGCGCGGGGCTTCCTGCCGCTTTCCACATGTAGTCCATCGTCATGGCGCGGGTGCAGTCTGTATTCGCGTCGAAGGTTGACCCGGACACAAGACCCTTTTGAGCGGCCCACAGAGCGGCTTTGTAATAATAGTCGGTAGTCTTAATGTCAGTGAAGGGATTCGCCGCCGCTGAATCCGGTGAGCCGTTCGCACGCCACAAGAAAGTCAAAATCTGCGCTTTGCTGCAAGTTTCGTTGGGGGAGAATGTGGTCTTACTGGTGCCGCTGGTGATGTCCTTTTCAACCGCCCATTGTACTGCGTCCGCGAAGTAGTCATTGGGTGTTACATCGGTGAAAGAAAATTTCGGAACCTCTGTTGGAGCAGGTTTAGAACTGGAATCAGGTTGTTTAAAATTGTAGTGAATGACGGCTTTTTTAGGGATAGCAGTATCATGCACATGGAAAACATCTTCATTTACAATTTTGATTGCAGACCATTGCGCTTCAGAGCCGCCATAGTAAATATCTTTCAGACTGTCACACTCCCAAAACGCCCCATTTCCAATAAAGGTCACTCCTTCAGGAATGGAAACACTTGTGATGTTGGAACAACCAGACAAGAGTTTTTCACTAATCTCTGTAATTCCATGAGGAATGGTAATACTATTCAAAGCGGATGAACTAAAAGCAGCGTTTCCGATAAAAATTACACTGTCCGGGATGTCAATGCTAGTCAGACTGATACAGGAACCAAAGGCCGTTTCTTCAATTCGAGTTACACGATCGTGAATGATAACACTGGTCAAATTATAACAACCGCTGAATGCGCCTTTGCTGATTACTGTCATGCTACTCGGAATTGTAATATGAGTTATACCAGTATTCGAAAAAGCACTTTCTCCGATAAACTCTACACTGTCTGGAAGATCAACACTGGTTAAATTTGTGAACGAAAAAGAACTTTTTCCGATGGATTTTAGCCCATCAGGAAGTGTTACAGAACTGAGCTTTGAGCACATATTAAAGGCAAAATCGCCAACAGATGTTACACTACCTGGAATCACCACATTGGTCAAGTTGGGACACCACTCAAAGGCAAGAGACCCGATATAAGTGACGCTGTTTGGAATATTAATGCTTGTTAAATTTGTGCAACGTGCAAAGGCGGAACTGCCAATAGATGTCAAGCTACTGGGAAGGATAATACTTGTCACGGTATTGCATCTTTCAAAAGCATGGTCACCTATCGCAGTGACTCCATTGGGGATCGCTACCGACCCGCCAGAACCATTGTACTTTTTTAAAACGCCATTTTCAATGGTAAAATCGCTGTTGGCAGCGAAAGCTGGAGCGGACAGCCCTAAACACAGCGCAAGGGCCAACACAAGGGAAAATAATCTCTTTTTCATGTACCTTCTTCCTCTCAAATTTAGTTTCCAACGAAGCCCCGAAGGGCGGGCGGGGGACGCGCCCCCGCCCCGGGGGTCTGTTGGAAACATAAAAAGCGG
>OFFQ01002051.1_pt1 | contig 10840 bp, 9 predicted proteins | sample 1521411 | NCBI WGS metagenome assembly OFFQ01 (sample SAMEA3504110, study PRJEB24116) | mouse gut metagenome | biome: mouse gut; feature: mouse-associated habitat; material: faeces | place: Denmark | collected 2011 | reverse complement strand
CTATGGACAGTCCCAGAAGCATCAGCACCAACCGGAAGTCCCTCTTCCATCCTATCTTGATCTCATCTAATATCCATTTCATAAAATCCCTCTGGAATCATCCTGTTTTTCGCTTGTTATCGTACAGATACCATTCCTCCTGTGCCTTGGTTGTGGATCTGGCAATAGATAATCAGCCGCTTGCCCAAAATCTTCGCTATGGCATCCCAGCCAGCATGGTTCTGCCCGCTCCCGGTTCTCCCTTGATCAGAAGCAGCTTCAATCCCTGATGCGGAGCCTGAAGAAAACATCCCCGCCGGATACCGCGAGGATCAGAAGTCCTGCTGAAACGCCGAATACAGGGACGGCGCAGTATCGCATCCATACCCGGGAGGACAGCCCGCAGGCCGCCCCGAAGCTCAGCAGGAATGCGGCCAGCCATACCGCGGAATATTCCGCCCACACCTTCCGCCTGATGTGTCCATACCCCAGCAGGTTCAGCACATGCACCTCCGGCCCCTTGATTCTAAGCCACATATAAGCAAAGAGGCAGATCAGCCCGAGGTAAAAAACGGCCAGCACTCCCAGGAGGAATACCGTTACTCCCCGGTAGTCCACATAATCGGTATATCTTGCCTTCGAAATCTCCCGGCTTCTGATCTCCGCTCCCTTTTCCTGAACCAATTCTTCCAGCCTGGCGTAAGCGTCGGCAATCCTGTCCTTATCCCTGGCCGTCAATACATAGATTTCCCGGGTGGACACATGCGCCAGATCGCCCCGGCTGTAAAACACCCCTGTATTGATGGCAATGCTGATATGCTCCTCCAGAATGCCTGCCACCGGATACGCCGTCCCATCCACAGTAACAGTGTCGCCCGGAGCATACCCGCTGTCCGCTCCGGCCACAGCAGCTTTTTCTCCGGAAAGGAAATCAAAAGCTTCCCCGTCATGGCTTTCTTTGATTTCTTTGGTTCCGTCACTCCCGACAACTCCGTCATTTCCGGCAATTTCGCCGGTTCCATGAATGCCGATCACACCCTCATCGCAGTATATAACCTCATTCGTGCCGTAGGATTCCTCGTCGTACCGCAGCACCGCGCATCCGGACAGAATCCCATCCTCCGCCGCCTCCGTCAGGTCAATGGAAGTCTGCCCCGGCGCGGAAAGCAGGAACATAACCGATTCCTCCCGGTAGGGCGTATTGTCATAGCTGCTCAGCAGCTCCAGCCTGGTCCAATGTCCGCACAGAATCCCGCTGAGACAGAAAAAAAGGAAGATGACGGCCATATAGCCCAGGGGCGCGTATAACCTCCGGATACTCTTCATTTCAGGACAACCTCCCCCCTGTCCAGCCGGATGCGCCTGTCGCATTTTGCAGCCGCCTCCATATCATGGGTGACCATCACCAGAGTCTGGTTCTTCTCCCGCACCACTTTCTTCATCAGATTCATCACTTCCACCGAAGTATTTGAATCCAGATTCCCGGTAGGTTCGTCCGCGAAGATGATCTCCGGTTCCACCACCAGCGCCCGGGCCACGCCTACACGCTGCTGCTGACCGCCGGACATCTGGTTGGGCCTGTGTTTCTTATGCTTTTCAAGTCCGACCAGCTCCAGCATTTCCTCCGCCTTCCTGATGCGGCTCTTCCTGTCCATCCCCTGAAACGTAAGCGGAAGCGCCACGTTCTCGATGGCATTCATAGTCCCCATTAGGTTAAAAGACTGGAAGATAAAACCGATATGCTCCCGGCGAAACGCCACCAGCTGGTTCTCCGTCTTCCGCTCCATATGCTCTCCGGCGATCACGATCTCGCCCTTCGTGGGCTTCTCCAGGCCCGCCAGCATATTGAGGAGCGTGGATTTACCGGAACCGGATGTACCTACGATGGAACAGAAATCCCCCCGGTTAATGGTGAAGCTGACGCCGTTCAACGCGCGCACTTTCGTCTCACCGATCCGATAGATCTTATATAAATCTTTGACTCTGATCACAGGTCCTGCCTGTCTCACACCCATATCCTTCCTTTCCTGCCACAGTCTCTGCAACAACTTTTTATAGTTAACGACATTAGAAATTTCGTTTACTATATATTCTCAGTCCGCCGCGGATTCACCGCTGTCAAGGGCCGTGGCCTCCTCCACAAAAGCCGGCACACTGTCTTTCATAAACTGGTAACTGAAGCTGTAATCACTCCGGATATAAGGATAGGTCGTATCCTTCTTAAACATCACAATAACCGAATAGTTGTCGTCCCTCTCCTTATAATTATTCCAGGGTGCCGACAGGACGCTCGGATAAATCCCCTGCACGATTTCTGCAAGCTGTTCTTCTTCATAGAAAGTCTCCGTGACCGTACTGTTCTCCGGGAACAAAATGGACGAGGCCTCTTCACCGGATTCCTCTCTGGCCATCTGCAGTTCATAGTGATAATTCGTCACGGTAATACTCTCGATATCTTCCGGATTCAGCTGTACCGGATAGTATGCCTCCCTGGACTGCAGATATGCAATGGTATTTTCATAATTCTCGTACACAGATATCGTGTATGTCATCCAGTTCGGAAACCGGAATCGTATCTCGCCGCAGGGACGGTTATTCCTGGCCATCGTAAAATCAAATTTATCCAGATCCTTAAGATATGCCTCCCGGAGATTCAGTGCCTCCTCCACCGGCAGCGCAACCTCCACCGCACCGTTGCTGTACGTGATCTTCTGTGCCAGATCAAAAGAATCCTGATCCGTAAGGATCTTGAACGTACCTTCTTTATATTCTTTCATCCTTGTGATCTGGTCTAAAAAAGGTGCATTGTCCGCATCCGAGAAGTCCACGTAGAAGACCCGGCCCACTCTCCTGCCCGACGCAAGCCGGTACAGCACATGAAGCGCCCGCGGATCGTCCATCTCTTCGTAAGTCTTTTGCTGTGCTCTGGCGGCCAGCGCCAGCACCGGTGCCGTATCCTCGATATGCATATGTTCCTCGCTGGCCTCCGCAACCGGAATATAGGCAAAATCTTCATCCCAGAAATCCGGATAGTAGTCCAGGACCATGGCGATGCTTTCCACCTCGTTCTCCAACGGTATGTATTTATCATAGCCCAGCAGATCTTCTTTAAAGACGAAAAAGAGGATCACGGCGCCGGCTACGGCAATCCCGCTTGACAGCAGATGCCTGTACATGCTTTTCAGGTCAAAGTCATAGAGTACTTCCATCACCGCACTGGCGATCACTCCGCTGGCCGCCACCGTCACGAGCATCAGTGTCTTGTTGCCGTATCCGGCACTGTACACCCACATGCCCAGACACAGCGCAGACGGGATCACCACGGCCACTTTCACGAAAGGTTCCAGTATACGGAAGGCCATCGCCCTGCCGGCAGCCTCCGACGGCCTTCTGCGATAGGCAAACCACGCTGCGACCAGCAACACGCCGGCCAGCACGTACCATTTCCCATAAAAGGGAAGCGCCTTCCGGGCCATCGCCCCCACCTTGTCGAGTCCCCTGATCTCCCAGGTATGATCCACATAATCCTCCAGCACGGACAGTTTCGGCGAATGCGCCACATAGAAATTATCTTTTGTCTTAAAAAAAGCATACTGCAGGCTGTTGAACAGATAATAGATGACCGCTTCATACGCAGCCAGCACACCCGCCGCACACAGTGTGACAAGCCGGCTGCCGGTCACCATCACCGCCAGTATGACGGTGTTGTACATGGTTAAGAACGCCAGCAGATTCCAGACAAATCCAAGCCCGATCACCGCCATTGCCTTTTCGTTTACCGCCTGCTGCACCATTGCCATAATAACACTGATCAAAATATTTAGCAACGTGGTCACCAGATAAATCACGATGCCGTTCACATAAACTACGAAAAATCTTCTGTTCTTATCTACCGGTACGCTGTGATACAGATCCACTTTCTTCCTGTCATACAGATAAGAAAAACCCTGCATCCCGATGATGACGGCCAGCCCCGCCAGGATCGGAAACATATTATCCTGAAATCCCAGCGCATCCTGCGTCGCCTGATACATCGCATTCTGAAAATCTGCCGCCGTTTTGTACGTCCCCTCTTCGTTCCACATCCTGATACGGCTTAAGTAGACGGTCAGCACACCCACATAGGACACCGCCTGAAACAGAACCGCCACGATCCAGACCCAGCCACGCCGCCTGTGGTTCTCTATGCAGCTAGCCCAAAATGAGTTTTTTGATGTCATATCCTACTACCTCCGTTTCACTGATGAAGATCTCCTCAAGAGACAAAGGAAGCACTTCGTAAAATACGGTATCTACCGTGGCAAATCTGGCCGCCACTTCTTCTCTTGTACTTCTCACGGTAAAAGTGCGCAGGGAACCTCTCTGCTCCTTCTTGAGCACTTCCATACCGCTCAGCGCTTTCAATTCCTCCTCCACGGATGCGAACACACACTGGATCTTCTGGATATTGCACTTCATATCTTCCAGATCCCTGGACAGCAGTACGCCTCCTTTATGCAAAAGCCCCACATGGTCGCAGATATCCTCCAGCTCCCTCAGATTGTGGGATGCGATCACGGGCGTAAGCCCTCTCTCCTCCATCTCCTTGGCCAGAATCGACTTGACGCCCTGGCGCATCACGGGATCCAGTCCGTCAAAAGTCTCATCGCACAACAGATACTTCGTATGCGCGCAGATACCAAGCAGCAGCGCCAGCTGCTTCTTCATGCCCTTGGAATAAGTATTGATCTTCCGTCCCTTATCCAGATTAAAACTCTCCAGATATCTGTAAAACTCCTTCCTGTCAAAGTTCTCATAGACACCGCTGTAATACCGCTCCATCGCCCGTGCATTAGAATTCGCAAAAAAATACGGCTCGTCCGCGATGAAGAAAAGCTGCTTTTTCGCTTCCACGTTGTCATAGACCGGCATATGATCCACTGTCACCGTACCGCTGTCAGGTTTCAGGACGCCGGATATCATGCGCAGCACTGTGCTCTTGCCTGCACCGTTGGTGCCGATCAGGCCGAACACGATATTATCCTTTATTGTTACACTGACCTCATCCACTGCTTTTATCTTCTCAAAAGATTTGGTCAGACTATGTATTTCAATCATGCTGATTTCCATTCCTTTCTGTCTAAAGCATCTCGATCTCCCGGATCAGTTCCGCCTTGGACATGCCGATTTCCAGGACTTCTTCCACAAGCAGCAGAATCTTGCCCATGTACTCCCTCTTCCTCTGGTCCACCAGACCGCTGTCACCCGACACAAAGCTGCCTCTGCCCTTGACAGTGTAGATGAATCCCTGTCGCTCCAGTTCCGCGTAGGCTTTCTGAATGGTATTCGGATTAATAGACAGTTCCATGGCCAGATTACGCACGGACGGCATCTGCTCATCTGACTGCATGGCGCCTTTCAGGATCAACGTCTTGAAACGCTCCACGATCTGTTCGTAGATCGGCCTTGTGTCCTTATAATCTATGACTATCATTTCCTCTCCTTCCTCAATGATCCCCCATAATCCCCAATGCGCACCACACCAACTGTACTATCAGTAATGGTACAGTCAGTATACACTTCCGTAAGCGGACTGTCAAGAGAATCCAGGAAAAATACAGAATAAAACAACAGAAAAAAGATGGCCGCAGGTTCCGGCAGATCTACAATATATGGTTAGCTGTTGCCAGATATCTATACCACATATTGTAGGAATCTGCCGGCCTGCGTCCATCCCTCTTCTCATTCTTCCATGTTGGAAAACATATATTTGTAAACTTCTTACCGCTATTTTCTGTGCGTGACAACCATTATTTTACAAGCAGCGACTTACCTGTCATCTCCGCAGGCTGCTCCATACCCATAAGCTCGATCAGCGTAGGTACGATATCTGCCAGACATCCGCCCTCTCTCAACTTATAAGCCGGATCTGCATTCACGAGGATGAACGGCACCGGATTGGTGGTATGAGCCGTGAAAGGCGCTCCCGTCTCATAGTCTACCAGCTGCTCCGCGTTACCGTGATCGGCACAGATGAACATAACGCCGTCGGCCTCCTTAACCGCTTCCACTGCACGGCCTACACAGGCATCTACAGCTTCCACCGCCTTGATTGCCGCCTGCTCCACGCCGGTATGTCCGACCATATCCGGATTCGCGAAGTTGATGATGATCACGTCGTACTGGTCGGACTTAATGCACTCCACCAGCTTGTCACATACTTCATAGGCGCTCATCTGCGGTTTCAGGTCGTAGGTTGCCACGTCTTTGGGAGAATTGACAAGGATTCTCTCCTCCCCCTCGTTCGGCTCCTCTACGCCGCCGTTGAAGAAGAAAGTCACATGCGCGTATTTCTCCGTCTCTGCCAGTCTGGCCTGCTTCATGCCATGAGCCGCCAGCCACTCGCCAAAGGTATTGGTCACGGAAATCTTATGGAATGCCACTTCCTTATTCCGGATCGTAGGATCGTAATCGGAGAAGCACACATAAGTAAGGTCTAATCTCTTACCTCTGTCGAAGCCCTTGAAATCGTCGTCACAGAAACTTCTGGTGATCTCTCTGGCCCGATCGGGGCGGAAATTGTAGAACACCACGGAATCACCGTCTTTGATCAGCGCTGTCGGCGCGCCGTTCTTCATGACAACGGTAGGTTTCACGAATTCGTCAGTCTCTTCTCTGTCATAGGATGCCTGAATGCCCTCCGTCGCGCTCTCTGCCTTCAGCCCTTCGCCTTTGGTCAGCGCCACATAAGCCTTCTCCACCCTGTCATAATTGTTATCTCTGTCCATCGCATAGTAACGGCCGGTCACGGAGGCAACCTCTCCTACACCGATCTTCTTCATCTCCCGCTCCAGCTCCTCCACGAAGCCCTTGCCGCTTGCAGGCGGCGTGTCGCGTCCGTCCAGAAATGCGTGCACATATACCTTGTCAAGCCCGTTTCTTTTCGCCAGCTCCAGAAGTCCGTAGATATGCGAGTTGTGGCTGTGAACGCCGCCGTCGGATACCAGACCGAACATATGCAGCGCAGAATCATTCTTCTTACAGTTGTTTACCGCGTCAAGCAGTGCCGGATTTTCGAAGAAAGTACCGTCCTGAATCTCCTTGGTGATCCTCGTCAGCTCCTGATATACGATACGTCCCGCACCCATATTCAGGTGTCCCACCTCGGAGTTACCCATCTGTCCCTCCGGCAGGCCCACTGCCATACCGCTGGCGTTTCCTTTCACAAAAGGACACTCCGCCATAAGCTTATCCATCACAGGCGTAGCCGCTTCCGCCACCGCGTTGCCGTCTTTCCTGTCATTCAGGCCGTAGCCGTCCAGAATCATTAATACTGCTGGTTTCTTTCTCATGATTTCCTTCTCCTTTTCTTCTATTATTTCATCAACCGTCTCATCAGACATATGGTCATAAAATGCCGCATCCGGTTATTCATTATACTTCTGCTTATTTCCACCTTTACCTCTTCGTAGATATTCCCGGCTATGCCTGCAATATCCCTGAATACGTAACGGAAGTTTTAACTTCCAAACTTCATTATAGGAGATTGCCTCTCTATCGTCAACTGCTGTCTTTTGTCCTGTTAATAATCAATCTCCCACTCGTTCTCGCCACCCCAGTCGCCGATGGCGTTGGTGGTAACGCCTTCCGCCGTTGTCACCTTGGTATCCAGTCTATAGTTCATCTGCGGAACATACTTTCCATTGATCTTTACATTGCTGTAAAGATACTGCATCGTATACTCTGTGGAAGAGGCCCCATCCGCCCCGGCTGCCGGTCTGTAGATGATCACGCTTCTCTGCACGCCGTCATCTTCCTGGGGTACTCCCGAAACAAGAATAATACCCTGGCGGTTCTCATATTCCTCATCGCTGAGGAATGAGAATCTGACACTGCCGTCCTGTATGTGCAGTTCAAGCTGCTCTCTGCTGACCGGAATATAAGTCTCCCCTTCCCAGTATCCGGAGTTTCCGTTGATAAAATCGTCCCTGATCTTCAGATAGGCCTCCTCCGTTATCAGCTCTCTCGCATAAGCATAATTCCCGGCGCCGAACTCGTCGAAGGCCCTGCCAAAATAATCCCCCGCTTCTTTTGCCCGCGCAAGACAGGCTGTCGTCTCCGTCAAAAGCGGATCGCTCAACACACCGTTGATCTCAGACAACAGTGCCGCATAGCTTTCCAGATGCGGAACACTGATCCGCACATGAGGCATACTGATCACCGCATACTGCCGCAGTACATTCTTAACCTCCTCGGAAGCTCTGGCCTGACACACTGCAAGCATTCTGCGCAGCAGCTGTTCATATTCCGTATAACTGCACGTATCCTGGGCTGCGTCTTCATCATAGAAAAGGGTGCAGACATCGTTCCCCGCCGTCACCTTAAACAACCTGTCATGACAAACTGTCAGCAATTCCAGCGCCTTGTCATCTATAACGCCCTGCTCCAGGGCACGCACACACTTCTCCACCGTAGCCAGTGTACAGTTTTTGGCATTGATCTCGTCCACGGCCTGATTGAGCACTACGGTACAGTAATACTCCAGAAGGAATTCGTCCTGCGTCTCTTCCCAGCCTTTATACAGAAGCTGCTCGGCTTCCGCCGCCTTCGCCTGCTGCTCATAAATATATGCCAGATAACGATAAGCCTTCACGGAAGAAGGATCCGCTTCCACCGCTTTCTCGTATGCACTCTGTGCACCGGCATAATCTTCCTGCTTCCGGTATCTGTCACCCTGAAAGATCTGAACCGCCGACTTCACCGAAGGCAGACAGAATATGACTACAAACAGGATTGAGACCAGGATGATACACGAGGATACCACCATGGTGATCTTCTGCCTCCTGACCTTCCGCTCACGCGCAGCCTTCCTTCTGGCACGCTCTTCGTCCCGACGGCCTGCACCCGTTGCTTCCCACATATCGCCTGTGGCTCTTTTGCCGGACGTCTTCCCTCTGCCCTCGCTCTTACTCCTGCCCGATGCCGGTCTCTTCTTTCCGGCTGCTTTCTTTCCGGCGCGCGGCTTACTGCCACCTGCCGGCCTGCGCCCGGTTCCTGTCTTACCGCCGCTCATCGGCCCGGTCTCCGATCCTGCCCGGTCTCCGGCCGGACGCTCGTGCCTTACTGCCGCCTGCCGATCTGCCGGACGCTGCCGATCTGCCGCCTGACACTGCACTGCCGTCTGCTGTTGTCTTACCGCCCGCACCTGCCCTGCCGGACGGTACGGCTCTACTGCCCGACATTGCCCTGCCGTCCGCTGCGACCCTGCTGCCTGATCCTGTCCTGCCGTCTGCTGCGACTCTGCTGCCTGATCCTGTCCTGCCGTCTGCTGCGCCCCTGCTGCCTGATCCTGTTCTGCTGCCCGCTACCGGCCTGCCGCTGCCTGCCGGCCTTCTCTGTACAGCTTCCATCTTCGGCTTCTTTCCCGCCGTATCATTGTCATCACGACCCATATATTCGTACTCCTGTTTTACTGTCATGCACCGCCGCCCTGCTCCGTGCAAAACGCAGATCTCTCCGAAGATCCAGCCCCGAAACCCGGCAGCCTGTTCATGTCCGGTCACAAATTATCCTTTCCCATAGTAGCACATTTCACACAACCTTGTCCAGAAAAGTTACAGCCCCACATTTGACCGTAATGTGATACAATAGTTATTGCCTGACTCCAATGTCATGGTTTCAGGCCGTTCCACTATAAAATCATACCACAAGGAAAACAATCATGGAAAATACACTGCGAATCAAATACCAGAGCAAACTCTACGACCTTCCCTACACCCTTATCCGCAGCAATCGCAAAAGCTGTTCGATCAGCATCACCCCCGACGGCCGGATCACGGTGCGGGTGCCCTTACGCATCAGCGACAGGGAAATACGCCATCTTCTGACAGACAGGCAGAACTGGATCATCACAAAATATCTGGAACAGCAGCAGAAACAGGCCCGGATGCCTGTCTCCGATCTGACCGACACCCAGCGTGCCGCCCTGACACAGCGCTATATCGCCGCTGCCAGAGAATACTTCCCGAAAAGAGCCGCCCACTTCCAACAGTTCACCGGCGGCACCTACAACCGCATCACCATCCGCGACCAGAAGACCCGCTGGGGAAGCTGTTCTTCCAGAGGAACCCTGTCCTTTAATTACCGTCTGATTTTCGCCCCTGCTGCAGTGCTGGACTATGTGGTAGTCCATGAACTCTGCCATTTAACCCATATGAACCATTCTGCGGATTTCTGGAACATGGTGGCCTCAGTGATGCCGGAATACAGGGAATACAGGAAATGGCTCCGGGAGCACGGGCACAAACTCACTGTGGAGGCCCATATGTCCCGGCTTGGAATTCCTACCTCCCTGAGATGATCCCCGGTGTCTCTTCCTCCATAGAACGTTTTCACCGCCTGTCTGATTTCAGACCCGCCTGGCGGTGTCCTTTTCAGTACCGTAATCCGACAGGTCTTTTCTGTACCTGAAGCACAGCAGTCAAGTCCCCGCCGCGGGCAGATTTAAAGGGCAGCCACGCTTTACTGCGGCTGCCCTCTTTCACATATTTTATTTCACCTGTTCTGTTTCAAGTAAATTTATATCTGTTCTCTTACTTCTCATTCACATAAATCTGCGCCCTGCTCTGAATGACCTTCGCCACATCCTGAGCACTCTTCTGCCCGGTAAAGAAGGAAGGCATTTCTTCGTTAATGATGGTCATGATATCCTCGTCATTATAGTAGCACTTATCAATGGAGAAGATGAAATTCAGCAGTTTATCCAGCTGTTCCTGGGTCATGGGACTCAGCGGAATCTCTTCCCCGTTTATATAATAGGTGTCATCATACTCCTGCTTGTTGCCTTCCTCATCCGTCCAATAGGGCTTCTGCATGGCCTCCT
>OFFQ01002049.1_pt1 | contig 10843 bp, 8 predicted proteins | sample 1521411 | NCBI WGS metagenome assembly OFFQ01 (sample SAMEA3504110, study PRJEB24116) | mouse gut metagenome | biome: mouse gut; feature: mouse-associated habitat; material: faeces | place: Denmark | collected 2011 | reverse complement strand
AGGAACTTGCATTTGATGCACAAAAAATTTTGCGTCAAATGCTATAGACTTTTCATAAGGAAAGAATTATAATCATATCAATTCAACTGAAAGGATGGTTCATAACCATGAAGAAACTTACGTCGCTGCTTTTGGCCCTGCTCCTGAGCGTATCGGTCCTCACGACCCTGCCCCAGATGCCGCTGGTTCCCGGTGATGCGCCGTCCGTCCCCAGCGTGGAGGCTCACCAGAACTCCGACAACGAGGGCGCGGAGGGGCCTGGCATTTCTCCACTGTTAAGCGGAGATGGAGAGGAAGTGCCGCCGGATACAGAGACCGCTTCATAATCGTCCAGTTCAAGGCCAAGGCACTTTTGAGCATCAGCTTTAATTGCGATAATGCCAGGGTAATCACCTACCATTCGATAAAACCCGTAGGCTAGATGAAATAGATCTTTACTTTTTGCTTCGTTGCCCAAATAATGATGGCACTCCGCCATTGTATGAGCAAGGCCGCCCAAGAACTCATAATATCGACGGGACACGCTAATCTTCCAACCTTTGTCTCCAACTTTTACCGCCTCTCTATATCTTCCAGCAATTGTCAGCTCACGGGCATAATTATGCGCCACCAACGGAAGATATCCAGCTGACCGACGTATGCCCTGGTTGTGCGTTTCGACATATTTAAGTAACTGACGGAAGATATCAATTGCTGTGTCATGGTCGCCGCCACGGGAATAGGCCAGCGCAATCTGGTTGATGATTTTGATTTCGTTAAAATAGTATAGTGAATCATTGATTCGTTCGATATCAAACCGGGGTACTGTTAACCGAATCGCCCTCATTAAGAAGCTAAGTCTTTCTTCCGGATTGTAGGGAACACCGCCCTCCTTCCCCAAGATGATTTTGCAGTGTATGATAAATTGTTGCGTCAAATGGTCACTGTCGGAGACCATGCCCTCCAGCTCACGGAGCTTTTTCATTGCGTCACTCCAGACTACGTGCCTTTCATCACCTGTTGCGTGTTCAAAGTGGATGCAGGACAGCAAAGCCTCCTCCTGCAAGAGGGTGATCTTCATCTTAGCCTGATTCCGCAGGCCATAGAACAGGTCATCCTCTAGACCGAGGGTCTGCAAGAGCTTTTGCAGTTTCTCATAGGAGCTTCCTGTATACTTCAAAGCAGGGAGTTGACGAAAAAAGATACCTCAGGTAGATTTGAATTCTTACTGACCTGACCGTTAGTAAAATTCAAAACGAGGAGAGGTATCTGACATGAATAGTAAATCAAACAGCCGGAAAAAGCAAGGAGGAAATTGCGGAGGAAGGATGGGGAGAGACAGCGGCAAGCAGAAAAAGGAGAATATGAAAGCATTGAGTCCGGAGCAGGAAGCAGGGCTGAAGCAAAAGGCAGAGGAGATATCCAAGGGACTGCAATCCTACACTTGGCGGGATTTGGAGACTGGGGGCAAGTTCACCCATAACGACAAACTGACCTTCATCCGGGATGACATGCTCATCGTGGGATGCGACATCGGCAGCGAAAGGCATTATGCACGAGCAATCGATGCCAAGGGGCGAGAGTTGAGCAAGGGAGCGTATTCGTTCGAGAACAGTGCTGAGGGTTTCCAGAGCGCGAAAGACTGGGCGCTGTGCCTGGCAGCCCAGCATGGCAAGAACCAAATTGTGTTGGGCGTTGAGCCGACAGGACATTACTGGTTTTCGCTGGCTGCGTGGATGATAGCGAAAGGGATCAGTGTTGTGCAGGTGAATCCGTATGCGGTGAAACAGACGAAAGAGCTGGCAGACAACAGTCAAGCCAAGAACGATGCCAAAGACCCGAAGCTGATTGCGGAGCTGGTAAAGAACGGGAACTATGGCGTGCCGTATTTGCCGGAAGATGTGTACGCAGAACTGCGCGTTCTGTGTACGCTGAGAGACCAACTCATGGAGGACCGTGTGCGGAACATGAACCGCCTGCACCGTGAAATGAAGATCGTGTTCCCGGAATACAGAGAAGCATTCGGGAAGATAGACGGCATATTCACGTTGAGCGTACTGGCAAATGCTCCGCTTCCCAGTGAGCTGGTTGCCCTGGGTGAAGATGGCGTAAAGGACATCTGGCACGCGGAGAAACTGCGAGGCGGCGGATACAAGCGGGCCAAGGAAATCGTCCGGTTGGCCGGCGTGAGCGCCGGACTGACACAGGGCGCTGAGGCGAGAAAGATAGCTATTGTCAGCTTTGTCGGCAAGGTCATGGAGTTGGCTGCTGAGTTGGAGGAAATCGAAGCTCAGATTGCCCTGAAATGCCGGGAGATTCCTCGCGCTGACAACATCTTGGAAATCCATGGTCTGGGAGCGGCGACAGTCTCCGGCATCTTAGCAGAGATGGGAGATATCGATCGTTTCGACGCAGCCAAGGAGATCCAGAAGCTCAGCGGGCTGGGGCTCGTGGCATGCAGTTCCGGCAAGCACCAGGGGCAGACCAAAATCAGTCACAGAGGACGCAAGCGGTTGAGGTATTGGCTGTTCCAAGGGGCGCTGTCGGTGGTGTCGCATAACGAGGCATTTCGGCAAATTCATGCGTATTATACAACCAGGGCGGAGAACCCGCTGAAGAAGATGCAGTCGATTACCGTGATCGCGTGTAAGCTGCTGAGGATCATCTTCACGATCCTCAAGAAAGGCGTCCGTTTCGATCCGGATAAAATGCTGAGCGACATCACACATCCGGCACCCCTGGATGCAGCAGCCTAACGAATCAGCAGAACGTCTTTTCCAGAGTCCTGCCGAGTTTCCAATAGCAGAGAATGGAGATTGGGCTGGGCTCTGGAAAGAACCAAAACACCGTGGAGGTCAGCCCCTCCACCCGGACAGACCGCCAACGGCGATGCTGGCTATGCGTCCGCTGATCTACTCAGCGCCATCTGAAACCAGCGGCAGGTCGGTGAGATCCTTATCTACAAACAAGAGCTGTAACCAGCAGGGTATTGATACCATGGGGCTTTGACCCCGGTTAGGAGCTTCGCTGGTACTCGGTGTATGAACAGGTGGGACGAAGGAAGTTGGGACTCTGATCCCCAGAGACACGGAAGGTTCACCATCATAGCTGACAGAGGGAATACGGCCTTCACAAGCGGGACGCTTGGCTTGCCATACCCTTAACAGCTATTCTGTATCAGATACGATTGATGTTCATCACCAACTGACTCTGTTTTGAGAGTTATCTATTTAAAAAAGCCTTGAATATCAACAATTTGGGGCTTGACAAGAGAGGAAGGGGATTGGTATGCCGACATCGGAAGCGCAGCTCAGAGCAAATAAAAAGCATCAGCAGGAAAAACTGGAGGAAATCAAGTTCCGTGTTCCGAAAGGCAACAAGGCTCGGATTCAAAAACACGCGGCTGCCAGAGGCGAATCAACAAACGCTTTTATTTATCGCGCCATCAACGAAACAATTGAACGGGATAGTGAAGAATAATATATTAAAAGACACATACACAGGAGGGTAATACTATGTGTATGTGTTTTTGGATGTGTTAAGGTCAATCCCAAATTTTGTGTAAAGTTCAAATTGAGTGCGAATAGGGCAAGATTTATTCAGGGCGGCAGCAAGGGGAACCGGATGCCGCCTTTACAACAACATAACGCCGGTGGGGGCGGATGTCAAGGGCGGCGAAGCCGTTTACTTCACCCTTGACATCCGGTCCCGGCGGTGTTACTCAGGCATACGCTCGGCGAAGTAGATGGTCAGTTGGGCGTGAATGATTCTCCAGTCCTGCCGCCTGCCGGTCCACTTTTTTGTGATATCTATCATGGCCAGATAGAGCATTTTCAGCAGGCTGTCGTCGGTGGGAAAAACGGATTTGGCCTTGGTAACCTTGCGCAGCTGGCGGTTGAAGCCCTCAATGGCATTTGTGGTATAGATTAACCGCCGGACTTCCTGGGAGTACTTGAAATAGGTGCTCAGATTGGGATAGTCTCATGTGTTTACTCGGAAGCTATCACATCCACATCCAAAATTTGTGTCACGTTACTATCCAAAGAGGTTCGGCTGGGGGTTTGATGTGCCAGCCAGTTTTCGTGTTCACAGTTGATGCTGCTTTCTGAATTATGAGAACACGGATATGAGTTCGTCTTTGTACTTACAAAAAGCCCGCCTAATTTTCTGATTGGACTGAGGGCCTTAAGTTCAATAGTGTCGCCTGCCTCGGTCGTTGTTACGTTGATTGAGAGGTTGCCACCACTCTGTAGCATTTCTTTTGTAATAATGATTCGGACCAGGCCTCTATCCTCTATAAAAGTAGGTTGGTCCTTGACTGGGGTAATATATAATTGGGCCTGATGAAGTTCCTTACTGAGCACGCACCGATCCATCTTTTGACAAATACCCCAGAGACGATTTTCATCGTTATACTTTGGACGTTGGCTTTGTCCATTGAGGTCCATTTCGTGTCCCATGATATAGCGTTTCTCGAAATCGGTCAGACGTGTAGAGGACTCAAGCCAGGTCCAAAAATTCCTCCTGAGGACGTAGAGGGTGAGCTGTTGGTCCTGTTCAGCAATTCCTCTTCCTTGAGCCCTCTGTTCAATAAGACTGTCTAATAAATATATGTACATATCCCGCTGAGGTAGCCGAAGTTGCCGGGAAAATACATGGTCTGCCAGCAGAGCAACTTCATAATCGCGACAATACTGGTGGAAATTATTTCCCATACAACAGATTGGCAGCTTTGCAATATCTTTATCCATAGGACGCTGGATGAGAGAAGAAACATCTCTGCCCAGTTGTACTAGAACAAATTGATAGCGAATATTTAGCAGCTGGAGAAGTTCAAAATGGATAGGGATGGACCGATAAGCATTTGTTGTCTTCATGCTGCTTTTGGGTCGCCCTTTTGGATCAAGGGTTCGGTAGAGACGCATCAGTAAGTGGTCTGGATGATCCAAGAAAGGAACTAGGTCTCCCCATCGAAGGGCGCGCACCTCTGCTGGCCGGGCTCCTGTATAAAGCATGATGGCCAACGCACAGTATCGGCCATCTTTTGTAATTCCTTCCTGGAGTATTTGAGAGAGTTTTTCCATCTGCCAAATGGTTAAAGATTTTGTCCGGTGAATGTGCTTTTCTTTAATATCCTGGAGGTGACTTTGGATTACGTCTTTGGATTTGTGGGAAGAAATCAATGCCAATAAGTCTCTGACATTTGTTGCCTTGTCCTGTCCCTCTCTGTATGATGTGTACTTCGTAATATTGCAAGCATCGCCACGTGCTTCAGCATACCGGAAAACGATGCTAAGGCAGGACTGTACTGTCTGCATGGTTTCGTCTGCCCAGCCGGTTTTACCTTGTACATCTTCTAACGCATGGTGAACGTCTCCAAAGGAAATCTCGCAGATGGATTTTTTGCCTAATGATTCCTGGAGCAAGCGGATATACCGGGTATATGTTCGCAAGGTCCCACAGATATGTTCCCGGCGTTGGATGTTTTTGCATAATTTGGAACAGCCAGCCCGAGACGAGGGGGCACCCCTCTCCTTTGCACTCCCAGCCGCGCTCGTTGGCAATCGTGAAGCGGTACTTTTCCCAGTATTCTGCTAAGGTTAAGTCACAGAAATTTTCTGTGTTTATTGTGTTTTTATCCAATATCATTTTGTTCTCCTTCGTCAACTGCCGAAAAAGTTACAGTTCCAGAGCATCCATAGCAGACTCCGAGTTCCAGCAAGATTCCTTCAGCAGAAATAGTATCCAAAACAACTGGGTCAATTGAAGGAATTGCAATCCGAATAGCTGCTTGGGTACGCTCCCCCTGATTGCTTATATACCTCAGCACAGAGTTTTTGCCGAACAATCTTCCAATCGGTTTAGCGGCACTGGTTTCCGGTTTCCCGGGCCACAGACGGCCCAGCCACCAGTCTTGCAAGGCTCCCAGCTTGTTAAGCTCCGCCTCATTTAGATAATCAGCGTAGCTTTTGGAGGATACGAGTTTTGGTGCTTGCCCCAGTAAAAAGCGTAATTCCTCGTCTTCAAATCCACTTTTAAGGAGCTCCCTTGGAGCTGTCTGGGTAAGTAACTTGTGAAGAGATGGATGTTTGCCTTTTGAAACAGTAATTTCTTGATGTGGGAGTAAATCAAAGCGTTTCTCCAACTCTTTTCGGAGATCATCGGGCCTCATGTGCCGTTGAACATTGTTCTTGGCCGGTACTAATGGTAATTCTGAGAGAGGAACACTTTTTGTTTTACGATTCTTCTTATAGGATTCGAACGCCATATGAAGATAAGCGGATAGAGGTAGTTTCCGTATTTTGTAGGGATCTGTAAGCGGACGAATACGATATGAACTTTGACCATCCGCGCGAGTTATCTGATGTGTGATATTTACGGTCAATCGGCCCGGAAAATCTTGCAAGAAACAAAAATCTCCCAAGCTGAGAGCGCAGATTTCTTCTAATGACAAAGCTAGGATCAGGCGGAGAAGCAGAGCGATATCAAGACCGGAGACGGTTCTTCTTTGAATTGCTTTAGCGATAGGGGTAAGCAAGGCCTGGCACTGTCCGTCCGTCAATGTTGTGGGGTCGACGTTGGTGCGGATCAGAGATTTGAAGTTTTGCTTTGGTCGGCTGGCGGCATTTGGGTCGTAGTTACACCAGGGGATTTCATCGATAATCCTTTCCTCGGCTTGATGTAAAAAAAGTGAACGCATTACCCGCTTGATAGATGTCCGGGCATGATTGCTGAGGTTTTGGCCATACATCCATCGACTGCACCTGGCCGGTGTGACCTCACGCCAGGGTGTTTGTCCTTCGTGTTTGAGCAATAGTGCAATGGCTCGTTGGTCATCCTCAATTGAGGATCTCTTACGTTCCAAATTGGGATTGAAAAATAGTGTATATGAGTCCGCCAAGAGAAGGACTGCCAAGGGAAGGGAATCCAATAATTTGCGTAAATTTAACCCTCGCTCTCGGTTCTCTGATGGAGATTCAAGAGAAAGCAGACATCGGAGAAATTCCTCCAGCAATTTTTGAGGTAAATGCTCAGCAGGAATATCTTTGGCACGGCGGGGTGGATGCTCATATACGATTTTTCCGCTTTGGCGGTAAGATAATATAATAGTAGGGTGCCCTGACCGGCACTCAACTCGGTAAAATATCGGAAAACCATAGTAGGCAATTTCCGACGGAACATTGTATTTGGAAGCCATAACCAGTCACCTTCTAACCCTTGTATAGCCGAAGTGTATCAAACAATGCGAAAAGTAACGATGGTACAGGATACGCTGATGTTAAAAATTGACCTGTTGCTTGTCAAAGACGCAATATTGGGCTATGATATGTTCATCATTGGGTCAAGGAGAGAATGAAATGTATATGTCTCCGGAAGAGAAAGCAGCTATGGAAAAACGATTTCAGGGCCACAAATGCTGGATAGATTTTGATTCGGATGAACTATTGGACAGGCGTGGGTTAGAAGGCTACCTGACAGAAAAAGGTTTTTTAGAGCTATACAAAGATGTAGGCTTTCAAGAACAAGACGGTTATCCATATGCAACGGTTAAAATTCAACCAATCAAGGTTCTAAAAAAGATTTGTGACATCTGTCCACTTAGTATGAAAATGACAATAGAGCATGGTATGAAGAAATATTGTCCGCTGGAAAGTCAGTTTTCTTTGGGGACAGTATTTCAATTGGAATATCCCATCACGAGGACAGACTGCCCGCTATGCGGCAAGGATGTGACACACTTCTACATAGATAAAAAACCTGCTTTGATTTCGCTCTGTGACGTTCGGTATAATGGCGGGCCAGCAAAATTGAAGATCCTGCGACAAGAAGGCACTTGTCCGTATTGTAAACAGCGGCTTCCCGCAGATGAAATTCCGAATGTTCAAGTCGGTCTGAAGTGGGGACTTACGATCCGTCTTATTCGGATGATTACCAAGCATTGCATTGAGGAGGGCGTCTGGGAGCAGGAGCGAAGAAAGGTTGCGGAGGGGTATGGAATCGCGCTACCAACAGTGAAAAAGTATGTCAGCAAAACCTGCGAGGATGTACGGAAAACTGCCGAGCGACTTTTGGCGTATGAGATAAGTAAACCCCATGACAGTAACCGAAAACAAAGACATTCCAACGCAGGAGTGAACTTCCGATATTATGAAGTATCCTTGAAAGAATACCCTCTGAAATTGTATTTCACATGGCCAATTTCGGGCCAAACAACAGAAGATATCGTATTGCGGGCAGCGTTTGGGGCTGAGGCAGATGTACTTTCATCGTGGATGCAAGGCGATTTTTCACAGCCCTTTCCAGGGGGTATGAGCAATGACCATTTGACCTTACTGGCTCATTATTATTCCAGCGCAACTTTCCCAGACATGGAACACACCTTTTCGTTCAATATGACCCAACTGGCAATTCTGTTCGGAAAGAATTTGCAGAATCCGGAATATAAGCAAGTGATAAATATGTTGATGGATTGTTTGAACAAGTTCAGAAAGAAAGATGTAAGTCCCAAACTTTTCAATCGTATTGAAGAACTGGCAAAGTGGGCAGAAGAGCACCATATGACGCAGATTAGAAAGATAACCAAAAGAATCCTTAGATTTCGTGATAGTCAATCACTTGTAACAGATGCCTCTGATACAGGAGCAGACACAGTGGGAATGGAACGAGCCAAGCAGGTAGCATTGGTCGTAGAATCAGCGATAGAGGAAAACAGGCAGCAGTGGGAGATGGAGAAGAATGAGAACCCATTTGCATTGCCGACCCGGCTACTATACTTAAATTCGGCTGCATTGCTGCGCTATCCGGACGACAGTTTGCCCATATTGGAGGATGGTTCTATTGACCATGGTTACATTCGCCTTTCAGGAATCCCAGCTGAGGAGCTTGTGACCTTGATTGATGATGGGGTGTTAAGCCGAGTGAAGCGCCATGTTGAAGTCGATGTATAGCTTGTCTCTGGAAGAAAAAATGAAGCCCCGAACCGGCTTACTTCGAGCCGATTCGGGGTTTACACTTTTGGGCAGAAAGTTGACCCTTGGTCAAATGTAAAACCGTGGGAAACAGAGAGACAGTAATCAGAGAAATCGGTCAAATTATCGCAGTTTGTCTACCCAAAAAGTGAACTTAAAAAGTCTTGAAACGATTGTGCCGCAATGGATTTACTATGTTGCACTCGCTTCCACATCCCACTGAATGGGCTCCATCCCAATAGAGCGCACGGCGTTGACGGAATTATCATCATAGTCGCCGTAGGGCAGGCGTACCAGCGTGGGGCGGACACCGGTGACCCCTTCAATCTTGTCGTTGCAGGCGTTTAAGTCTGCCACCACCTGGTCGGCGGAGAGCTGGGGGTAGTGGGCATGGGTGTTGGAGTGGTTCATGACCTCGTGCCCGGCGTCGTGGAGGGCCTTTACCGACTCGGGATATTTGTCCACCCATTCGCCCACCACGAAAAAGGTGGCGGAGACATTGTACTGCCCCAGGGTGTCAATCAGCTGCTGGGTATCCTCGTTGCCCCAGGCGGCATCAAAGCTGATGGACACCAGCTTCTGGTCCCGTTGAACGCAGTAAATGGGCAGCTGGCGGGCGGCAGCCGACGCGCCCACGGCGGCAGGATAGTTGACCACATAAAACATGGTCGCCGCGAGACAGAGACAGACCACTGCGGTCCACAATTTACGTTCAATAAAAAATATTTTGACAGATTCCCGTTTTTTTGTCATATGACAGCACTCCCATTTTAAAATAGATTGGCCCTCCAAGGGGATGTAACGTTATTGGATTATATGAAAACTGCCGCTGGGACATGAATAATTCCGATAAGCATAATAAAACAGCGGGGACTGTGTCAAAACAGTCTCCGCTGTTGCTTTTGAAGGAACGGTGAAATGCTCAGTGATTCAGTACCCGCACCCGGATCATGTTGGGGATGGCCCGCAGCTCCTCCACGGCCTCCTCGGTGAGGCGGGTGTTTACGTCCACCATGGTGTAGGCGTAGTCCTGCTTGGACTTGTTGGTCATGTTCTCCACGTTGATGTGGTCGTCGGAGAGGGTGGTCATGATCTGGGTCAGCATGGCGGGGACGTTCTTGTGGATCAGGCACAGCCGGGAGATGCCGCTCCACTCCTGGGCGACGTTGGGCAGGTTCACCGAGTTTTTGATGTTGCCGTTGATCAGATAGTCCTGGAGCTGCCGGGCGGCCATAACGGCGCAGTTCTCCTCGCTCTCCGGGGTGGAGGCCCCCAGGTGGGGCAGCGCGATGACATTGCGCACCGTGGTGATCCGGTCGTCGGGGAAGTCGGTGACATACTTGGCCACCCGGCCCGACTCCAAAGCGGCGATCATGTCCTCGTCGTTCACCAGACCGCCCCGGGCCAGATTGAGCACCCGCACCTGGCCCTTCATCTTGCCGATGGCCTCGGCGTTGATAAAGTCCTTGGTGGAGCTGTTGTAGGGGACATGGATGGTGATGTAGTCGGAAACCTTATAAAGCTCGCCCACCTCCTTCACCACATGGACGTGGCGGTCCAGCCGCAGGGCGGCGTCCACCGACAGGAAGGGGTCGTAGCCGTAGACGTCCATCCCCAGGTCCAGGGCGATGTTGCACACCAGAGCCCCGATGGCCCCCAGGCCGATGACGCCCAGGGTCTTCTTATACAGCTCCGGGCCCGCAAAGGCGGACTTGCCCTTTTCCACGGCGGCGGCCACGTCCACCTTGGGGGTGTGGGCCTGCTCCTGCACCCAGTCGGCGCCCCCCAGAATGTCCCGGGAGGCCACCAGCATGGCGGCGATGACCAGCTCCTTCACCGCGTTGGCGTTGGCGCCGGGGGTGTTGAAGACCACAATGCCGTGCTCCGGGCAGCGG
>OFFQ01002045.1_pt1 | contig 10854 bp, 21 predicted proteins | sample 1521411 | NCBI WGS metagenome assembly OFFQ01 (sample SAMEA3504110, study PRJEB24116) | mouse gut metagenome | biome: mouse gut; feature: mouse-associated habitat; material: faeces | place: Denmark | collected 2011 | reverse complement strand
CAGATACTTGGGGATAATGATGTCCGATATCCTAACCGTCTGGCGCATCGTTGACAATAACCACACCGTCCTCTCTGTCTGGCTCTTCAGAATGCCTCAGGCGCTCCGCGTTTGCTTTTATCTGCTCAATCCTCGCCCTCTGTTCCTCGCTCGCCATCTCCCAGTTCTTATGCAGCATCTCGTCATACTGCTTAATCATGCTGCGAAGCTCTGACTGGGCACGTGCCTGGGCTTTCAGGAACTCGTTCTGCTTATCCCATGCCTGCTGCACCTCCCATTTCTCCCCACAGACGTTCCCTTCTCTCTTCTCTACTTTCTCAATTGTCTTATCTTTCTGGTCTTTCACGTATGCGATACGCTGCGCCCGGATAATAGCTGCATACGCAATCTGTATCTGGTGCCAGAGGAGGTCAAGCGGGTCTGCCTGTTCGATGGCAGAAAAAATCTCCCTGGTCTCATCAGGGAGATACTTGCTGAAAAAGCCGTACTTCTCAGCGTTCTTATTCCCGGGCGGGCCAGTCGCATTTTTATTGCCGGGCTGCCCGCCCCCTTTCTTTTCCGAACGCTCGTTATTTTTACCCGAACGCTCGCTTTCCCAGTTATGCGTACTCTTCCACCGCCTTACTGTCCCTTCCGGGAGATTTAGTTGACTTGCAATCTCAACTAACTTCATGCCTCCCAGGAACAGTTCTTTTGCCTGGGTTATCCGTTCATCTGGTTTCCGCGGCACTCACCTCACCTTCCTTTTCGTCGTTTTGGGTATAGAAAAAATTGTTTAATTAAATCCATGTTACACTACTAAAAAAGTGTATCCTGAACAAACCATACCGTTAAATATGTGCAAAACGTAAGCACTAGGGCTATTGCACTAGATAAAATATATATTAATACCGCTTTCAGAGTCGTGGAAAACAATCGTCCTACATTATATCGCTTGTCAATATATGAAAAAATTATAGAAACCCACATTAGAAACGCCACTACGCAAAAAACACATGCATATATAATATTAGTCATACTACCCTCATTTAGCTACAGGACTAAAAATTTCTCAGCTATCACTTTCACGGACAGCCTCTGTTTCTTTTGTTTTAAACTCTAAAGATGTATCTAATTCCTGTAACATTTCTAATTGTTTCATTATTTCATTCATGTTTAACCCTTGTTCGCTTGCTTGTTTCTTTAACTCTAAATATTTTTGAATATTTTCTAATTTTTTATTCTCTAATTCTTCTTGTTTAGCTTCCTTATCGATTTTCTGGATTTCCAAATTAATCTTTTCCTTTTCAATTTCAACATCCATCGTCCGATACGCTTTTATTGCCCCAGCCATTCCCGGAAGCTCAACACCAAAAGCACTCCCGCCAGTCACTGCCAAAAACATGCATACAAGTGGAATCTTAAACTGTTTTATCTTTTCGAAGCCTTCTTCTAGTTTAATTCTGATAGCACCTGGTGAATTTAAGTTAATTGTAGTAGAAATGGATTCTTCATCTACTAAGCAACAAAAAAACTCTGTCAACGAATACATTAATTTAGATATTTCTCTCGGTCGTAATTTCCCCTGTTTTGCTATATTTATCGACAAATATACATTACCTAAATATGAATAGCAATCATAAATCCCATTCAGAATGTCAATCGCATATGCATCAAAATTGCTAATTCCGTGATATGATGTTATTGCTCGCCTTACCCCATAACCTAATGTATTTATGTCGACGACATTCAATATTTTTATATGCCTTCTTTTCTTGTAAGGACATCTAACTTGTGAAATTTCATACTCCCTGTTTTCTATTTTTGCTATTACAATCTTTTCCTGCTCTACATCATATTCAATTTCTTCAAAATATTCTCCTGCTTTTGCAATAGCAATTCCTGTACTTCCCTTATTAGGAATTATTACGTAATCCCCTTCTTGAATATCATAAATAAAATTTTTGCACTTATTTATCGATCCTGCCGGCTTCGCATCCCCGTACACGTTAGAAATTTCTTTTTTCAGCGCATCAAGGGATTGTGCACCCATATCAGTAGATTTGGTAATAACATTCCATCCCAATGCTATAAATCGATTACTAATAAATTCATCATAAAAATATCCTTTCTTCGTTCTTACCATCCAAAATCTTACTTCATCTTTTATAACCCTTATTTTAAATGAATTGATATATTCTAAACAATCATTATTATCCTTTGTCACCATTCTCCCCCCAATACATTTTATGTGCTTACTTATCTATATTTTATACCAATATTATACATATTTCAACACTTCTGTACGCCATTAGTGCTTTTAATATAACAAATCTTCTACATAACATGCTACACAACAAAACGCCCCGCGTTCTACAGGGCGTTTGCACAAATGTATTTGGAGGACGAATGCTGTCTGTCTACAAATCCATCTTAATAATAGCACAGGATTTTGTATAATTGGGTTAATCTTTTAAGTATTGACTTATTTTTTGCGTCACCCGGCTTCTACTGTATCCAACAGCCTCCGCAGCCTCCCTCTGCTTTTTCCCCTCCAGGTAAATCATCTCAAATATCTGCCTGTCCACGCTGTCCGGTATCCCTGCTATGAACTGCTCTATCTCAGCAGCCAGTTTCTCTGCCTCTTTTCTGCGCTTCTCCTTTATCCGGATTCTCCTGGAAATCCCGTCCATCTGTATAGGCTCATCCATCTGCACGGAAAAGTGCCGCTTTATGTACGGGAAATCCCTGCTGGAACCTGTGACCTTCCCCATAACCTCCGGTACCTCCGCAGCCCGTTCCTTAAGCCTGTCAAGCGCCTTGTCAAGCAGCGCGATCTCCCTCCTCAATGCCCTGTACTGTTTCAGCTTCTCCCTTGTCATTGCTGCCTCCCCTCCTGCTGTTTCACGCCCTGTCCTCCCTGCGGCTGCACTCTCCCTTCACCCGGTACGGCCTGTGCGCCATGTGCCAGTATGCCATCCGTGGTATGTTACGCAGTGCGGCAGCGTCTTTCCTTGCGGCCGCCCGGCGTTTCTGTTCCGCTGTCATATATTTTCTCCCTCGTCATAGATATGTATCCCAAGCTGTTTGCCCAGCCAGTCCAGCCCTGCGTGGGTTAGATGGAATGTATATCCTCCATGCTGGTTCTGTTCCCCACGTTTCGCATATCCGACAGACTCCATCACTTCCCAAATCTCGTAATCCCTGCCAGTGGCAAAATAATTACGGTATGGGCGGTAGAACTTCTTCCCATGCCGGATGTATGGTTTCTTCCTGTCTAGCCCTATGCAGTGCTTCGCCCGGTCTATATACGGGTTTCTTTTCGTGTGCATGTTTTTCCTGCCTCCTTTCTGCATCGGCGTGAGCCCGTCCGTTTTATTCACTCAATCCTGCCAAACCTGCTTGCAAAGTGTTCCTTCCACTCTGTATTCTTCTCTTCCGCGATGCCGCCGGATTTTACGATTTCAACCGCTTTATCAATTTCTATTAGTCGTCTTTCAGACATCAGGCTTCCATCTGCTCGATACATAGGATTCCTTTCTTCTTCCAGCTGTTCCAGAACCTTATCCACGTCATAGGCAATAGGAAGATCCATAACTCCCCCCATAATCCTACTCGTGTCACATTCATGCCTTTTTATTACATCAATTACTGCGCTTCTGTTAATCAAATCATTGCTCATTCTCCCTTACCCCTTTCTAATTCTTTCAATGCGGCTTCGGATTCTTCTCTTGTGAGGAATATATACAATCCAATTTGACTACATACTCCGCAATTCTCTGTACGTATCCATACACCATCTTCGCCGACTGTTATATCCCCAACAACATCTTCAAATACCGCTGTTTTGCTCTTATATTTCTCACAATCCTCAAAATATTCATCATCAAACGGGCAGTTATTCTCATACGGGCAGTAATAACCTGTTGCTGTGCCATATGACCCGTTTTCATCCCATAAAGTACCGTCAAGCTGTTCTGGTATGCTTTCACATTCTGCAAGTACATATACCGTATCCCCCACCGCACAAGGAAGTTTCAACAGTTTCCCTTGTTCCTCTAAGTCCTCATATTCTGCCAGCCGTTCCACCAGCTCCTCTTTCCTGTTTGGTGACCAGTAGCCGCTTTTCATCCCGCTCTCCCGTTTATGTGTCAGTCTGGTTAATCCCATTATGTCAGTCCTCCCTGAACCTTTCTTCCTCGAATCCCCCACATCCATCCTCCAGGATGTCAAGCTCCTGCAGAAATTTCCCGCTTCTCCTGTTCACGCAGACATGAAGGCGTTTCCCGTCATTGTCCGTCAGTACTATATCGTGCACGCACCATAAGCATTTTTTATTCATCTGTTTGTCCCTTCCTGTTCCGTTCTTCCCTTACCCTCCAGTTCCGCCCGCCTCGCATACCTCATGTAAAGCCACCTGTTAAACCCAAGCTCTGTTTTCCCATGCTTTTTCTCATCCGTCCATTCCAGGTAATCCATAAACACGTTTATTTCAGCCTGGCATAAGTCCTGCTGGTACTTTTTCCCCAGTTCGGAAGCCCTCGCAATGGCATCCTGCCAGTACCCGTCCCCCTCTTCGACAACCCATACGGATTTCTTAAACTCCCAGTAGTCCTGCATGAAACATGCAATCTCCGGGATGTCTGTTTTCTTTACTGCCGCCATTCCCATTTCCCCCGCTGTTCAGTGAATGTGTTCTATTTTTCCCATATGGCAATCTCCTGCTCTGATTCCACCCATTCAAGGTTGTCCGCCCTGTGGTGTCGGTTATCGCCGTCAATAAAACGTACATGCTCATAATTGTTCGGATTGTCAACAAATGCCTTTGCGACTAACATACATATAGGCTGGCTTATTCTTTGCGTTCCATTATGCAAAAACACTGTTGGCGGATTCTGCCCATAATACGGAACCATCTCACGCCCTGTCTTATTGTTTATAACCATTCCGTAATTGCTGACAGAGTATCTGCCTGCATATCCCTCAATCTCTCTAAATTCTTCTTTTACATGCATATTTTCCATGTATTTCCCTCCTAACGTAACCCTTTTATATGATTAGTAACTACAGGTAACTTTTTTAGGTAACCCCTAAAAATGCAGTATTTATGATGCTTTAACCCCCGTAACCCCTTTTTGTCATGTTTAAAAATAAAAGGGGGATTTGTATAATATATACACATTTATATCCTCCTGTAAGATAAACCCTCGGAAGGGGGTTAAAAGGGGTTACCATTCCAAAAGGGTTACCATCAATCAAACGGCAATTCCATCTGTTCATCAACCTGAATAAATCCATTTTCATCAGTTTCAACCTCCGAAACTTCTTCGATTTTCAGCCAAACACACTTGCATACAGTGCCATTTATCTTTGTAGGTTTCGTGTTTTTCCCTGCCGAATGTGACAAAAGGCTTTTCTTATTTGCCCATGACAGGAACGCTTTTTTGGAAAACCCGCCGATTTTACATAATTCATCAAGGGATTGCGGATAAAACACCGCATATTTTCCCTTAAAAGCATCTTTATCCACATAATCCCGGATAACTCCCCACTTCTCGCAGTTGGTGTCAGCATCAAACCTCATGCCATTCATGGCAACCTTGTCCATTATGTACCGATAGCACCGCTCATTGTCAGACAGCTCATTCCGGTCAATTAAGACCTTTTTCGCTTCGTCTATAGAAATATACTGCCCGTCCTTAAAAAGCGCGTCTGTGGCGATTTTATCCGCTGTCAGAATGATGGAAAGTGATATGCTCTGCTTCTGCATCTTTTCATCGTCAAAAAGCTGCTGCTGAAAATCTTTCTGTATCTCCCGTACGGCATCCGCACCCATAGCCTTTATGACTTCCACAAAATCTTTTCCAGCAAAACCATAGTTCTGCTTTAGTGTGTCGGCGGTCTGTTGCGGATCCTCGTACACCTTTTCGCCGCACTCAATTTCCAGAATGCGGTTAATTGCGCCGCCCTGGTTGACGTAGGAAGTCAGCGGCCGCTCGCCATTCGTCAGTATACAGTTATTCCAATGGCTTTCCGTATTGATGCCTATATCCCGGTTAGACCGTGTCTTTCCCTTGCCAGAGCACAGGTCATACACAACACCCTCAAAGTTTTCCTCAATGCGCCGGTTCTTCTTGCTGGTATCGTCCAAAATCATAGGCAGATGGTTCAGCATATTGGCTTTCGCCTCTAAAGCTACATCCGTTGTTTTAAAATCCCCGATATAGGCACTCTCTGCCGGGTTCGCCCAGACGGATGCCGCAAGCATCAGCGTTACAGTCTTCCCCCCTTCCGTTTCCCCCCAAAGGTCAACAAAAAACGGCAGCGCCCCTATTTGATGGATTAACACACTTGCGAACGATGCCGCAAGCATCAGCTTGGTTTCCATTCTGCCGGACTTCCGCAGATTTTTGACATGTTCATACCATTTATCCCGGTTCCCATGTTCCCCTATGTTCTCAAACAGCTGCCGGAAGCGGCTGTCGCCATCAAACGTGATTTCCGTATCATAGGGCAGAAATTCTTTCTTTATCCACCCTAATTTTGAGCTGGAATACTGCACCGCTATTTGGCTTGTATTGCGGTTTTCCACGTCAGAGAGGTATCTCACCAGCAGCTTCGCATTTTCGCTCGTTACGGCCACGCCACGGCTTGACAGGGCCACTATTTTACTGGCAGAGGTTATCATGGTTTTTGGTATGATGATTTCCTCCCACCGCCTATTGCGCTTGAAAGCAAGCTTGATCTGCTCTTCCCCTGTCTCAAGGTTCTTCAGACGCTCTATTGGCAGGATTGGGTGGTAACAGGCTATCTGTTCAACCGTGGCCATATTCTGGGCGTATATGCCAGTTTCCCCAGCAATCCACGAACCGCAGTACATATTCTCATATGGCCCCTCAAAATCCGTATAATTGTTTATTCCAGCTGCCTGCTGCTGTTTCTTGCGCTGCCGGGTTTCCCGGTCAACACGATTGTAAGCTTTCACCATCTGGTCAAACTTACCCTTGACACGGAACCGTTCCGCCACTTCCTGTGCCGACAGCAGCAGGCGCGCCTTGTATATTTCATCTTCCTGTGAAAATATTTCCTCAAAAACTTCATCCGAAAGGATTGTCTTTTCATTCAGTTTGGTTAAATCCATGATTTCCCTCCGGTTATCTTAATTGTTTAATGACTTCATAACATTCATTTGGGTCGTTTAGCACTTCCCATAAATATTCCTGATACTGTAATGCATTATAAGTATCGCACCAAGCATCAGAAAGCGGTTCCAGCCGGTCAAGCCATTTGTGGTATACGTCTATCAATAATCCTGTCAGTTCCCGTTTCTTCTTTAGCTTTTCCTCTGTTTTCCGCTGCATTTCCCGTTTCTTTTGGGCTTGATAGATTTTCAGCCTTGCAGAGAAACTATTCTCATAGTCTCCCCCAAGTGCTGCATATGCCTCTTTGAAAGATATTCCGTCCAGCTCCTGTACAAAAGTGAATATATCTCCTCCAGCTCCGCACCCAAAACAGTAGAAGGAATCCTTATATATCTTCATGCTCGCCGTCTTTTCCTTGTGGAACGGGCAGCATATGAACCCCGCCCTGTTTGGCTGCGGCAGTCCGTACCGCTCCAGAATATCTTTCATTGAATAGAGGTCTTTTATTTGTTCAGTATTCATTTTCCAGCACTTCTTTCAGTTCCCGGTATAGGATATCCCTTATGAGTTTTCCGGTCGTTTCCGCCTTACAGAAATCAAGCTGCATGCCGTACCTTGCCCGGTATGCGTCAATACTGGCAATCAAAGCCTTGGGATTATACATACTTCTATACTTACCACAATAAGCGTGTTCCCATGTACCATTTTCCACTAACAGGTAAATCCGGCACCCTGCGGCTTTAGCCCTTTCAAACTCCTTTTCAAACCGCCCACGCTCTTTCCCAAAGCACAGACATAGTTCATCAAGATTCATTTTCCGCTCAATCACTGCCCTGTTGGAGAAATCAAGGGTACTTCCATCTGGCAACACACACTGGCAGGAATAATCCCCGAAATCCAGCTTGCGTCGCTCATGTGGTAAGCCTGTCTGCTCTATGCGTCTTTTAAGGTTTTCCGTTGGTTGTTCTCTGGAATCTACAAGCAATGTCATAGATTCCAGAGATTTTTTTAACTCAAATGGTGTCATAACGGCTCCTAATTAAAAGGCAGCTCTTCATCTATCCCGTCAGGAATATTCATGAATCCGTCCGCATCAGGCTTTCCATATCCGTTGTTCTGCTGACTGTTTCCTTTCAAAAGCGTGTCTGCCGGAACCTCAAATTTCCCAGAGCGGATTTTTTCAACAGTTACAAGAGAATGGCAGTTTGTAAAGAATCCATGCCTGCTGTTAAATTCGTATTCCTTGTTATTGAATAATGCTCCAATCAACAAGCCTTTGAGTTTCTTTTCGTCCCAGTCAAAGCGATAACCTTTGTTGGAATCTTCAAAGGCATTCATCACTGTTTTGAACCGGCGCATTGTCCAGTTGTCCTGTTCGCTTCCATCGTCTTTTGGAACGCGCAGACGGTATGTACCTTTCCACTTTTTATCCTCGCCTGTCTGTGCCTTATAGTTCGCTGCAAAGAAATCTTTATGCTCGCCCTCTGCAATGTCAAACGATATAATAAGCTGATTATTCCAGCCCTTGTCAGAGTTGTCCTGCTCCACTGCATCAAGAATTTTCAGCACATACCCACCAACCGGGAGCCGCTCTGTATCACTGTATGCTTGCGCCTTTTCATATCCATTTAATTTTTTCATGTAAGAAAATCCTCCTAAATTTCGTAATATTCTCTGATAGTGGTATCAACAAATTTCAGGTCATTGTCAATCTTCATTTCAAACATATCCATAGGACTTTTCGCCGGATTACTACCGTCTGAATTTGTGATAAAATAATGCTCACTGCCCTCCACCTGACAAAGCAGAACGATTGAAAATAACCCCTCCACTGTAAGCTGATTGTCAAGCATTTTGCCCAACGTCTTTGCTTTCAGCTTTCCATCATCTGACAATTCTGTATGGTGCAGCATATATACAATACAGTCTGCTGGAGTGCCACGAATGATAAAATCAATCAGGTTGCGAAAATTCAATGCCATATTGGTAAACTTTCCGTACCCGGTTTCCTTTGCATGGTCGAAACTCTCAAAAGCCATAAGATACTGGCTATCGTCAATGACATACTTTTTCAACTTTGGCTCTTTGAGAACCTTATAGATTGCCGCATAAGTAGCATTATCCACTTTTGGCAGTTTCTTCCTGAACGGAAGCGGCTTCCCGGCTACGTTAAAAATGCCAATTTCATTTTCATCAAAATTCCTCATGCTGGTGCTTTTTCCTGAACCGCTTGCACCTAAAACCAATACTGGTACACCCATATTTCCCTAATCCTCCAATCTCCTAATCTTCATCTTCTTCTTTGTTTACTTTATCCCCAAAAAATCTCCTGCATTCTTCCCTATCAATGCTGTATTTGCTTCTATTCACATAATCAACAAACAAGTCCACTCTGACAGACATCTCCAGTAGCTTCTTGTATTCCTCCACCGGAATAGTAATATTTCTTTCTTCCATTTCCTTATCCTCCTATGATTTTTATAATGTCTCTCCAACCGTCACAAACGGCAGTCCGCATATTCATTCAATCTCCGGTTCTTCTTTCTCTTTTTCAACAACCCTGCTCGCCCACATATCTGCAAAATGGAGAAGCATATAAAGAGGCGTTTCTTTTCCTTGTATTTGATATCTGAAATTACCGTACAGACCGTTGTGCCAGAGTATCGCGAGTTCTTCTTCCTCTGTCAGTTCAATGAACTTTGAAGCAATCTTGACAGAACGAACCTCGTGGTCTATTGGACAAAGCTCTTCATTCACCTTAAACGGCTTCTTATCAGACTGGTATGGCTCCGGGTTTGGGTTTGATTTGGTTGCCCGTCCTTTGAGCATGTTCGGGACATATCCAGGTTTCCCGTAATCCCCACATTTCCCCATGTCATGCAGCAATCCACAAATAATAATAGATTCTGTTGGCATATCAAATCCATCTCCAAGAACACCCTCATTTCGGATGCTGTGCATTAAATCAAATACATTCAGGCTGTGTTCCGCAAGCCCTCCCTCTTTCGCAAGATGATTTCCTCCGCTGCATGGCATTGCATAAAATCCATTTTCATCCATCCAAGAGAGAAGCCCATACATTCCCTCCCTTTTGGTTGACAGCAATAATGCTTCTATCCTATCTTTCATTTTCCCTATCCTCTCTTTCTGCCGCTTCATAGGCCTGTCTTTCCATTTTCAGCCGGTGCCTACATGGGGAACTATACTCAGATTCGTCCCACTCCCAGCCATCAGCCGTCTTATTTTCAGTCCGTTTCATAACAGCATTACCCATCCTTTTCATCCGGGAGCCCAAGCACAATCCTTACTGCATCGGAACAGTATTCCTTCCCGGATGATACCAGAGCACGTACGCTTTCCAAATCTGCCTTTGCCGTGATTCCATCCATAAAGTCATTCAGTGGAACCGAAACCATGATATTTTCCATTTGCATTTCCCTTCCCCCGTGCTATAATAAGCACAGATAGTTTTATTCAGTTTTTTTAGATTGAGCCTGCCCCACAGGCTCTTTCTTTTTGCTCAAATCTTTCATTTCCCGTTCCGCCGCTCCAGCTCCGCGGACAGTGCCAGTACTTCATCCGCATAATCTGACAAATCACCAGTACCGTCCACCAGATTTGAAAGCCGGGAATTTCCGCTGTACTTCATAAGGGCCGCTCCGGCATCCTCATATTCTGCAAACAGCTCCGCAAGGTAGTCAACGCCTACGGACATGTTCTCCCGGATATCCGT
>OFFQ01002044.1_pt1 | contig 10855 bp, 6 predicted proteins | sample 1521411 | NCBI WGS metagenome assembly OFFQ01 (sample SAMEA3504110, study PRJEB24116) | mouse gut metagenome | biome: mouse gut; feature: mouse-associated habitat; material: faeces | place: Denmark | collected 2011 | reverse complement strand
CGGGTGGGCTTGAATTCATCGTCATAGTGGAAGGAAAAGGTGCGGCCCAGGGTCATGCATGTCTCCCAGGGAATGTTCATGGGCCGGGGAGGAATGCTCTGCTCCGGGGTGACGATATTCTCATAGGGGCCGCCTACCGTCCGGTCGCAGCAGATCAGATGGGGCTGGGTGGTGGCGCGGATCTCCTCCACAACCTCTCCCAGGCGGATATCCTGTCCCGCCTGTTCGCACACCCAACCGGCGTCAAACCACATGGCATCCAGCTTTCCGTACCCCGTGGCAAGCTCCTTAATCTGATTATGGGTAAATGTCACAAACCGCTCCCACTCCTCCGGATTGTCGGCCGGACGGTAAGAAGGCCCCCTGCTCTTGAATTTCCCCTTCTCCGTGTCTTCCTTCCAGTAACTGTCCACATGCCAGTCCGCCTTGGAAAAATACGCCGCAATGCCGATTCCCCTCTTCCGGAAGGATTCGAAGAGATGGGCACAGATATCCGCATATTTGTGCGTGTGGAACGGACAGTCAGACGCCGTAATCTTATAGTCGGAATACTGTGTATCCCACATACAGAACCCATCGTGATGCTTCGTGGTGAAAAGCAGGTACCTCATTCCGGCTTCCTTCGCCAGGTCTGCCCACTTCTCAGGCTCAAAACGCAGGGGGTTAAAGGTCTTATTCAGCCCGAAGTACTCCTTCTTGAATGCTTCCCCCGTCACTTCCCAGTCAATGCCGTCCCTGGACCAGTCAGCGTCCGCATCGCTCAGCGCCCAGGATTCCACGATTCCCAGCTGGGAATAGGGTCCCCAGTGCATCATCAGTCCCAGCTTCTGGTCCTGGAACCATTCCAGCTTCCTGAGTACCCAGGGGTCCTGCGGCCAGACATAAGCATCTTCCCTGCTGTAATTGTGGACTCCGGCAACTACGGCTTCCTTCTCCTCCGAGGTCTGCTCATTCTCTGCAGCCGCTTCCGCCCCGACAGCCTCTCCACCCTTTGCAGCCGCTTCCGCCCCGACAGCCGCTTCTCCGCCGGCAGTCTCTCCGCCATCTACCGCTGCTTTTGCACAGGCAGTATCTTTCTCCTGCCCGCACACTCCTTTTTGCAAAATTTCTTCGCTCATTACCACATTTCTCCTTAATGTATCCGTTTTCATAAAACCTTTCCCCATCTTAGCATATATTTTCAAACTACTCAATATGAACCGGGAAATTGATAAATTTTCCTTTTCCCACTGCAACCCTTCTGCCAGTCGGTCCTGCACTGCCGGACACGGAAGGCTTTGCGGCCAATAACTACATTACCAAATCCCCCGTTTTACGGGGCCCGCGCGTATGCAGGCATCTTCGGGCACAAGGGACGGCTCCCGCGAAATCACGCCAGTCCCACTCCCTCCTGCAGCAGTTTTCCGCAGATCGCCGCCATCTCCTCCGGCACCGCCGGCTCAGGCTGGTTCAGCCAGGCTTCAATGACCCCCACACAGCCTGATATGGCAAAAGCCTCCACATAACGGTAGTCGCAGTCTCTGTACTTCGGCGCCAGCGCAATGTAAATCCGCTTCTCCACCACACTTTTCAGACGGTTTACAAAGGAAAAATCTCCGTGAGGCCCCGTCATGACACGCGCCAGGTCCCAGTTCCGCTCCAGAAAGCAAAATACCTCCCGAAGCACATCCCTGGGGGAATGTCCCGCGCTCCCCTCCTTCATTGTACGATCCAGGATCTCATTAAATTCCACAAACATCTCATCTTCTACCTGCGCCAGCAAATCATAGATGTCATTATAGTGCAGATAGAAAGTCCCCCTGTTGATATCAGCCAGTTCTGCCAATTCCTTCACGGAGATGTCCCTGATATCCTTCTTTTCCATCAATTGTATCAATCCCCGGGACAAAAGCGCCTTTGTCCTGCGGATTCTGCGGTCTGTTTTCTCTGCCATTCCTCTATTCCTGTTTTAAAAACCTTTCTCTGTAAATGCCATAATTTTTCCCGGGCACATGACGCGATAACTCTAAACATTTTATAAATTATGCACACAATACAGTTAATTTGTTCATAAATACACACACGCCGGAAAAGTGTGTCTTGTATTTTACCCTGTTTTTATTATAATTACTTTTCAGAAGAAAATCAACAGTTGTCCAGTAAATGACATTGGTTTTATATTTTTCAAACCGGCGTCCCAGTAGCTGCAGACAACACAGAAAGGCAGGGAATTTCTATGGAAAAGGAAAAGAAAGACGCCTCTTTTATGGTAAAACTGTCTACCCTGATTGTAGACAAACGGAAGGGGTTCTACCTGATATTCATCCTGTTGGTTTTGTACAGCATAGCCTCGATGAATAAGGTAAAGGTAAACAACGACTTAACCTCCTATCTGCCGGAGTCCACGGAAACAAGGCAGGGGCTTGACCTGATGGATACGCAGTTCCTTACATACGGTACTGCCCGGGTCATGGTATGCAATGTGACTTTCCGGGAAGCCGAAAGGATCGCGGAGGATATTGAGGAAATGCCGGGCGTAAGCATGCTGGATTTTGATAATACGGATGAGTATTACCACGACATGGAGGCACTCTTCAAGATTACCTTTGAAGGGGAATCGGGGGATGCAGCCTCTCTGGATTACTTAAACGGCGTGCTGGACAGCCTCTCCGGGTATGACGTCTACTACACTTCGGATATCGGGCAGGAGGAGCGAGACGCCGCGGACCTGGCCAACGACATGATCATCATACTTTTGTTGGCCGGTGTGGTCATTGTAGCGGTACTGTTGTTCACTTCCACCACTTATGCGGAAATTCCCGTCTTCTTAATGACCTTCATCGTCGCTGCCGTCTTAAATAAGGGAACCAACTACTGGTTCGGCACCATCAGCTTTGTCACCGACTCCATCGCCGTGGTGCTGCAGCTGGCGCTGGCTGTGGATTATGCCATTATCCTCTGCCACCGCTTTATGGAAGAGCATGAAGATAAGGACGCCCGCGACGCCGTGATTCAGGCTTTAAGCAAGGCCATACCTGAGATTTCCTCCAGTTCTCTGACCACGGTGTCCGGCATGGTAGCCATGATGTTCATGCAGTTTCGAATTGGCTATGATATGGGAATCGTGCTGGCAAAGGCAATCCTGCTGAGCCTGGTCTCGGTGTTTTTCCTGATGCCGGGCCTGCTGCTTACATTTGCCAATGCCATCGACAGGACCCATCACAAAAGTTTTGTGCCCAAAATAACTGCCGTAGGAAAATTCTGTGTACACACCAGATTCGTGATTCCGCCCCTTTTGGTCGCTGCGGTTATCATGAGCATGCTCCTTTCGGGCAAAGCGGACTATGTCTATGACGTAAACTCGCTGGAATCCAAGTCCATGAGCGAAAACAGATTTTCAGCGAGCATGGTCAACCGGACATTCGGCACAATCAATCAGCTGGCCGTCATGGTTCCCAACGGTGATTACGAGAAAGAAGCCTTGGTCCTGCGGGATCTTGCGGCATTGCCGGAAGTAAACTCCTGCATGGGCCTGGCAAATATCGAGGCCATGGACGGATATACCCTGACCCGGCAGCTCTCTCCCAGAGAATTCGCCGAACTGGTAGATCTGGATATCGAAGTTGCGAATCTTCTCTATTCCGCATATGCGGTATCCGACAGCAATTACGGCGCTGTCCTGAGCGGACTCGGCGATTACAGGGTTCCCCTGATTGACATGTTTCTCTTCATCTACGAGCAGAAGGAAAACGGAAACATCACGCTGGATGACGAATTGGAACAGACCCTGGCGGACGCCTACTCCCAAATCAGTATCGCCAAAAACCAGCTTCTGGGCGAAGACTACAGCCGCTTTGTGCTGGAACTCTCCGTGCCTGTGGAAGGGGATGAAACCTATGAAGCCCTGGAACGAATCCGCAGCACGGTTGCCAGGCATTACGATTACGACAGCATCTGCCTGGCAGGCAATTCCACCAGCAACAGAGATTTAAGCGATTCCTTCAGCACGGACAATACCATTATCACGGTGCTGACCGCCCTGTTTGTCATGGTTATCCTGCTGTTCACTTTCCAGTCCGCAGGGCTGCCTGTGCTGCTTGTGGTGACAATCCAGGGAAGTATCTGGATGAATTTCTCTCTGCCTTACCTCACCGGCGAAGTAGTATATTTCCTGGGCTACCTTGTGGTTTCGGCAATCCAGATGGGCGCCACAATAGACTACGCAATTGTAATCACAAGCCGGTATATGGAGCTGAAAGCTTACATGCCCATTAAAAAAGCCATCGTAGAGACACTCAACCAGGCTTTTCCCACCATCGTCACCAGCGGCTCCATGCTGGTAGCTGCCGGCTTTATTATCAGCAACGTATCCACCAATGCCGTTGTCGCCGCCATCGGCCTTGCCCTGGGAAGAGGCACCCTGACTTCCATCGCGCTGGTTCTGCTGGCCTTGCCGCAGACGCTCCTAATCGGCGACATTATCATACAAAAGACCGCCTTTACCTTGAAACGCGACTTCAATAAGCCGCTGCCCGCCGGGGGCAGAATCCGTATGTCCGGGCACATCAAGGGATATGTAAACGGTGTCGTTGACGGTGAATTTACAGGCGTCATTGACGGCGAGATGGGCGCAGTCGTCCGGGCAAAGGATACCGTGGAGGACCTGACACCGTATTATACCCTGCCTCTGCAGCCCGAAGCGGCTCCCCTGCCCCCGGATGATTTTCGCCCCGCCCCTTCGGAAGCCTCCGCGGTCAAACCCAGGCATCCGCACAGGAAGAAGAAACGGGCTACCAAAAAAACAGCACACAAGGAGGTACACGTCAATGAAGATGGGAAATAAGAAAGCATATTTTTACCTGTCCTTTGCCTTATCCGCGGCCCTGGCCATTGCGGACGCCCTCCCCGCCCGGGCGGCGGAATATCCCTACAGCCAATATATGTCCGGCGAAAATGCCCGGGATCTGCCCGAATCGGAAAACGGGTATACCCTGGTGTCCCTCTCCACCGAGGCGCAGCTTCTGCAGCTGGCACAGGACTGCCGGCTGGATTCCTGGTCCCGGGATAAATATATCCGCCTCGAGAATGATATTGCCCTTTCCGAAGACAACAATATAATCATCCCCTGCTTTGCCGGCATATTTGAAGGCAACGGACATACGATTTCCGGCCTGCAGATCACCGCCTCCGGCTCTGCACTGGGCCTTTTCCGCTATATCCAGAGCAGCGGCACCGTGCAAAACCTCACCGTTTCCGGCGATGTCCTTCCCGATGGAGACGGCAGCCGCTGCGGAATCCTGGCCGGCGCCAATTACGGACGTATCCTGAACTGCAGCGTAAACGGAAGGGTGAAAGGCTCCGAAGAAACCGGGGGTATCTGCGGTATCAATGAAGCTTCCGGAGAAATCCGCGGCAGCAGCTCCTCCGCGGCCGTAACCGGGGAACATTACACAGGCGGCATCTGCGGCATCAACAAAGGAACCCTGAATAATTGTACCAATACAGGCGCTGTCAACACCCACAGCACGAATGTGTCCTACAGCCTGGAGGATATCACCCTTGAAAACCTGCAGGATTTCAACAGTACGGAGAATATGGCCGCTCATACGGATACCGGGGGCATTACAGGCTACTCTGAAGGCAAAATATACTACTGCACCAATTCCGGCACGGTTGGCTATCAACATGTAGGCTACAACACAGGCGGCATTGCCGGACGGCTGCACCAGGGCTATATACAGAGCTGTACCAATACAGGCCATATACTGGGCAGGAAGGATGTGGGCGGCATAGCCGGCCAGATGGAACCTTTCCTGGAAATCCAGTACCTGAATGATAAACTGAGCGAAATCGACAGGGAAGCCGAACTCTTTTTTGACCTCCTGGAAGCGTCAAACGACGATTTGCGGCATTACAGCCAGGAAGCGTCCGGCCTTGCGGGCGAAATCAGCACGCACCTTACAAACGCTTCTTCCGCTGCCGGAAACCTGCTGGGAACCGGCAATGACCTGTGGTATCTCTTTAACCAGGAGCTGACCGGCATCAGCAGTGACTTAAGCCGGCTGAACCAGGAAATGGAAGATCTGGCAGCCAGCGACAGGGACAAAGCCGACTCTGATACGGATGAAAATCCCCCGGGAGGCGGGCAGGCGGAACCGCCTAATGAGCAGAATGAAAGCTCAGACGGAAATACTTCCTGGACGGCACCTGACATTGATATCGAAAGCTACATTGCCGCGCTGCGGAGGTTCGGCGACAGCGCAGGCAGCCACATTGCCAATATCACCGGTGCCGCCAACGACAGAAGCGGCGGCATCAACGATAATCTGAATACCCTGGACAGCGAGCTGCACACTGCAGACAGCAGGCTTCAGGAACTGACAGACGTGCTGGGACAGAGCGGCGACAATACCTCCTCCAACATAGATGCTCTCCTGAATCAGGCAAAGGCACTGCGAAACTCAATGAACGAGCTGCGGGACGAACTTTTCCGTTACGAAGGTATTTCCATTGAAGATGCCTCAGATGAAGCAGCCGGAAGCAGCCTGCCCGACGCAGAAAACTCATTTTACGATACCACCTCTTTCCAGCAGGGAAAAATCACCCTGTGCGTCAACAGCGGAGGTGTCGACGCCGACACCAATGTGGGCGGCATCGTGGGCCAGATTGCCACCGAATACGATTTTGACCCTGAGGATGACATAACCCTCACAGGCGCGGAAAGCTTCAATCTGGAGCAAACCGTGAAGGCAGTAGTCCGTGAGAGCCGCAACCAGGGCAATATCACCTGCAAAAAGGATTATGTGGGCGGCATTGTGGGAAAAGCCGATAACGGAGCCGTCATCTCCTGCGAATCTTACGGCTCTGTTTCCACCACCGGCGGAAGCTACGCAGGCGGCATTGCGGGCTATTCCGGTTACTGTGTCAGAAGCTGTTTCTTTATGGGTCCATTGTCCGGAAAAGACTACGTGGGCGGCATCGTGGGCAGCGGCAGCGACGTCTTTTACAGCTATGCCTATCCGGAAACGGAACACTCCGGCAACTATGTCGGTTCCATTGCCGGGCAGCTGAAAGAGGATGGTATGCTCTACGGCAATTATTATGTGCAGGGAAATATACCCGGCGTAGACTCCATCGGGTATGAAGACGGTGCAGCCCCCCTGGACTACGAGACATTCTGCAGCAGGGAAGAGGTTCCAGATGCCTTCCGGGAATTTACCGTTTGTTTCCAGGCAGACGGGACACGGCTTGCCGCCTTCCAATGCCGTTACGGGGAATCCCTGGACAAATCCCTGTTTCCGGATATACCGGAAAAGGAGGGCTGTTACGGCACCTGGCCTGATTTTGACTATGATTACATCACCGGGAACCAAGTCCTGGAAGCCCGGTACGAAAGGTGGATTTCCTCCCTGGCATCCAGCGAAACCTCACCGGAAGGCCGGCCCATGCTTCTGGTACAGGGCGAGTTCCTGCCGGAAAACCGACTGGTGACGGAAACGTTTTCTGAGGGCACCCGCCTTTCCGTTGCGGCTGTGGACACTGACGGAAACATAATCGGACAGTATGAAAAACCCGTGCAGGTACGCGCGCTTTACACGGATTCCGATACTTCTGCAGACAAAGCCGTGATAGAATTGTGGAACGGCGAAACATATATGCAGGTTCCCGCAAAAGTAATCGGAAACTATCTTGAATTTGAAATGGAACAACCCGGAATTTTTCGGATTACAGTGCCTCAGGACCATCAAAGCGGAATTGTCCTCATGACATGTGCCGGAATCGGTATTCTGCTTTTGTTGATTGTCCTGGTACGAAAGCTGCGAAAACGAAAGAAAAAATAAGAAGCGCATAAACCGGGCAGAACGAAAATCATATCTCCATGGCCGGAAACGGTGGGAATCCGTAAAGCGGGGCTGCAGCCAGCCCCGCTTTCCCGCCTAAGAATTGCCAAGCTCTGTATCCCGGATAATCGGCTCAATCTGGGACAGCATATTGTCCACATCCTCAAACATTGCGCTCTTTGTGGTGCCAAGATTATTCGCCTTTTCGATATGCTTTATCACATCCTGATACCGAAGCCTTATTCCGTCAAAAAATTGACAGATTACCTGCAGCGCCCTTTGAGAATCCTCGATCACGCCTGAAATTTCCGTCTGTACGGAAGCGGCGCCCTCCGCTGCCATGGTAATCTGGCTGAAGGATTCCGATGTACTGTTGACTACGCCGACCCCCTGTCCCAGAGTCTGCTGGGATTCCAGTATTTTCTCGTTCAGCTGCGTGGCACCTGCTTCCACATCGCGAACACCGGTATCCACATCATCAGTCAGGCCCTTAATCTCCCTTGCCAGTTCCCTGACCTTCTCTGCCACTATTGCAAAGCCTTTACCCTGCTCACCGGCTCTTGCAGCTTCTATGGACGCATTGATCGCAAGGATATTTGTCTCATCGGCAATGGAGCTTATCTTTCCCATACAATGCTGAATTTCCTTTACGGCTGACTGCAGCTGTTCAAAAGTAGTCTCCATTTCACTGTAGGAAGCCTGCACCTGCATGGAAGTCAGCTTCAATTCTTCCACCATATTCTGTGCTTCAGATACCGTCTTGGTAATATCATCCCTCACCTGCATAAACTGCCCTGCGGCCTCATTGATATTGGAAAAAGACTGTCCAAAATCCTGCAGCTGAGACTGAAACTGATCCGTCTCCGTCAACACACCGGAAAAGGAAGATTTCACCATACTCATCTCGAATAATGATTCCACTTCCTTTCTGGAAAGATCCTTCTGATATTCCTTCAGGCTTCCTGCAACATGAAGAATCGGATAAAGACTCTTCTCGTCATGCTTTTTCTGTCCCTGTTTATTCCGGCCTTTTTTTGAAAAAATCATTTGATATCCTCCAATTATGCTCCAAGACTATTCAAATACCACACATGTCATGGACTGATTTACAAAACAATTATTGTAATGTTCTCCGTATCCTACAAGGCCTGCATGGCAGCCCAGAACACTCATTTCCTTCAGATATTTCTGCATATAATTCTGTTCGCTGAATAATTTATACCGGAACAGACAGTTCACCGAAAATACCGCTGAGCGCTTGGGAAAATCCCGGCAGATATTCTCTATGGTGTCCTGCACCGTAGCCCTGTAATCCCCCAGTTCCAGCAGAATTAATACATCCGAATCATTTACCTGGCGGAAACAGGCCAATGAATTACCGTTGACCTCTTTAATGGAAATGATACAAGTGTCATCTCCGTTTATTTTTCCGAAAGGATTCTGGAATGTCTGTGTCAGGATCTGCTGATCCGTTACATGAAGGATATCCTCATACACCTTTTTTGCAGGGATTCCGTTTAAGGATCCGATTATGTATTTTGCCCTGTCCGTGTTGGAAGCGATAAAGCGATAGTCTCCATACTGATGATAGATATTTTCTTTATAGGTTTTTACCCTGCCGCCCTGGTTGCGGATGATTCCGTAGGCGGCCGCATCCTGATAAACTCTGCCGTTTGCAGACACCCTTCCTCCGTCTCCCGTTCCCCCAACAAGCTGTATTCCCTTATTTTTCAGTACGGAATAAATTGTGGTCAGCACACAGGCATCGTTTCCGCTGCAAAAGTCGATACATACCGTATTCTGATTCGTTCCGCCCACCCTGGCTATATCCTGTTCCAGCCTGCTGATATATTTTACAGGCATGACGGATATCTGTTCCAGCACATTTGCCGCCGCACTTACTCCATCGCTGAATGCAATAACGGCAACACCCTTTTCCACAATTCTGGTATCATACCCCATCCCGATGCATCCAATGCTTGGAATTCCGGGATAAAGTGATTCCAGGGACTTTACATGCATTTCAAACTGTGTGTCATTTGACAGAAGCATAATAAACTGAGGGCTCCTCAGTCCCTGTACCGCCTCTTTTAAATTACCGCTCTGGCTCATACCAAAAAACTGCTTCATTCTGCTGCCTTCCTCCTGCATCCATATTTTTTCCGATCGTTTTAGCTCTGCTTCGCATTTCTCTTTTTATTCTGCGCCACCTGTCCCCAGACACATAATGTAACAATAAACAGGATAAAGGAACCGATAAGCCCTACAAAATATGCGATTCCCATGGGAGAGGAGGTCCTTACTCCTTCTTCATTCGCATACATTTTTCCGTTTGCCATATATACGGTAACCTTGGAGCCTTCACGGTAAGAATAGGAATTATGAGCATTTTTCAAATCATAATCCTTTCCCTCATAACGAACGACAATATCATACTCCGTGATGTTGGAGGTTGAATACTTGCTTTTTACCCTCTTTTGAACAGTTTCTGAACTGACCACCTCCGCCTCTACTTTGGTATACTCCAGTTCCATATTATCCATGTTTATTCTCAAATACACGGTTGCCACAATAAAAATAATTGTCAGTATGCCCAAAGCCAATACTTTTTTCATAGATACTTCTCTCCTTTTAATTTATTTCTGTTCCCTGAATCAGAATTATTATACCAGAGAAGCAGAAAAAAAGAAACATAATTTCGAGTCATTTTTCATTTTTTTGTTCCTGTTTTTTTAATTCTTTTAATGACTATATACCAAGCTCAGCCGGATGCCGCGCAATATTTATTACAGCATGCCGGATGTCATGACCAGCCTGCCAGAAAGTATTTTCTGCTATATATACCATAGCACTCCATATACCATCCTAATATACTATAGCATGAAAAAAAGGCAGATAGCAACAGAGAAATTGATTTCAGGATTGTATTGAAAAAAATACAATAAAAATACAATATTTTCAAAAAAAATCTTGCAATGCAGGGAATTCCCATGTATACTAGGTAATGCTGTGGCATGATAGCTGTGAAGCGTGAG
>OFFQ01002043.1_pt1 | contig 10856 bp, 8 predicted proteins | sample 1521411 | NCBI WGS metagenome assembly OFFQ01 (sample SAMEA3504110, study PRJEB24116) | mouse gut metagenome | biome: mouse gut; feature: mouse-associated habitat; material: faeces | place: Denmark | collected 2011 | reverse complement strand
TAGGGGGTTTTTGGAGGGGAAGCCAGGAAAAAGAATAACATTGCGTCAATCGGATTCTCCACCGTAGCCGCCATATAATAACCAACGCCCAGGAACAAAAAGCCTACGCTCGTCAGTATCCATCTGGTCTTCGGCTCCTTCTCCCCCACATTTCCGCCTTTGAGCAGCTCTACCGGATTCGCCAGATGAATCTGGCGCAACGTGTTCAGGAGATTAATCACAAAAATAATCCCAAACAGAATCGCCGCCTCCGCTATAGCGCGCGGCACGATTTCAAATTTCAAAGACATCTCAAATTCCAACGCCCGCTCTACACACAGATAAACCAGCTCAGAAAAAAGCACGCCAAATCCCACGCCTGCCGCCATGCTGATCAGAAACGTATCCACGCTCTCCCAAAACACTACCCGTCCCAGATGGCGCTTTTCCATTCCCAGAATATTGTACAGACCGAACTCTTTCTTCCTGCGCTTAATCAGGAAACTGTTCGTATAAAACAGGAAAATCACCGCAAAAATCCCGATAATCCAGCTCCCGAACCCCATAATCATCTGCACTTCGTTCCCTCCGCGGATATCCCTCATACTCTGGTTCAGGGCAAGCCCGCGGATAATATAGTACATCATAATTGTCCCCATGCAGGTCAGCATATAGGGCACATAAATACGGGCATTTTTCTTAATATTACTAAACGCCAGCTTTACATAGAAAAATTTACTCATTTCTGTCACCGCCTGTCGCAAGGATTGTCAGCGTATCCGAAATCTTCTGATACATCTCCTCTTCATTCATCGTGGCACGGTAAATCTGATGAAACACTTCCCCATCCTTAATAAACAGCACCCGCTTCGCATGGCTTGCCGCTTTGACGCTGTGAGTCACCATAAGAATCGTCTGCCCTTCCTCGTTTACCTCCTCAAACACCCGCAGAAGCCCCTCCGTCGCGCGGGAATCCAGAGCCCCCGTCGGCTCATCTGCCAGCACCAGCTTCGTCATATTCCGCACTTCATAAAACCATCTATCTGGATTGCTCTGTTCATTCAGGCATTCTTCCTCTTCCTTTGTAACTACCCGCACCTCCGCGATCCCGTTACTGCCGTCTTTGATATAGATATATCCCTTCTCCCCTTCTATCTGGAAAAAGTTCACGCCCCATGTATCCTTGGCGCCTGCCAGCTGGCAGACAAAGCCGTCATAGCACATGACCATGACCCCGGAAGTATCCGCGAGGCTGCCGTATCTGTTCGGATAATAGACTGCCTTCTCCGGCCTGCCAAACAATGCCACGCTTAAATATACATTATAGAAATTAATATCCATGAGGCAGCCGCCTGCATAGGCCGGATTGAAGACATTCGGCACCTCTCCTTCAAGCAGACGGTCATAACGGCCGGAATACTGGCTGTAGTTTGCCATAACCAGCTTTACCTTTCCGATTTTGGGCAGCCGGCTTTTAAGCACATCAAAATTAGGCAGAAAAGCCGTAGGAACTGCGTCAATCAAAAACAGCCCCCTCTCTCCTGCAAGCGCCACAAGCTCTGCCGCCTGTTCCGCCCCTGTACAGAAGGGCTTCTCACAGATCACATGCTTTCCTGCCAGAAGCGCTTTTTTCGTCTGTTCATAATGCAGCAGGTTAGGCGACGCAATATAGACCGTGTTCATCTCCTCGTCCCCCAGGAATGCGTCCAGGTCGGTATAGACCCGTTCTGCCCCGTATTCTGCCGCAAGCTGACTTCCCTTTTCCTCCGTCCGGGAGTAGACCGCCTCCAGATGGACCCCCTCGGTCTGCTGTACGCAGTCCAGAATGGAGCGGACAATCACCCCGGAGCCGATGGTGCCCAGATGAATTTCCTTCATGCCCCTTCCCCTCCGTGGGAGCGGGCCACCGCGGTGGCCTCCTCCAGAATTTCCAGCACCCGGACGACCTCCTCGTCCCGGACGCACTTCTCGCCGCCGTGCCGGATGGCATCGACGAGACTGTCATAGATGCGCTCGTAGTGGGCGCATCCCACGGGGACCTGTTCGGTCACCTGAGCGCCCGTCTCGTCCCGGTAGACCAGGGTGCCCCACCGGTCCTCCGGGGCCATGTCGGTGCTGATGCTGTGCCGCCCCACCACCTTGGCCTTCCCCGAGTTGTGAATCACCGGGGGCAGGGTAAAACTGCCGTTGGTGCCGTGGAGGGTGAAGCGGGGGTAGTCGATCTGAACGCACATGCTGGTATTCACTGAAGCCTTGCAGCTGCCGTAGAAAAACTCCAGGTCGTAGTAGTCGTCCCCCACGCCGGGGTGGTGGATGGAGCGCACATCAAAATGGGTCCGCTCCGGCATCCCCAGCAGGCTGATGATCTGGTCGATCTGGTGGACGGCCAGGTTGTAGAGGGTGCCCAGGTGGTCATACCAGCCGTTGGTCTTAAAGTAGTCGTAGTGGCTCTCCAGCCGCACCAGCTGGCCCAGCTTTCCGCTCTGGACCACCTCTTTCACGGCCAAAAAGTCGGCGTCAAACCGGCGGTTCTGGTTGGGCATGCACACCAGTCCCTTCTCCCGGGCCAGGGTAAAGACCTCCCGGGCCTGGGCCGCTGTGGGGGCAAAGGGCTTTTCCACCAGAACGTGCTTGCCGGCGTTTAAAATCTGTGTGGCGTAGGGCACATGGAACTGGTCGGGGGTGTTGACCACCACCAGGTCGATTTCCGGGTCGCCCAGCACCTGGTCCAGGTCGCTGGTAAATGTCAGCTCCGGGTAGAAGGGCTCGTAGACCGCAAACTGGGGGGCGTCCTCTGCCCGGCGGAAGACGTACTTCACCCGGATGTCCTCCCGGCCCTCCACATAGGGGATATGGTACTCCCGCACGCTGACGCCGAAGCCGATATAGGCGATGGTGAGCATAGCCGCCCCTCCTTACGCCTTTCCGGCCGCCTGGCGGCGCTTCTGAGCCCGCTGGAGGTTCTCCTTAATCACCGGGCCCACCGTCTGAATGAGGATGACCACGATGAGCACCAGGCCCTGGAAGGTGTCCTGAATGTCCACGCTGAGACCGGGAATGGAGACGATGATGAAGTTGATGGTGGTGTAGGACAGAGCGCCGAAGATGACGCCCACCATGTTGCCCTTGCCGCCCGCCATGCTCACGCCGGCCAGCACCACCGAGGCAATGGCGTACATCTCATAGCTGACACCCGAGGAGGCGGGGGTGACGTTGCCGATTTTGCAGGCCTGGAGCATGCTGGCCACGCCCACACAGATGCCGGTGAGGATAAAGACGGAAATCTTCACCCAGGTGACGTTGATGCCCGCCAGCCGGGCGCTCTTCTCGTTGGAGCCCACGGCGTAGATGGTCTTGCCGTATTTGGTCTTCTTGGAGATGACGATAAACAGGATGGCCATAATCAGGAAGACAAAGGTGATGTAGGGGATGGAGAAGCCGCCCAGGGCCAGCTTGCCGGTGCCGAACTTCATGCGCAGGAACTCATACTTGCTGTTGTCGCTGAGCATGGCGAACTGACTGGAGGAGGAGCCGCTGATGGCCGGGTCGATTTTCCGCACCACCGACAGGGTGAGGGAGCGGTAGATAAGCATGGTGCCCAGGGTTACCACAAAGGGGGGCATCTTGCCGAAGCCCACCAGCAGGCCATTCACCGCCCCGCAGGCCGCGCCGGTGAGGATGGCGGCCAGGGCCATGAGTAAAATGGAGTTGGTGGTGTTGAAGACGATAATGGTCACGCCGGTGCACAGCACCAGCTGGGAGCCCACCGACAGGTCGATCTGGCCGGTGATGATGACGAAGGCCATGCCCAGGGCGATGGTGCCCACAATTACGGTGTTCTGGCTGGAGAGAATGGCGGCGATGTGGCTCCACTTAAAGGTGTTGCCGTTGGAGGTGATGGTGAAGGCGTAGCCGATCATGATGATGAACAGCACAAAGATAAAGCTGTACTGGGACCACACCTTTCCCAGGGTTCCGCCAAGTCCTTTTTTCTCGTTTTTCATGATTTTGCCTCCTCACTGGTTTCCACGGCGTTGGTGGAGTAGAGCATAACATCCCGCTCGTTGACCTGGTCGTGGGGGAAGATTTTCACAATGCGCCCCTCGTAGAACACCACGCACCGGTCGGCTACCTTCTGAATCTCGGGAATCTCCAGGGTGTTGATGATAACGGTCTTGCCCGCCTCGGCAAAGCCCAGGATCAGCCGGTAGATTTCCTCCTTGGCGCCCACATCTACCCCCTGGGTGGGGTTGTCGAACAGGAGCACGTCGGCTCCGATGTTCAGCCACCGGGCCAGGAAGACCTTCTGCTGGTTGCCGCCGGACAGAGACAGAATGCTGTCGGAGCTGTCCCCCGCCTTGATGTGCAGGCTCTCCTTCTGGGCGGCATAGCGGCTGTCCTCCGTTTTTTTGCTGATAAAGGGCTTTTTCCCGGACAGCTCGTGCTCGGCCAGATAGAAATTTTCCATAATGCTCATGTCTGGCACCACGGAATTTTCCTTCCGGTTGGCGGCCAGCATGGCCACGCCGTTTTTCATAAAGCGGACAATGCTGCCCTCCAGGCTCCGGCCGTTAACCCGCATGGTCCCGCCCTGGGCGGGGAGGGCGCCGAACATGGTCTGCATCAGCTCGCTGGCCCCGCAGCCGGCCAGGCCGGTGAAGGCCACCACCTCTCCCTTTTTCACATCCAGGTCGATGCCGTTGAAGCCCTGGCCGGTGTAGCCCTCCAGCTCCAGAATGGTGTCCCCCAGCGGCCGGGGAACGTAGACGTCCTCGTCCACATACTGGCTGCCCACCATCTCGGAGGTGATGGAGTGGGGGTCAGTCTCCTTTATATATCCGGAGGAAATGAACTCCCCATTCCGCAGCACCGTATACCGGTCGGCGATGGCGAAAATCTCGGGCATCTTGTGCGAAATGAAGATAAAGGATTTCCCCTGTGCTTTCAGTTTTCGTAAGATTTCAAACAGGTGGTCGATCTCGTTGTTGGACAGGGCCGTGGTGGGCTCGTCCAGAATGAGGAGTTTTGCGTCCACATAGAGGGCGCGGCAGATTTCCAGCAGCTGCTTCTCGCTGGTTTTCAGCTCAGACACCATAGCGGTGGGGTCGATGTCCACACCCAGGTCGTCAAAAAGCTGCCGGGCTCGGGCCACCTGCTCCCGCTGGCGCAGCAGGCCGAACTTGGTCAGCTCCCGGCACAAAAAGATGTTGTCCGCCACCGTCAGGTCGTTGATTACATTCAGCTCCTGGTGGACAAAGGCGATGCCCGCCGCCTCCATCTGCTGGATGGTGGGGGTGGGGTAACTCTTGCCGTCGAAGGTGATGGTGCCGGCGTCGGCCGGGATTACGCCGGTTAAAATGTTCATCAGGGTGGATTTGCCAGCCCCGTTCTCGCCCAGAAGGGCGTGGATTTCCCCTGTCTCCACGGACAGGTGGATGTCAGACAGAGCCTGAGAGCCGCCAAAGGCTTTGGAAACATGATTCATTTCAAGGATAGTCATATGCACTCTCCCCGTTGAGTTTGTCGGGGCGCTTCACGAAGCGCCCGCTTTTTGAGCGACGTCGTTTCGGGCGCATCGTGATGCGTTCCCGGATGAAAGAGAGCGGATGCGGGGCGAACCCCGCATCCGCTCCAATGGTTTGCTCTATTTGCGAACGTTCTAGTTTAGTGGCCCTGGAAGCCCTCGAACTGGCTGACGTTGTTGGCGTCCACGATCCAGGTGGGCTGATACTCGCCGGAGCCGACCTCGTAGCTCCAGTCGCCCTCCAGATACTTCATGCCGGTGTCAATGACGTCCTGCATCATCTTGGGGCTGAAGTACATGGACATCATGTCGTCAAAGTACTTCTTGGCCAGGTCGGACTGGTCGTCAGTACCGGCCATGACGTTGTAGAGCTCCTGCATGCCGCCGATGGCGGAGATGTACACGTCCATGGCCTCCAGATCGGCCAGGGTGGCGGCGGAGGCGCCGGCCTCCAGGTAGTTGAGCACGCCGAAGGTCATCTCGTCGTCCATGGAGTAGATGTACAGCTTGTTGCCGTTGGCCTTGGCGGCGGCCACGATCTCGTCAAATTTCTGGGCGATGTACTCATAGGCGCCGTCGGCGGACCAGTTGCAGACCACGGTGTAGCCGCTGAAGACGGCATTCAGCTGGTCCTGAGTCCAGGTCTCGGTGGTCTTGTAGTTGCCGGTCTGATTGTCCTGATACTCGATCTCGCCCTTCAGGAACTGCTCAAAGCCCTCCTGGCGGCGGGAGCAAACGGTGCCGTTGTCGCCCTGGAGCACCACCACGGTGTCGCCGGGCTTCATGCCGTTCTTCTGCAGCCAGTAGGCGATACCGGCGCCGCACTGCCAGTTGTCGCCGGAGGCGTTGAGGATGGCGTACTTCTCGGTGGCCTCAATGATGCGGTCGAAGGAGATGAAGGGGATGCCCTCGGCATACAGGGCCTCCTGGCCGGCCTGGGCGGAGTCGTCCAGAGCCATCATGATGACCAGGGCCGCGTCGTCGTTGGCGATGATGGTGTTGCAGTGGTCCACCTGCTCCTCACCGGAGGAGGCGGGGATGTAAGTGGCCTTGTACTGGCCAGCCTTGGTGATCTCCTCACACTTGGCCTGGGCATAGGTACCGGCCTGAGCGGTCCAGCCGTGGTCAGGGGTGGGGCCCAGCACATAGACGGTGTTCTTGCCGTCCTGATTGCCGGGGTTGACGGGGGTGGATACATTGCCCTGGCCGGAGCCGGAGCCGCCCGGGTTGGCGCTGCTCTTGCCGCTGTCGCCGCCGCCGCAGGCAGCCAGTGTCAGAGACATGGAGAGGGCCAGCGCGAGTGCCAGAATCTTTTTCATTGTTCTTCCTCCAATAACATAGATTTTTATAACAACCGCATGGGCGGTTATTAACGCAGGTTACAGGGCCACGTCCACCGGCCGCCGCTCCTCCGAGGAGCGGATGGAGGCGAAGACCGCCTTCATGGACTTGATCACGTCGGTGGCGTCCAGCATACTGGGCCGGCCCTGAGCGATGGCCTCCACAAACTCGTCGATGACCCCGGAGGCCGTCTGGTCGTCGTTGGTCTGGATTTTCTCCAGATCGTAGTATTTGACCTCCCCCTCCCTGGGGATGACCACGATGGAGTGGGCGGGGTCGTCGTAGATGCGCATGATGCCCTTGGTGCCGTAGAGGGCGGTGGAGTTGTCCTCCCGGCCGTAGTAGGTCCAGCTGGCGGTCATGGTGCCGAAGGCCCCGCCGGAGGTCTCATAGATGCAGATGGCGTTGTCGTCCACCCCGATAAGCTGGTCATCCGCCCCCCGCTTGTCCAGGGTGAGCAGCCGGGCGGTGGTGCGCACGATGTCCTGGCCCAGGATGTAGCGCAGCATGTCGGTCTTGTGGATGCCCAGGTCGGCCATGGCCCCCATGGCGGCCCGCTTCTTGTCGAAGAACCAGGTGTTCTTCCCCGGGGTGATGGACCAGGTCTCCGGGCCGGCGTGGCCGAAGGTGGTGCGGAAGGTGATTACCTTGCCGATCTCCCCGGCCGCTACCAGCTCTCTGGCCTTCTCGTGGGCCTTGGCCAGCCGCTGGTTCTGGCCGATAAGCAGCCGCTTGCCCGCTTTTTCCGCCTCGGCCAGCATGCTCTCGCACTCCTCCAGGGTGATGGCCATGGGCTTCTCGCACAGCACATGCTTGCCCGCCTTCAGGGCCTGGATGGTCAGATCAGCGTGGGCGAAGTTGGCCACGCAGACGGAAACCGCATCAATGGCCGGGTCGTCCAGCAGCTCCTGGGCGGAGGCATAGGCCTTAACGCCATACTTGGCGGCGATCTCCTCACACCGCTGGGAATCCAGGTCGAAAAGGCCGACCAGATTGGCGTTTTCATTGGCGATGTACTCCGGGATGTGCCGGACCTGGGATATCTTGCCACAGCCTAAAATACCGATATTTAACATAAAAACCGCTCCTTTTATTCCAATTATTCCAAATTTCTTGCAAATTACGCTGTAATGTCCGGAGCTGCCGCCGACTCCCGCTCCATCAGGCGGTAGGGCAGGAAAATCTGCTGTTCCGAGGGCTCCTCCCGGTCCAGAAGGCCGTCCAGCAGCAGGTCCACGCTCTGCCGGCCCATCTCGTGACAGGGCTGGGCCACAGTGGTCAGGTGGGGGTGCATCATGGTGGTGTAGTCCAAATCGTCAAAGCCGGTGACAGTCAGCTCCCCGGGGACGGACAGGCCCAGCTCCTGGGCCGCCGCGATGGCGCTGAGGGCCAGAATGTCCGACACGCAGAAGATGGCGGTGGGCCTGGGGGTTGCCGCCAGCAGAGCCTGAGCCGCCGTCTGGCCGGAGACAAAGGAGTAGTCGGCGTCGGCCAGCCGGTACCAGTCCTCCCGGACCTCCAGCCCCCCCTCCTCCATGGCGTCCAGGTAGCCCTGCCGCCGCAGGCGGGTGGATATGTACTGGTTGTCCGCCCCGATCATGGCGATGCGCCGGTGGCCCAGTCCCTGGAGGTAGGCCACCATCTCCCGGGTGGCGGCGTAGTTGTCGATGGACACCGATGGACAGGCCAGATCGGGAACGTACTCGCAGCACTGGACGATGTGGGACCGCTGGGCGAACCGGGCCAGCCAGCTGTAGTCCCAATGGCAGCCCAGCAGGATGGCCCCGTCGGCCTGGTGGCTCTCCATCATTTTCAGGAAACGCCGCTCGCTGTTGGCGTGGCCCAGGGTGTTGCACACCAGCACGCTGTATTCCAGCTCCCAGGCCCGGTCGCCGATGCCGGTGAGGATGCGGGAGTAGTAGGGGTTGGAGAAGTTGGGGGCCAGGGCCAGGATCACCTGGCTCTCGTTGCGCCGGAGATTCCGGGCCGACTGGTTGGGCACATAGCCCAGCGCCTCGACGGCCTGGCGCACCCGCTGGGCGGTGGCCGGCTTTACAGCGGGGCTGTTGTTCAGCGTGCGGGACACCGTGGCCACCGATACCCCGGCCCGCTGGGCGACCCGTTCAATCGTTACCACTGTGTCCACCCCCATCCGGACGCAAAATGTAATCCATTACATTTTGCCTGTATGTCTATCATAACGATTTACCGCAGAAATGTCAAATATCTTTTGTATACTTTTTTATTTTTGTTTGTTTCGGCAAATTTGGGGCCTGAATTTTTCTGTTTTGACGAATCTCCCGATTCCCCTTGACAAAACCCCGATTTGCCTTTAGGCTGAAAGCACAAAATTTGGGAAAAGGAGCGTGTTCCTATGTTTCAATTCGGTCTTCTGACCGCTATTCTGGACGGCTGGACCTATGAGGAAGCCGTCGATATCGCCGCCGGGCTGGGGTTCCAGTGCCTGGAGGTGGCCTGCTGGCCCGCCGGCAAGGCGGAGCGGCGGTATGCCGGCGTATCCCACATCGACGCGGAGCGGGTGCTGGAGGACGACGCCTACGCCAAACATGTGACTGACTACATCGCCGGCAAGGGAATGCACATCTCCTCCCTGGCCTACTACCCCAACACCATGGACCCCGACACGGCCAAGCGGACCGCCGCCATCGACCACCTGAAGGCCCTGATCCGGGCGTCCGCCAAGCTGGGGGTCAACATGGTGAGCACCTTCATCGGCCGGGATCAGGCCAAATCGGAGGAGGAGAACCTCCGGCTCTTTCAGGAGATCTGGCCCCCCATCATCAAGCTGGCGGAGGAGCAGGGGGTGAAGGTGGCCATTGAAAACTGCCCCATGCTCTTTGGCGAGGACCAGTGGCCAGGCGGACAGAACCTTATGCGCTCCCCCGCCCTCTACCGCAAGCTGTTTGACCTTATCCCCTCCCCCAACTTCGGGCTGAACTTCGACCCCAGCCACTATGTCTGGCAGCAAATGGACTATGTGAAGACCATCTACGACTTCAAGGACCGCATCTTCCACGTCCACTTCAAGGATATCAAGCTCTACCCCGAGAAGCTGGCCGAGTGTGGTGTAATGGCCTATCCGCTGGACTACATGTCTCCCAAGCTCCCCGGACTGGGGGATGTGGACTGGGCCGCCTTTATTTCCGCCCTCAACGATATCCGCTACTCCGGCGACGCCGTCATCGAGGTGGAGGACAAGGCCTTTGAGGACAGCCGGGAGGATATCCTCAAATCCATTGCTCTCTCCAAGCGCTATCTGGACAACTTTATCATCTGACTATGAAAACGCCCCCTGACCTGTGTCAGGGGGCGTAATATTACAGCTTTCGGATGGAGGAAATGCTCCCGGCAATCTGTCTGGCCACATCGGGGTTATTCATGGTGTACAGGTGGATGCCGTCCACGCCGCCAGCGATGAGGTCGGAGATCTGGTCAATGGCATAGGCAATCCCCGCCTCCCGCAGGGCCTCCGGGTGGTCGCCGTACCTGGCCAGAATGCGGGTTAGTTTGGCGGGCATAGAGGCGCCGCACATGGACACCATCCGCTGGATGGACCTGGCGCTGAGCACCGGCATAATCCCCGCTTCGATGGGCACGTTAATCCCCGCGATGCGGGCCCGCTCTAAAAAGCGGAAAAAGTCCTCGTTGTCAAAAAACAGCTGACTGACCAGGTGCTGGGCTCCGGCGTCCACCTTCTCCTTCAGGTGGCGGATGTCGCTCACCAGGTCGGGGCTCTCCAGGTGTCCCTCCGGGTAGCAGGCGGCGGATACGCCGAAGTCCCCCCGCTCCCGGATGTAGCGCACCAGATCGCCGGCATACTTAAAGTCAGTCTTGGGGGAATAGTCCGGGTTCACGTCCCCCCGCAGCGCCAGCACATTCTCTACCCCGTCCGCCTTCAGCTCAGACAGCAGCCGGTCCACATCCTCCCTTCCGGCAGCCACGCAGGTGAGGTGGGCCATGGCGGGGATGTGGTATTGGTTCTTGATGAGGG
>OFFQ01002031.1_pt1 | contig 10905 bp, 7 predicted proteins | sample 1521411 | NCBI WGS metagenome assembly OFFQ01 (sample SAMEA3504110, study PRJEB24116) | mouse gut metagenome | biome: mouse gut; feature: mouse-associated habitat; material: faeces | place: Denmark | collected 2011 | reverse complement strand
GTCGTTGCCGCTGTGGTAATACTCCGGGTTCCGGCTCAGCTCGTACAGATGCCGGGGCGTGCGCAGGTCGGCCTGCCTGTAGTTCTTGGCGATCAGCTTCCCGGCGTAATCGGAGATCATCGTCTCATTCCAGCCCTGTACCGGTTTATCCTGCGCCGAGACCGGATTGACCGTCTCGGCAAAGTGGGGGTTGTAGAAGTAGTCGCCGGACGCTGAAATCGGCGGCGTACAATCAGCCGCAAGAGTAAAACCCAGATACTGGTAAAAATCGGCGCTTGCCTCAGCGGGAATGGCGGCGGGCAGCGGGATCAGGTAATACTCCTTGGATACCGTGTCCCCTTCCGTTTTGCCTTCCGCCCTGATCCAGTCTGCCCGCGGCACTGTCTGCGCTGGGGTTGTCCGGATCGCCTTCGCTGCTTTGTCAAGGTAGGAATAGGTAATTGTGACCGACCGCGCCGCGCCGGCGCTCAGAGAGCCGTCGTCATTCCTGACGCCGTCCAGATCCGTCCCTAAAAGAGCCACGGCATAGCCGTCCAGCCGGATGGTCTTGCCGTCCTCCAGGGACTTTACCAGCGTTCTGGCATTGCCGCCGGAAAAGCCATAGGCGCCGTCGCTGTATTTCTCGTAGTAAACCAGACTGGGCTCCTTGAACTGCGCGGTCCAGTCGCCGTAGTGGGGCAGACCCTTCAGGCCCGGGAAGTCGTAGTTGGTCAGCTGCAGGTCGTCCCGCAGATTATAGGGATGACTGTCCGTTGAGGATTTCTCAGCGAACGCGCCGCCCATTGCTGTGACAAAACTTTTGTCCTTCATCTCGTCATAGGGCCGGCCATATTGGGAAATTCCCTGGTCGGGGATGCTCAGGCTCAGGTAGTACGTATCGGTAAAGGCGTCGTTATTTGCCGTCGTCTGTGACTGGGTCAGATACCAGAACTCAGTCCGGTCCGTAAGGCCGACGGGGTGCATCACGGAATAAACATGGCTGGCTCGTGCCTTGAGCCCGCCGCCCATGCACAGTCCGGCGGCTTTCGCGGACCCGGACATATTGATAAATCCGGCGGCGTAGCAATTGGTCAGTGTGACGCTGCTGCTGTCACCCACCAGCCCGGCGGAGCTTTTCCCGGTGAGATAGCAGTCCGCGTAGGAATTAGAGACTGTCAGAGAAGCCGCGGCGCTTCCTGCCAGACCGCCTACGATATCACTTCCGGAGATCAGGGTAGCGGACAGGCAATTTGTAATCAAGCTGTTTTCTCCCAACGTTCCTGCCAGGCCGCCCGCCGCCGCGCCAATAATCTGGTACTGATACGCGCCGCCCTCCGCGTTGCTGCCCAGCAGGTCGGTATAGCTGCTTGTATCCGTGGGCTCCCAATAGACCCAGCAGTCGTCAAGAACCGTATTGCTCCCGGCGCCGCCCACAACGGCGCCGGCGGCCGACGTCCCCTTTACAGAGGCGTTGACCAGGCGGATGCCCGTAAGCCGCGTATCCTGAGAAGTTCTGGCAAACAGCCCGGCGCCGCCCTCGGCCTCCACGTACAAATCACGGATTTCCTTCTGCCCACCGTCGTAGACCTTCAAATGTGAGTTGTCAATCGGCTTGAACGCTTCAAAGTTCTTGTAGGTCTCATTGCTGTAGCATGAAATACCGGCCAGCTGTTCCGCTCTGGTAAAGCTGTCGGCCACCTTGGAAAAGCCGGAGTCCAGATTTTGGAGGTGGCGCAGGTACATGATTTTTGCGGCGCCCCCGCCGCTGCCCCCGGCAAAAAGGCTGTTGTCGGTATCGGAGGCCTCCGCCCTGGCGGGCCGCTTCCCATCTGCCGTGACTTCAAGGGAGGCTGTGACGGTAAAGTCTCCGCCCAGCCCGCCCGTAAGGCCGGTCAAATTGGAAAAGCTGAAAGGCTCGCCGTTTTTATCGCGCTTCAGGGAATCCAGGGTCCACGCGTATGTATTGCTGTTTTGATCCGCCGCCTCCCTGAGACGGCTGTTATACACAGTACTCATGAGGTCAATGGATTTCCCGTTATATTCCAGCGTTACCGCCTTTGCGGCGCTTCGCGCGCCGTCGGGGATTAGAAAGGTCACCTCAACCCACAGCTCCTCCTCGTTGTGGATGAGCACCGTAACCCCCGGGGTGTGAAGCCGGTCCGTGCTGCTTCCGTCCGCTTTGCCGCCGCCATAGTAGCCCAGCATGGGGCTGCGCCTCATGCGCGCGTCCATTGATTTACTTTTCCACTCGGTATAAAAAGCCTGAAAGCTGCCTTCCGTATAAGCGATGTCGCTTTCTGCGTAAAATACGTCGGTCACGCAGCCGCTGACCGGCTCGTAGACGATATAGAAGTCCCCGTTCAGTAGGGCGGGGTCGATGCTGCCGGCTGGGAGAAGCTCCCCGTCCCCGTTTTTGATGTCGGCACAAGAGATATACCGGCCTCCGGTCCCGGCGTCCACGCCGCTGACCGAATTGCCGCTTTTGCTGACCAGCTTGACCAGCCGCCGGCTGCCGTTCAGCAGCGCCGCGCGGTTTTCTGCGGCCAGATAAATTTCCCGGGCCGCGTTGTCCAGCTCGGTAATCTTCAGATAGTTCTTATAATGCGCCGCCGCCACGGCGGAAATGCCCAGCAGGATGACCAAAATGGCCACCGCGGCCAGCATCTCCACCAGACTGAACCCGCCGTTTCGATTGTTGGAAGGTATTCTTTTCATGGATCGGAACCTCATACCAAATATTGTGGACGCAAACTTGATTGCATATCCTATTCGGACACTTGAAACATTTTATCACATCCGAATAGGACATACAATACCATTATAAAACTTTTCGGAGGGGGAAGCTGCCATGCGGCTTGACTATCAGGGGATCGGAATTCGCATCCGGCGTCTGCGGAAGGACAAGAACCTGACCCAGCAGATGCTGGCAGAGCTGTCTGATCTGGAGCCCTCCAACATCTCTCACATTGAGCGCGGCGCCACAAAGCTGAGCCTTCCCACTCTTGTCAGCATCGCCAACGCACTGGACGCCACGGTGGATGAGCTGCTGTGCGACAGCCTCACCGCGTCCAAAAGCGTATACGAGCAGGAGGCCGCTCAGCTTTTGGCCGACTGTTCCCACCAGGAGCTGAAGATCATCACTGAGACCATGCGGGCGCTGAAGGAGAGCCTCCGCCAGAGCCGAGGCTAGGCGGGGGAATCAGGCGTTCCCGGATAGCAGCAGATCCCCACCTCCAGGGCCAGGGGCTGGGTCAGATGAAAATCGGCATGCCGGCAGAACCAGCACTCCGGCGTGGTTTTCAGCGTCTCGCTGCGCCGGGCCGCGAAGCCGGGGCAGCACTGGCCGGGCCACACGCTCCGTCCGCTGAGCGGCATCTCAAAAAGCCGCAGCTCCGGGACAGCCGGCGGCGAGGTCCATTTTTCGCACACCGCAGGAGAAACCGTCCTTTTTTTTGACCCCATGATCCTTACTCCTTCCGTTCAATCCGCTCCTCAGCGGTTTTTGTTGTAATTGTAGCAAAACGATTGGCTTTCAACAACCGCCTTTGCGCGAAACGTCGTTTTTCCTGCGTGAAACGACACTTGTCCCTTGGAAGAGTTATGTTATAATGAAAAAAATACGGTTTAAGGAGAATTTTCCATGGACAGCTTGGCCTTGTGCATTTATCTCGGCGCTGCGATTCCGCCGGTATCCTTTCTGCTGATCCTGTGGAGCCTGCTGGCCCCCAAGTACTCCCGCCGCGTGACCCTGTCCGCTGCGCTGGCTTTTTTCGCAGCGGAGGGGATCGCGTTGTCCGTCCTGTTTCTCCTGGGCTGCAGCCTGGAGTTTGTGATCGGGCTTCTGCCCGTGATTCTTTATCTCCCGGCCATCCTGTGCTTCCACCTGCTGTCGGAGAAGCACGTTTATTTTACCGCCCTGGCCTGGCTGCTGGCCCTGTTGTGCGACCAGTCCCTGGCCATCCTGCGCAAGCTGCTGATCTACCTTGTGAGCCTGCGCCTTCACGGCGCCGCCCTCCAGGTTGTCCCTGCCGTTTTGCTCTTGCTGGCGGCGGCCCTCCTCCTGCTGCTGGTGTTCCGATTCCTCCGCCGGCCCTTCCACGCCTATACCCAGGAACAGATCAGCGACCCGCCCGCCCTCCTCCTTCTTCTTCCGGCGGCGCTGCTCACCCTCTATTCCTATTTTTTGTCCAGCACTATTGATGTCACCGCAACCCTCCTGCTGTTTCTCACCACTCTGGCGGCTCTTCTGGTGCTGGCCCAGATCATCGTTTCCCTGAACTCGGAGCGTCAGGTGCGGGAGGCCAGGCGGCAGATGGAGGCCCTCAGCCTGGACTATGAGCTGCTGCAGAAGAAGCTGGAGCTGGGCCGGGGGTATCGCCACGATATGCGCCACCACATTGCCGCCCTCGCTGCCCTCCTGCAGCAGGAGGACAACGAGGGCGCCCGCGAATATTTGGCCGAGTGGCAGGGTCAGCTTACCGCCGTTGAGGCGGAGACCTGGTGCCGCAATTCCGCTGTCAACGGGGTGCTGTCCGCCTATCTGGCCCAGGCCCGGGACGTGGGGTGTGAGCTGGAGGTGGACGTTGCCTTGCCCGAGGCTCTCCCATTTGACAATATGGACCTGTGCGTGGTTCTGGCCAACGCTCTGGAAAACGCCCTCCACGCCTGTGAAAAGCTTCCGGAGGAAACCCGGCGTATCAGGCTCTCCGCCGCCCTCGCCGATCAGCGGCGGTTCACTGTCTGCGTAGAGAACCCCTGTCCCACCCCTCTGACCTTTGATGATAAGGGTTTCCCCATTGTTCCCCGCCGGGAGGGACATGGACAGGGCCTGAAGAGCATCGCGGCAGTGGCGGAAAAATACTGCGGCGTGTTTCAGTGCGGCTGCGGCGACGGTCTGTTTACCCTCCGGGTGGTCCTTTTAAGCAGCGTACCCCGCCCCCGTTCCTTCCGCCGCGCGGAGATGGTGTTCGCGGGGGCTCTCATGTGTGTTCTCCTCCTCAACAGCACCCCATCCCTGGCGCAGGCCCTGGAGGGTATCCCCGCCCTCGGCCCCGCCATCCGGGTGGTGGACCTGCGGAGCTATTCCTGGAGTTGGGGAGATACCGGCGTCTCCGTTCAGGAGCCGGCGCTGGAGGGCTCCGGCTCCGCCGTGGACCAGCTGGAAGCGCAGAAGGAGGACTTTATCAGCCAGATGGAGGAGAAGTTCTCCTGGCACGCCTCCCGGAAGTATCAGGGCTACGTGGCGGAGGATATCTCCTATGATCTGGTCCGGGACGACGGAGCGCTGCTTATCCTCCGCTTTTACGCCACCATCAATGTGGGAGGCTCGGTGGACTTCAACCGTTATTTCGTTCTGGACCAGGAAACCGGCCGGATTCTGGAGCTGTCCGATCTCTTTTTGCCGGACAGCAACTATATTTTCCCAATCAGCCGTGAAATCCAGGCGCAGATGGCCGAGCAGATAAATGCGGGCGAGGGCATGTACTATCTCTCCGGCGGCATGTGGGCCGAAGAGGACTGTTTCAAGTCCATCGAGCCTGACCAAAACTTCTATATCAATGACGACGGAAAACTGGTCATCGTCTTTGACGAATATTCTGTAGCCCCTGGCAGCATGGGAACACCGGAGTTTGTCATCCCCACGGGGCTTCTGGGCGGCCTGCTGGCACAGCCGTCCGTTCTGACGTAAGGAGGCTGATTTTTTGCTGACACTCTGTATTTGCGACGACAATCAACAGGACATTGCCCGAATTCTGGATATGACCAGGCGCTTCGCAAGGGAGCATCCGGAGTTTTCCTTACGCCCGCAAACCTTCTCCTCCCCCCTCGACCTGCTGGAGCACCTGGAGGGACGGGGCGGCTTTGATCTCTATCTGCTGGATATCCTCATGCCCCGCCTGAAAGGGCTGGAGCTGGCGGAGCGTATCCGGGACCTGGACAAAAAGGCGGAGTTGATCTTTCTGACCTCCTCCCGGGAGTATGCCCTGGACGCCTTTGAGGTGGAGGCCTGCGGCTATCTGCTCAAGCCCGTGGACTGGGAGAAGTTTCAGCATATCCTGCTTTCCGCCGTCCGGCGGCTGGAGGAGCCGGGCTCCCCCTTCATCCTGCTGAAGGTCAAGGAGGGACTGCGGAAGATATTTTTCCAGGAGCTGGTCATGGTGGAGAGCTTCAACCACAGCCGGGTCTGTACCCTGACAGACGGCTCAAAGGCGGTCACTGCGGACACTCTGGCCTCCTTACTGGGGCTGCTGTCCGCCGATTCCCGCTTTTTCTCCCCTCACCGGGCCTATATCATCAATCTGGAACACGTCACCGCCCTGAATGCCTCCCACGTGTTGATGACCACCGGCCAGCGTGTCCCTGTGTCCCGGAGCAGTCTGTCCTCCCTGAAAAAAGCCTATGTCGACTATATCTTTTAACGCGGCTTTTCCGGAGCTCTTCAGTTGGTCAATATGAATACCGTTCGAGAATGTGCCGTGGAAATTGTAAAGGCAGGAATGGTCAACCGCATAACAGTTTTGGAGGCGCAAGAAGCATTATCTTACCATTTACAGAATGTATCGATCATATTCTTATCAGTCCACTTATTAAACAGAGAAAATCTTCCGATATACTTTTACAGCTGTCAACAGCGGATAATGAAGGATAAGAGGAGATTGTAAAGATGATTCACTACATAAAAAATTTAAAAATCAGACTGAAGCTTTATATTCTCATAGGGGTTGCGCTGCTTGGAATGCTCATTATCAGCGGAATGTCATTTTTTCTCATGGGCCGGATGAACGACATGACAAGCGACATTGCAACAAGCTGGCTTCCCAGTGTTGATGTAGGCAGGGAGCTGAGCGCTACCATTTCCAATATCCGGTTGAATGAGCTGGAGTACCTTACCGCGGACTCTGATAGCAAAAAGGAGACCAGCCTTCAGTATCTCCAGGATGCAATCGAAACCATGGACGCCCTCTTAGCCGCATATGGGGATATGATTGATGAGGAAGAACGAGACTTCTATCACAACGCAAACAATCTCTGGACGCAGTATCAGGCGGCGGAAAAAGAAATGATGGCTTTTGCCAAACAGGGCCGCTATGAGAGTGCACGCGCGATTCTGGACGGAGAATGTGAGGCGCTTTTCAATTCTTTGAACAGCGATTTTGATGATATTATCGACTACAATACAAAGGGAAGCGATGATGCAGCGGCGGAAAGCGCTTCCCTTTACAGAACCGCCATCTTGACCATGGTGGCAGTTGTCATTGCCATCATCCTCATAGGCGTCTTCTTCTCCTTTGTGATTATACGCCTGATCAAAATCCCTATTTCTGAAATCGAAAATGCCGCCATAAAAATGGCGGAAGGGGATTTGGATGTAAAGATTTCCTATACCTCTAGGGATGAACTGGGTGTTCTCGCCGCTCAGGTAGGCAGATTGATCCATAAGCTTCAGCTTATTATTGAGGATGAGAATCAATTCCTTGCTAAAATGGCCGAGGGAGATTTTACGGTTGATTCGACCTGCGAGGAAGCGTATACAGGCGGCTTTTATCCTCTGCTTGTCTCATTCCGGGGCATTGCAGACAAGCTCAATGACACAATGCTGCAAATCAGCCAAAGCTCCGTTCAGGTCGCGGGCGGAGCGGACCAAGTATCGAATGGCTCCCAGGCGCTTGCTCAGGGGGCGACTGAGCAGGCCAGTTCTGTGCAGGAACTCGCTGCCACTATTGATGAAATCTCCAACAAGGTAAATCAGAACGCAGACAGTGCGCGGCAGGCCAGTAAAGCGGCAGACAGTGTCAGCGTAAAGATGAATGTGAGCAAAGAAAAAATGCAGCAGATGACACATGCAATGGGGGATATCAGCAGCTGCTCCAGTGAGATCCGCAAAATCATGAAGATCATTGAAGATATTGCGTTCCAAACCAATATTCTCGCCCTGAACGCCGCCGTAGAAGCCGCCCGCGCAGGCGCCGCTGGAAAAGGGTTTGCCGTAGTAGCCGATGAAGTCCGCAATCTGGCAAACAAAAGCACAGAGGCCTCCGAAAATATCGCTGTTTTGATTGAAAATTCTTTGCAGGCAATCGAAAACGGAACGCAGATTGCGGACGATACAGCGCAGTCTTTGATTCAAGCGGTCAATGACGTGAACGAAATGGCCGGCATTATCAAACAGATTTCGGCGGTCAGCAGCGATCAGGCGGATTCCATCGCTCAGCTCACTGTGGGAATTGACCAGATCTCCAATGTTGTACAGACAAACTCGGCAACCGCAGAGGAAAGCGCGGCGGCAAGCGAAGAACTGTCCAGTCAGTCACAGCTTATGAAGCGTCTGGTGGGAAGGTTTCGGTTGAAGGGCGTCCCTTCAAGATGATTCAAGGTTCTGGGATGCAGAAAAAAATGGCGTCCAAAGTCGAAAAAGCCTGTAGCCCTTGAAATACAAGGGCTACAGGCTTTTTAGCTTGGAACATCATGTGTCATCGAGCAAAAGTAAATAGTTTAAAATCAGAGTACAAAATGCACAAATGAAGTAATCCGAACCCCCACTGACATCACCACTGCCATTTTCGTGTTCTGCCCTATATGGCTTTGCCTGTGATATGGTGCAGAGTCAAACTTTTCCCTATACAACAACATATTCTTGCTTTTGGCTTCGTTTTCCCTTATAATGAGACAATAGTAAATTTTGTGCCATTGGATTAGCATGAATAGCAGTGTGCAAAGGGTGATATGTTATGGATTTAGTAGTACCAGATAGCTTCATTAGTTTTGAACATCTGCGCCACCAAAACATAGATTTTGAGCAAGAAGCTAATGAATTCCTTTCCATTCTAAACTCTGCCACAAAAGAGAATGATGTACAGCGATATATTAAAGGAAATCAGAAATGGTTTATTCCTGGTTCGATTTTCAAAGATTACGATTTTGGGCACCATTTAGCCTATCTCGTGCCTGAACAGTCTCTTGGCGCAGAATACCATGCTGACTATATGTTGCTTGGGAATAATTCAATAGGCCACCAAATTATTCTCGTAGAGTTTGAAGATGTAAATGTCGAATATAAACTTAGTACATCAAATACAGAAACAGAATCTGTTCGCAAGGGATTAACTCAGATACGGGACTGGAAGCGGTGGATTGATAACCATAGAGACTATTTTTTGCAAAGTTGTGGATTATCTGCTATTGCAAAAAGTATTCCATCATGGGGTATCCATTATTGTTTGGTAGTAAGTCGGCGTAACCGAATGAGTGATATAGCTAATGAAATGCGGAGCCAGATGCAGCACGAAACTCCAGGCTTACATATTGTTACTTATGACAGACTTGTCGACAATGTGAAGATGCTTTCGAACGGGTTTTAAGCGCAGATAGAGGAAATAGTTTATGATTAGTGAAGATTCTTTAAAGGAAATATCACATATTTTTTGTGGGGATATTGAGGGGTATTATTCTTATAAAAGAGGAATTGACCTTGTCAGCTTTTTTAATCGTTATTATCGAGCAGGTGACGTATATCAACAAGGGTTCCCCTCTCGTTGGGCATATGTATATGATAAAATCATGTCCATGCTAAATACCAATACTGCAGACTCCTTTTTTGATATAATACTTGGGAAAGAGTATCTGATACATTGAAAGGCAGTAGACAAGAAGATGATAAGAAGAAATATTGGCCGAGTTTAACCGTATTGTAGGTAAGGATTTATGTAAGATTACCCATAGCGGTGGACATTATCACTTGATTCGTGAGACTGAAGATTTGATTCTGATTGGCACTGGTGGCTTTGCTAATGTTTATCGCCAAAAATCCACAGGGCTAATTGTAAAAAAACTTAAAGATGATTTTCTTACTGACACAGCTATTAAAAGCCGGTTCAAAAGAGAATTCTTGATAACAAACTCCTTAAAAGATGCGTTTGGTATTATCCAAGTATATTCTTTCGATGAAGGCAACTGTTCCTATACCATGGAACCTGCAGAAATCACATTGGAAGATTATATACTCGGCAATCATCTACCAGATGAAACTAAACTCACTTGTTTACGTCAGATATTATATATTATGTCAGAAGTACACAAGCGTGGAATTATTCACCGTGATATAAGTGCGAATAACATTTTCATTATTTCGGGTATGATCAAAATAGCCGATTTCGGGTTGGGAAAAGACCTAAATGTATTTGCTTCGCATCAAACCATACACACAAATTCAATGGGGCAATACTATTATTGCGCACCAGAACAGTTTATGATGCTAAGGGATGCGGATAAGCGAAGTGACGTATATTCTTTAGGGCGAGTTATCAATTTTGTAATGACTGGAAATCCAACCGATTACCATCATATATATAGAAATGTGGCAGAAAAAGCAACCAATTCTGATGCTGCATATCGATATGGGGATGCAAATCAACTGTCTGCTTTCTTTGAAAAGTCGGTTCAATATCATACTCAGGCAAAAAACAAAGAACATATTGAAGGAAAGTTTTTGCAGGGAATATATGACGATGAAGTAGAAGCTTTTATCTATAACATGAATCCGGAAAATATCTCCAAAGCAATTTTGGAAAGGAAACCTGGCTTTGTTGATACACTGCTGGCATTTATGCATTCAAGCGAGGATCAGGCCCAACACATCATACAAGGGGTTGAGCAGTCTTTTCGAGACGTGTGCGGAAGATCTTTTGAAGCAAACGACCCTTTTGCCTCTTTTTCCGCCCGTGTACTTGATGACGACTTTTCATTTGTTGTGAAAGAAATAGCCGCAACAATTTTGAGATATGTAGCATGGGATGTTAACAGATTTAGCGCCCAACGAGTGGTAGAAAGATTACTTTCGTCAGGGATTGATCCTATGCTTGAGGATATCATAAGAGAGTGAAGTAAAAAGCTGGAAATCAGGAAAACCATTGGGGCACAACCGCTACG
>OFFQ01002030.1_pt1 | contig 10913 bp, 15 predicted proteins | sample 1521411 | NCBI WGS metagenome assembly OFFQ01 (sample SAMEA3504110, study PRJEB24116) | mouse gut metagenome | biome: mouse gut; feature: mouse-associated habitat; material: faeces | place: Denmark | collected 2011 | reverse complement strand
TTGGTTGCTGGCATCTGCAACTTTGACCGCTTAGCTTAATTTCGCAAGAGGTCTATTGTGGATCAATATATCCGTTTCTGCGAAATATCCGATGAACAGCGAAAGCAGTAGAAGAAACCCTGCGGATATGCTGTGATGAAAATATTTTGATGCCATTCCTGGCATCACGCCAGAAGGAGGTGCAGGACATCATGTTGACTTTGTTCAATCAGGAACGCATAACTGAAATCCACGAATATAACTTGATGAAGGAAGCCAGACAGCAGGGACAGCAAGAAGGCCAGCAGGAGGGCCTTGAAAAAGGTATCCGTGCAATGGTCCTCACGCTGAAGGAATTTACGGCGGATAGAGCGGCTGTTGCTCAAAAGCTAGTGAAGCAGTTTGAATTGCTGCCGCAGACCGCAGAGGAAAAAGTGGCGCAATACTGGGAATCGTGAAATCAGTAAAACAAGGCCATACCCGCAAATATGCAGGGTATGGCCCTGCTTTCTATCCAATGAGCCAGAACGGGCCTCCGGCTCCCGCCCGTTTGCTGGCCTCATTCAGAATGATGGACAGATCCCACAGCTTCTCGCTCCGCCGGTAGCTGGCAGGGTCAGCCACCAGAATCTGTCCGTCCTGAACACCCCGAAGGACAATGAAGTGCCCGCCGGAGGTAAAGTGTCCCTTGGTCATAATGGCGACCACCAGCTTCCCATCACTCAGGGCATCCAAGATGCGCTGCGGCTCCGAGGCAGTACACCCCTCCACGTTCAGCCCCCACGCCTTGGCCGCATTGGGGATCAGGGAGTGATAGGAACCGCTCTTGCTGCACCAGCCGCCGTTTTTGTAGGCCCACTCCGCCATTTCAACAGGGTCAACGATGTCATCCGTTAGAGAGGACACCACGATGGACATGGAGGTAGGGCCGCAGCCATAGCCTCCGATATTGTCAGTCCCATAGGGTTTATTGGCCCAGCGTTCGTCCAACTGGTTGAAGTAGACCACCTCTGTGGTGCCGTCGGTAAAGCGGACCACATCGCCGAGGACGAGGGCCTGAAAAAGTCCCTGATGCGCTACGCCATCGAGTCCGGGGCCGTGATTGAAAAGGTCTACCGCCGGGAGATGGAAACGCCGGTGGAGGACATGAAGCGGTTCATGGACGGGCTTCTGCACATCTATGACGAGGGGCGCACCAAAATGAAGATAGGCGATCTGCTGGATATGAGCAGCGAGGCCCGTGAACGGCTGAACGGGCAGAATTGATCCGTGGCACCTTGACAACAAAATATGCCGGTTGAACACCAACCGGCAGAAATGATGGACCGCACATCATACGTCACAGTTCCGATTGCCACGGATAGAAAGGAGCATTTTATCTATGGCAAAAGGTTCTGTACGCAAAAAGGGCAAAAAGTGGTACTATCGCTTCTATATTGAGGACGAGAGCGGGAACCGGGTGCAGAAAGAGTACCCCGGCACCGAGAGCAAGTCCGAAACGGAGGCCCTGCTCCGTAGGGCGATGGAGGACTATGAGGAAAAGCGGTTCGTGGCGAAAGCGGAAAACATCACCGTGGGCGATATGCTGGATATGTGGGTGGAGGAAGAATTGAAGCCCGGTACATTGAGCAACGGTACAGTGATGGCCTACCAGGGGACAGTAAACCGTATCAAGCGGCACCCCTTGGGCAAGCGGAAGCTGAAAACCGTCACCGCCGACCATCTGCAAGCCTTCATTGACTTTATGAGCTACGGCGGCACCAATCCCGATGGCACGACTTCCCCTCCCATGAGCCGGGGCTATATGCTCCAATTCTCGGCGGTACTGCAAAACTCGTTCCGCTTTGCCGTATTCCCCAAACGGCTTATCACGTTCAACCCGATGCAGTATGTGAAGCTGCGGGGACGGAAACAGGAGGCGGACATTTTCTCCGAGGACATGGAGGACGCTGTTACACCCTGCCGAGGACGGAGGAAGCACCGGAGGGGTACAAGGAGATTGCTTTTGTCTGCCTCCGGCCTGACGGGGCCATTGAGACACCGAGTACGGTAAGCATCATGTGCCGCAAGGCAAAGGAGAAGGTATGACCATTGATTTCAGCGGTGAATTTGAGAAAATCATCCGCTACTTTGAGGACGAAATGAGCAAAATAGAGGTGCGGGACATTTTCGCAGCTGTTAATTCCAAAAATCCCCCTACTGCGACAGAAAACTATATCAGGCAAACGCAAAATTACAAAATGGAGCGGCAAAACGCTTTGCGCCGCGCCCTCTATCGCATATTAGGGACAGAGGAGCAGCAAGAAAAAATGTTCATGTCCCCCGCTCAACAAGCGGCACAAAGAGCCTTGGAGGAACTGGAGGACAGAATCAATAGAAACTGCCGCATTAACATCGACTTGGATTTCTAAGGACAGGCCGAGGCGGGAGAGGTTTGCAACCTCTCCCGCCTCTACTCTTTTTCATCGTCCTTGTCACTATCGGGCTTTTTTTCCCATCCAAGAACTTCTTCCATTATCAGGGCAAGGGGTAGGTCTATGTCTGGGAACATGGGACAATCCTCCATTCTGAACTATTCTTTGATGTATTCAATCAAATCTCCAGGCTGGCAATCCAACAACGCGCAAATGGTGTCTAATGTTTTCCATGACACCAATTCCCCGTGTCTGATTTGTTGCAAATAGGATTGACCGATTAACTTTTCTTCCCGTATCCGTGTGGAAGAATAGCCGCACTCTTTGAGCCGCGCCATAATGTCTGTCTTGTATCGGATTGCCAAAAAAATCGCCTCCTTTTCCATTGTCCTTATTGTATCACTAATTTGCACTGAAATCAAGTGCTAAAATTGACGAAATAGCACGAATATTTAGTGTAAAACATCAATAGACAGCACTAAAAATTAGTGCTATAATATAGACAGTTAAGGGGAACACACCAATAAAACAAAAAGGAGATTTGAACAATGAGCAGAAACGAACTGGTAGCCAAAATCGAGGCTCTGAACGAATGGGAAGCCGTCATTGAAGAAGCCAAGGCAGAGGCCGACGCGCTCCGGGACGCTATCAAGGCCGAAATGATGGAGCGCGACACCGAGGAATTGACCGCTGGACAGTACATCGTGCGCTGGACTTCTGTAATCTCTAATCGGTTCGATACCACCGCTTTCAAAAAGGTCATGCCCGACGTTTACAAGGCTTACACGAAAGCCGTTTCCAGCCGCCGCTTCTCCATCAGCGCATGAGAAAAGGCCTTTGCGTGACAGCCGACCAAAGCACCACGCAAGAGGCCCTACCCCCCACCAATCACGGAGAGGGCAAGAACATTATAGCTTGCCCTCTCCCAAAAATCAAGAACAGGAGAGAAAGAAACATGAAAGAATTGACAAGCTATAACCGGGTCGCTGGGTATCTCAACAAGATTTTTGACCTGCTGAACGCCGAATTTTTTGAAAGCGCACTTTCAAGGCCCACCATCACCATCCAGTCCACGCCCCGCGCATACGGTCACTTTTCCTTGCGGGATGATACCTGGGTTTCAAAGCTGGGCGGGACGCATGAAATCAACATCGGCGCGGGAACGCTGGCGCGGCCCATCGAGGAAGTAGCGGCAACCTTGCTCCATGAGATGGTACACTATTTCAACTACGAAAACGGCGTACAGGATTGTAGCCGGGGGAATACCTACCATAATAAGAAATTCAAAACGGCGGCGGAGGCCCACGGGCTGAACGTGGAGCACAGCGGCAAATACGGGTGGTCGCATACTTCTCCCAGTGACGCGCTCCTTGATTTCATCCTTGAAAACGGCTTGACCGACATTCTGATTAACAGGAACGAATACAGCGGGTTTCAAATCACGGGAACGGGCAGACACAGCGGAACGAATACCACCCCGCCGCCGCGCCCGTCCAGCACGAGAAAGTATATTTGCCCCTGTTGCGGAAATTCCGTCCGGGCAACGAAAGCGGTCAATATTGCCTGTCTGGACTGCAACGCGCAAATGGTTGTAGCCGGGTAAACACAGAGGGCGGGGGAGAAATCCCCCGCCGCTCTTACACTACATAGCATTTAGATTTGCCGTTAGAATATCAATACCGCTTTTCGACACCGCCAAATAATACCGCTCTGTCACTTTACCGCTGGCGTGGCCCATCTGATTGCAAAGAATGTGCGTGGGCGTGTTCATCTCTGCAAGCCGCGTCCCATAGGTGTGGCGTAAGTGGTGATATTTGAAATCAATCCCCAGAGTGGCCTTGATGGTGCGGGAATGGAATTTCATGGAGTTCACAGTCTGAATTTTGCCGTTTGGCAGACAGTTCACCAATTCCAAGGACGAAATCTGTTTCCCGTCAACGTCTGTAATAAAGGTTTGATTTTGCGTCCTCTGTGCGGCAAGTGCCGCCGCCTGTTCCCCGTTGCGCTGTTCCAATTCTTGAAGATACATTTTCAATCTATTGCTCATGTAGATTGTGCGTCTGGCGTTGCGGGTTTTGAGCGATACCAATTTGATAAGTCCGTCCTGATACTGCATTTGGTCGGTCATTCCGTTTTCAAGGTGCATGGGCCGGACTGTCGCCAGTCCGCACGGACGCGCCGGAGCCGGTGCGCCCGTGCCGCTTGGCGGCGTGTCGAAATGTGTCTCAATTTGAGCCGCATTTCTCTGTCCCCGGCCAGGGCTTTTCGCCCCAGCCGGGATAGATTTTTCTGAAAGCTATGCTCCACGCCGCCGCAGAAAAGCAGCGGCCATATCCAGAAACATTCCATTCGTGGGCTGGTATGTCAGGCGGGTCCCCGCCACCTCGTCAAAAAACTCCCGGTTCCCGCGGCTCCAGCAGATATGGATAACAGTACGCAGATTGCGTTCGACTACGCCGGGGGACACATTGAAGTATCTGGCTGTTTCCGGGTAAAGGTATTTCGTGACCCGCGTGGCTGCGGACGGGTCCTGTTCTACCAGTTCGATCATGTGAACGGCGTACCGAAACCCTTTCAAGTTCCTATAAAAATTCTGTAAGTGAATTTCTCTGGCCGCCATACATCACCGTTCTCTGTTTTTCGATTTTCCATTCTAAATTTCTACTCAAAATCCTATGATTTTTTTATCATAGAAGCGGCCCGCTTGGATACGCATAAATACAGATGAATTTAATTAAGTGCAACGAGAACATCCTTATTTTCACGTTGCAGACCCCATTTAAAAAAAGTTCACGAAACACGGATAACGAGCTTTCGTTATCCGTGTTTTGCTGTATTTATTCGTATTTTTTGTTTGGTGGGAAATCGGCGGGAAAAAACAGCAAAAGTATCCGTTTACCGCCAGCATATAGTGATTTCCCACAAAAATCACGAAATCCCTTGTGCCACAACGACCTCGGCACTTACTTTGACGGTTTTAAAACAGACTCTAGGGTAATGTTCTACTGCTTTTTCGATTTAACATATGCTGAAATCGCTAAACAGGAGGGATGCAGTTTAACGTCCGTGCGGCAGTCTGTAAAAGCAGCCGAAAGCAATCTAAAGAAATAGCTGGATAACAAATAAGAAGTAAGCAAAGGGACGCATGGCAGACTGCCTTGCGTCCCTTTGGATAATTAGGCGAAAATCAACTCAGCATGGACGATTTCTGATGCTTGATCACGAATATTGTTTATTCGTCAGAACAGGGCGGGCAGCGGCCGCGCCTACAGCGCGCTGCCGGAGACCCGGCGGCTTCCGGCGGGCTCCGGCTCCCGGGCCGCCTGACGGGCGTTGGCCAGCATCAGCTTCAGCCGGTTCTCCTGGTTGACCCGGGTGGCCCCGGCGTCGTAGTCAATGGCCACGATGTTGATGGCCGGGTTCTTCTCCTTGATGGGCTTCATCATGCCCTTGCCGCAGATGTGGTTGGGCAGGCACCCGAAGGGCTGGGTGCACACGATGTTGCCCACCCCCTTGTCCGCCAGCTCCAGCATCTCCGCCGTCAGCAGCCACCCCTCCCCCATCTTCACGCCCATGCTGATGGTGCCCTGGACCAGGGAGACGGTGCGGGTAAAGAGGGTGGGGGGCGTGAAGCGGCCGTGGGCGGCAATGGCCGCGATCATGTCCCGCTCCTTGCCCACCAGATACTGATAGGCTGCGCGGTAGGCGGGCTGGGAGAGCTTCTGCATCCCGTAGAGCTGGTGGTCCAGCATGTTGTTGTACACGCAGTACAGGCAGAAGTCCATGAGCCCCGGGATGACCACCTCCGCCCCCTCGTCCACCAGGAACTGCTCCAGGTTGTTGTTGCCCAGGGGGGAGTACTTGACAAAGATCTCCCCCACCACGCCCACCTTCAGGGTGTCCCGCCGCTCCATGGGGATGGCGGCGAACTGGTCCAGAATGCGGCGGTAGTTGGACTTCACCCGGCGATAGCCGCCGGTGCTCCTGGCCGTCAGCTCCCCGGCCAGCTGCCGGGTCCAACGGTCCGCCAGGGCCTGGGCGGAGCCCTTCTCCACCTCGTAGGGCTTGCACTGGTTCACCAGGGTCATGAGCAGATCCCCGTAGAGCACGCCGTACATCATTTTCATCACCAGCGGCAGGGTCAGCTGGAACCCCGGGTGTTTCTCCAGCCCGGCCATGGACAGGCTGATGACCGGCACATGGCCTAGTCCCGCCTTCTCCAGGGCCTTGCGCAGCAGGTGGATGTAGTTGGACGCCCGGCAGCCCCCGCCGGTCTGGAACAGGATGAGGGCCACCCGGTCCGGATCGTACTTCCCGCTTTGCAGGGCGTGGATGAACTGCCCGATCACCAGGATGGCGGGGTAGCAGGTGTCGTTGTGGACGTACTTGAGCCCCGTCTCCGCGATCTGGGGGCCGCTGGTCTCCAGCAGCTCCACCTTGTAGCCCACCCGCTCCAGCACCCTGCCAATCATCTGAAAGTGCATGGGCAGCATGTTGGGCACCAGGATGGTGTGGGTCCTCTTCATCTCCTGGGTAAAGACCACATAGCCCTTATTCTGATCCACCATAGATCGGATTCCTTTCGATTCCATAGACGTGAAATTAGTATTTGAGCACAAAGTAAATCACATATATCCAGCTCAGGAGTCCGTGAAAAACAGCCCACCCAACAGAACGCCAGGTAGAGTAGCTGATGACCATCGCCAGCGCGCTGCCGAAGGTAATGCCCGACTTGACGGTTTTCTGAACAGATATCTGCTTTTCTTCATTCATGTGTGCAACCTCCTGTTCCAACACAGATTCAGACGCCCTTCTCCTCCAGTGCGCCGATGAGGCTCCTGAGCCGGATCTTCACCGCGCCCAGATTGGTGATCTCATCGATCTTGATCTGGGTGTACAGCTTCCCGGCCTCCTCCAGGATCCGCCGCACCTCGTCGGTGGTGATGGCGTCCACGCCGCAGCCGAAGCTCACCAGCTGCACCAGCTGCACGTCCGAATGCTGGCAGGCGTACCGGGCCGCCCGGTAGAGCCGGGCGTGGTAGGTCCACTGGTTGAGCACGTGGACCGGCGCCGGGTCCGCCAGATGGCATACGCTGTCCTCGCTGACCACCACGAAGTCCAGGGACGCGGCCAGCTTGTCGATGCCGTGGCCGATCTCCGGGTCAATGTGGTAGGGCCTCCCGGCCAGGATCATGATCCGCTTGCCGTGGGCCCGGGCCCAGGCCGCCGCCTCCTCCCCCTGCCGCCGCACGGCCGTCATGTGGGCCTCGTAGGCCGCAAAGGCGTGGTCCACCGCCTGCCGGATCTCCTTTTTCGTCATGTCCGGAAACACGGGATGCAGACAGGCGAAGAGCTCCCGGGTCAGCTCCCGGCGGTTGTTGATGTTCAGGAAGGGGTAGAGGAACCGGGTTTGGGCCAGATCGTCCATGTTGCCCCGGAGCAGCTCCGCGTAGTAGGCCACCACGGGGCAGTTGTAGTGGTTGTCGCTCCCGTGCTCGTCCACGTTGTAGGTGAGGCTGGGGTAGAAGATGGCGTCCACCCCCCGCTCCAGCAGCACCTCCATGTGGCCGTGCATGATCTTGGCCGGGTAGCAGGCGGTGTCCGAGGGGATAGAGAACTGCCCCTTCTCATAGACCCGCCGGGAGGAGAGGCCGGAGACCTCCACCCGAAACCCCAGGCGGGTGAAAAACGCGTGCCACAGGGGCAGCAGCTCATACATGCCCAGAGAGAGGGGAAGGCCCACGGAGCCCCGGATCTCCGCCCCGGGCCGGAGGCTTGTCAGGGCGTCCCGCTTCCAGGCGTAGAGGTTGGGTAGCTCCTGGGCGTTGGCCAGCCCCAGGCCCTTCTGGCACTGGTTGCCGGAGATATACTTCTTGCTCCCGCCGAAGCTGTTCACCGTCAGGCGGCAGTGGTTGGCGCACCCCTGGCAGACGGCGGCCTTGGCGGCGTGGGTGAAGCTCCCCAGCTTTTCCGGGGAAATGAGGGCGCTCTCCTCCAGGTCCATGGCGTAGAGGGCCGCGCCGTAGGCCCCCATGAGGCCGGCGATGGCGGGGCGGATGACCTCCCGGCCCAGCTCCATCTCAAAGGCCCGGAGCACCGCGTCGTTGTAGAAGGTGCCCCCCTGGACCACCACGCGGCGGCCCAGCTCGTCGGCGCTGCCGGCCCGGATGACCTTATAGATGGCGTTTTTCACCACGCTGACGCTGAGCCCCGCGGAGATGTCCTCCACCGTGGCCCCGTCCTTCTGGGACTGCTTCACCGAGGAGTTCATGAACACGGTGCACCGGCTGCCCAGGTTCACCGGCGCGGCGGCCTGGAGCCCCTTCCGGGCGAACTCCGCCACGTCATAGCCCATGGACCGGGCGAAGGTCTCGATAAAGGACCCGCAGCCGGAGGAGCAGGCCTCGTTGAGCATGATGGAGTCAATGGCCCCGTTCTTGATCTTGAAGCACTTGATGTCCTGGCCGCCGATGTCCAGGATGAAGTCCACCTGAGGACAGAAGTACTTGGCGGCGGTGTAGTGGGCGATGGTCTCCACCACGCCCTTGTCCACGCCGAAGGCGGCCCGGATGAGCTCCTCGCCGTAGCCGGTGACAGCGCTGCCCCGGATCCGCACCCGGTCCCCGCACAGGCCGTAGATGGTCTCCAGCTGCTCCCGGACGATCTCCACCGGATTGCCCCGGTTGGAGCTGTAGTATGTATAGAGGAGCTGCCGGTCCTCCCCCAGAAGGGCTGCCTTGGTGGTGGTGGAGCCGCAGTCGATGCCCAGCCAGGCCGAGCCCTTGTAGGCGGCCAGATCCTCCTCCGCCACGGTGGCGGCGGCGTGGCGGGCCCGGAAGGCGGCGTAGTCCGCCTCGCTGGCAAACAGGGGCGGCAGGAGGTTGGCCGCGTCCCGGACGGCGGAGCTGTGGGCGATCTTCTCCCGCAGCCGGTCCATGGTGTACTCCTCCCCGGCGCTCCGGGCGTAGAGGGAGGCCCCCATGGCCACGGCGAAGCGGCCGTAGTCGGGGAACACCGCCTGATCGTCCGTCAGGCCCAGGGTCTCCTGGAACCGGCGGCGCAGGCCCTTGCAGTAGTAGAGGGGCCCGCCCAGGAAGAGGACCTTCCCGGTGATCCGCCGGCCCTGGGCCAGACCAGCGATGGTCTGGTTCACCACCGCCTGATAGATGCTGGCCGCCACGTCGGCGTGCTTGGCCCCCTGGTTGAGCAGGGGCTGGATGTCCGTCTTGGCGAACACGCCGCACCGGGAGGCGATGGGGTAGAGGCGGGTGCTCTCCAGGCTCAGCGCGTCCAGCTCGTCGGCGGTGAGGCCCAGGAGGGTGGCCATCTGGTCGATAAAGGCCCCGGTGCCCCCGGCGCAGGAGCCGTTCATCCGCTCGTCGATGCCGCCGTCAAAGAAGATGATCTTGGCGTCCTCGCCCCCCAGCTCCACCACGGCGGAGGCGTCCGGCTCCAGGGCCCGGACCACCTCGCCGGTGGCGAAGACCTCCTGGACGAAGCTCACCCCCGCGCTCTCCGCCAGGCCCAGCCCGGCGGAACCGGAGATGGCGGCGGTAAATGTGCGGTCTCCCACATAGGGCGCGGCCTCGTCCAGGAGCTCCAGCGTTTTTTGCCGCACCTGGGAGAAGTGGCGCTGATATTTTTCAAAAAGAATGGTACCCTTGTCCACCACGACGATCTTGGCGGTGGTGGAGCCGATATCAATACCCAGTGTCAATTCGCAGTCGTTCTTCATATATCTCTCCATACTGGTACACAGTACGCTAATTTCTTTGGCATTATAGCATAAATCCGCCGGTTTGTTTATGGACAAAATGTTAAATATATGTGAAGGATTTTTCTTTCTGTTTTGCCAATTATGCCACGGGGCAATTTTTACCAAGCCTTCTCCGCCGCGCCGCGCAGGCGTAAAATGGATTTTCCTGGACTTTCTGCGATTTTCCGTTGTCCCGGGAGGCGGCCTGTGCTATAATAAAATCATCTGTCAATAAAGGAGGCCTTTGCCATGTCTGACGCCGTCCTGCATCCCGCCGTAACGCTGCGGCTCTATACGGACCACAAATGCTTCGGCCCCGGCGTCGCCATGCTGCTGCGGCGGGTGCGGGAGCTTCACTCCCTGCGCTCCGCGGCCATGGATATGGACATGGCCTACTCCAAGGCCTGGACCATCCTGCGGGAGGCGGAGCGGGGCCTGGGCTTCAAGCTCCTCCACTCTACCACCGGAGGCCGGGGCGGCGGCGGACTGCCCCCGCAGGGGGAGCAGCTGCTGGAGGCCTACGACCTCTGTGAGCGGGAGCTGAAGGAGACGGCGGAGCGGCTGTTCGCCCGGCATCTGGCTCCCTTCGCCGTCACCGGGGAGCCGGAGGGGCCGGAAGAATTGTAAACTTTTCTTAAGGTTTTGATTTACGGTTTACATTCGCCCGCCGCTATGGTATCCTTTTTTGTGGAGGACTCCCGGCGGGCTCTCGCCGGGATCGAACCAGAAACAACGCCGGGCGGGACCCGGATGCCCGGCTTTCA
>OFFQ01002023.1_pt1 | contig 10935 bp, 11 predicted proteins | sample 1521411 | NCBI WGS metagenome assembly OFFQ01 (sample SAMEA3504110, study PRJEB24116) | mouse gut metagenome | biome: mouse gut; feature: mouse-associated habitat; material: faeces | place: Denmark | collected 2011 | reverse complement strand
GTCCTGCTTTTTCCTCCACTCGGCGCTTTCCTATCTTTAGCTACGGAAGTAATAAATCAGGTTGCGCTCCCGGTCATACGCGCCGGTCTCGCTGTAGCCCATCCGCATGACCATGAACACCAGGACAGCCAGAGCCGCCACACAGCCGCCCACACCGTACAGACCGTAGGGCCAGCGGAACACAGCGGCGACACAGATAAAGAAGTTACCGTCTGGAAATTCCGGGGCAGTACCGAAAACTCCGCCCGCCGCCTGCCACACGTCGTAGTTGTAGAGGAACTGGGCGATATAGCCGCTTCCGTAGAGCAGAGCGCCCAGAGCGACCGGCAAAATGAGCAGCAGCTTTAGGATCGTTTTCTTTGATATTTGAAATCCCTCCGAAAATGCTTGCTATTGTATAGACAACAGCGTATAATAGCGGTGAAAGGGTGTGATGGCTATGGCGAAAGATGCCAATGTTTTTGCGAGAGTAGATGCCTCGCTTAAAGAGCAAGCGGAGAGCATTTTGACCCAGCTTGGAATGCCAATGTCCAGCGCAATCAATATTTTTCTGAACCAGATCGTACTTCGGCGCGGCCTTCCCTTTGAGGTAACGCTGCCCGTCAAGACGCCGGTTGCCGCAGGAAGTTTGACAAGCGACGAGTTTTATGCCGAAATAAAGCGCGGTTATGATGACTGCGCTGCTGGCCGTACACGCCCAGCAGAAGATGTGTTCCGGGATATTGAGGCTGAGTTCGGCCTATGATAAAATACCGGGTCGAAATTGGTATACAGGCACAGGCAGACATTACTGACATCGTACGCTATATCGGACAAGTCCTTTTAGAACCCCGAACCGCTGGAAATCTATACCGCCTCCTGAAAGAAGAAATCCTCAGCTTGAAGCAGATGCCGGAGCGTTATCCGTATGAGGATGACGAACGGCTTCGTGCTCTTGGGATTCGGAAGCTGCTGGTAAAGAACTATAAGGTACTTTACTTTGTAGACTCTGAGCAACAGCTGGTTCAAATCGCCAGAGTTTTCTATGCTGGACGTGACATCTCGCAACTGATGGAAGAAACTGATTTTGAAAATGTGTAATCTACCATTGGATCAAGAATCTCCGTCAAACAGCAGAGCCTTGACCTTTTCAAAGTCAAGGCTCTCTATTTTTACCCTCTGACCACAGACCTGCTGCAATGCGTCTTCCTGGAAATCGAAGCAAAACAACGTCCCCGTTTTCCCATGCAGCTCCAGCGCGGTGTCAAACCGTTTTATGCGGGGCATATCACAGGTGTAGGCGAACAGCACCGGGGAATCGCCGTCCATCGCGTCGTTTTCCACCACCCAATCGGAGCGGCAGGGAGATAAGTCCTGGGAGAGAATAGCATCCAGAACCGCCTGCTGTTCGGCGTCACAGAGCAGCTGCAAAATCAGTTCTCCATGGTGGTCGCTGGTCAGGTAATAGAAATGCTGGTAATTTCCGTCCAACACAAAGTAATCCCGCTGTCCACCACCGTCATTCATCAGCGGCAGCATCTGCTCCATGTCCCGACCGAACACGATGGCATTCAATGCGGCGTTTTGATACTGTCCTGGGAGCCGGCGTTGACATAGCTCTGTCTGGAGCATGGCTTTGAGCCGCATTTCCGCTTTGTACTCCCACTTCATGGCAAAGGTGCCGGTGTTGTAGATAGTGAAAATAACACCATCTGTCAGAAGAAGGCCCGTTGAGCGAGAGCCGCGTATCTTGACCGCCTGTGCCCCCAAGCCTTTTACTTCTCTGGAACTGTAGTAGGCAGGCCGGTTGATGTACGGAGCGGCGGCGAGTAGCGTGGGCCTGAATATAGCTGGCTTTTTCCAGGGGAATACAGTGACGTTGGCATTGAGCATTGTCACCAAAACCTCAGCCATACGGTGGAGCCGCAGACGGCGGGGCACTTCCGACTTTAACACATTTGTCTCAGTGCTGCCGGAGAGATAGGGCAGAAACCGATCCGGCCACTTGTCCACCAGCAGCTTTTTTGCAGCTGTGGTCAACCGAAGCGCCCGCAGCCCATCACGATAATAAGTCCGCAGGAGTTTTTCCCCTTTGAGCGATTTGAGGATTTTTTCCTGATACGCGCCTGTACTGGGCAGGCGGCTTATCTGGGCCGTGGGGAACTCGCCAGACAGAGCGGTGAGTGTCAGCAGCAAGCTCGCCAGCGTGTCCTCGGGCGGAATCTGCTTACTGCCAGCAGCCATGTTGATACCACCTCTTTTCACCTGTTTTTTACCGAGGGTGCGTATAACTTCGGTATTTTCCATGTCGGCCCAAGGGCGGGAAACCCTCTGCCGCACAAGGCTTTGCTAAAATTTACCGAGGGTCCCAAAACGGAGGCGTCAAAACAGCCCAAAATGGGACCCCTGTTAGGGGAGATTTTTACTACAAATCTGTGATGGATTGCAATGCCGCCTGACGCTCCGCCAGCCATTCCGGGAAGTGTGCGCTGTCCATAATGGAGATGCGGGTGCAGTCCGTTTCGCCCAGCTCAGTGGTGTTGTAGGCGTCACACAGCAGTCCGCTGTCATCGGTCAAAATGAACGAGGCTGCCACGTCCAGAAACTGCTTCAGTTCCAGGTTGTCGTAGTCCCGTACCCGGCGTTTGGGCAGGTCCTGGCAGTAGACGTGGGAAAAGCAGACCACGCAATGCTGGAGCCGGGGCAGGGGACGATTCCTGGCATATTGGCTCATGGCGGCGGTAAAAGGATCAAGCAGGTATTCCGTACTCTGCCGCTGTTTCCGTTTTGGAAGCAGACAGGGCAGTGTGATTTCCAGAACACCATCGTTCTCATCCACCTTGATCCCCTGCATTACGGCAGCTGAGGTCAGATATTCCTCCTTTTTGATGCTGGTAGTGGAGTAGATCAGGTGTCGCAGCCGGCAGGCGATATTCTCCGCCCGCAGAGCCGCGTCGGTGGACAGCACCTCATAGTTATCGGGGTATCGCTGGATTTCGGTGGTATTCATAGCGTAAAGGGCATTGGTCAGCCGGTTCAAATCGGCCAGAATGGATGTAATACGCTGGGATAGAATCGCTCGGTTCAAGACCGTCCTCCTTCCTTATTCTCTCTGATAGTATTGAACCTCTCCTTCCGGGGAAACGGTACAGTAGCCGCGGACGTTGGGAATTTCCAGTTCCGGGATCTGTTCCGGCTTGTCCACCAGAATCAGATAGCTGGACGCTTCCTCTGCCGGGGCGGACAGGATGTGGTTGATCAGGGCCTCTTTTCCGTTGGCGGCATGGATAACCTCGTACACCTCGCCGTCTGCGAAAAAGATCAGCTTGGCAGGGAAATCACCTGCGGAGTGGAACTCCACCCGGTCAATGAAGTCCGCCAGCACCCAAATTGCGGCCAGCAGCCCCTTGTCCACATCCCCGGCGCACTCCGGGGCGGCGCAGTACAGGCCGTCGATGTGCCAGATGCGCCCCTGCTTGGTTAGATAGGACAAAAGGTTCTGGACCTTGCCTCGTTTTCCAGGGTAGAGCCGGAGAAGCTGCTCCTCTGTCAGCGCCCGGTACATGGTAATGTCCCGAAGAATACTGGTGGCCTCTTGCCCGTAGATTTGTTCTCTCGTTTTCATATTCTGCCTCCCATACGTATCATTGCCGTATTATTGGCGTATTCCAGCAGTATAAAATCGGTGTTTATACGCACGGCATAGACCTCTGTACGTATAAACGCCGTATTACCGCCGTACAAAAATTGTTTGACGTATTATCGAAGTATCGCAGGCGTATCGAAGCCAAGAGACGTATAAAAGGCGTATTACCGCCGTAATATCGCCGCCCGGATACGCATTACCCCGCTTCCTGGCCCTCGGCCCGATTCAGCAGCTCTTGCAGTTCCCGGCGGTCGGTGGTAATCAGTTCCTTCTCCATCTGGCTGCATTTGATCTCCACCGTCACATTATTGTTGTTGGTACTAATGAGCCCGCTGCCCCGCTCGAAGTGTGTAATCTCCATAACCTCCGCCTCGGAGAGATGGAGGATGGACTGGACCCGCTGGGCCTCCTCGTCCTCCAGATTGAGCAGGATTTTCGTCTTGGCATTGTTGATGATGCCCTTGCCGTATTTGCCGTCCTCCAGAGCAAAGAAGTCATTGAGGTCCTGGGTGGCGCAGATGGCGGAGCCGCCGTAGCCCCGTATAATCTTGAAAATCTCCAGCACAAATTCGGTAGCCAGACGGTTGCTGCTGGCCCCAATGAGCTGCCAGCACTCGTCGATGAAGATGGCCTTCTCCACCGTCCGGTCCTCCTTGGCCTTGTCCCAGACGAAATCCAGGGCGACGAACATTCCCACCGTCAGCAGGTCGCCGGTCAGCTTGGAGATGTCCAGCACGATGTACTTGTTATCCAGGGATACGTTGGTCTGCTGGTTGAAGGTCTTGGCGGAGCCGTTGACCAGCCGGTTCAGAATGTTTGCCAGCCGCCGGGTATCCTGGGAGTCCTTCAGCACCTCATATAAATCCCCCAGCACTGGCATGGTGCGGTATTGGCCGGGGTGGTCGGGGTCGTTCAGGGTACTGTTCTCATGGGTAATGCCCAGCTTGGCATAGGTGCGAATAAGGGCGTCGTCCAGAAGCTGCCGCTCCTCATGGTTCATATCGGGAATGAGCAGGCTGAAAAAGATGTGCAGCCGCTGGATTTTGGCCGCCAGCAGAGATTTGTCCACTCCGCCTGGGCCGTCCAGCAGCTCGTCCACCGATTTGTCTGCCCGGCGGATCTCCATGACGTTGATGCAGTTCTTGGAGGCCGGGGAAATCTGGATGAACTCGCCGCCAATGTTGGTGCAGGCCCGATGGAACTCGTGGCCTTTCAGCGGAGCCACGATAAACACCTGTATCCCCTTCCGACGCATCCGCAGAGCCATGAGCTGCATGGTGAAGGTCTTACCGGCCCCGCTGGTGCCAAGAATCGCCATGTTGGCGTTTTTGTAAATGCGGGAATCGAAGATATCCACGATAATCAGGGAGTTGTTGTGCTTGTTCACCCCCAACAGGATGCCGTTGTTGTCGCACATCTCGTAGCTAGTGAATGGGTAACAGCTGGCTGCACCCAGGGTCAGCACGTTTCGCTTGGACCGCTCAAACAGCCGCCGCTCCAGGGATACCAGGGGCAGGGAGGATAAAAAAGCCTGTTCCTCGCAGAAGGAACAGGGTTGAATATCCATATCCTGACTGAGCAGCAGCTTTTTCATCTCGGCCACCTTCCACTCCAGGTCGTCCACATTGTCGGCGGTGATGGTAATGAGCAGATTCAGATAGTAAAAGTCCTCGTTGTTGCTCAGACCGTCTTTCAGGAGATAGCCGCTGCGGATGGCGCTGTCCAGGTCGTCGAAATCGGTGTTGGTGTCGCTGGTCTCTTTGATTTTACTGCGGTTGATACGCAGCTACTGGCCCAGCTTCCTTATCATCCGGTCCTTGGGCTGGCGGGAGAGGAACATATCCATGTCGATCCCGTCCCCGGCGTTGACCAGCAGGGACAGCCAGCCGGCGGGAACCTGGGCCTTATAGCCGTCCGACGGTACAAGCAGATAGGCGTAATAAACACCATCAATGCAGATGTACCGCCCGTGGGTCAGGTCAATATGAGAAGGGGCGTAAAAGTCATTGGAGGGAATGGTATCCAGGGGGCGGCCGGCCACCATGTATTCAGCCAGCACCTCCTTGACCTTTTGGGGAAAGGGCTTCTCGTTGCTGGCCTGACGGCAGAGGATATTATACAGGATCTCACAGGTGGCTTCATCCTCATTCTCATGGCTGATGACCTCGTTGCCGCATTGCCGTAGGTAGTTGGCGGCAGTGCGGGCGGCGGTCTGTAGGGAGGCAATCGCCTCGGCCTCCTCTTGGCCCCGTTTGGTGCCGGGCAGCAGCTCGTGTTCAAATACCAGGAAAAACCGCCGGGTGATGGCCTCACGGGACCCCAGCTGTTGAATCAGCCGCAGATAATCCTCTTGCAGCTGGCGGCAGCGTTCGTCCGTCTCCTGGGCCAGCTCCCGGCGCACCGTGTCCATGTGCCGGTTGATGTCCGCCCGCTTGGTCAGCACCTTAAACTGTACCTTCACCGGCGCAATTTTCAGATAGCTGATAAAGGAATAGATGATACTGCGCTGTTCCCAGGCGCTGCGGAGCAGAAAGTTGACCGGGACCACCTCGACCAGCTTGACATAGCGGTGATCTCTGGTGTAGATGATGCCGTTGGCGACCTTTTCAATGGGAATGTAGTCGGCCAGCGGATTGATGGGACGTACCACCTCCTCCGGCTCCAGGAAGGTTTTGAACTGATCCAGCTTTCGCGCCTTCAAATCCACCTGAAAGCGGCTTCTGGTTTTGGGCTGTGCTTCGGCCTCCTGTTCCTCTGCGGGCCGCTTACTCCGCAGCCAGGTGGGGAGCATGGACAGCTCCTTGCCGTCCCGCCCCCGCGCCGGAGCGTCTTGGGACAATACTCGGCGGTTTCGCAGATAGCTGAAAAACAGCAGAATGAACGACGACAAACTGCTCCCCCCAACGCCAATCAGGGCCAGGAGGACGAGGGGCAGGGCCGCCAGGCACAGAATGATGATCCGGGCAGTCAGGGAAACACCCAGGTTCAGGACCGGCAAGCCGACGGCGGCGCCCAGGATACCGGCCTCAATGACATTCCGGGTCCTAAACATGCCGCCCAGCAGTGTGCCGCCCTCGATAAAGTTTGGTGGAATCAGATAGCTGTCCCGCTGTTCGTGTTCCATAAAAATCTCACCTCACATTCGGTCTTTCCTCTTCGGCGGGGTAGGCAGCCGCTTGACGATCTCCTTCTGATAGCCGATCTCACCGTCCGGGGCCTTGAAAGGGGTTTTGACCACCGTATCAACAGCCTGCTGCTTGTACCACGCTGCTCCGTCCGCAGAAAACACCTTTTGATAGTTGCCCTCGGGCTTGGCGTACTGGTCTACATGGTACATGGCAAAGTCGATGCCCTGGGGGTGTTCTGGGGTCACTTCCCGGCCAGTGATGCGTCCGCCGCCGATCTCCACCTGGGAGTGTGACACCTTTTCGGTGTCACCTGAACCAATAGCGGTGTGGCCCATGTAGGACTGGAGGGACTGAGCAGCCAAATCGCCGGTGATGGAACCAGTGGAGCGCATATCGCCCCGGGCCACCATACCAATTACATCATTGGCGAACTGACCGCCAGATTGCAGTGAATTGGAAAAAATTTTTCCGCCCAGGGTCGGCATACGGGCAGGGAACATGCTGTGACTGCTCCGATGAACATTCTCCACGCTTCGGGTGTAATTAACGGTATGACTTTCACTTGTGCCTCCGCCCCCTCCGCCTTGCTGGGCCGTCTCCAAATGGGCCTTCTCGCTGGCGCTGTGAACGATATGCCCACCGCCGGCAAGGATAGTTTCTTCCTGTGAAGCAGCCGGTGTGGGCTGGATTCCGATATCTGAAGTTGGGATATTGTCCGCTGGGATAGCTGCGTCCGCAGGGACAGGGGCCCCAAGCGGTATATCAGTTCCAGTCAGGATAATTCCATTTTCCTGGGGGGAGACACCGGAGGAAACGCTGCTGTCAACAGGTGCTGGCCCAACAGAAGCAGGACTGCCAGCAGGCGGAGAGCCGCCGCCTGTTTGAATGGGCACGGCAGGAGGTGTATCGTTTCCAGTGAGGATGATCCCCTCCCGCTGAGTTGCGCTGTCCCTTTGCGCTGTGCTGTCGGTACGGGAAATTGTATCTGTATGGATCACACCGCCAGAATGAAATGAGCTGTCGGTATGGGCATCCGAAGAGGACAACTTTTCACTGGCAGTATGCACAGCAGCTGCGCCCTGTTTCTGGGCGGTGTGGACAGCGGAAGTCTGTGTAGTAGCGGTTTTGACTGCGCTGTTGGTAATGTGCCGGCCAGCCATACCGATTAAACCGCCTTTGAAGAATCCGGCGGAACTGGAGCCGCTGCCAGAAGCGCCCCCAGCTGCGGAGGCCCCAGTGCCGTGCCGTCCTCCGCCAAGGATTCGGCCCGCGCCCCCGGTTGCCATTGTGACCGCCCGGAAGGTTACCATAGCGTCGCCCAGCAGGGAGCCGCCAGTATGACCCACGTTGATGCCCAGGCTTGCCATAAAGCTGTCAATCTTCTGTGACACCTTCAAAAAAGCCACCGCACAGAGAAACCAGATCAGGACGTTCCCGGTGACGGCCTCCTTGCTGGAAGCCGCGACCGCAGCCTCCACCTCGCTTTCGTCAAGGGCAAAGGCCGGTACACACAGGACCGAAAGTATCAGCGCCGCCAACAGTATAAATTTCAAGAGTTTCTTGGATCTTCTCATAAAGCCTCCTCAGAGTGATAGCGGGTTGGCGATGAATGCCCCCACCATGCTGGTGAACAGGCGCAGACACCATGCGTTCATCCGTCACCTTGCGCTCAACCTTTTTCCTTGCCATCATGGATTTCTCCTTTCAAAAATTCGTCGATATTGGGGTCATAGTAAGTTCAAAGCTGTAAATCGGATGATTGTTTCCACATTGGATCGCCATACCAATCCTGAGAACACTCGTTTGTCCGCTGTCCCCCTTTACTGCTTCCGTGCAGTCGCCGGATAAGGGATATAACTTAACAGTGGATTTGGGGCAGTGAAAGCAGGAAATCCCTTGCGTCTCAAGGACTTGCGCCACTTTTTGGACAATGCGCTCCACCTGCGATTTTGAAACGCTAATGAGCTGGTCTGAAACGCAGACTTTGGGATCGTCAGGGATATTGTCTGCTGTGTCCGTGCTATCTGGGAGCTGGAGTTTGATATTCAGAGACATCGCAACCTCGTCCTTGTCCACCATAACATCAGACACCTGGAACATGGTAGACAGATAGCTGTTCAGATAAATCACGCTGCCAGTCCGGCCTGGGAAGGACATGAGCGTAAGGTACTCCAAGTCAGCCAGCTTTTTCAACAGCCTTCCAACCGTGGAACGGGAAAGGCCCCACCGCTGGGCCAGATCGGAGTAATTCAACAGCGGATTGCCTGTACCGTTGCGGAGATAGACCACCGGGCCAACCTCAGAACCACGTACTTGGTTGTCCTTATAGATGGCGGAGAGCCACAAATCCAGCACCACATCCATCTCAGACGCCTTGCCATAGCTAATCAGTTCTGTAGCAACGGCGATGGGCATAAAGAAGAAGCCGCTTTCCTTTTGGCAGGGGCAGTTGTAGTCCAGCACCGTGTTATGCTTGCGCCAGCCCTTGATACTGTACTTGACCAGGTGGCCGTGTCCCAACTGGGTGAAGGTGATAAGCTGCCGGTCCTGGAGGACCTTCAGGATGGACAGAGCCTTATGCTGGAACCGGACACGAAAGCAAGCCGCCAGCTCACTGACCCGGAAGACCCACTCGCCAGGGCAGACAGTGTAGGTGATGCCGTCCAGCCGGCGGTACGAGGTTCGGAAGTTGGCGTAGGAGCAGAGGACGGTATAATAAAAAAGACCGGAGCCTCCGTTGGTTCGGATGCTCCGGTCAGCGATCAGGGTTTGAACAAATTCCCGGTAGATGCGGCAGCGTGGATAGTCCACGACTTGTTTGATTTCAAGTTGATAGTCTGACATATACAATTCTCCTTGCAGTCACTTGCTTGATAAAATCTATCAGGTCCTGATTTTCATTACTTGCAGGGGTGTAGCAATAAGCTGCACCCTTGCCATATTGGTCACCTCTTTCTGTTATGTATTAGACGTACTCTGCCCCGGAAGCAAAATGTCTATACCGGCGAAATTAGCCGTTGAACGCCTGCGCTTGACGTTCCGCCCTGTTTTCCTGGTCAACGGAATTTAGGGTAGGCACCAGAAAGCCTTGCAAATCAAGGGTTTCCTGTGTTGTCCCTATTATAACTCACTACCATACCCTGGACGATGCCGCCGGGTCGGTTACCTCCACCATCATACTCCGGGTACCGTCTCCCTCCGGATATAGGTGGGTAATTTGAATGTCAAATTCCTCCACCTCATCGCCCCGGACGTTAGACAAAATGGTGGCCGGTCCGGCAGACACCTGCGCCCTGGAGGCCACCTCCACCGGTTCCACACCGCTGCCCACCAGTTCCTGGGGCATTTGACCAAACACCCCCAAGTCCGTATTGGCGTACAAGGTGCCCAGGTCCCGGGTCAGGTCAAACTGCCCATGAAGCTCGCCAGGTGCGCCGCTGGTCCCCTTCTTTACCTCGGAGACGCTGGCAGGCATGATGCTGCCCGATTCCAAGGGCATGAGCATAGCTGTGTCCACATCGTTGATTCCGTGACCCAGGGCGCCAAATACTCCGCTGGCTGGGTCGTAGAAAGTCATCGTGCCAATGCCGGCCATCGAATCCCGCAGCCAGACGCCCAGCTGGTAGATTCCCTGGCTGTTTTCCACCGCAGCCGCTTTCAACTGGAGTTGCCGCTGTCCCCGTACTGCCTGAATGGTGAGGGGTTCGTCCTCACTCTGGGCCACAAGTGCCTGGATTTCCTCGATGGTGTCTACCTCGCCACCATTGATGTGGGTGATGACATCCCCCGTTTTCAGTCCGCAGTCCCGGCCGGGATAGGAGGCCCCGTCCTCTGTCTCCACTGGGGACAGGCCCACAACCAGCACACCATCTGAGAACAGTTTGATGCCCACGGCCTTACCCAGGGGGATGACAGTGCGGACGGCCTCCCCTTGGGCAGGCTGGGAGAGGGTCTCCATCGGCGCCATAGCCGCCACGGCGGCTGCCCGGGGGCGCCACGCTGTCATCGACAGGGCAAGACAGACCGCGGCCCCCACCACAGCCAGTCCCAGCACCCCCGGACCTTTTTTCTGTGTTTCCATCGTTCCACCCCCTTGCCATAAATCTAGGGCTTGTTTGAAACATGTCAACATGCCCCAACGCCGGCTCTTTTTCCGCCATGCTTTGCCAATTTTCCTTGAAA
>OFFQ01002016.1_pt1 | contig 10950 bp, 10 predicted proteins | sample 1521411 | NCBI WGS metagenome assembly OFFQ01 (sample SAMEA3504110, study PRJEB24116) | mouse gut metagenome | biome: mouse gut; feature: mouse-associated habitat; material: faeces | place: Denmark | collected 2011 | reverse complement strand
GGGCGGCGGGGACCTGCGCGGCCTCCAGCTCCACGAACTCCAGGTTCTTGGGATTCTCGGCGATGTCCTTGGGCGTAGAGGCCAGGTTGGAGCTGTCGGTCAGCTTAATGAGCCCCTGGGCCTCCAGCAGCAGCAGGGCCCGGCCTTCGTTGGTGGCATCGTTGGGGAGGGCGACCTTACCGCCGTCGGGAATCGCGTCCAGGGAGGCGGAGCTGCCCGCGTACAGGCCCATGGGCTCCACGTGAACGCCGGCCACGCTCACCAGATGGGTACCCCGCTCGGCGTTGAAGTCGTCCAGATAGGGGACGTGCTGGAAGTAGTTGGCGTCCTCGTCTCCGTCCTCCACGGCGGTGTTGGGCACCACGTAGTCGGAGTACTCGGTGACCACCAGCTCAATGCCCTGCTCCTTCAGGATATCTACGCACTGGTTCAGAATCTCGGCGTGGGGGGTGGGGGAGGCGGCGACCTTCAAGGTCGTGCTCTTCTTGCCGCCGCAGGCGGCCAGGGACAGGGCCAGAATCAGGGCCAGGGTAAGAGCAAAAATCTTCTTTTTCATGATGTGTTCCTCCAATTTAAAAACAATGACTTGTTCCGAATAGTCTTCGGTATTTGCGGCTTCCCGCTTTCCGGCCTCCGTCCTCTCTGCGCGCGTGAGGGGCTGGAAGGGAAAGGGAATCCGCTTTATTTCAAACGCTTGTCGATGCGCACCGACAGGCGGCTGAAAACGCTTTGAACCACTTGAACGATAATGACCAGAATGACGACCGTTACCCACATGACGGAAGGGACGTTCCGCTGGTGTCCATAGCGGATAGCCAGGTCCCCCAGGCCCCCCGCGCCCACCATGCCGGCGATAGCCGTGTAGCCCACGATGGCAATGAGGGTGATGGAGCCCCCCAAGATCAGAGAGGGCATGGCCTCCGGCAGGTAGACCTTCCAGACAATCTGGAAGGTGGAGGCTCCCATGGACTGGGCCGCTTCAATGACCCCGGCGTCCACCTCGCTGAGAGAGGTTTCCACCATCCGGGCCACAAAGGGAGCGGAGGCCACCACCAGGGGCAGAACCGCCCCCCGCAGACCCAGCCGGGTCCCCATGACCAGCTTGGTAAAGGGGAAGAGGGCCACCATCAAAATGGCGAAGGGAAAGGAGCGTCCGATATTGATGATCCACCCCAGCACGGCGTTGGCGGCCTTGTGGGGCCGGATGCCATGGGGCTGGCTCAGCACGGAAAGCACTCCCATGGGCAAACCGATCAAATAGGCAAAGAGCGTGGACATCACCGTCATCACCAGGGTGTCCCAGACGCCCTCGGCCAAAATGCCGCCGTACTCCGCCCAAAAGGCGGACGTGAAAATCTCAGCCACGGTACTCCACCTCCTCCACGGTAATGTAAGGCTGGGAACGGATATAGCTCAGGGCCTTGGCGGCCTCGTTGGGGTCGTCGGGAAGGCTCAGCAGCATGGTCCCCGTGGCCCTGCCGCCGACGCTGCGGGTGTCCGCGCCCAGAATGCTGACCTTCACGCCGCAGTCGATGGCCAGGGACGCGATCAGGGGCTGGTTCACCGTGCCGCCGTTGAAGGAGACCCGGGCGGCCCGGGTGCCCACGGGATACTGGGAGACGCTGGCCCCGCCGGGGTACACCAGCCGCCGGGCGGCGTCGGTGGAGGGGTTGGAGAAAATCTCCTGCACCGGCCCCAGCTCGGCGACGCTGCCGCCGTCCAGGATGGCCACCCGGGAGCAGATGGCCTCAATGACGCTCATCTGGTGGGTAATGACCACCACCGTGACGCCCAGCTTGGCGTTCAAGTCCTTGAGGAGCTCCAGGATGGAGACGGTGGTGGTGGGGTCCAGTGCGGAGGTGGCCTCGTCGCAGAGGAGGACCTTGGGGTCCGTCGCCAGGGCCCGGGCCACGGCCACCCGCTGCTTCTGCCCGCCGGAGAGCTGCTGGGGATAGGCACCCGCCTTGTCCCCGATCTCCACCAGGTCCAAGAGCCTTTGGACCTTCTCCCGGATGTCCGCCTTGCTGAGGCCGCTGCCCCGGAGGGGGTAGGCCACGTTGCCGTACACCGTCCGGGAGGCGAAGAGGTTGAAGTGCTGGAAGATCATGCCGATCTTTTTCCGTTTTTCCCGGAGCTGCCGCCCGCTCAGGGCAGTGAGCTCGCTGCCGCCCACAATTACCCTTCCCTCCGTGGGCCGCTCCAGCAGATTGACGCACCGGGCCAGGGTGGATTTGCCCGCCCCGGAGAAGCCGATGATGCCGGCGATGCTCCCTTTTTCAATGTGGAGGCTGACGTCCTTCACCGCCTCCACCGTCTGTCCTCCCGCCTCAAACCGCTTTGAGACATGTTCCAGTCGAATCATAACGTTCCTCTTTTCCTCTGAGGTGCCCATAGGATAGCACAAAACCCGCCCCGGGTGTTAATACCCAAAATCAGGGGCGGGTTATAGCTTTTCCTTATAATAAAGTCCCCGCCCAAGGGCGGAGACAAAAAATACCGGTCTCTACAGAAGGATGGACTTGCGCACCTCGGACAGATACAGCTCCCCCAGCCGGCTAAGGGGGCTGCCCCATCGCTGGACATAGCCGATGTGCATCACGCCCCCCTCCGCCAGGGGGATGGTGGTGTACTCCGAGCCGTTGAGGGGGCGGCAGATGATGCCGGAGCACAGGGTATAGCCGTTGAGCCCCTTCATCAGGTTAAGCACCGTGGCCCGGTCGTCCACCCGGATGAGTTGGCGATACTGGTAGGTGCTCATCACCTCTTCGGAGAGGAACAGGGAGTTCTGCTTGCCAAGCTCAAAGGCGATGCAGGGGTAAGGCTCCAGGTCAGCCATGGTCAGCTGGTCCCGGTGGGCCAGAGGGTGCTCCCCCCAGAGGTAGACACAGGTGGAGCAGTCCCGCAGGGGGTGGAACTCCAGGTTGTTCTCCTCAAAGAGTTTGGTCAGGTACTTCTCGTTGAAATCGTCCAGGTATAAGATGCCCAGCTCACTCTTGTAGTTCCGGACATTTTCCACACACTCATAGGTCCGGGTTTCCAGGATGGAAAACTCATACTCCTCCATCCCCACCTTGCGCACCATCTCCACAAAAGCGTTAATGGCGAAGGTGTAGTGCTGGGTGGAGACAGAGAATTTCTTCCGGGACCGCCCCGCCACAAACCGGTCCTCCAGCAGGGCGTACTGTTGACACACCTGCCGGGCGTAGTTGAGGAACTCTTCCCCCTCCGCCGTGATGGTGACTCCCCGGTTGGACCGGTGGAACAACTCAAAGCCGATCTCCTCCTCCAGATCTCTCACGGCGCTGGACAGGCTGGGTTGGGAGAGGTACAGGTTTTTGGCGGCGGAGTTGACCGAGCCGCTGTCCGCGATGACGATGACATATTTCAGTTGCTGGAGCGTCATGATGTTTCCCCTCCCAATATTGATTCCCGAATGAGATCCGCCAGGGTGAACTGAGTAAGATAGTCAGATATTACCTTATCCAGTCCCTGCCAAAGTGGGAGCGTCCGGCAATCTTTGCTCCGGGGACAGGCTCCCTGCCCTGGCTCCAGACAGGCGACGGGGGCCAAGGGGCCCTCCATCCGCTCAATAATAGCCTTTACACTGTACTCCTCCGGAGGCCGGTTCAGCCGGTAGCCACCGCCCTTTCCTCGCAGCGTATCAAGCAGCCCGCCCTTTACCAGCTCTTTTACCACGATCTCCAGATACTTTTCCGAAATCTCCTGGCGGGCGGCCACATCCTTCAAGGGAACAAAGCCGTCCCCCTGACGCTCCGCAACATCCAACAGAAACCGCATGGCATACCGGCCCTTTGTGGAAATCATCATAAAAATCCCTCCCATTTTTCCCTATCATACCACAGGGTAAATAGGATTTCAAGAAATATATTTATTCCTATTGACAGAGTTGGTATATAGGAATATACTTGCTTCAACAACAGAGAAAGGGGATATTTCCCATGAGCTATAAATTTGAGACCTTGCAGCTCCATGTTGGCCAGGAGCTGCCGGACCCCGCCACCGATGCCCGGGCGGTGCCCATCTACCAGACCACCAGTTATGTGTTCCGGGATTCCGCCCACGCCGCCGCCCTGTTCGGTCTGGCGGACGCAGGCAACATCTATGGCCGGCTGACCAACTCCACCCAGGACGTGCTGGAAAAGCGGATTGCCGCCCTGGAAGGGGGCGTAGCGGCGCTGGCCGTGGCCTCGGGCGCGGCGGCTATTACCTATACCATCCAGGCCCTTGCTCAGGCGGGGGATCACATCGTGGCCCAGAAGACCATCTACGGCGGCAGCTACAACCTGCTGGCCCACCCCCTGCCCCAGTACGGCATAAAGACCACCTTTGTGGACGCCCACAACCTGGAGGAACTGACCGCTGCCATCCGGCCCAACACGAAGGCGGTTTACCTGGAGACCCTGGGTAACCCCAACAGCGACATTCCCGACATCGACGCCATTGCCCAGATCGCCCACGCCCACGGCCTGCCTCTGGTCATTGACAACACCTTCGGAACTCCCTATCTCATCCGGCCCATTGAGCATGGGGCAGACATTGTGGTTCACTCGGCCACCAAGTTTATCGGCGGCCACGGCACTACCCTGGGCGGCATCATCGTGGACAGCGGCAAATTTGACTGGAAGGCCTCGGGCAAGTACAAGCCCATCGCGGAGCCCAACCCCAGCTACCACGGCGTCAGCTTTGTGGACGCCGCCGGCCCCGCCGCCTTTGTCACCTATATCCGGGCCATCCTTCTCAGGGATACAGGAGCCACCATCTCTCCTTTCAACGCTTTCCTGCTCCTCCAGGGTGTGGAGACCCTGTCCCTTCGGGTGGAGCGCCACGCAGAGAACACCAAAAAGGTGGTGGAGTATCTGGCCAACCATCCCCAAGTGGAGAAAGTCAACCACCCCTCCTTGCCGAACCACCCGGATCATGCCCTCTATGAGAAGTATTTCCCCAACGGCGGCGGATCCATCTTTACCTTTGAAATCAAGGGCGGCCAGGCGGAAGCCCACAGGTTTATCGACAATCTGGAAATCTTCTCCCTGCTGGCCAACGTGGCGGACGTAAAATCTCTGGTCATTCACCCGGCCACCACCACCCACTCTCAACTCTCTCCCGAGGAGCTGCTGGATCAGGGCATCAAGCCCAATACCATCCGGCTGTCCATCGGCACGGAGCACATCGACGACATCATCGCTGACCTGGAAAAAGGTTTTACTGCCGCAGCGCAGAAATAAGAGGAGGAATCTATCATGTCCAATATCTACACGTCTGCTGACCAGCTGATCGGCAGGACGCCCTTACTGGAGCTGACCCGCATTGAAAAGGAGACGGGAGCAAAAGCCCGCATTCTGGCCAAGCTGGAATATTTCAACCCTGCCGGGTCGGTAAAAGACCGCATTGCCAAGGCGATGATCGACGAGGCGGAGGCCAGCGGCAAGCTGAAGCCCGGCTCTGTCATCATCGAGCCCACCTCCGGCAACACCGGGATCGGCCTGGCCTCCGTGGCGGCGGCCCGGGGTTACCGCATCATCATCACCATGCCGGAGACCATGAGCGTGGAGCGCCGCCAGCTGATGAAGGCCTACGGCGCGGAGCTGGTGCTCACCGAAGGGGCCAAGGGGATGAAGGGGGCCATCGCCAAGGCGGAGGAGCTGACAAAGGAGATTCCCGACAGCTTTATCCCCGGTCAGTTTGTCAATCCGGCCAATCCCGCCGCCCACCGCTCCGCCACCGGCCCGGAAATCTGGGTGGACACCGACGGCGCGGTGGACGTCTTTGTGGCGGGCGTGGGCACCGGCGGCACCATCACCGGCGTGGGCCAGTACCTGAAAGAGCAGAACCCGGCAGTGAAGGTGGTAGCAGTGGAGCCCAAGGACTCTCCCGTTCTCAGTGAGGGCCGCGCTGGATCTCACAAGATCCAAGGGATTGGTGCAGGCTTTGTCCCGGAGGTGCTGGACACCGCCGTCTACGACGAAGTTATTCCTGTGTCCAACGACGATGCCTTTGCCGCCGGGCAGCTGATGGGCCGCAAGGAGGGTGTGCTGGTGGGCATTTCCTCCGGGGCGGCGCTCCACGCGGCAATCCAACTGGCAACACGTCCGGAAAATGCAGGGAAGACCATTGTGGTTCTGTTCCCGGATACCGGCGACCGCTACCTGTCCACCCCGCTGTTTGCTGAATAAAGATAGAGCGAACACGCCGGTGAAAGCGCCGGCGTGTTCCCGTTCGGAAAGGATTTCTATGATTTACGCAGACAATGCGGCCACCACCCAAATGAGCGGGGCTGCGATCAACGCCATGACCGCCTGTATGCGGGACACTTGGGGCAACCCCTCCAGTCTGTACGGGCTGGGACAGCGGGCCAGGGAGGCTCTGGAGGACGCCCGGGAGCGGATTGCCGCCTGCATCGGGGCGTCTTCAAAGGAGATTACCTTCACCTCCGGGGGCAGCGAGGCGGACAACCAGGCCATCCGCTCCGCCGCCCTACTGGGGTCCCGAAAAGGAAAGCGGCACATCATCTCCACCGCCTTTGAGCACCACGCCGTCCTGCATACCCTGAAAAAGCTGGAGGGCGAGGGCTTTGAGGTGGAGCTGCTCCCCGTGGGAGAGCTGGGAACTGTCACAGCGGACCAGGTGGCAGAGGCCATCCGGGAGGACACCGCCCTAGTTACGATTATGTATGCCAACAACGAGATCGGCTCCGTCCTGCCTGTTCCGGAAATCGGCGCGGTGTGCCGGGAGCGGAGAGTTATCTTCCATACCGATGCGGTTCAGGCGGCGGGACACCTGCCCATTGACGTAAAGGTGCAGAACATCGACCTGCTGTCCCTCTCCGCCCACAAGTTCCACGGGCCCAAAGGGGCCGGGGTGCTATACGCCCGGCAGGGGATACCGCTGTCCAGCCTCATTGAGGGCGGAGCCCAGGAGCGAGGCAAACGGGCAGGGACAGAGAACATCCCGGCCATTGTGGGCATGGCGGCGGCTCTGGAGGAAGCCTGTGCCCACATGGAGGAGAATACCACGAAGGTGTCCGCCCTGCGGGACAGACTGATTGCGGGGTTGTCGCAGATTCCCCACTCCGCCCTCAACGGCGACCCTGTGAGTCGGCTTCCCGGCAATGTGAACTTCTGCTTTGAGGGCATCGAGGGGGAGAGCCTGCTCCTGCTGCTGGACGACCGGGGCATCTGCGCCTCCTCCGGCTCGGCCTGCACCTCCGGCTCCCTGGACCCCAGCCATGTCCTGCTGGCCATCGGGCGGCCTCATGAGGTGGCTCACGGCTCCCTGAGGCTGTCCCTGTGCGAGGAGAACACCGAGGCCGATGTGGACGCGATTTTGAAGGCCGTCCCGGAGATCGTGGCCTATCTGCGCAATATGTCGCCGCTGTGGAAGGACAAGGTCAGCGGAAAGAAAGAATTTGTCCTGTAAGGAGGAGTTTATTATGGCACTCTACAGCGAAACGGTCATGGACCACTTCCGGAATCCCCGGAACGTGGGTGTGATCGAGGACGCGGACGGTGTGGGCGAGGTGGGCAACGCCCTCTGCGGGGATATTATGAAGATTTACCTCAAAATTGAGGATGGCATTGTGTCCGACGTAAAGTTTGAGACCTTCGGCTGCGGCTCCGCCATTGCCTCCAGCTCCATGGCCACCGAGCTTATCAAGGGCAAGCCCCTCTCCGAAGCTCTTCAGCTCACCAATCAGGCGGTCACCAAGGCGCTGGACGGCCTGCCCGCCCACAAGCTCCACTGCTCCGTCCTGGCGGAGGAGGCTATCCGGGCGGCGGTGAAGGACTACTATGACAGGCAGGGGATCGCCTATGACCCGAAGGACTTCCCTGACTGCGACTCCTGCGAAGGCTGTCATGGGTAAGAAAGCGTTGATTGCCATGAGCGGCGGCGTGGATTCTTCCGTCGCCGCCTTTTTGACCAAGCAGGCGGGCTATGACTGTATCGGTGTTACCATGAAGCTGTTTCAAAACGAGGATATTGGAGTCAGCAGAGCAAAGACCTGCTGTTCTCTGGACGATGTGGAGGGTGCCGGAAGCGTGGCCCGACGCCTGGGCATCCCTTACTATGTGTTCAACTTTTCCAGAGACTTCAAGGTTCAGGTGATCGACCGATTCGCTGCCGCATATGAGAGCGGAGCGACCCCGAACCCCTGTATCGACTGTAACCGCTATCTGAAATTTGAACGCCTCTTTCAGCGGGCTAGGGAGCTGGGCTGTGAGGCCATTGTCACCGGGCACTATGCCCGGATTGAGAAACAGAATGGCCGGTATATCTTGAAAAAAGCCCTGGATAAAAGCAAAGATCAAAGTTATGTGCTGTATATGCTGACGCAGGAGCAGTTGGCCCATATCCGCTTTCCCCTGGGAGCGTTGAGCAAATCAGAAGTTCGGAGAATTGCGGAAGCGCAAGGATTCTGCAATTCTGAAAAACCGGACAGTCAGGACATTTGCTTTATCTCAGACGGAGATTATGTTGCTTTTTTTGAGCAGTATACAGGCAAACCCTATCCAACTGGCGATATCCTTGATCTGTCTGGTCAAGTAATTGGGCAGCACCGGGGCGCTGTTCGATATACGGCGGGACAAAGGAAAGGACTGGGCCTTGCCTTGAACAAACCGGTCTATGTCTGCCGCAAGGATATGACAGCAAATACCGTAACGGTTGGCCCAGAGCAATCACTGTACAGCCAGGAATTATGGGCAGATGACGTGAACTGGATTGCAACCGATCATCTGTCTGGGCCAATGCGGGTTTATGCGAAAATTCGGTATCGGCAAACTGAGCAGCCGTCCACAGTATATCCTGATAAAAGCGGGAAAATTCGGCTTTTATTTGATAAACCTCAGCGGGCTGTCACAGCAGGACAGGCGGCCGTGCTATATAATGGTGATATAGTTGTAGGTGGTGGAACGATTTTGAAAACGGTGCAATTTTAATGGAGTATATAGGAGCTGTTTTCCAAATCTGTTTCAAACGGTATCAGCGTTTATCAAGTCCTGCCGCTGTTCGACAATCATCTTTCTTCGCAGACTTCATATGCTTATATGATACCGCTCCATCCAGGTGTTTACCTGTACCAGGTATGCCAGAAGCTGAGGGCTTGCCGTAAACAAGGGCTATAGGTCTTGGGGTAAGGGCTCTTCTTCCGATGGAGCAGGGCCTGGGGCAAAAGTCCGCCAAAGGCGTTCCAAAGCAGCACCTTCTCCTCCCCCTCTGTCAGTTCGGAGCGATAGAACCAGGAGTAGCCTCCGAATATCTCATCAGCGCACTCGCCGGTAAGGGCAACTTTGTTGTGCTCCTTAACCAAGCGGCAGAAGTAGAGCAGAGACGCATCCACATCCGCCATACCCGGCAAGTCTTTGGCGTCTACAGCATTGTCCAGCAGCTGGGCCAAACATTCCTCGTTGCACTCCAAAAAGGTGTGATTCATCTCCGGGTGAGCGGACAGCATGATTTCCACATATGCCCGGTCCTGTTCTGGTTGGAAAGCATTGGATTGGAAATATTGATCGTTTCCAGTGAAATCGAAGGAGAAAGTGTTCAGTCGCCCACCCTGTCTCCCCAAAAAATCTGCAGCCAGAGCGGTGACAATGCTGGAGTCTACGCCGCCGGAGAGGAAACTGCATACCGGCACATCGGAAATCATCTGCCGTTCCACAGCATCCCGCACCAGAAAGGCAGTGCGGGCCACAGTATCCTGATAGTTTTCCTCATGCTCCCGGGCCTGGAGCCGCCAGTAGTACGCAGTACGGAATCCCTCTCTGTCAAAGACAGCGAATTGTCCTGGCTCCAGTTCCTTGATCCCTTTGAACACGCCGTGGCCGCTGGTACGGGCGGGACCAATTCCAAAAATCTCTTGAAGACTCTCCCTGTTAATCTCCGGACAGACTGCCGGGTGCCGGAAGAGCGCCTTGAGCTCGGAACCGAAAATGAGTTCTCCGTTCTGAAGGGTGTAAAACAGAGGCTTTACCCCCGCCCGATCACGGACTAAAACCAGTCGTTCCCGGGCCCCGTCCCAGATGGCAGCAGCGTAAATACCGTTAAGTTGGGAGAAAAAGTCCGGGCCATATTCCATGTAGCCATAGAGGAGCACCTCGGTATCTGTCGTTGTAGAGAAAACGCAGTTTGGTAAAATCCGCTTCAGTTCATCAACGTTGTAGAGTTCGCCATTATAGACAATAACATACTCTTTTTCATCCTGCCGGCGAACCATAGGCTGGGTGCCTCCCTCCACATCCCGAATGGACAGACGGCTGTGGCTGAGACCAATTTGCTTCTCTAAAAATTGTCCCTCCTGGTCTCCCCCCCGATGGCGCAAAATATGTCGCATTTCCCCCAGGACAGCGTCCCACATCTTCCTTTGAGTCAGATAATCTTTTTCAAAACTGCTAAATCCCGCAATTCCGCACATGCTGACACACTCCAATCCGCTCACTGATAGAGCATCGTGTTGTTTACAGCAACAGTTTATGACTGCGAACCGAGATGTGCTCCTATGTTGGGAAAGACAATCGAAATATTAGTTCCCTCCCCGATCCTGCTGTGCAGACTGAGATCGGCGTGATGGTATTGCGCAATATGTTTGACGATCGACAAGCCCAGCCCAGTGCCGCCGGAAGCCTTTGAGCGGCTTTTATCCACTCGGAAAAACCGCTCAAATACTCTGGCTTGATACTCCGGCGGGATGCCGATTCCGGTATCTTTCACGGAAACAGTTGCGCCGATTTCACCTGCGGAAACAGCGACCTCCACTCTGCCGCCGTCTAAGTTGTATTTGATCGCATTATCTATCAGATTATAGAACATTTCATACAAGAAACTCCGCACTCCATCTACCATCAGATTTTCGCCTGAAACGGACAGGTCAATATGCCTTTCCTTCGCCCGCACCCGCAGAGCGGAAACCGCGCTGCGGGCCAGCTCCAGAAG
>OFFQ01002011.1_pt1 | contig 10966 bp, 8 predicted proteins | sample 1521411 | NCBI WGS metagenome assembly OFFQ01 (sample SAMEA3504110, study PRJEB24116) | mouse gut metagenome | biome: mouse gut; feature: mouse-associated habitat; material: faeces | place: Denmark | collected 2011 | reverse complement strand
CGATTGCCTCGTATCCGTCAGGAACAGTCACTTTCAGCTCTTCGCATCTGGAAGCGACATATTTCTTTGTTACCTGCGGAGCAAATTCGATTGGCATCTGGCTTACATCTGAGCCATTTACCAAGATGTCATATGCCATCTCGCCTGCTTTGTATCCAATATCATAGTAGCTGATGGACAGTGTGGCAACTCCGCATCCTTTACAGATACCTTCCTCGCCTGCGATTACCGGAACACCTGCCGGAACACATACGTTGTTTACAACTTCTGCGTTAGAGGCCGCAGTGTTATCTGTAGGAATATAAATGACATCACTGGAAGAAGCCGCGTTCGTTGCTACAGAAGAGATATCGTTGGAATCTGCAAAGCTGTACTCGGTGCAGGTATAGCCAAGACCTTCCAGCGCTTCTTTCACTACGCCTACCTGGTAAGCGGAATTTGCCTCAGCAGAGCAGTATAACAAACCTACGTTTTTCGCATCCGGGAACATCTCATTAAGCATAGCTGCCTGCTCATCCAGCGGAGCTAAATCGGAAGTACCGGAAATATTCTTGCCGGTCGTACCTGTCCAATCGTCAATTTCCAGAGCTGTTGCGTAGTCTGTAATGGAAGTCCCGAGAATCGGAATGGTGTCGGTTGCCGCTGCTGCCGCCTGGAGGGAAGCGGTAGCGTTTGCCAGAATCAAATCACAGTCATTTGCCACGAACTGGTTTACAATCGTTGCACAGGTCGCAGAATCACCGGATGCATTCTGTTCATCGAAAGAAACTTTATCTCCCAGTTTTTCACTCAATGCAGCTTTGAAACCCTCTGTCGCCTCATCCAATGCCGGATGCTGAACCAGCTGGCAGATACCTACGTTATAGCTCTCTCCATCACCTGCATTATCCGCAGATGTCTCGCCTGCACTTGTTTCAGCTCCTGATGCTGCCTCTGTAGCTGCGTCTGTTGCCGCCGGTTTCTCTGAGGAACCACAGCCGGCCAGTGCCGATACTGCCAGTCCCATTGCCATCAATGTTGCCAATACTTTCTTCATAAACTTATCCTCTTTTCCTTTATTTCTTTGCCGGTTTAACGCTTTTAATCACTAAAGTACGGCTCATGTGTCTTAATATACACCATTTTGTAGAAAAGGTCAACCCCAAGGAAGTTCAGAATGTTCTATTTTTTTGTCACGGAGCATCAGCTCATTGACTGCTTCTGCCGCGCTCTTGCCTTCAAAAAGCACTTGATTGACCTGGCTGATGATCGGCAGCTCTACCTGATACTTTTGGGCAAGCCCCATAGCCGCTTTCGCAGAATACACACCCTCTACAACCATCTTAACCTCGTCCATAGCCTCCTGCATTGTATATCCCTGCCCAATCAGCCATCCTGCCTTGCGGTTCCGGCTGTGAACACTGGCGCAGGTAACGATCAGGTCGCCAATGCCTGTCAGACCGCAGAATGTTTCCAGCTTTGCGCCCATCTGAATACCCAATCGGCCGATTTCTGCAATTCCACGGGTAATCAGCGCTGCTTTTGTGTTGTCTCCGTATCCCAGCCCATCGGCAGTGCCCGCCGCGAGGGCAATCACATTTTTCAATGCTCCGCCAAGTTCAATACCAAGCATGTCCGGACTGGTATATACCCGGAACACAGGACTCATGAAGAGATTCTGAAGATACTCTGCCGTCTCCTTCGTATGTGCGCCTACTACACAGGTAGTCGGCAGCCCCTTTCCTACTTCTTCTGCGTGGCTCGGTCCGGAAAGTACGGCGACATCAGCGCAGGGCAACTCTTCCTCTATGACATCAGAAAGCGTATAAAGGGTATTTTCTTCAATTCCTTTCGCCACATTGACAATGATCTGCCCTTCTTTGATATATGGCGAAACTTTTGCCGCTGTACTCCTTGTAAAAGTGGAAGGTACTGCCATAACACAGATATCCTTTCCCTTTACCGCCTCTTCTATATCTGCAGTAACGCAGATATTTTCCGGTACTTTCACTCCCGGCAATTTATCCTTATGTTCCCTTTTTTCTCTAAGCATGCGAACTTCGTCTTCGCTGATAGACCAGATCGTTACATCATGTCCATTTTTACTAAGCAGGATACCAAGCGCAGTTCCCCAGCTTCCGGCTCCCAATATTCCTATCTTATTCATAACTGCCTCCTATTTTTTGAATGAAAGTTTATTTTCGTTTCCTGCGATCAACCGTTTTATATTTTCACGATGTTTATAAAACGCAAGCACCATAAGCACTGCGACAATTCCGTAGATTTCATAAACTGCCGGCGCTTCCAATCCAAATCTCCCAGTCTGTCCATAAATGATAGTTTCTATCAAAAAGACTGCAACCAATACAAGAGAACCTAGAGAGACATAACGCGTAATACCCACAACAATAATAAAAACTGCAAATGCAATGACTGCAAGCCACACATTCGTCACAAGCAAAAGTCCGGCAGTTGCAGCAATTCCTTTTCCGCCTTTAAACTTCAAGTAAAACGGATAATTATGCCCAAGTACTGCTCCAAGACCTGCATAAGTAGACAAAAGCGCAATCAGGTCGGCATGAGTATTTCCATAAATCAGATGTACAACCAACGCTGCTGCCACACATTTCAAACAGTCTCCAAGGAACGTAATAACTCCTGCCCTCCAACCAAGCGTTCTCAATGCATTCGTCGTCCCTGCATTCCCACTTCCGTATTTTCTGATATCAATATGATGAAGCTTTCCATAGATATATCCTGTCTGAAAAAGCCCGAATAAATATCCGATTCCTATACTTATGAGCCTTTCTATCATACTAACGCTCCTTTTCTTTCCTCTCACGAATGAAAAATTTTAACGAAGTTCCCTTGAAACCAAATGCTTCTCTGATTTTATTTTCCAGATACCTTGTATATGAAAAATGCATCAATTCTTTATCATTTACAAAGATCACAAAAGTCGGAGGCTTCACAGAAACCTGCGTAATATAATAGAGCTTGAGTCTCTTTCCTTTATCCGACGGCGGCTGCTGCATCGCAACTGCCTCCATCATTATCTCATTGAGCACACCCGTTGCCACGCGAAGCGTCTGATTCTCTATGACCATATCAATCATATCATAAAGCTTTGGCAAACGTTGTCCGGTTTTGGCAGATACATACATAATTTCTGCGTATGGCATATAAGAAAGCACCTGTCTTATCTTCTCCTCATATTCATACATCGTCTTATCGTTCTTCTCAATGGCATCCCACTTATTTACTACAATGATGACGCCTTTCCCACGCTCATGTGCAATTCCTGCAATTTTGGCATCTTGTTCGGTTACTCCTTCTTGTGCATCAATCACCATCAAAACGACATTTGCTCGTTCCACCGCTGTTACAGTACGGATGATGCTAAATCTTTCCAACTCTTCTTTGATCTTGCTTTTTCTGCGCAGACCTGCCGTATCAATAAATACATATTCTTTTCCATTATATTTAATTGCGGTATCAATGGCGTCCCGCGTTGTTCCTGCTACATCTGATACAATAACCCTGTTTTCCCCAAGCAGTTTATTAATGATAGAAGACTTTCCGACATTAGGTTTCCCGACAATCGCGATCCTTGGGCGTTCATCCTCTTCCTCTTCCTTATTGTGTTCCGGGAAATGACTGCATACCTCATCAAGCATATCGCCAATTCCCAGCCTTGATGCTGCTGAGACAGCAATCGGATCACCAATCCCAAGATTATAAAATTCATAGACATCCGCCATATATTTTTCAAAACTGTCTACCTTATTCACGACAAGAACAACCGGCTTTGCGGACCTTCTTAACATATCCGCCACCTTCGCATCTGCGTCTACAAGTCCCTGTCTTACGTCTGTAATAAATATGATCACATCTGCCGTATCAATAGCAATCTGTGCCTGCTCACGCATCTGTGACAATATAATATCGCGGCTGTCTGGTTCGATACCTCCGGTATCGATCAATGTAAACTGACGGTCAAGCCATGACACCTCCGCATAAATACGATCCCTTGTAACTCCAGGCGTATCTTTTACGATGGAAACCATCTGCCCTGCCAGTACATTAAACAACGTAGATTTCCCTACATTTGGACGTCCTACGATGGCCACTACTGGTTTACTCATAAATCTATTCTCCTTATTTTTTATCTTTTTATAACTGCATCGACAAAATCTTGTCCGCTTGATTTTACAATATCTACCTGTACTTGTAAAGCATTTTTCAGCTCTGTGAGCGTCACGTCGTCCAGAAACACTTCTTCGCCGCTGCGCAGAAGATGGCTCGAAAGCAAAAGTTTCTCCCCTAAATCCACACCTTTTAGCTGTGCGATCAGATCCTGCCCCGTTAAAAGCCCGGCAACCGTGATCTGTTCTCCGAAAAAATCATTCCGGATCGGAATGACCCGTACAAAAATATCCGGAAATTTCTGCATCAGACGGCCGCATAATTTCGTCAGAAGGGGAGCCGCCAACGTTCCGGTCGCTATGGTAAGCTTCCGCATCCCTGCTGTTTTTCTTTCTGTTTTATCCAGCGCTTCCAAAAATTCGTCCTCTAACAGGCGCATCATGCCTACCCCGTTTTCCAGCTGCAGGTATCCGTCATAGGTCTCTTCCTTAGGAATTTCCTTTTCTGCCATCAGATACCATTCGTCTCCTGCATGGACAAAATGAATGCCGTAGCGCTCCATACAATACTGCTGCCATCTGTGAATCACGGAAATCACTTCCCCGGCGTCCGTTTTTGTAAAAGGCTCTAAGGGATAGAGTCCTTCCCGGTACTTTGTCATGCCCGCCGGAACGACGGAGAGACTCTGCATACAGGGAATATATGACGTCAGGTCGCGTATGCTCTGTTCCAGCTCCGCCCCGTCATTGATCCCTTTACAAAGAACGATCTGCCCGTTCATCTGTATACTCTCTTCCTTTAACCGCTGCATATGCGCCAGCGCCTCGCCGGCAAAACGGTTGTTTAACATCTTACAGCGCAGCGCGGGATTTGTCGTATGCACGGAAATATTGATCGGCTCCAGGCGGTATCGGATGATTCGCTCGATATCATTCTGCTTCATATTGGTCAATGTAATATAATTTCCCTGCAAAAACGAAAGCCTGGAATCATCGTCCTTAAAATACAGCGTATCGCGCATTCCTTTCGGCATCTGATCAATAAAACAAAAGATGCATTTATTCCGGCAGGACTTATAATCATCCATCAGTCCGCTTTCAAACACAATGCCCAGATCTTCGTCGTAGTCTTTTTCGATTTCAAATTCCCATTCTTCCCCGTCCGGTTTTCGGATCAAAACAGTAACTTCCTCTTCATGAATCAGATAATGATAATCAAACACATCTTCGATCTTCTGCCCGTTGATACAAATCAGCGCATCTCCGGGCGCAATGTTCAATTCATCTGCGATGCTGCCCTTCTCGACTTTATTTATGATATGCTTTTTTTCCATTCTTAATCTCCATTCCACCGCCTTGAACCGGCTTCTTTCAATGCTGACATACAATCTAAGGATACCGCATCAACATCAAACAAATTTGAATCAATTTATAATTCTCGATAATATGGACAAATGTTTTCAAAATGACCGTCCTTCATCCTAAAACCTTTCGGTATCGTCCCCAACTGCGTAAATCCTAATTTCTCATACAAATGGCGCGCAGAAACGTTGCTCTCGACAACCGCATTAAACTGAAGTACCCCGAAGCCAAGCCTTTTCGCATTTAACAAACAGTCCTTTACTAACTGCTCTCCGATGTGCTTTCCTCTGCATTCTGCTTCTACCGCATAACTTGCATTGCAAATGTGCCCGCACCGTCCGACATTGTTTGGATGCAAGATATATAGTCCAACAATTACTCCGTTCTCTTCCGCAACTCCACAGTAGCTTTGTGAAGCGAAAAACTCCATTCCGTTTGATAACTCAAGCGCTTCTTCCTGCGGAAACGCGATACCTTCTTCTACTACAGCATTCCATATTTTTATCATTTCTGCAAGATCTCTTGCCGCGTACTTCCTGATTAACATTTGCTTTTCACTCCTTCAAACACCGCTTTTTCTCACACTTTTCACATTATAAATCGTCTGTTTGATAAGTGCAAGAGGAAAACAGATGCCGCTAGCCGTCTCTTTTCCGTTTAAAAATATTAAGGGCAGGTTCGACTTTCGCAAGTCACACCTGCCCTCTATCGGATTATCTATTCATCGGATTGCTCACTTCTCTCCTGTACCGTAATCAGGTCTTCCTCTCCCTGGATCGCTCCGATCTCTTTTAAGGTATCAAGCACATGATGACAATTGGCGTCAAACCTGATATAGGCATTGATAGAAGCCGCACTTGCCTTCTCATAGGCATAAGAATACATCGGTCCCGCATCGCCGTTTGTTTCGTTATTCTCTGAAAGGCATTCCAGTACAAGCGTATTGTCATACGCCTGGCTGTCGCTGTTGTCAGACGAATATCGATTCATGATCACATCTTTAAAATTTCCTTCTTCAATATCGGCAAGTACCGCACGATATACGTATTCTGCATCCTCTTTGGAAAATTCTTTCTGATCTGCCGCTTCCTGATCATTATACAATTCGATCCAGCCGCCGATCGGCTCAATCTCCTGATCCTTCTCTCCAAACAGCAGCCGGCGATAATTGTCCGGAACGGCTGCCAGCTGGGCAACCCTGTGAAGAACCGTATCGTTATCCTCTAACATGCCGTCGTCTGCCGGAATCGCATAGCTGCGCGTGATCGTAGATCCGTTTTTCATATAATACCGAACGGTAATATATAAATTCTGCCAGCTCTGTGCCTCATGGCGTTCAAATTCCCGTTTGGAATCAATCACCTGTCTGTGTATATCCATCACCTGCCCGATCATCTCCTCATCGGAACCTCCAATCGAGTCATAAGCATCGATATACGCGCGATCCACCTGCGATACATCCGGTATTTTCCGCTCCTGTCCAAATAAATCCACTTCAATCGAAACATACAGACCGGCAAATATCACAAGAAATATACCGCATTCTGCAATTCTCTTTTTCGTAAAGACACGGAACCCTTTTTCCAAAAACATCTGCGCCCCAAAAAAGAATACAATCCCAAAGAAAACTGCCGAAACCAACACCGCTATAAAAACCGATATACCCGCAGAAAATCCCATAATGCTGCAGAAAATGGCACTGAACAATGCGCCTCCGCAAAACGACGCGCCCCACCGAAAGATCGGACAGATCCAGGCGATCGAAACCAAACTGCCCGCAGATTCCATATTCCGGATCCGGTAAATCAGATACGCAGCCACTGCAAATACCAGCGAAACGAGAACGTAAACCGTTACGGTTTCTTTTCCCTGTATTCCGATAATGACCGCATAATCCTTTGTATGGTCATACTCTAACCTCACATGTCTCAACAGATAGAAAAGCGGCGAAAGCACATCCAGTTTACCTCCTGGAAACGACATCGGCAAACCGTAAGAAATCATTGACATTACCATTGCCACCAGCGTCTTTGCGCCTACATACAAAAAGTGAATGATTACGGCAAAAATCGGCACGGCAAAAAGCTGCCCGGTAAACATGGCAATAAACACATTAAAACTGTAAAGCGCCGTACTGATCCCGCATGCAAACAAAAGTCCTGCCAGCAAGTGGTTCATATACGCATAACCGCAAAACGCGCTGACTAAAATTCCCATCAGAAATCCGATGATTTCCGGAACAATCAAAAACAGCAGGCCGGAAATATAATTCGTAAAGAACAGTTCCTTTCTTGTCACAGGCAGCGCATGAATGGTATTCGCCGACCTTGCCTGATAGAGATAGGAAAATACTGCCATCACCGCAACGACAGAAAATATAAACAACACAACCGGATTGATATAGACCGCAACCAGCGATAAAATATCGTTTGACATAGACTGTTCCAGTTCTTCTTTCCCGATATCATTCATCAGTTTATACTGCTGAGAACTGTTATAGATCATAAACGGCAGGACAAACAGATTCCATGCCAGAATCAACATCCAGATCGGCCAGAAATGCGTAATATTTTTGAAGAAAATCGTTTTGTTAAAACAAGATGTCTTTGACCTCATAATCTACCCCTCCTAATTCATATATAAAAATCTCTTCCAGTGTCAAAGGAAGCAGATCGATCAGCATCGGATGCATTTTCTCAAGCTGCCGTTTCGCTTCTGCCGGATCCCCCTTTACGATCAGCGTATAAACCCTTCCGGTATTTGACATATGAAGCACTTCAAATCCTTCCGGAAGTTTTGGCATCTCTGCCTGAAACGCCGCCTGTATCTTGCAGACGCTTCCCTGCAGGTCGCTTAACGACCGCTCGATCATGATTTTCCCTTTATGCATAATTCCCACATGATCGCAGACATCTTCCAATTCCCTTAAATTGTGGGAAGAGACGATCACCGTCGTTTCATGCTCCGATACGTCCGCCATAATAATACTCCAGATCTGACGGCGCATCACAGGATCCAGGCCGTCTACCGGCTCATCTAAAATCAAAAGCTCCGGTCTCGTACAAACGGCAAGCCAGAACGCCACCTGCTTCTGCATTCCTTTTGACAGGCTGCGGATATTCTTTTTCGGATCGATCGTCGGAAAATATTCTTTCAGGCGCTCAAACATCTGCTCGTCAAACTTCGGATAAATGCCCTGGTAAAATCGTTTCATTTCTATGGTATCCGCCTGCATAAAATAGAAAATATCATCCGGAATAAATGCAAATTTTGCTTTGATCCCAAGGTTTTCATAAATCGGTTCTCCATCGATCGTAACCGTTCCTTCATTTTGCCGGTAAATGCCGGTCAGATGCCTAAGAAGCGTTGATTTTCCGGCTCCGTTTGGTCCGACCAGACCATAAATCGCTCCTTTTTTTACAAACATATTGGCGCCGTCCAATGCACGGAACCCGTCAAATTCTTTTACCAGATTTTTAACTTCAACCATTTTCTACAAGCCTCCCCTGTTCCAGATTTTCCATACGGCATCCCAGTTCTTCTTTTGTCACGTCCAGTACAAAAAGCTCTTCTACCACATCGTCAAATTCCGTTAAAAGCTCCTGCGCCCTGCTTTTGTGTATAAAATCCGTAGAGGACGCAAATGTGCCTTTCCCTTTCATACTGTATACATAGCCCTCTGCCTCCAGCTCACGGTATGCCCGCTGTATCGTATTGGGATTAATTGCCAAAGTCGACGCAAGTTCCCGGACAGAAGGAAGCTTCTCATCCGCAGCGATTGCATTGGTCAAAAGCAAATGCCGGATTCCTTCTTTGATCTGTTCATATATAGGTTTTGCATCCCTATAATTTAATTGCAGCAATCCTATAACCTCCTCGCTAAGTGTATTAATACATATGATACACTTAGTCTACCACTTTGCCCTATACGAAACAATAAAGATTACTGTAGGAATTTATTAAGGTTTTTTTAACATATCCACGACGCAGAAAAACCGCCGTACGGGAAATTTCCCATACGGCGGCAGATCACAATGATGATTCAAACAAATTGGTTTACCCTTTGATACTCCCATGATATTCCTGCAGTGATTTGACCGGCTGTCCCTCGCCGTTTTTCATGGAACGGATGCCCGCTGCGGTTGCTTTTGCCGCCGCCATCGTCGTCATATACGGAATCCTGTTTTTGATTGCCGCTTTTCGGATATAGCTGTCGTCCACCGATCCCTTCTTATCATTCGGCGTATTGATAATCAGGTCGATCTGTCCGTTTGCAATCGCGTCGAGAATATTCGGACGGCCTTCGTTGATCTTTGCGATCTTCTCTGCTTTCATCCCCGCTTCCCGTATTTTATCGCAGGTACTTCCGGTTGCCATAATCCCAAATCCGCACTCATACAACTCTCGCGCCGTTTCTACAAGCTCCGGCTTATCCCTGTCGTTTACGCTAAAGAGAACCGTTCCTTCCATCGGAAGCTTCGTCTGCGTCGCTTCCTGCGCTTTATAAAACGCCTTCCCGTAACTGCCGGACAGCCCGAGCACTTCGCCTGTAGAACGCATTTCCGGTCCGAGCAGCGGATCTACTTCCTGAAACATATTAAACGGAAATACGGCTTCTTTTACGCCGTAATAAGGAATTTCGCGGTCATGCAGACCGGGAACCGGAGACGGATTCCCCGTAATCTTTGTCGTCATGATTTCCGTTGCCAGTTTTACCATATTGATACCGCAGACTTTGGATACCAGCGGAACGGTACGCGAAGCTCTTGGATTTGCTTCCAGCACATAAATCGTGCCGTCTTCGATGGCATACTGCATATTCATCAGTCCCACGACATTCATTTCCTGCGCAATCTTTCTGGTATATTCTTTTATCGTCTCGATATGTTCTTTCGATAAATGTTTCGACGGCAGAATGCAGGCAGAATCTCCGGAATGCACGCCCGCCAGCTCGATATGTTCCATGACCGCCGGAACAAATACATGCTCTCCGTCGCTGATCGCGTCCGCTTCACATTCCGTGGCATGCTGTAAAAACCGATCAATCAAAATCGGACGGTCCGGCGTCACGCCAACGGCTGCCCGCATGTAAAAGATCAGAGATTCATCGTCATGTACCACTTCCATGCCGCGGCCTCCCAGCACATAGGAAGGACGTACCATAACAGGATAGCCGATTTTATTTGCAATGGAAAGCGCTTCCTTGGTATCGACTGCCATTCCTGCCTGCGGCATCGGGATGTTCAGCTTGTCCATCATCGCGCGGAACAGATCGCGGTCTTCTGCCATATCGATCGTCTCCGGCGTGGTTCCCAGAATATTGACGCCGTTTTTCTTTAAATCGGCAGCCAGATTTAACGGCGTCTGTCCGCCGAACTGCGCGATCACACCGACGGGTTTTTCTTTTTCATGGATGCTGAGCACATCCTCCAGCGTCAGCGGCTCAAAATACAGCTTGTCGGAAGTATCGTAATCGGTGG
>OFFQ01002003.1_pt1 | contig 11019 bp, 7 predicted proteins | sample 1521411 | NCBI WGS metagenome assembly OFFQ01 (sample SAMEA3504110, study PRJEB24116) | mouse gut metagenome | biome: mouse gut; feature: mouse-associated habitat; material: faeces | place: Denmark | collected 2011 | reverse complement strand
CTTTCTTTTCACTCATTTTTAAGTCCTCCTTTACTTATTCACACGGACCCTGGGGTCTGCCAGGCCGTAAGCGATGTCCACGATCAGGTTGCCCAAGAGCCCCAGAATCACGTAGAACATCTGCAGCAGCAGGACCACCTCGAAGTCCTTGCTGTTCAGGCTGAGTATATAGATCCGGCCCACGCCGTTGAGGCCGAAGATATTCTCGATGACAATGGAGCCGGAAAAAATGCCGATGAACCATCCGATCACCAGCGTGATGATGGGAATCAGGGCATTCCGGAACGCGTGGCTGTAGATGACCGTCTTCTCCACCAGGCCCTTTGCCCGGGCGGTGCGGATGCAGTCCAGGGACAGCGCCTCGGACATGGAAGCCCTCACATAGCGGGTCATGCCACCCAGAGAGGAGAAGGTCATGACGATCAGCGGCAGCGCCATATAGTAGAGCCTGTCCTTCAGTTCGGCCAGGCCGGTATAGCTGGAGCCGGGCGTCTTCATGCCGGAGACAGGGAACCACTTCAGCAGGATGGCGAAGATCCAGATGAACACGATGGAGATAATGAAGCCAGGGATGCTATAGCCGATGATGGTCCCTATCTGGACGGCGGTATCCCGCTTGCTGCCCCTGTGGACAGCACAGAATATGCCTAAGGGAATGGTGATCCCAAGGCCTAAGAAGGTTGCGAAGATATTGATGAACACTGTGTTCTTCAGCGGATCCGCCAGCACTTCCCTGGCGCTGCGGTCGAATGAATAGCTGTATCCCAGGTTCCCCTGGAGGATCCCGTTGTATTTTCCGTTGATAGGCGCCAGGCCGATCCAGCCCAGATACCGCACTACGACGTTCTGATCCGTCCCCAGCTCCCGGCGCAGCTCCTCCACCTTTGCCTGGTAGAGCTCGGCCGCGTTTTCCGTGGTCTTCAGTCCCTTTCTGTAGGGCTCCGCCTCCGCCACGGCCCGGTCATAGGGAATGAGAGAGTAGACGAAGAACATGAGGAAGGAGAGGATCAGAAGGACTATGGCCATGTAGCCCAATCTTTTCAGTATATATTTGCCCATATCATACCCCATTTCTGATTTTTTGCACGGGCCTGTGCATTTGAGAATGGGGCAGTCGCTTTGACGGCTGCCCCATGTCCTTGCTGTAATCGATAGAATTCAGATCCGCAGCCTTAGAAGCCCTTTACGTTTGCGTACAGCAGCGCCGCGGCCGGACCGCGGAAGGGGCTGGTCTGGAAGTTCTCGATCTTTGCATTGTATACGTCATAGTAGAAGTTGGAATACAGCGGGATGTCAGGCATCAGCTCGTTCCATCTCTCTACATAGCCCATGTACCACTGGTTGAACTCGTCCTCTGTGGCGGCATTGTACACCATAGCCATGGACAGATAGTCCATGCCGAGCTTGTCGCCGCTTGCCGCTACGGCCTCCTCATAGGAGAGCTTATCGGCCTTCAGGTCATAAGGGAAGTCGATGTCGTAGGGATCGTAGAGCTTGTTGGAGGAATTGGTGAACCATGCAGGGTCGTGGGACCACTGGTATGAGGTGTCCAGGTTGGTCAGCGCGGAGAATCCGGTAGCCAGGTTGTACATCCCATAGGTAGGGGTTCCGTTGTAGCCGTAGGTGGGCTCACGATAAATCTCGCCCAGCAGCTTGTCGAAATCGCCTGTGGTAGCGCGCACCACCATGCCCGCAGCGGCCAGGTCGGAGCTGTTGGCCAGAGTGGTGGAGATCAGGTCGGTGACTTCATTGGGGGAAGAACCGAACCAGTTGATGGCCAGAGGCATATAGTACTCGCCGTTGACTTCCACGGTCTGATAGGTGACGCCGTCCGTATTGGAAACGGAGGCGTAGGTCTTGTTGATGCCGTCTAAGACATTCGCCTCGTCGGCGGTGAGCTTCTTGTAGCGGACCGCGTCAACGCCCTCTGCGCCCTCTTCGTAGGCTTCACCCTTAGAGTTGTAGATCCAGCCGCCGTCCTCCAGGACTTTCTTGGCAGTCTCGGGAGAGAAGGAGTAGTCGATGAGCTCGATTTCATCCTGTACGGCCCTCCAGGGGGCCAGGTCGGGGCTGTAAGGGCCGTCTACTACAACTCCGTAGCCGCCTGTGAAGGTCTGGCAGAACTCCGTGCGGTTCAGCAGGTACGTGACCGCCTGGCGGACCTCCTGGAACATGGTGGGGCCGAAGTCGCAGTCGAACTGAATCTTGCCGTAGCCGGCTCTCTGATAGTGGACCTCGGTGAAATTCTCGCCGTCCACCACTGCCAGGGCCGCCGTGGTATCCTTGCCGCCGGTTACGCCGCCCAGGATATCGGTACCGCCTGTGGTGAGCATCTCCAGCTGGGTCTCCTGGGTCAGCTTCACATACACGATGGTCTCGATGGAGGGAACCTGTCCCTCATAATTGCCCTTGAACGCGGGATTGATGGTCATGGTAGCCTGCTTGGTGGAGGCGTCCCAGTCGGAGACCACATAAGCGCCGGAGAAGGGATACTTCGTCAGGTCATAGCGGTTCGCCTCGATCTCCGCAGCCTTCACATAGCTGTCACCGTTCTTCTCATAGAAGCTCTCGCTTAAGTACACGCCGTTGCCATCGTCTAAAATATCCACGCCCTCGCCCAGCACCAGTCCCAGGGGAGCGGGATCCACCGCGGCATAGGTATAGGCAAAGTAGTACGGATAGTAATCGGATGACACGGTAAAGGAGAAGCTGTAATCGCCCAGCAGGCGGATGCCTGTGAACTCCTTGGAGGTGCCTTCTGCTTCCTCGCCGGTGTAGTCATGGAACTCCTGATAGCCGACGAATGCCATGCCGCTGGTGCCGGGCCGTCCGGCCTCCATGCTCACGGGGGATGCAAAGGAGAGGGTGGTGGCAAGGTAGTTCTTGGCCGTGATAGGGGTGCCGTCGCTGAAGGTCAGGCCCTCGTTGATCTCCACGGTATAAGTGGCGGTGCCGTCCTCATTCTCCGTCTCCGTATGGCTCTTTACGGCAGTGTCGTTCCAGACCAGGTTCCCGTCCTCGGCGACCTCCTGGGTGCCGTAGCCGATGGTCAGACGCCCGATGTCCTGGTCGGAGGCGCCTACGGAGCTGGTGCCCCAGCCGGGGAAGCGGAAATCCCCTGTCAGGTCGGTGGTGTTGCCCATGATGACCTTGTTCTCAAAGGTGCCGTCCGCCGCAACGGAACCGCCCTCAGTGCTTTCCTCGGCATCTGCCTCGGAGCTTTCGCTGGGCTCCTCAGAGCTTTCCTCTGGAGTTCCCTCCTCAGAAGTCGGCTGGCTGGATGCCCCGCTGCCGTCAGCCGGGGGGGTATCTCCATTGCCGCAGGCGGCCAGGCCAAAGGCCATGGCGGAAGCCAGCAGAAGTGCAAGTAACTTCTTTCTTTTCACAATTTTTTCCTCCTATCTGTTTTTCCGGTATCTGCCTGTGTCTCTTGGATACTTGTATACAGAAAAACACAACAGGATACCAGTATCATTCAGTATAAATTACACTCACATCCCTCAAAATGCCCGTCGTCTGGGAGGAGAGACGGCATCTGGCGGTTTCCCATCTCGTTCACAACAATGTCGGTTTTTGTCGAATTCATACTTTTTTCCTCCGGCCGAATCTGGACTTTTCCTGGTTCACTTGCTATAATCCGCTTGCAAATGGTAAGAATATTTTACAAATTTGCGCTACAAATGAGGAAAGAGGTGTTGAGAGTATGGCATCATTGAAGAGAATCGTCCACAAAAGCGGCAGAGTGGTCTATCGCATCGTAATCTGTCTGGGATATGACGCACAGGGGAATAAGCTGGTGAAGAACCTGACCTATTCCGTGAACCAGTCCGCCACAAAGCGGCAGCAGGAAAAGGAAGCCCTGAAATATGCCATGGATATGGAGGACAGGATCAAGTATGGGTACGGCTGTGACGGCGCGAAGCTGAACTTTGAGGAATTCGCCGGAAAATGGCTTGCGGAAATGAAAGAGGAGCTGGCCTGCGGAACCTACATCGGATACGAGCAGTTGCTGCGCAGCAGAATTCTTCCTTTTTTCAGGACATATAGGCTGGCCCAAGTGAGGACGGCGGACATCGAAGCCTTTTATGGCACATTGGCCGACACCTACTGCCCGGGGACGATCAAGCGCTATGCCAATGTGCTGAGCGGCATCTTTTCAGCGGCCCTCCGCCAGAACCTGATTGCGGGAAATCCCTGTAGAGAAGCCAGGAAGCCCAGGAAGAAGCAAAAGGAACAGGAGGAGCAGCTCCGTTATTTTACGCCCAGGCAGTCGCTGATGTTCCTGAAATCCCTGAGCATCCCTTATCCCGTACCCACCCAGTTTCGGGTATTCTTCACCCTGTCCATCTTCTGCGGCTTCCGAAAAGGAGAGACCCTCGCTCTGTGCTGGGAGGACATCGACCTCGACAGGCTGGAGATTTCCATCACCAAGGCAATCGGGCGGACGGAAAGCGGCTTTGGACTCAAGCAGCCGAAAAACCGCACATCCCTGCGCAGGGTGCCTTTTCCAGAGAGCATACTGCCGCTCCTTGCGCAGTACCGGGAGGAATACGATGCTCACAGGCTTGCGCTAGGCGATGGCTGGCAGGGAAATGGCAATCTGTTCACCCGCTCTGACGGCAGCCTCATGGGACACACTACGGCTTATCAATATTTCGTCAGACATCTGACGCGGTACAATAGATGGGTCAGGGAGCAGGACGAGGCGGCAGCGGCACAGGGGCTGGAGGAGCTGCCCGCCATACCGCTCCACGGGCTGCGGCATTCCTGTGCCACCCTTTTGAATTACTTAGACATGAACATCGTGGATATCTCAAAATATCTGGGCCATGCAAGCTGCTCCACCACCATGAACATTTATGCCCATAGCTTCGAGGAGCAGAAGAGGGTGGCCAGCCGGAAACTGGATGAATTCCTACAGTCGAATAGATGAAGATTGGATGAACTGTTCGATGCTTTCCGCTTTTGCCGCGGCTTTCAGCCATTGATTCAAGGTATCCATATTTTTTTCGGACCGGATTTTCTTTGATAGTTCAGAGGGAACATCGCCCAAACCATTTAGCAAAAGCAGGATACTTTGGGCTGTTCCCTCAATCCGCCCCTCAGCCTGTCCCTCAATCCGTCCCTCAGCCCTGCCCTCATTTCGCACATACTCATCTTCAGCCCACCGATCCCGTCGGGCTTTTAAGCGCTCCTCATAAAGAAACCGGAGCGTCCTGGCGAGGCTCATGGTCCTCAGCTCCTCTATGGCTTCCCGGATGCCAGCATTTTTTATCTTAATCATCTCTAAATCCTCCTCTGCCGTTGCATTGAATAGCCGAATCCAGTCATCCAGCCCGTCGGTTTCCCCCAGCGGCTTGCGCAATTCGACAATATGCAGCTCAAATAAATCCGTCAGTTCCTTTCCGCCTTTGGTACGCAGCCTATACTCGGTATGGTATTCTTCCCCTTGCGTCAGATTAAAATCCAATAGACTGATACTGATACATTTGCGCAACCTGTCATAATTCTGCCCGGCGAACAGATCCTCCGTGTACAGCCTGGCCAGGTAGAACAGCTTCCGCTTGACCCAGTTCTCCTGCCGCCGTACCTGCAGCTCTATATTGACCTTTGCGCCACCCACCATCTCCAGCGCCATGTCCAGGATTCCCTCTTTCTGCCTGCGGAAGCGCCGCCGCAGAAAGGGATTCATGATCCTGACCGACTTCATCTCCTCCAGGGGAATGTCCAGCACATCGCTGAGAAACTGCTTCCGGACATTCTCATGGGCGAACAGCTCCTTAAAAACATAATCCGTTTTCAAAGAAATAAGCATCCAATCTCCTCCTTATGAAATATCCGCAGGAGACCCTCGCCTTGTTTCCACCAGCCAGAAAACCCCTGCTCTGCAAATAAATGTGAGTAAAAGCATAGATTTTCTGATGTTAGAGTACCTGATTGAAACGATCAGCCATGAATTTAGAAAGTATTATGCTTTGTTTCTATCCTACCATATCACATAGATTTGTCAATCCTAGGCGTTATGTCTATTTTCTTGTACAATTCATTTCGGATTTTAGTGGTATTTTAAGCAAATATGCGGAAAGGAAGCATTTCCCTTGCATGATTGCCATGCCAGAAAGTCTGAAATAACCTGACTTTTCAACATGTTTCATAAGTATTTTCGATAAAAGTCAACTTTTCCGCACTACAGTATAGAAGAAAAATCTTGACAATTACATAAGTGTAATTTATACTGAATTATGTTGATTGCATACAATGATACACTATTATGCCCAGATGCCGTTTTTACAGGCCTAGACGATTCGGGAGAATAAAGTGTAGAGGTGCGTGTGACAATTTAGAATGAAAGAGGAGGAAAAAACATGAAAAAAGTAAACAAAGCGCTCGCCCTTGTTCTGGCGGCGGCCATGATGACCGTCACGGCCTGCGGCAACGGCGAGAGCGGCGGATCTTCCGATGCGGCATCGACGCCCTCGGGCAGCGAGAGCGAAAGCTCTTCCGAAGTATCCGCATCCGAGTCGGAGCCGTCCGACAGTGGGGCCACGGAGATCGTGGTGGACAACACTCCGGCGGCCGAAGTGAACACCCTTGAGAATTTCGACGCTGCGAATTATGGGCCTGAGTCCGACGAGGTCTATGACCTGATCCTGGGCGATTTCTATGCGCTCTATCAGGAGGCGCTGGCAGAGGTGGATCCCAGCGCCCGTATGGGTAAGATGGCCGTGGCAGAGGCTAAGTTCCTCGAGGCCGGACTGGGCGTGCCCATGCAGAACAATACAGGCGGTTCCGGCATCTCCAAGGTCATCCCCCGTTCCGTTCCGACGGTTACATGGGGCTTTGACCAGACCTACCGCGGCTACAAGAACCTTCTTGTGGTGAACGAGAGGCCCCTGACGCCGGATGAGCGCGCCGAGGCCACCTCGCTGTGGAGCTCCAAAGTCGGCACCGGCGAAGCCTGGCAGGCTCTGGTTGACTGGGCAGCGGAGAAGGAGCTGACCCTCAACGACAACATTACGCTTACTTACAGCACCACACCCCAGACCTGGGACACGCTGGGCACGGCTCAGGCTGCCAGCGGTGAAGTGATTTCCCCTACCTGGGACGGTCTCCTGACCTATGACAACGAGAACATACAGCAGCCCGGCCTTGCCGAGAGCTATGAGGTGTCCGAGGACGGCCTCACCTATACCTTCCACATCCGCAAGGGCGTGAAGTGGGTCACCAGCCAGGGCACTGAGGTGGGCGAGGTCAAGGCCGACGACTGGGTGGCCGGTCTGCAGCATGCCTGCGACACCAAGGCCGGTCTGGCGGACCTGATTTACGGCACAGTGAAGAACCTGCAGCAGTACGGCACCGGCGAAATCAGCGATTTCAGCCAGGTGGGCGTCAAGGCGCTGGATGATTACACCCTTGAGTACACGCTGGAGACCAATGCTCCCTGGTTCCTCACCCTCACCGGCTACAGCGCGCTTGCTCCCCTGAGCCGCGACTACTATACCTCTCAGGGCGGTAAGTTCGGCGCAGAGTTCGACAGCGCCGATTCGGGCTATCTGTACGGCACCGACCCGGAGCATATCGCGTACTGCGGCCCTTACCTGATCAGCAACTATACCTACCAGAATACCATCAGCTATGCGGCTAACCCGGCTTACTGGGATGCCGAGAATGTCCATAACAAGACGATTACCAGGCGTTACGCCGATGGCACGGATCCTCTGTTCGGTTGGAATAATTTCCTGGACGGCACGTTCTACAGCGTGACAGTGTCCTCTGCGGTGCGCCCCCTGGCGGAGCAGCAGGCTTCAGAGATTGACCCGGAAAAGAACTATGTGGAAGCTTACTCTTATTCCAGCCATGAGAGCACGACGGCTATCATGAACTGGACCAATGTGAACCGCTATGCGCACTCCAACCTTTACAACGATGCTTCTGCCATGGTTTCCAAGAAGACCGTGACGGATGCCCAGCGCACGAAGGCCGCTATGAGGAACCAGAATTTCCGCATGGCGCTGGCCCTTTCCTATGACCGTTTCGCTTACATGAGCGTCATTTACGGTGAGGAAAATGCCTACGGCCAGATGACCAACTCCTACGTGCCCGGAAACTTCGTCACCGCCACCAAGGAGTTTACGGTGGATATCGCAGGCACCGCCACCACATTCCCGGCCGGTACTCAGTACGGCGAAGTCCTTCAGGCGGCGATTACCGCCGACGGCTATCCGATGAAGGTCTGGGATCCCGCGGGAGCCGACGGAGCCGGTTCCAGCTTCAGCTTCGACGGCTGGTACAATCCGGAGGCGGCCGGCGAATATCTGGCTAAGGCCGTGGAGGAGCTTGCCGCGGAGGGCATCGAGATTTCCGCGGAGAATCCGATTTACCTGGATATGCCTTACGATGATTTCGACACCACGGTTTCCGCTGCTCAGAACGCAGTGAAGCAGTCCTATGACGCAGCTTTCGGCGGTATGGTCATCGTGAACCTGGTAGCGAAGGGCGACAGCGATACCGGAAGCGATGCGGCCTATAACCCGACTGCGGGGTACATGATGAATTACGATTTGGGCGGTCTGACAGGCTGGGGCCCTGACTACGGGGATGCGCAGACCTATCTTGACACTGTCATTCCGAATGGCTACGAATGTATCGTGTGGGGTATCTACGGTTCATAAAGCCCCGATGTTCCTGAGACTTGACAATGCTCACAGGGGGACGGGTATACCCGCCCCCCTGTGGCTGTTTTAAACAGGCCGGAGACCATCCCCGTGACCGGCTGCGGGAAACCATGTAAGAGAGGTGAGGGAGTTATGGGCAGATATGTAATCAAACGACTGCTGCATGGCCTATTTTCGACTGTGATGGTGATTTTTATCGTCATGATACTCGTCTACGGGCTGATGGACAGGATGAAGATATTCAAGACGGACGGCCAGTTCACCAAGCAGCTCAATAACCAGAGAGTCACGTATATGCATCAGAAATGGGAGGAGTACGGCTATCTGGACTACCTTCCGTACAGCGACTATCTCGCGATGCTCCAGGAGAGCGGGGAGATAGACGAGGCGGCCCGCAGCGCTTTATCCAGCATCGGCCGGTCTGCGGACGGGAGCGACGATTCCCCGGAGGTGGCGGAATACGTGGCGAAGTTTAACGATTACTGCAGAGAAGAGGGCTACACCGTGACCCGGCTGGACGCCATCATATCGAAGAATAGGCTGGCCACAGGTGGGGGCCAGGTGCTTTTCGCTTATAAGGAGAAGAATGTGCTCTCGCGCCTGTGGAAGTATTTCACGGGCATATTCGAGATTGATAATATCCATAAGGTGCCGGAGGATCAGGACATCGGCGAAAGAGGACTGACCTTCACGCTTTACGATCCGGTGTACGGCGGGGAGAAATTTTCACCGGCCATCATCGGCAATGGCACCATCCACAGATATCTGCTGTATTTTGACGATCAATTCCCCTATATACACCAGAACTTCCTGAATCTCCATCTGGGAGCCTCCTACTCGGTGACCAGGGGCGTGGAGGTATTCAACAGCATGACCCAGGGGCAGGGCTCCTACCGCCAGTTTCCCCTGACATATCCCACGGGGCTGACGGAGAACAGCGCGGACAATCTGCACACGGCGGTGTACGTGGCAGGTTCCAGGGAGGCCAATGTCATGTACCAGCAGAGGTACACAGACGATTATACGAATGTTCAGACATTCCGCAACAATAAGTCCCGTATGGGCTATTCCTTTGTGATCGGCATCATCTCCACCCTCCTGGTCTATCTCCTGGGGCTGCCCATCGGCGTGCTGATGGCGCGGTACAAGGAAGGCCTGCTGGACAAGTTCGGCACGCTGTATATCATGTTCATCTCCGCGGTGCCGAGCCTGGCGTATATCTTCATCTTCAAGGGCATAGGGCGGGCCATGGGGCTGCCATGGACATTCGACATGGACGCTGAGACCCGGCTGATGTACGTGCTGCCCATCGTGTCCCTGGCGCTGCCCTCCATCGCAGGCATGATGAAGTGGATGCGCCGCTATATGATCGACCAGATGAATTCGGATTACGTGAAGTTTGCCCGTGCCGGCGGCATGTCGGAGACGGAGATATTCTTCAAGCATGTCATGAAAGTGGCGGCGATTCCCATTTTCCAGGGGATACCGGGTTCGCTCCTGTTCGCCATGACGGGCGCACTGATTACCGAGCGCGTCTATCTGGTTCCCGGCGCGGGCGGCCTGCTGATTGACGCCATCAACCAGTACGACAACTCGGTCATCGTAGGCGTGACGCTGTTTTACACGGTGCTGTCGGTGCTGTCCCTGATTCTGGGCGATGTGGTGATGGCGACGGTTGACCCGAGGATTTCCTTTACAGAGAAAGCGAGGTGAGCGCAGTGGAAGATTTCAGCAGGAAATACAATCTGTCGGACGAGGAGTTGTTCTCCCGCATCAATAATGACGAACTGGCCTCTGAGAGAATCACCGCGCCGCGCTATTCCTACTGGAAGAGCGTGTTCCGCGTGTTCTTCCGCAAGAAGATCAATGTGGTAGTGCTGGTGATCCTGGCGGTGCTGATTGCCTTCGCGTATCTCTATCCCACAGTGATCGGGTACGACGACCAGGTGAATCCGTACCTCTACGTGAATGAGCGGGGCGGCCAGCATCTGACGCCCTCCGCGGCCATCGAGCGCTACGGGTTCGATATAAAATGGCTGTTCGGCGCAGGCGGGACGGGCGCGTCCACATTCGACTCGGTGTGGAACGGCTCCCGGATTTCCGTATCCCTGGCCGTCATATGCGCGGCCATCAACATGACCATCGGCATCCTGCTGGGGGCAATCTGGGGATTCTCCCGCAAGGTGGACATGATCATGAACGAGGTCTACAATATCCTGGGGAATATCCCGGGGACGCTGTTCACCGCGGTGATGGTCATGGTGTTCTCCCCCAGCTTCTGGACGCTGGTCTTCGCCATGACGATCATGGGATGGCTGGGCATGGCTTACTATATCCGGACGCG
>OFFQ01001998.1_pt1 | contig 11030 bp, 9 predicted proteins | sample 1521411 | NCBI WGS metagenome assembly OFFQ01 (sample SAMEA3504110, study PRJEB24116) | mouse gut metagenome | biome: mouse gut; feature: mouse-associated habitat; material: faeces | place: Denmark | collected 2011 | reverse complement strand
AAAATTTCGGTTCCGGCTTGTCCGGGTTAGGTGTTTAACAACGGAATTCTGCGCATTTTGGCAAGGCCTTTGGTTCCGGCTTTGTCCGGATCAGGGTACAGGAAAGAAAGCCTGGGGGAGGGATACTATGCTGCCGGTGGCATTTATGGAGAGAATGCAGCGTCTGCTGGGAGAAGAATACGGGGGCTTCCTGGAAGCCCTCGGACAGGAACGGCATCGGGCGCTGCGCTTAAATCCTTTGAAACGCGGGACGGACGCAGTGAATGCCGCGGAGAAGCTGAGCACCGGATGGAAGGAAGCCCGCGGGGACAAGCCTGTCTTTTCCCATCTGACAGAGGTGCCCTGGGCGGAAAACGGTTACTATTATCAGGCTGAGGATCAGCCGGGAAAGCATCCCTGGCACCAGGCCGGATTGTATTATATTCAGGAACCCAGCGCCATGGCTCCTGTGGAATTGCTGGAAATACGGCCGGGGGAGCGGGTGCTTGATTTATGCGCCGCGCCCGGAGGCAAGACTGCCCAGATTGCCGCGAAGCTGCGGGGGAACGGCCTCCTTGTATGCAATGAGATACACCCTGCAAGAGCGAAAATATTATCGGAAAACGTGGAGAGAATGGGGATCGGCAATGCCTGTGTCCTGAACGAGACTCCGGAGCGCCTGGCTGAGGCTTTTCCGGAGTATTTTGATGCCATACTGGTGGACGCGCCCTGCTCCGGGGAGGGGATGTTCCGAAAGAGCGAGGCGGCCAGAGAGGAGTGGAGCCCGGAGAACGTAAGGCTGTGCGCGGAGCGCCAGGACGGCATCTTGGACTGCGCCGCCGGGATGCTGCGCTCCGGCGGGCGGCTGGTGTATTCCACCTGCACCTTTGCCCCTGAGGAAAACGAGGGGAGCATCAGCAGGTTTTTAGAGCGCCACGGGGAATTTGAAATTCTTCCGGTTCCCAAAGAGGAAATGGGTCTGACCGGTTGTGACGGAGTGCCTTCATTCTGGGAAAAACCTGCGGAAGGACTGGACAGGACAGTGCGCCTGGGGCCCTGGCGTATCAGGGGCGAAGGGCATTTTGCGGCAGTTTTGCAGAAAACGGGCCATAGGGGAGAAGAATATTGCCGCGGGGATGCAGCCGGTATCATAAAGGGGTCTGCCGGAAATCAGCTGGAAAGCTTTTATGATTTTTGCCAACAGAATCTCTGCTTCCCCTCAGGCAGGTATCAGGATTCGGAAATGCTGGATGCCGTGGGAAGGAGGGGCGCCGGCCAGTATCTGGGTTTTGGGGATCATCTCTATCTGGTCCCGGCCGGGATGCCGGATTTGAGAGGCCTGAAAGTACTGCGTCCCGGACTGCACCTGGGAGAGAGAAAAAAAGGGCGCTTTGAACCTTCCCACGCCCTGGCGCAGGCTGTTGCGCCGGCATATGCGGCGCACATATGGCAGCTGGATTCCCGGGAAACCGACGTGAGGGCTTATCTGAACGGCCAGACGCTGCCGGCAGCAGGAGAAAAAGGATGGTATCTGGTCTGTGTGGATGGCTTCGGCACGGGCTGGGGAAAGCTGGCCGGCAGTCTCATGAAAAATCATTATCCCAGGGGATTGCGCCAAAAATAGACTGGATGACCGGAAAAGAGGATATGGTATGCAAGAGATGAACCGCAGGACATTTTTTATTTTAATAGGGATGATTTCCATACTGGGCATGGCTTTGCGCTGGATGGGAATCTGGTATGTGGGAGTTGATTTTGAAAACAGCCTGATGATGTGGTTTAACCAGCTGAAAGAAGTGGGTTCGCTTGCGGCCATGACCAATTATACAGGAGACTATAATCTGCCCCACGCGACGATTTTCTATCTGCTGACCCTGATACCGGTGGAACCCATAATCAGTATCAAAATGGTATCCATTCTCTTCGATTATCTGGAAGCATTTCTGGCGATGAAAATGGTTATGGCGATTGTTTCCGGCACAAAGAAAGGTTATTTTTACGGAAGCTGGGCGTATCTTCTGGTTTTGTGCAATCCCCTGGCCGTAATCAACAGCGGATATCTTGCCCAGAGTGAAAGTCTCTGGGTTTACCTGGCATTGCTGAGTTTCTGGTATGTGTGGCAGGATAAACCGGTAAGAGGCATGTGGGCGCTGGGGTTCGGCATCGCCATGAAGCTTCAGGCAGTCTTTATTCTTCCCCTGCTTCTGATCATGTATTTTTACAAAAAGAAATTTTCCATTCTTCATCTTGTGTGGATTCCTGTTTCCATTCAGGCATTGTGCATTCCTGCCATACTGGGGGGATGCAGCTTTGACAGCGCCTTTGTACTGTTTAAAAATATGCTGGGGGAATATCCGTTTATGTACTACTATTACCCCAATATCTGGACGTTTTTTCAGGATGCACCCTATTACCAGTTCGGCCGGGCGGCCATTGTCATCACCTTCCTTGCACTGCTGATGTTTGCGGTATTGTTTGTGCAGTCCGGAAAAAAACACAGTCTGGAAGCGTATCTGGAATATATTGTGTGGACCACCATGACTTGTGCCATGCTGCTGCCCTGCATGCATGAACGCTACAATTATATTGCGGAGATTCTGCTGCCTGTATGTGCCATTCTGAACCGCAGGTTCTGGCTGCCGGCGGTGGGGCTGGTGCTGATTTCCCTGCAGTGCAATGGGGGCAGTTATCTGGGCTGGAACCATGTATCCCATTACGCACTGGCAGCGGGCAATCTTGTGATTTATTTTTATCTTACATGGAACTGCTTTTTCGGGCTGTATAAGGGCTATCAAACACGGAAGGAAACGGAATCATGCTGAAAATAGAAAGAAAGCTGCTTTTATGGGTGGAAAAACATATGTTTCTGCTGATGGCGCTGCTGGCGGCAGGGATTGCCCTTTATCTGAGGAGGTCGGCCATCTGGTGGGCGAGTCCTGATGCCGGGTATTATTTTGACAGGCATCCCGACCATATCCAGTCGGCGCTCTATGATCTGATGGTGCATTGGATGCAGTATCTGCCCCTGCTGCCCCTGCACAGTATGAAGTGGCTGTGCGGCATTGCTGATTTCGCGGTGGCATTTTTATGTGTGGCGGCAGCGGGAGGATATGGGCAGCGGGAGAAACTGAAACCCACATTTTATTTTGTAGTGTGTCTGCTGTCCCCGGTGGTGTATCTGCGAGGCGTCTGCTGGGCGCAGCCGGACTCGGTGGGTTTCGGGCTTTTGCTGGGGGCATACCTTTTGTGGACAAAAGGGAAAAAGATACCCGCGGTGGCGCTGGCGTCCGTGGGAGTGGCCATATATCCCTGCTTTTTGGCAGTGGTGCTGGGCTGGATGCTGTGCCGGAGGAAGGAAGTGGCAGACAGGGACTGGTGCTGGGCGGGAGCTGTGCTGGCCGGCTGTCTTTTGCTGCAGGCAGCAGCCGGGATGCTTCTTGGGATAAGCTGGAAGGAAGCGCTGTGGTCCGGTATCCGCTGGACCACCTATGAACCGCTGACGGGAGAACTCTATCAGGACCCTCTTTTGTGGGCGGGACAAATGATAAATCTATTCGGATACGGACTGGCAATGATCAGCGGGATTGCGGCGTACCGGCACAAGATACCTTATGCGGGGACTCTGTTTGTGCACCTGGCAGTGCTGCTCTTGTACGGCAGCCTGCTGTTTCCCCCGGCGGCCTGAAAAAGTTCTTTGTGGCCGGGGGGTGAAACAGGAGCCGGTGGGATGCGGCACTGGCAGGGAACCCATGATTTTTTGGAAAATACGATAACAAAAGAGAGGATCCGTTCCGGGTGAACGGCGGAAAATATGAAGACAGAGATTCTTTACGAAGATGGAGATATTCTGGTGGTACGAAAAGCGGCGGGGCTTGCCACACAGACGGCCCGGGCGGGACAGCAGGATGTGATCAGTGAACTGAAAAATCACCTGGAGGAAAACCTGGAGCTGACAGAAGTGTCAGAAAAAAGGAAGCTGCCTTATCTGGGGGTGATCCACCGGCTGGACCAGCCGGTGGAAGGGCTGCTGGTTTTCGGAAAAAACCGGAGGGCGGCGGCAGACCTGACCAGGCAGCTGCAGACGAAAGAGGAAGGCGGAACTTTCAGCAAACAATATTATGCTGTCATCTGCGGAAATCCCGCAGACGCAGAAGGAGAACTGACAGACTATCTGTATAAAAAAGAAGGAAACCGTGCTGCGGTGACCGCGGAAGGGGAACATCCCGGGGCACGCAGGGCGGTGCTGCGGTATACGATTCTGAAAAGAAGGCCGGAAGAAGGTCTGGCCCTGGCGGACATTCAGATTGATACCGGGCGGTTTCACCAGATACGCGCCCAAATGGCCCATGCAGGGATGCCCATTCTGGGAGATTCCAAGTATGGGAATGAGAAAAGCAGGGAGCTGGCCCGGAGTCTGGGCATTCAGAATGTGGCCCTCTGCGCCTATTGTCTGGAATTTATGCATCCGGATTCCAAGAAAGAAATGAAGTTTCAGATCAGGCCCCATGGCAGGGCATTTTCCTTTTTTTCACAGTTATGAATTTCCATGAAAACTCCCATACTATAAGCAGAAAATGATGTGCGGGGGTCAGTATGGCAGACAGGATAAAAGAAAACAAAGCTTTGAAGCTGCTCCTTTTGACGGGAGCAGTTTATTTTTTTCTGAAAGTGATTGCACCTTTGACAGCGCCGGTGTTGACAGCCATTTTATTTGTGACAATTTTCGGGCCGCTGCTGCAGAAACTGCAGAGGAAGCTGCGGATACACAGACAGGTGGGGGCATTGCTTCTGCTTCTGCTGGCCTGCGGAATCCTGGGTGTCCTGCTGTGGGTGCTTTTTTCCTGGATCGTGGGAAGTCTGCCTGATTTTGTGAGAGGGCTGGATTCCCTGGAGACGGAACTGTCGCTTTTTCTGCACGATGCCTGTAATACGTTAGGAAAAATACTGGGAATTGACAATCTTTATCTGGAACAGCTTCTGTATGTGAGGATTCAGGATGGAATTGATTATTTTCAGCTGCAGATGCTGCCGGATATGCTCTCCCAGTCCCTGACCTATGTGAAGGCATTCGGGACTGTGGGAGGTTTTCTGGTCACGTTCCTGATTGCCACGGTACTTCTGGCAAAAGATTATGATGACATTATGAACCGGCTTCTGGACAAAGAGGAATGTTATGTGTACCTTGAGATTATATGTGGCATCGTGCGCTATATTGCCACATATGTGAAGGCCCAGATGATTATCATGGGCATAATCGGGGCGCTTGCCGCCTCGGCGCTGGGCCTGGCAGGGATTCACAATGGCATTTTGTGGGGACTGCTGGCGGGAATTCTGGATGCACTGCCATTTATCGGCACGGGAATCGTTCTGGTGCCCCTGGCTGTCCAGCAGTTTTTTTACGGAAGTTATGTGCAGGCCATAGTCTGTCTGGTGGTGTATGTGGTATGCATCTTAATCCGGGAACTGCTGGAGCCCAAACTGATCGGGAAAAAGGTGGGAGTGTCCCCCATTGCCATTTTGCTCTCCATTTATGCGGGCATCAAACTCTTCGGCCTCTGGGGTATTATAGGAGGGCCGCTGGGCTTTGTGATCATATACCAGACCTATCTGAGCCTGGAAAAGAGAAACGCCGCCGGAAGGCCCGGGCCGCAGGGGAATTGTTGACTTCGGATGACAGGTCTGATAGAATGAATTTGGATTTTACCGGGGACGGCCAAAGCCTGTTCCTGGCAGGCAGGGGGTAGGAGATGAAGAAAATAAAAGAGATTCTGGCTGACCCGAAGACAGAAGTGTTTCTTGTGGCAGTTCTTTTGCTGGGCGGGATTTTTATCAGGGCGTTTCATTTCGGTATTATCCCGGTGGGAGTGCATCAGGATGAAGCCATGGCGGCCGTGGATGCCATGGCTCTGGCAGATTACGGGACAGACCGGTACGGAATGCGCTATCCGGTTCACTTTACGGCATGGAGGGGCAGCCAGATGAGTGTGCTGCTTTCGTATTGTATGGTGCCCTTTATCAGGATTCTGGGTTTTTCTACGGTTTCCATACGTCTTCCCATGCTGCTGGCAAGCTGTCTGGGACTTCTGGCCCTATACATATTCGCAAGGCAGACGGCGGGCACAAAGCTTGCGCTGGTCTGTCTGCTGCTGGGTGTCATCTGTCCCTGGCATTATATGCAGAGCAGATGGTCATTTGACTGTAATTTATTTCCCCATGTATTTCTGGCAGGCATATGTCTTTTGGCGGCGGGCCTGCGGAAAAAAGGACTGCTGTATTTATCCATGGTTTTTTTCGGGCTTTGTTCCTATTGCTACGGTGTGGCAAATTATTCCGTACCGCTTTTCCTGCTGGGCATGGCCATCTGGCTGCTGTGCCGGAAAGCCCTGAAGGGCAGGGAGATCCTTCTGTGTGTCGGTATTTATTTTCTGGTGGCGCTGCCGGAGTTTCTGACCATGCTCATCAATGTGCTGGGGATGGACTCCATAGAGACCCCTTTCTTTACGATTCCTTTTTTCCCCAATGAGATGCGGGCAAAGGATATTCTGTTTGTACAGTTTTCCTGGGAGCAGCTGCGGAAAAATATTGTCAGTACGTTTACCACTGTATGGTGGAACGGGGATAAGAGTATTACCAACACCATTGTGAAGTTCGGCCCCACATATTATCTGACAAACATATTTTTCGCTCTGGGGCTGATTGTTGTGATACAGAAAATCAGAAAAGCGGGAGATACCCTGCAGAAGCTGCCTTACGCGGCGCTGCTGGGCTGGCTTCTCATGGGAATCTGGGTGGGCATTCTCACAAAGGAAGTGACCATAAACCGGATCAATATTATTTTTTATCCGGTGCTGGTCACCGCGGGCGTGGGTATTCTGTGGTGTATCAGAAAATGCTGGCTGGCTGCTTTTCCCATAGCGGGAATCTACGGCATCCTGGCCCTGATGTTTGCATCCAATTACTTCGGGGAATGGGCGGAGGTGAGCAGATACTATTACTATGAACCGTATTTAAATGCACTGAATTATATAAAAGAACAGCCGGTGGACTATTATTATATTGCACCGGATCCCCAGGGGGAAGGGGTAAATATGGTTGGACAGATTCTGACCATGTACAGTCATGAAATGGATGCCCATTACTATCAGGGGATCAGCAATATTCAGGACGGCAGGGAAGTGCTGCCTTATTTGGAGCGGTATTGTTTTCTGGACGTGACGGAGGAAATCCTGGCAGAAAATGAAGCGGCAGGGAAGTCGGTGGCATATCTTGTAAAGCCGCCCCAGGCAGCGCTGTTTTCGGAAGAAAAGTATGATATCTGCTCTTTCTATGATGCTTTTTACGTGATGATTTTAAAATAGGAAAGAATGGCTGCCGTATTCCGGAAGGATGCGGCAGTTTTTCATGACAGAATTCTTCCGGGCAATTTATTGTAAAAAAATTTTTGAAACTGGAAAACTTTTTTCCGGTGGGAGAGATTATATATAGTACAGAGTCTGAAAATGAAAGGAACCATTGTGAGCGAGCGCCGGTGGATACGTGCCATTCAAAAAGGAGATAAGGGATACCTGCAGGATATCGCGGAAAAGTATTATGACGATATCTATCGTTTTTGCGCCTTTCAGACCGGCAGCCGTCAGGATGCCGGTGATCTGGCCCAGGAAACATTTCTGCGATTTATTAAATATGTGGAGGGTTACCATGAGCACAATCTGAAGGGATATCTGCTGACCATCGCCATGAATGTATGCAGGAACCATATGCGGAAAAAGGGAAAAGAAAAGGAAATGCTGACATCCCTTGAAAGTCCCTGGCAGCAGGAAGCAGGGAAAAATTCCGGAGAAGCAGGGGAACTGTGGTATTTTGCGGAATCGCTGAAGGACGGAACCTGGGAGGAAAAGAAGCAGGCGATGCCGGAAGCCCGGGCTGTGGAGAGGGATGTACACCACCGGCTTATGGAAGCGCTGGCAATGCTGCCGGAGACACAGAGGGAAGCGGTTTTATGCCATTATTTATATGATATGAAGTATCGGGAGATAGGGCAGGCAACGGGTGCGGCGGTTTCCACCGTGAAGTCCAGGGTCAGGCAGGGAATGGACAAGCTCCGGGATATGCTGCGGAAGGAGGACTTTTGGGAATGAGAGAGCATCAGGAAAGGCAGTCGGAAGGGGCGGAAGAGCGTCCGAAAGGAAGAAATATCCGGGAGGGAGCCGGGCTGACAGAGGCCGGGTTTGTGAAAAAGTTTCGTGAAACCGCAGCATCACTGTCTCCGGAAGAACCCGGGAGAACGGAGGCAATTGCAAGAATCGGCCTGGAAGTCCGGGAAAAAGTAGTTCATAGGGCACCTCCCCGGGAGAACCTGCTTTTGATACAGCTGCAGTATATTTCACCCGGTTTCTGGCTATTACAGGGAGCAGTGGTGGTGATGCTGGTGATATGGGTGGAAAAAACATCCATGGTCCGGGGGGGACTGAGGGATTTCCTGAACTGGACTTCCATCCTGGCAGCATGGATGGGAGTGCTGGGCTGCGGAGACATGGGCAGACATTTTTCCAGGGGAGTGGCAGAACTGGAGCAGAGCTGTTATTTTAATCTGCTCCAGCTGTGGACCATCAGAATGATATTGTCGGGCAGTGTGGATATTGTTGTGCTCATGTTCTGCAGTGTAAGAATTGCGGAGTATACGGTTATGCCATTTGTACAAGTCAGCCTGTATATTCTGGTTCCCTTTGTGCTGTCAAATGTCTTCTGTCTTTTGTTTGTCACTGGCCTGCGGGGAGGCAGGGGATGGTACGGACAGATAGTGGCAGCCTTTGTGACAGGGATATTGGCCGCTGTACAGACCAGAATTCCCGCGCACTTTTATACGATGGCATTCATATGGGTGTGGGTGGCAGCCCTGCTGGCGGGCGGATTGCTGCTGGCCTGGCAGCTGCGGTACATGTACGAAAAAATCAGGAGGGGAGAGGTGTTATGCTGGAACTGACCTTGGAAGGACTGACGAAGAAATATGGCTCCAAAACCGCGGTAAACGGGTTTTCCTATACTATGACCCGGGGGGTATACGGACTTCTGGGGGCAAACGGTTCAGGAAAAACCACTTTGCTGCGCATGATCTGCGGTATCCTGGAGGCTACGGAGGGGACTGTGTGCTGCGGGGGCATGGAAATTGGAAAGATGGGAGCGGAATATCGGAGAATTCTTGGGTATCTGCCCCAGAACTTCGGCTATTATCCGGAGTTTACCGCCAAGAGATTCCTGATGTACCTGGCAGCCCTGAAGGCCCTGCCCAGGGGAGAAGCGGAAGCCAGGTCTGAGGAATTGCTTGGCCTGGTGGAACTGACATCGGTGAAAAATAAGAAGATCAAGACTTTTTCCGGCGGGATGATCCGGCGGCTGGGAATCGCCCAGGCGCTTTTAAACGATCCGGAGCTTCTGGTACTGGATGAACCCACCACGGGTCTGGATCCCAAAGAACGAATCCGTTTTCGGAATATTATCAGTTCTTTGTCAAAAAACAGAATTATTATTTTGTCCACCCATATTGTGCCGGATGTGGAGTATATTGCGGACGAAATCCTTCTGATGAGGGAGGGGAAGCTGCTGGCAGCGGGAGACATTGGAAATATGCTGGAGACGGTGCGCGGGAAAGTGTGGGAGTGCATTGTGAAGCCGGAGGATACGGAAACATACCAGGCCAGGTTCCGGGTCAGCAATCTGCGCAACACGGACAGCGGGGTCAGACTGCGCATTGTGTCGGATTTCTGCCCGGTGGAGAACGCCCGTCCCGGGGACCCGGATCTGGAGGATGTATATCTGTACTATTTCTCCGAAGCCGGAAATTGATATAAAAATAAAAAACAGGAAAAGTGCGGGGAAAGGGTTTTGAGGAACGGAGAAACAGGAAAATCCGGGAAAACAGGAAAAGCGTGCAGAAAGGGTTTTGCGAAACTGAGATGGAGGAAGAATGTTCAAAACAGAATTGTATCGAATTTTATCAAAAAAGACTGCCTGGGCAGCCATGCTTACGGCATTGTTTTTCACTTTATTTTATGCCATAGGAAACAGTGTCTGGGGAGAAGGGGTTATTGACGAGGGCGGTATTCTGTATCATGGGAAGTATGCCATTGCCCGGGATAAGGAAATCGCGGCGGAATTCTCCGGCCCTCTGACAGAAGACACCGTGAGGGAGATATGGAAAAAATACGGGCCGCCGGTAAACTATTTTGACCGCAGTACCAGGATGGAGGAAATGCAGAAGGCAGCAGAAAATGGCGGAAGTGATAATTTCTGCAACCGGATTGTGGCGAAGATGTTTGGAGAGACTGTCCTGGGGGAGGATGGAAAGACGGATTTTGTACTGGCAGAAGGGTGGACAGCCAGCCGGTACGTTCAGGGAGATTATATTTTTGGCTATGGCGGTGGCGCCATGGGATTCTGGGACAGATACCTGATTGCCTATATACTTGCCTGTCTGGCGATAACGGTTCTGCTTTCCACAATGTTTTCCGAAGATTATGCCTGCGGGACTGCGGGTATCATACTGCCTGCGGCAAATGGCCGTCTGACGCTGTGGGGCATACGCATGGCTGCGGGAGGCTTCCTGGCTTCCGTGTATTACTGGATTACCTGCGGAAGCGTGTTTCTTCAGTATATATTCAGTTACGGAACCGAAGGGCTGAAAGTCAGCTGCGTGTTTGCGGAAATGCCAATGTATTTTCCGGATAAGTCTGCTTCCATGGGCAGTGCGGTGCTGACTCTGTATCTATGCGGCTGGTTTTCCGTACTGGTGCTGGCGGTTCTGGTATGTGCGGTATCGGCAAACAGCAGACAGTCATTTGCTTCCCTGGTGCGTTCCCTGCTGCTGTACATGGGGCCCTTTGCGGTGATGAGAATCATCCTGGACCTGCTGCCGGCCGGTGGCATCAATGCGGTTCTTCATACAATTTGCTACAGTATGCCCTTATCCTATCCGGGCTGTTTTCTGGAGGCGCCGGACAAGGCGAGGATCGTTATGACATGTATTGAGCTGACGGCGGCTTTGACGGCGGCAG
>OFFQ01001996.1_pt1 | contig 11030 bp, 8 predicted proteins | sample 1521411 | NCBI WGS metagenome assembly OFFQ01 (sample SAMEA3504110, study PRJEB24116) | mouse gut metagenome | biome: mouse gut; feature: mouse-associated habitat; material: faeces | place: Denmark | collected 2011 | reverse complement strand
GAGCCGAGTTGTCTTTGAAGCGTGCGGTAGCCAGAATAGAAGCTGTTCGGAAATAGTGACAGGAAGTGAAGCATTAAGGCGGGAGTTTTCCCGCCTTTTTTCTTTGGATGATTCTGTTGAAAGTGCCCTGTCGATACTATATACTGGAAGGCAGGAGGAATAGCAATGGGTGAAAAGCTGAAAAAATTGCCAATGGGGATCGACAGTTTTGCCGGACTGCGCACGGCAGGTTATTACTATGTGGATAAAACGGGAATGATCAGGGAGCTGCTGGAGGATTCCTGTAAGGTAAATCTGTTCACCAGACCGAGAAGATTCGGCAAATCTCTGAATGTGGATATGCTGAAAACCTTTTTTGAGATCGGTACAGAGCCGGAATTGTTCGAAGGTTTGACGATCTGGACCTGTGAAGATATTTGTGACGAATATTTTGCGAAATATCCGGTCATCTCTTTGACATTGAAAGATGTTGAAGGAGAAGATCATGAGATGGCTTATCAGGCTCTGTGCAGCAGCGTTGGCATTGAAGTAAGAAGACTGTGCGTCAAGTATGGCCTGCTGGACAGTGACCTTTTGCTGGATACGGATAAGATATTTCTGAAAGAGGTGCTTGCGGAGCGATATGAGAGAGGGATTGCCGTGTGCCTGCGCAGGGTTTTTGAACTGTTGGCACAGGTGTGCGGCAGACAGGTCATTCTTTTTGTAGATGAATATGACGTGCCGCTGGACAAGGCCCGTCAAAACGGTTACTATGACCAGATGCTGGGCACGATCCGGAATTTTCTGAGTACTGTGCTGAAATCCAACAGCAGTCTGGAGTTTGCAGTATTGACAGGCTGCCTTCGTATTGCGAAGGAGAGCATTTTTACAGGGCTGAACAATTTTGTGGTCAATTCTGTCTCGGACGAAGAGTACAGTGCGTATTTCGGCTTTACGGATGCGGAAGTGCAGCAGATGCTGGCTTATTACGGGCTGACAGAGCGCTGTGAGGTGATCAAAGAGTGGTATGACGGATATCGCTTCGGCGGCACGTCCGTATACTGCCCGTGGGATGTGCTGAATTATCTCCGTAAGCTGCGGCGGAACCGGGATGCGAAGCCGGAGGCGTTCTGGGTAAACAGCAGCAGTAACGTGATCATTCAAAATATTCTGGCCGGGGCATCGGAGACTACCAAGGAGCTGCTGGAGGCGCTGATCTCGGGAGAGACGATCGACAAAAGACTGATGCCGGAACTGACTTATAAAGAGCTGGACGACCCGAATCCGGAGGTGCGGGAGACGTGTCTGTGGAGTGTGATGCATGCCACAGGTTATTTGACGGAAGTGGAGCGTCTGGAAGGCGGCATGAGCAGACTGATCATTCCGAATCGGGAAGTCTGGTATATATATGACGAAAAGATCAGAGGCTGGTTTCAGGATAAAGTCAGGTCAGATACGGAGAGGCTGAACAGATTATGCAGGGCCGTAAAAAGCGGTGACGCGGAGAAGGTGCAGGCCATATTCAATGATTGTATGAGCGACTGTATCAGCATCCGGGATACCTACTCCAGAAAAGAAATGAAGGAAAACTTTTATCACGGTATGCTCCTCGGCATCCTGCAGAGTGAAAGCAGCTGGGCCGTGAAGTCCAATCAGGAAGCAGGGATCGGGTACGGCGATATTCTGCTGACCAGTCCAAAGGACAGGGTCGGTTGTATCATAGAAGTGAAATATGCGGAGCAGGGAACGTTTGAGAGCAGCTGCAGGGAGGCGCTGCTGCAGATAGAAAGGAACCGGTATGCAGATTATTTCATGCAAAAAGGCATGAAAGAAATTCATGCCTTTGGAATCGCCTGCTATAAAAAGGAATGTCAGGTCCTGTACAAAAAGATAACAGGTTAAAAATTATTCCCGCCGCTTCCTCATGATAAGCAGCATCGCCAGTATGCAGACAGCCGCCACCAGTATGACGACCAGAACAACGGCGATACTTGTGAGGGTATTGTTCATCCCGGGATTGCCGGCAGTGACGGTGTTGCCTTCCGAAGCATCGGAATCTGCCGCGGTATCGGTGATCTCAGGGGTCTGCTCTGCCTTGGGCTGCCAGTCGATGTAAGCGATCGCACAGGTGGAAAAGCGGTCGGCGGAGAAGGTCACTGTATCGGCGTCTTTATCTTTGTCCGCAAATTCCGTGTATTCCGGACGGCCGTCTGCGCCTGTATGCATGTTTAAAATATAGAACTTCCGATTGTCGGCTTTCAGCTGATCGGGCAGATGAAGCACCAGTTCAAGTTCTTCCGGCAGCTCGGTGATCTGACGGGACTCGTTCTGGCTTGTCTTCGTGAGGGTGACTTCGAAGTACTGTCCAATCTGCATGGCCGGCATCTTATTTCCCGAGAAGAACTTCAATGTTTCCGCCGGTACGGTTCTGTCGAGGCGCTCTATGCGAAAGTCTATGGCAACCTGCCGCTTTCCGAGCAGCAGTTCTATCTTGTCTTCCCTGTCCAGCATATGATCCACTGCGGCTTCAAAATTTCTAATACCCGTATTGTCGTAAAAACTGCCGGAGTCGATTTCCTGTGTGGGATCGGCAAAGTCGTTGTGGATCGTTACCTGCAGATCGCCGGTCTGCAGGGCGCCTTCCATCAGCTTCCGGTCGTTGCCTTCGTCTATCAGCTTTTCGGCTTCCTCCACGGAGATATCGAGCATTTTGAGTGTACCGGTCAGCCCGTTCTCCTTAGAAGGCTCGGGCTGTTTGGGCTGTTCCTCCGGTTTCTTCTCGGGCTGTGTTTTATCTGGAGCGGGAGAAGTTTCGGTGTCGGTATTGTCGGGTTTGGCGGTTTCCGCCGGTTTCGGTGGGGCGCTCTCCTGTCCGGGGATTGCCGCAAAGTCAACGGATATGCTGTGATCCCCTTTGACATCGGTGAAATTGTAGGAGGAAACGGCGCCTACCGGAGTGCCGTCAACGTATACGGCGCTGATGGTATAACCGCTTTTGGGCGTGATCTTGTACTGGATGCCGGAACCCTGTGTGACGGTGGTTCTTCCTTCCGGCGTGATCGTGCCGTTATCGGAGGACGCGGATGCGGTGATGGTGTAGGTAACAGCGCCTTCCATTTCAAAGACCGCCGCCAGATTCATGTCCCGGGAGATATTGTTTATCGTATAATCCGGGTTTACGTAGACGATATTGCCATTCTCGGACCAGCCCACAAACCGGTAGCCCTGGATCGGCACGGCCGTTATTGTGGCGCTGCCGCCCCTGTCATAGACACCCTGCCCCGATACGGTGCCCGAGTAGGCAGGAGAAGAGCTGAGGTTGAGATGGAACCTGGTCTGGGAGAACATGGCGGTGATCTCTCTGGCGCTTGTAATATTGTTCAGCGTCAGTTTGGAGTCCGTACTTAAGATCGTATTGTTCTCCATCCAGCTGTCAAAGCGGTAGCCGTCTTTGGCAGAGGCTTCCAGCGTGATGCTTCCGCCATAATCCACGGACCGGCTTTCGGTAACTGTGCCGGCATTATCAGGGGAAGCCTTGATCTGTACCTGGCAGCTGGGCTTCTGCAGGGTGACGAGCGCCGTCGCACTGTATCTGCTGTCCTGTTTGGATACCGCTTTCACCACCAGAGAAGAGGCGGTCTCCTCGGAACTGATATTCAGGATACCGTTGCCGTCGATAAAGGTATTTCGACTCGTCTGTCCGGAAACGCTCCACGCCACTTCACTGCTGTAATTGTTGTCACCGACGACGGAGACGGTGAAAGCGCAGGTAGAATTGAGCGTGGCAACGGTGGATCCGGGCGAGATGCTGACGGACCGGATCACCGGCGAAGCGGCATAACAGGAAAGCATATTGGGAAAAAACAGGAACAATGCCAGTATGTATGTTGCAAAACAATGTATGATCTTACGTTTCATGGTGCACCTCGTCGTTCTGCCGGACGGCTCTCATGCAGGAGTCCTATAGGGAAGCGCCTGCAGGGCCGAAAGCGAAATTTCTAATATTGTTTACTACAAATTTACTATATCATGAATAGAATACGCGTTCAATTACAAAAGGTGCATTGCCCTGGTTTTTCTGTGCGCCATCCCCTGCCTGCTGCATATGATAGAATAAAAAGGCACTTAAGTTGGTGTAATATGAATCAATCGCGAATATTACCTTTCTATATGGCATATCCGCTGCCCATGTATTATCAGCAGGAAGACAGCGTGACGCGGGATCTGGAATATCTGCAGCAGATGTATCCGTCGCAGGCAAAGAAGTTCCAGAAAAAGATCGCGGAGATGCTCGACCATATTGATTATGAAGGCAGTATGATCTATGACGAATATCCGGATAAATGGCAGATCTACAGGCTTACGCAGATGATCGTAGAGAAGATCAGGCAGGGAGATGAAGAGGGGGCGGTGGAGGAAGACTGGAATAAGACCACAGAGTTTGTTCAGATCCTCTTATGTTATGAGATCTACAGGAGACGGCATTCCAATAACAACGGAATCTTAAAATTTTAGTTGAGGTTTTACGGTATTCTTATTACAATAGAAACAGACTGTACCACAGGGCCGAAGCGGCAGCGTGTGCAGGCAGGCTGTCGGGAGGAACGTCAAAGAAAGCGGCAGCGACAGGAGGCAGTATGCAGGAAGAACTGAGGAACCTATTGGAAGATACTGTAAATGATGGCCTGTACCGGATCACGATCAGCAATCCCAGAAACAAAGACAGGGCATTTAAGATAAAGATACGGCCGGTTATGGTCAAAGGTGCGGTTCTTTTTCAGGAAACAGTGTATGAAGGCACGAAGGTGTTTCATGAGAACAGAGAGCGCAATGACATGATCGACCGCATAGAAGAGCTGCTTGTCTGTGATTTCAAGCAGGGCGAAGTGGAGCACAGAACGTGCAGGGCAGCGGTTTTAGTCAGTAAGAAAGGCCGGATCACGGTCAGCCGGAAAAGGACGAAGGATACCGGAACAGGAGCGGAAGCAGCCGGACAATTACGGATGGCGCATAACAGAACGAAGCGGTATATCCTGCAGGAAGGGATTCCGGTTCCTTTTCTGGTTGACCTTGGCGTGCAGACGAAGGAAGGGCGGGTGGTACATGCCCGCTATGATAAATTCAGGCAGATCAACCGTTTTCTGGAATTTATCGAGGATATTCTGCCAACACTCTCAAAGGAGAGAACCGTGCAGATCATAGATTTCGGCTGCGGGAAATCTTATCTGACCTTTGCCATGTACTATTATCTGCATGAACTGAAAGGCTATGAGGTGGAGATCACGGGCCTGGATCTGAAGGAGGACGTGATCGACCACTGCAACGCGCTCAGTGAGAAGTACGGCTATGCAAAACTGCATTTCAGGAAGGGTGATATCGCGGCCTATGAGGGACAGGGGCCGGTGGATATGGTGGTGACGCTTCATGCCTGCGACACCGCTACGGACTATGCGCTGTCGAAGGCCGTCGGCTGGCAGGCCGGCGTGATCCTGTCCGTGCCCTGCTGTCAGCATGAGGTGAACCGGCAGATACAGTGCGATAAGCTGGCGCCGGTCCTGAAATACGGCATTGTAAAAGAGCGGATCTCGGCTCTTGTCACGGATGCACTCCGCGCACAGCTGCTGGAGGCGGAAGGCTATGCCGTAGATATTCTGGAGTTTATTGATATGGAGCATACGCCGAAGAATCTGCTGATCCGGGCCGTGAAACGGCAGGGGGAGAAGGAAACCCGGCAGGAACAGGCCGGACAGGGTGTGGCGGAGACGACGGCGTTTCTGCATATCGAACCGACCCTGCAGAATCTGCTGTATAACAGAAATAATGATAAAATAAATGGAAATTAACGCGTAGACGACAGGAGATTGTACACGCGAAAAAGCATAACAGAAACGGAGAATCAAATTGAGAAGAGCGATCATAAAGGGCTGCCTGCTGGGACTTATCTTCATGGCGGCGTTGATGCTGATCAGCACGGTCATGAATCAGGACAATACGAATATGACAGCCGAGATGGGAGAGGCCACTTTTCCGGTGGTATCCATGTCGGTGGCCGGCTACCGGGTCAATGACCTGCACGGTTATGCGCAGAACATGGACTGCGCCTATCTGCGGGATACACTGCAGCCGGTGGAGAGCGACAGAAAGATTGCGGTCACACTGGAAACCTACGGCCGGGATATCGCGCAGATCGCCTTTGAAGTGAGGAGCCTGGACGGGGAGCGGCTGGTGGAGAGCACGCAGGTGGCCGATTTTGAGCAGGAAGATTCGGTGATCCGTTTTGACATCACGTTAAAGGATCTGATCGAGTATGATACAGAATATATGCTGGTATTTCTTGTGACACCGCAGGATTCTGTGCAGCTGCGATACTATACGAGGATTGTGCTCAGTGAATCCATGCATATGCAGGACAAGCTGGATTATATCATGGATTTCCACGAGAGGACCTTTGACAAGGAAGAGGCGGCCGAACTGACCAAATATCTGGAGTCCAACGCCGAAGGAGACAATACCACCTTTCAGAAGGTGACGATACACAGCAGCTTCGATCAGGTGACGTGGGGAGACCTGGAGGCGGAAAGGATCACGGAACCGTCGGTGCTCATCAAGGAGCTGACAGAGCAGACGGGGGCTTTCGACATAGAGTATCTGGCGGCGGTGCGGGAAGGCAGGCAGACGAACCGTTATCGGGTCAGAGAGTATTATCGAATCCGATATACACCGGACCGGATGTATCTGCTGGATTTTGAAAGGGAGATGAACCAGATATTTGACGAGGAGGCGGACATCTTTGTCAATGATAAGATCATGCTCGGGATCGTCGGAGACGAGGTGAAGATCCATGAGAGTGACGGCGGCAATGTGTTTGCCTTTGTGGCGGCCGATAAGCTCTACAGTTATAATGTGACGGACAATAAGCTGGCGAGGCTGTTCAGCTTCTATGAGAATACAGAAGGGGTAACAGATCCCAGAAATATATATGACCGGCACAATATTCAGATACTTTCCGTGGATGAGACGGGGAATGTCTATTTTATGGTCTATGGCTATATGAACAGAGGACGCCATGAGGGCAGTGTGGGGGTAGCCGTCTACTTTTACAACAGTATGACGAATACCGTGGAAGAAAAGATTTATATCCCTTATGGGAAATCCTATGAACTGCTGAAAAGCGATATCAACCGGCTGTCCTATGTGAACCGGGTCAATGTCTATTATTTTATGATGAACGACAGTGTGTATGCGGTCAATCTGGAGACGGAAGTCTGCCAGATCATAGCCCGCGGGTTGAGAGACGGCAGCTATCATGTGTCCGATTCGAACAAAATGCTTGTCTGGCAGGAAGGGGACGGGGAGTATGCCGGCAGCCGGCTTGTGCTGCTGAACCTGAATACGCAGTCCAAAACGAGTATCGAGGCAGGGGAAGGAGAATATATTTCCATACTGGGCTTTATGGAAGAAGACATGATCTACGGGCTGACGAAGCAGAGCGATATCGTGGAGAGCAGTACCGGCGAGGTGATGCTTCCCATGTACTGTGTGCGGATTCAGAGCGAAAACGGCGACGTTCTCAAGACTTATGACAAAGAGGGCGTGTATGTGTCCGGCAGCCGGATCGAAGAGAACCAGATCACGCTGTCGCGGGTAGTGTGGAACGAAGAGACGCAGGAGTATGAGGAAACCTCGGAAGATCAGATTATGAGCACGGAGCAGGCCAGGGTGGGGGTCAATACCATCGGAAAAGTAGTGACGGAGACTTATGAGACGATCAGCCAGATCACGGTCAAGAACGAGATTGATGTGAAGAGCCTGAAACGGCTGACGCCGAGAGAAGTGCTTTTTGAAGGAAACCATAATGTGGCGGTGGAAGAACCGGGAGAGGTACAGCCGCGCTACTATGTATACGGCAAGAACGGCATCGAGGGCATCTATGCGAATCCGGGCAAAGCTGTCGCGCTGGCTTATTCGGCGGCCGGCGTCGTAGTGGATGACGACGGCGGATACGTCTGGAGACGGGAGAACAGAAGCGCCAGAAACCAGATCATGGCCATTACGGAGGATGAAATGTCGGAGACAAGGAGTTCTCTGGCGGTCTGTCTGGACACGATCTTAAAGTTTGAGGGGATATCCAGAAATACACAGCGGCTTCTCGAAAACGGCAGCACGATCTTTTCCATTCTGGAGACGGATCTGCAGGAGAATACGATCCTGGATCTGACCGGCTGCAGTCTGGATACAGTGCTCTACTATGTGAATAAGGACATTCCGGTACTGGCGCTGTTAGAGGACGGCAACGCGGTGCTGATCGTGGGCTTTAACGAGCTGAATATTGTTGTGATGGACCCGATGACAGGGACGCTTTACAAAAAAGGCATGAACGATTCTACGGAATGGCTGAACGAGAACGGAAACCGCTTTATTACTTATGTACGGAAAAAGTGAAGGGCTTATAAGGAGGCAGGGCTGTAAAGATGACAAAAGACAGGGCAGTGATCTTTGATATGGACGGGGTGATTTTTGACAGTGAGCGGATGGTGCTTGCCTGCTGGGAGCAGCTGGCGGAGAAATATCATCTGACACGGATGCGGGAGGCCTATATTCCGTGTATCGGGGTAAATGACGTCAGGATGAAGGAGATCATGGAGGCATTTTACGGGGAGGACTTTCGGTATGCGGATTTCAGGCAGGAAGCGTCAGGGCTTTTTCAGGAGATGGTCAGGCGGGAAGGGCTGCCGGTGAAAAAGGGGGTACGGGAACTGCTGGTGTATCTGCGGGAGCAGGAAGTGCCGGTGGGGCTGGCTTCGTCTACCAGGCTGGCGACGGTGACGGAGGAGCTGCAGCAGGCAGGATTGTACGATTATTTTCAGGCGGTGACCGGCGGAGACCAGTTGAAGCGCAGCAAACCGGAGCCGGATATTTATCTGACGGCTTGTGAGAAACTGGGCGTGAAGCCGTCGGATGCCTATGCTGTGGAGGATTCCTATAACGGGATCCGCTCTTCCTACAGCGCAGGGATGATGCCGATTATGGTACCGGATCTGCTGCCGCCGACGGAAGAGATGTATGAGAAGAGCGTGGTCGTGCTGGAGGATCTGGTGCTGGTGAGGGAGTGGATGGAAGAAAAGCTGAGCAGGAGGGATTGTTCTGGCCGCTGTCAGGCAGAGGCATAAGAAGGAATGGCGCTTCGGAATGGAGGAAAGGGAATGAATCTTGAGATCGCAACCAGGCTCGTAGGGCTGCGCAAGGCAAATAAACTGTCACAGGAGGCGCTGGCGGAGAAGCTGGGGATCAGCAGACAGGCGGTCAGCAAATGGGAACGGGCAGAAGCCTCACCAGATACGGATAATCTGATCGCGCTGGCGAAGCTGTATCATGTCTCTCTGGATGAGTTGTTGAAGATCAATGAGGAGGAAGAGACGGACAGCGCGGGCGGCGTGGATGTTGGTACGGATGGCATAGCCGGGGGCAGTGCTGCGTCTGCTGGTATGCGGGGAGCTGAGGGCGAAGTTTTGCCTGCCGATACGCGGGAAGCCGGGGAAAGCATTACAGAGCAGGCTGCGGGGAGCAGCCGGGAAGGTGGTCAGGAAGGTACAGGGGTCGGTGAAGATGATGTGTATATCGGGTTAAAGGGCATTCACGTGAAATCCCACAGTGGAGAAGAGGTGCATATCGACCGCAGAGGGATTCATGTGCGTGACATGAAAAGCGACGTGCATATTGGCGGGAATGGTGTTTTTGTAAACGGAGAAAAGGTGAGAAGCGTTGAAATTCCGCTGGGTGTTCTGGCGATTATCATCTATATCGTGATCGGATTCTGCTTCGACCTGTGGCATCCGGGATGGCTGCTTTTTATCCTGATACCGATCATCAGCTCTCTGGTGGATGCAGTGTGTAAGCGGGATGCCAGTCTGTTCCAGTATCCGGTCTTTGCTTTTGGAATTTTTCTGTATGCCGGAATTGTACACTCTTTGTGGCATCCGGCCTGGGTTAGTTTTCTGACGATTCCGATTTTCTATTTTCTGACGGGAGCTGTGAAAAACAGAGCAGAAAAGGAGTAGTACAGGTATTGAGGGTCAGGCACTGGCGCATTATTTATAAGTGGTCGGTATATCAGGCAGACAGGGATTGTAAGGGATGGATGTAAAGGACATAGTGGTATAGTGCAAAACGCCGCACACACTGTAACAGGGCCTTACAGCGCTGTTGCAGTATGTGCGGTATTTTTGTGGTTTCTATAGTCAACGATATTGGAAATATCGCTTTCGGCCCCGCAGGAGCTTCCGTATGTTATCTGTTAAAGATTCTGCCCTGGTATTTCTGCAGGGACAGGAGAAGGATCATACCGAGGATACCGCAGGATATGATCTCACCGGCGCCTACCGTCAGGCAGTAGTAGCCAAAACACTGCAGGACGGACATGCCGTCTATCATCAGGCCATAGCCGTAGATCAGCACAAGCGGCACGATGATCGTGTTGGCTGCGATCGGGCATACCGGGGCGCACCATTTCCATCTGCGGAGCGCATAAGTACCAAGTGCACCGAGCAGAGTTGCCAGACTGCCGAAAATAATGTCGGGCAGCGCGCATCCTGTCAGAACATTGCTGAGCAGACAGCCGATAAAGAGGCCGGGAATGGCAGCCGGGGTGAAATAAGGCAGAATCGTGAGTGCCTCGGAGAACCGAACCTGCACGGCATAGTTGGCAAGTCCGAAAGCGTTGGCGATAAAGGTCAGCACAACGTAGATGGCGGCGATCATGGCCGCCTGAACCAGGGTGGTCAGTGAGATGGGCGTGGAAATCCGTGCGGGGATTGCCTCGCTGTAGGTCTGTTTCTTCATATGCATTTGTCTCCTTTAGTTTTGTTTTTCGTCAGGAAGGTCTCGAACTGACGTTGTGATTTTGGAAAACCATAATTTAATATGATTTTCCGAAAATCTATTATACAGAGAATTAAAAAAAAGTCAAGCCCTGGCTTGACTTTTATAATCACATTTTTGTTACCATTCACAGCCATTTTAATTTCTGATGTTTAATGAATTCCCATTGGGGC
>OFFQ01001992.1_pt1 | contig 11042 bp, 9 predicted proteins | sample 1521411 | NCBI WGS metagenome assembly OFFQ01 (sample SAMEA3504110, study PRJEB24116) | mouse gut metagenome | biome: mouse gut; feature: mouse-associated habitat; material: faeces | place: Denmark | collected 2011 | reverse complement strand
GCAAAGTGGCGCTGTCAGACATCACAGTGGAGAACGGCAGGATAAAAGGGCTGGACGCGCCCCTTGATAAACTGCTGGGTGATCCGGGGCAGAACCAGACATACCTTGATTATAGGGCAGACATACTTGCAATCAAGAATTATGAAAAGATGAATGGAAACAGTCTGTTGGGAGGATTCAGTGCAAAATATACTGTTGACGGGGAGACAATCCGTACAGTTAGTGTGTAATACCGCAGGCGGAGATACGATGTTTGGCTAATGAAGGGCATCATGCCCGGACTTACTGCAAGGAGGCATGGGCGGCTCTGAATGACAGAGGGGCCGCCACTACGACAAGCATAACAATTTTATCAATCAGGAGGATAAAGATTATGGCAATTTCAGGAGTAACAGATTACGCAAATACTTATGCAGGTTACACAAATTCTGCAAACGGCAAAAAGCAGGCAACAGAGGGAACGGGTACATCAAAGGAAACAGCCGCCAGAAAGACGGCAAAGGATGAATTGTCCTATCTTACCCAAAAGTACGAATGTATGAAAAGTAAAGACTATTCAGTTAATATAAACAGTTCGCTTTTAGAGAAAGCTACAAGTGATGAAAAAACATCTGGATGGTTGGAATATAATTTATCTTTGATTCCGAAAGTAGTTGATAATATAAAATCAGCGGCGGCAGCACGTGGCGCAAAAATGATAAGCTGCGATATCACCATGAATGGATATGACAGTATGACCACGGAAGTTGTTACTCAGGTGGAAGCCGATCCGGGAACGGAAAAGGCAAGGGAAGAACTGGAAGAAAAGATTAAAGAGAGAAAGGAAGAAAAGAAGGCGCAGGAGGAAAAAGCCGCTAAAAGACGGGAGGAAGAAAAAGCGGCGGAACGGCGGGCCGAAAGAAAAGAGCGGATGGAAGGCACGTTCACGGTATCTGCCACTGGCACGGATGTGAAAAACATTACACAGAATATTGTCGAGATGGTTTCAGGCACATCATCACCTACAAGGGGCAGTTTTGATATTAAGGCATAAATAATCCGTACCCTCAATTCCGCAGAGACGCATACAATTTTTCCCCTGCGGATTGAGTAGGCATATTGCCAGGGGGCAGATATGGCTCTGCTTACAGCGGGGCTGTTACATAAAAGAAAATGGAGGGCTTGAAAAATGCGTGTTAGTAGAATGCTAGTATTAATTATTATGACAATAATGATTCACACAATCAGCGGGTGCACTACAAAGGGAAGCCCCGCCCCGGATGCCGTGCATCAGATTGAGGATGGCGGTTCGGCGGTCTATGATGATGACCCCATAGCAGTGGAGCCGCAGCTTGACAAAGATGGACTGGACGAGGTTTCGGATGAATCCAACGTGCAGGAGGAGATCATTTCGGCGGAACCGCATAAAGGGAGTGCGGATTGAAAAAAGTAATGCCCGGTGAATAAATATTGTTGTAATTTCAGCGAGGGGGGTGTCATGAAGTTTGACAGGGGAAGTTAGGCGGTATGTCTGCATGGAGGCAATGAACTGCTCGGACTTGTTATGAGAGAGCAGAGGAGGCTCTGAACGACTGAGGGGCTGCCATTAAATAATTGATGGAAATGGAGGATTTGAATCATGAGCGTAAATGGAATAGGGGCGGGCTATCCCGCATGGCGTGATATGGGAAAGGCACAGAGGAATGGTTCGGGAACAGGTTTTGCAGGCAGGATGGCTGGTGCAGATATGGTGAGTGAGGGTTTGGGCAATAATTTCTTTTATTCAAAAGCGGGAGGAAGGTTTTCTGCATATGATTCATATTCCATAATGGGCAATACGGGTTCAAGATTTCATACAAATACTCTTAAGGCAGAAACAAAGCAGCCAGTTGAAAAAGTAGGGAGAGAGCGGTATTTAATTGAACCGTCCGATGAGATATCTGGATATTGGCGCATATATGATAAGAAACTTAATAAATCATTTGAGTTTGATCCCAATAATACATCGGTACAAACAGATGTCAATTCGGGTAAAAATTACATTGCGGCAACTGACCCAAGGGGAGGGCTGATGGATGTCATGCCCGCTGGCAGTGAGCTTATGGAGACATTGGCACAGTTTTTAAATGTCGATAATGCAGACAGTATTCCTACATCATCCTTAAATGATAAATACACGATAGAGGTGAATGCGTTTACAGGAATAGAGTGCCTGAAAATCAAAGGGAACGAAGGCGGCGGTTCATGGCTCATGGTCAGCGATGAGCAGCAGATGGGGAAATTGCGGGAACTGGCGGATATGTATAAGGAAAAGTATCCTAACCTTATAAAATCAGAAAGTGTGGCAATGGGATTTGCGCAGGCCGAAGTAGCAGGTCAGGCTGTCAGGACAGAAGATGGAATCATGATGATTACCTGTAATGGGATGAACTATATGGATGATGCCAATCCATCCAAGAGCTGGGCTGTCATGTATCCAATAGGGGCAACGCATATGTATATGGAAATTATGAATGCAATGGCGGAGGGGTATATAGAAGCGAAAGACATCAAGGAATATTCAAAGTGGGAGAAATATTTTGAAGAAAGAGGACTGGAATTTGAAAGAATCTTATCAGATGAGGAATTGGAGCAGGCAGATAAACAGGAATCTGAATCAAAGACAGATATTATTGTTAAGCCAGATGGTTCAAGGGTGCTTGTAATGACAATGAGTATTGGCGGAATGGAAACTACAATGAGTTTGGAAATTTCCAAGCCGACAGAAGCACCAAATGAAAATTCAGAGCATGATACCGATAATAATATGCCATCTGATGATACCGGAATGGATACAGTATCGGATGAAATGTCGAATATTTCAACGGAGGCTTAGAAAGCGTGGGCAGCTTTAAGAATACTGGTAGCTGTGCAAGAACAGATATGGTCTGACTGACAGAGGGGCTGCAATAAAAAATAATGGAGGACATTTGGAGATGAGTGTAAATGGAATAGGGACAGCGGGATATCCGCTGACAGGATACACGGCAAGGAAGATGGAAAGAAGCGTGGAATCCGGAACGGTGGGATTTATGGAAACGGTGGAAGAAAAGGCGGCGCAGGGCAGAGCAGCCGACCAGGACGAGAAAGCCTTTGAGATGGTCGGTCGGGGTGCCCCGCAGGAAGTGAAGGATGCGTGGATGGATGCGGCGAAAGAAGTAAATGCGAATGGCATGGGAATCCGGGGCAACGGGATGATGAGCCACATATCGCAGATGATGGTGCAGCGGCTTAATAAACAGCTTAAGGGTGAAACGGAGAATTTTGACATCCTTGGAAACACAGTGGAATCTGCGATCCAGGCAACGAAAAAGGCGCTGCATGACTTGGAACATCCCGTAGTATATACGCCCAGGAGCATAGCGGTTCAGCAGGCCCGTATCAAGGAAGGGGAATTTTACAGGGCATTTTTGGAGAAGCTGGAGAAATTATAAGAAGGCATAAGTCTAACAAGACAGGGTAGGCAATCCCGGCGTTTAGGCAGATTGGGTGCTGACGCGACTCTAAATGACAGGGGTATGGCTGTTTGATAACCAATTGGCAATAATGGAGGAAGATTAAGCAATGGGAATAAATAACGTAAATGAACAAAGTTCTGCGTGGGGAGCGGTTTTCAGGAAAAAACCGGTATTCTTCATGACAGTAAAGGAGACAGAGGCATTTTTCAACGGGAAGATGCGCAGGAACATGGAGCTGTGGGAGGACACTTGCACTCTCAGCAGCAACAATACTTACCGCAGACCGAATACCACCTATGAGGTCTATGACAGGGATAAGGGCAGCGCGTTTTTGGATATGGGATTTCTGATTAAGGATGAGACCAGCAGCCTGAAGGGAAATCTCAGTGATGAAAATGATGTGGATTTCTATAACTTTTCCATCCCATTTATGAACTTTCAACGGAATTACTTTGGCATCGAGGCTTATATAGATATGCCGGAGGGCTGTGATTACGACCTTACCCTGTATGATGAATACGGCAACCAGGTGGGGAAGGCAGAGTGGGATGGGAAGGGCCGGAAAACGCTGACCATCCCTAACTGGGATATGCAGACGAATAAATACTGTATCAAAGTGGAAAACGGAAACGGGGAGGAGATTTCTCCGGATGACTATTATAAGATCAGTTTCCATGTTACCGAAAATAAGGAGCATGAAAAGACGGATGTCATTCGGGAAGCATTCGGGGAACTTCACAACGCATACAGCCGGAAGGATAAAAACTGGCGGGAATATCTTGATAAGTATAATGCAGTTTTGCGGGAGACAGAGCAGAATTATATAAAAGAGATGGAAAGGCTCCATCAGAAACAGTTTGAGAGCCTGCCGGAAGAAAAGAAGTATAAAGGCGGGCGGACCGTGGATGAACTGCTGCAGGATATGGCGGAAGGCAAGGACTTAAGTGATGCAGAACGGGAATATGTTAAAATCTTCGCCAACCTGAAAGATTTTGAAAAAGCACAGCAGAAGGCAGAGCTGAAAAATGACTTTTCAGAGGATTTCGTAAAGGAATTGGAACAGAGGGGCCTCTCCCGTGATGACATAGCGGGGATGCGAGTACGGATTGAGAGCAATGGAACTGTAACCGTGGATGGGATAGCGAATGATGCTGTCCGGGAACAGGTGCAGGAGCTGGTGGAAAAGTATAGTGACAAGATGTACCAGTATTACATAGGGATAGCCGACAGCGCGGGGAATCTGCCCGGTGGTGTATACCAGTATGCCACGGATGTGCAGGAAGTCCGGCGCTACCTGAAAGGGGTCACGGGAGAAAATATTTCCTTGGAAAATCTTTATTTGACACCCGACGGGAAGATCGGAGGGTTGCCAGACAAGGCGGCTGATCTGCTCAACAAGACAAAGGATAATGCCAAAACAGAGCAGGTGAGGGATGCGCTGAAAAATATCATAGGAAATATCAGGATAAGCGGCGGCTTAGGGATTCCCGATTTCACTTCACAGTTCCAGTTCAGTAACGGTGCGTTCTCCGTGGCGGACAGCGGCTTTGCGGTGGATGTAGGCGCACTGGATGGTCGGCTGACACCACAATCTTCCGGCAATATGTATTCCGATATGTATAAATATCAGTTCAAGAAGGTTTTATAAGGTCCACGGCTTTGTATCCCTAATAAGCCGTAGCCTGACAAGGCAGCGGCAGACATCCCCAGCGTTCCGGAAGATTAGGGAGAGAAGATTGCGGAATATGCCAGAGAGGATGCGGTGCAGAACGTCTATATGGGGAATAAGTTCCTTGCTTTCCGGAAAAGCGAGGTCGCTAAAGTTGTGCCTGACAGGTCTGCGCTGAAGGGGAAACTCAATTAAAATGTGGCGGACATGGAGAAGATATGGGAGGCGGATGAGAATTATGTCAATTAAGATTGCGAATAATCATGGCAACTATGAAGCAAATCATGTTGATACTGCGAAAAAGCCGGACAGCAGGGCAGCAGCAGAGGTAAAGGTAAGCAAATCAACAAACAGCAAAGACAAGGTGCGGGCATATTATGGGCAGTTATGCAGGAAATTCCCCCAGATCAATATTAATTCGAGTAGGGGCATTGCAGGCGGCGGTAAAAATAATATCGTTCTGAATCTCTCTAATGACTGCCTGAAAAAAATGGCAAATGATCCAGATTTTGCAAAAAAAATCGAAAATGATATAGCGGGTATACCGGCAGCGCATGAGCAGATGCTTGCCAAGGCAAAAAGTGACGGTATTGAGATACATGGGTTTGCTGTGAGGATCAATGCAGATGGGAGTATGCAATGCTCATGTAGCGGTTCAACAAGAACCAGCGGCAAGAAACAAAGCGCATCCGTACTGAATACGGAAAAGAGGCAAAAAGAAAGAGTAGAAAAAAAGCGTGAGGAGAGAAAAATTTTAGAAGAAAAGGCTGCGGAACGGCGGGCGGAAAGAAAAGAGCAGATGGATAAGCTGACGGAAGATGGAGAGGCAGAATCGTTCGCGGTATCTGCCACGGGCATGGATATAAAAAGCGTTACGCAGAACCTCATGGCAACGGTTTCTGGCACATCAGCACCTATAGGTGCAGGTTTTGATATAAAGGCGTAAGGAACATTCCGCAGCAGACGGCTCAGATATGGCACTGACCGATATGGGACTGTTACATAAAAAGAAATCGGAGGGCTTGAAAAATGCCTGTCAGCAGACAAACAGAGCCTTGAGCATCGGATAGAGAAGATGCTTGCGGGTTCTGGCGTTTCGCAAACGCCTAAAGAAAGAAAAGAATGAAAGGAGAGAAGAAGATGGATTTTGGAGTGACAGGTAAATCAGGAGGGTACTATCTGGCAGAGCAGCAGTACCGGAAGAATGCAGCAGGCAAGAGCGGGGGCGTGAGCTTTGCGGGGCTTGCGGCTGCAAAAATAGCGGAACAGGAAAGCGTGGGGAAAATGAGTTTCAAGGATATGTGGCAGGCGAGGTTTCCGGGAGCCTACTACAACGTTATGGATACATCCAGAATTGACGAATCCTTATGGGGGAGGAATGATTATCCGTGGGATAAGTATTTCAGCGATAATGCAGATGCGTCTGTTCTGGACTGGAAACCATCGGGTGCGGAGCCTGCCATGCTTGACTCCAAGGTGCAGGCAAAGATCAATTCCACCATAGGCAAGAAGGCCATTGTTGTACCGCCGGAACTGGAAGAAAAGATGAAGAATGACCCGGAGCTGGCAAGGCGTGTTATGGCAAAGGTTGAGGGCTTTATTGCGGAGCAGGATATTATGAATCCGAATCCCCGGAAAGGTTATCTGATCGCATTAGATGAAAATGGGGATATTGCGCATGCATGCGTGACAAGTGAAAAGATGTCAGTGTCATCGGCAGAATGCATAGAAGCCCGCAAAGCAAGAGAAGAAAAACACGCTGAGTATGAGAGGCTGGCGGAGGAAAGCGCCCTGAAACGCAAGCTGATGGAGTAGGAAGCGGACGAGAGAGGGCAATTTCATCGAAGGGAGGCGTTTGTCATGAAGTTTTACAGGGGAAGTTAGGCGGTATGTCTGTATGGAGGTAATGAACCGCTCGGGCTTATTACGAGGGAGCGGGGGTGGCTCTGACCGACTGAGGGGCTGCCATTAAAATAATTGATGACAATGGAGACTAACTATTAAAAGTCAAGTCTAAAATCAAATTTATTGAGTATTGATTGTTTCTACAATAGACATATTATGAATTCTCTTTGTCGGTCTGTGTATGGCAATGGCTACGGAAACCAAGACAATCAGAATAATTATACCGATTTTTGGCCAAGGTATTGCCCACGGGTCTCCCCATTGGCGACTTACCAATATAGTAAACAGAAACTTATTACAAAGCAAACCGAAACACAAACCTGCTACACTACCGATGGCAGCATAGGTAAAGGCTTCTGCCGCAATCATTTTTGAAAGCTGTCTGTTGCTTAATCCAATGGCACGAAAAGCCCCATATTGTTCCGTTCGTGCGGCTACACTCATTGCAATACTGTTTATGATGTTAAAAACCGTAATCAATGCAATTAGAACTAAAAAGCCATAAAGGAACAGCCAGACGCAGTAATACACACTCAATGTGTTGCTGTTATCCATCCGTTTATCAATAAATGAATATCCTGCCCCATAGGTTCGGTGTATTTCATCCACATCGGCATCGGTAGCTTGTTTTGTCAACTGCATATCAATGATTGTGTAATCCGTTTGTCCTGTTATTTGGCGGAAAGTATCTTCTGAACAGATAACTGTCCCCACATCCGCAGCATTAAAAAAAGGGCTGTCAGACAACATACCAACAATCTTTATTTCTTTATACTGCCCATCAATGTTTAGGCTTACTGTGTCGCCCACTTGGATTGTATTCTGCGGCTCATATACAACAAGTCCCGTATTTATTTCATTTTGTACGGAGTTGAGAGAGCCATTCAGCATATATTTTTTTGCCCATTCAAATTGATACTGCTCATAAGAAATCAAGTCAATTTTTTGTTCTGCATTGCCTGTCACGGCAGATACACTATACAAAAAACTCCGTCCATAAACTTTATTTATTTTGGGATTTTCTCTCAAATCATTCACATAGTCACTGTTTACAGAACAAGTATTGTCTCCGCTTACAATAGATATATCCGCCGTCCACGGATGCAAAGGTCTTAAAGTGTGGTTCATGAATTCGATTGTCACGGAAAACGAAAGGAAAAGAATAATGCTAAGGGCAAACGAGCCTGTCATAAGGATAAAATTTTTGCGGCTTGCTTTAGCATGATGGATTCCAAGTGCAGTATCCACCTTAAACCATCTCGTGCCTGCAGCCTTTCGGACAGGCTGTGTCTCACTTGCATTTCCAGAAACCGCCGCTAATGGTGAAACTTTTGCAGCCTTTTTTGCCGGTGAGCGAGCCGCCAGCAGGACAGTCAGAAGCCCAACAACTACACCCGCTAAAATACTTGGCAGACTAATACTAAATGCGGGCATTGCACCAAAATATTCTGGACTTAGGAAACGGAGAATGAAGCACAAAATCCATATTATGGCAATCCCTGTAAAAACACCAATTGGAATTGCAAAACGGCACCAGTTTAGTGCTTCTTTGCGGACATACCGCATTACCTGTTTCGGAGTTGCTCCAATACAACGCATCAGACCAAAAAACTCTGTCCGCTGTGCAACATTACTATTAAGGCTGCTTGCAATCATCATGATGCCTGCAAATAGAACTAACACAAATAATACGGCAGCGGCAACATACACCTGCATCATAAAGGAATTCACGCTCTGCCCAAGCAAGCCAAGCAGTTTTGTATTTTCAAAGACTTGTTCATCCGATAAGTTGAATGCGGTTTTTAAATCCGATATTTTATTCTGCACATTCTTTGTGCTTGCAAATTGAACATAAAAGGTAGCGGCATTTTTTGTTAGATTAGTATCAGGGCAGATATTGTAAAATGCTTCATTTGTTACAAATATGCCATAGGAACCATTGCTCATTAAACTGGAAGCATTTTCCACAAAACCAGATATTTCAAAGGTATATTCCTTTCCATCTGGAGCATTCAAGCTTATTTGCTCACCAATGCTTAATTCCAACATTCCTTTTGCATTTTCCGTAACTAAAGCTTCTTTCTCTGTCATAGGAAATATCCCATTTGTAAGCATATGGGGGAATATCTTTGATAGCAGTTCTTCCTCTGTTCCACAAATGACCGTATTTGTCCCGTTCATTGTGTATTCCTCTTCGCCGTTGTAATTTAAGATTGCGTAAGAGGAAAAAGCTTCAATATCTGGGCGGGTTGCTATAATATCTGCTGTCTGGGTATCTATACTTTGGATTCCCATATGCCAGTTGCCTGTTTCTGTCTGTGTTTTCATAATCTGACTGCGGACAAACATATCAGCCATCCCGAAAATTGTTGTAACCAAAAGCACCGCTAAGATAATGCAGAAAACAGACATCCTGTTCTGTTTTTTATGGACTTTTGCAGAAATAGGAACAAGGTCAAGATAATTTTTCATTTGATTTTCCTCCTAAATCTGTCAAAACACCGTCCGTTACACGAAACACACGGTCAACCATAGAGGTAAGGTTATTGTTGTGTGTAATCATAAAAATTGTCTGCTGATAGTGCCTCGATGCCTTTGTCAGCAGTTCCATTACATCCTGACTGTTTCTGCTGTCAAGATTTCCAGTAGGCTCATCAGCAAGAATCAGCTTCGGTCTTGTAATCAATGCCCTGCCAATAGCGACACGCTGTTGCTGACCGCCAGAAAGCTGACTTGGCAAATGATTTCTTCGGTCAGTCAAACCAAGTAGCTCTAATAGTTCCTCTACATCGGCTGCTTTGGGTTTGCGGTAATCCAAAAGAAGCGGAAAGCTTATATTTTGTTCCACTGTCAATTCGGATACAAGCTGAAAAGACTGAAAAATAAAACCTATGTTCCGCCGTCTGAAAATGGTTCGTTCCTCTTCTTTCATGGAAAACAGGTTATTTCCATCCATTGCGACTGAGCCGGAAGTGGGAACATCCAAAGCACCGATGCAATTCAGTAGGGTACTCTTGCCAGAGCCAGACTCTCCAACAACGGCGGCAAACTCTCCTTTTTCCAGAGAGAACGAAACTTTTTTCAAGGCATCGACTTTTGCCTCACCAGTTCCGTATGTTTTACATAATTTTTGTACTTTTAAGATTTCCATATACAAGTACCTCCTTTTCTTACAAGGATAGCAGGAGTAGCTTACAATCGGATGAATTTAACCTTGCGATTCTGTAAGGAAAGATAATGTAAAGGTTGTACCCTGCGAGCATTCGCTTTGAACAGACAGGAATCCTCCCTGCCCCTCAATAATTGCTTTTGTTAACGGCAGCCCAAGCCCGACTCCCGATGTATGGCAAGCGTTTTTGCTCCGATAAAATCTTTTGAAGATATGGTGTATGTCCTCTGGAGAAATGCCGTGTCCGTTATCAGAGATACGGATTCTAAACATGATAGGAGTCTGTTCCCATGAAATATGAATTTTTCCTCCACTGTTTGTATGGTCAAGGGCATTCTTCACAATGTTTCCAATCGCTTCGCCTGTCCACTCCATGTCGCAGAAAAACTTCTGTTCTGCTCCATCTATTATAATTTCTTTCTTTTCACTGGCTGCCCGTGTCGTCAATTCGCTTATTGCATTGCTGATAACATTTGAGATACTATAGTGTCCTTTTTCAAAAAGAATGCTCCCTGTGTCTAACCGCGTGATTTTAAGCATTGACTGGATAAGATGTTCTATCCGTTTTAGCGCAGTGCCTGTCTTTACCGAAAATTCTTTTACCGTATCGGGATTATTTGGTTCGTTTTCTATGATTTCCTGATACATCATAAGTGCTGATAGGGGCGTTTTTAATTGATGGGATATATCAGATATTGTATTTTTAAGAAACTCCTTTGTCTTTTGTTCTGTATCATTTTTTGCTTGAAGCATAGTAGCCAGTTGGTCAACAGAAGCTAAGAGCTGATAAATATTTCCCTCATTGGATTGCGGCAGGTGAACA
>OFFQ01001978.1_pt1 | contig 11079 bp, 10 predicted proteins | sample 1521411 | NCBI WGS metagenome assembly OFFQ01 (sample SAMEA3504110, study PRJEB24116) | mouse gut metagenome | biome: mouse gut; feature: mouse-associated habitat; material: faeces | place: Denmark | collected 2011 | reverse complement strand
GAGGATCTGTTGGGCAGGGATCCCATAGAGGTCGATGTGGATGAGATCATCGGCCTTCTCAATGACAGGGGAACGCTGTGTATGCACACCCTGGTCTGCGAGGAGGTACCTCAGGACCCCGGCTGGTTCTATCTGCTGGGCGGACACTGTACGCTGTGGACGAACAAAAGCATGGGTCTGATCTTTGAGCAGTACGGTTTTGTGGGCTGCGCCTACCATGTGGAAGCGCGAATGTGGTTTTTTTTCAAGGACAGGCAGCGTTATGAGCTGCTGAAGAGCAAGGCTTCGTCTATCCAGGGAGAATGGGTATTCTCCGACAAGTTTGTGGACTACTGGAAGCAAAAGCCCTATCGGTGAGCCTGGCTCTGTTCGGAGGGGGAGATATGATTTGGGATTTACAGAAATACGGTGACAGCACCGCCATACTGGACGAATACGGGGCATCTCTGACCTACGCTGCGCTGGCTGAGGAGGGGCGGCGTATCGGGGATGCTGTGGGCCGGCGCAGTCTGGTTTTCGTCCTGTGCCGGAATGAGACGGGTGCGCTGGTTGGATATACGGGGCTGATCAATCACGGATGCGTCCCCCTTCTGTTGAGCAGCCGCATGGACGGTGAAGCCCTGGCGGGACTGCTGGAGACCTATCAGCCGCCCTTCCTGTGGGCGCCGGAGGATATGCTGAACGCTTTCCCGGACATGACGCCGCTTTACCGCGCCTTTGGGTACGCTCTTCTGCGGACCGGTTATGAGACCGAGTATCCGCTTCATCCGGAACTGGCCCTTCTGCTGACCACCTCCGGCTCCACCGGGAGTCCTAAGTTCGTCCGGCAGAGCTATGAGAATGTGAAAGCGAATGCGGCATCCATTGCGGCCTATCTGAAGCTGGACGAGACCGAGCGGCCCATCACCACCCTGCCCATGAGCTACACCTACGGCCTGTCCATCATCAACAGCCACCTTCTGACGGGCGGGACCCTGCTGGTGACGGAAAAATCCCTGATGCAGCGGGAGTTTTGGGCCTTTTTCAAAGAGGGAGGGGCCACCTCCTTCGGGGGCGTACCTTACACCTACGAAATGCTGGACCGGATGCGCTTTCAACGGATGGACCTGCCCTCCCTGCGGACCATGACCCAGGCGGGGGGCAAGCTGTCCACGGCGCTGCACAAAAAGTTTGCCGAGGATGCCCGGGCGAAGGGCAGACGGTTCGTGGTGATGTATGGTCAGTGCGAGGCCACCGCCCGAATGGGCTATCTGCCGCCGGAACAGGCGGTGGAGAAATGCGGCTCTATGGGGATTGCCATTCCTGGCGGACGCTTCCGTCTGATCGACGCCGGAGGTGGGCAGATCACCACCCCCGATGTCGCCGGCGAGCTGGTCTATGAGGGTCCGAACGTGACCCTGGGCTATGCGGAACAGGGCGAGGACCTGGCCAAGGGCGACGAGCGAGGCGGAGTCCTGTATACAGGGGATATGGCCATGTTTGACGGAGACGGCTGCTACTACATCACCGGCCGGAAAAAGCGGTTTCTCAAGATATACGGAAACCGGGTGAATCTGGACGAGGTGGACGGCCTGGTGAAGGAAAAATTTCCAGCTCTGGACTGTGCCAGCGCCGGGGTGGACGATCACCTGTATGTGTTTATCACGGACGGAAGTCAGGGGGAGACCGTAAAGGACTTTTTAGTGCGCAGAACCAAATTAAACCCGGCAGCCTTCCAAATTATTGCCATCGAAAAGATTCCCAAAAACGACTCCGGCAAGACGCTCTACCGAGAGCTGGAGTCCTACTATACATAATCGCTCAGGAGGGGCCCAATGCAGCTGTTTTGTTTTCCCTGTGCGGGGGGTACAGCGGACTTTTTCAGCCAGCTGAACCCCTGGGTCCCCGACTGTGTGGAGTTGGTCAGGATGGACTATGCCGGCCACGGTACAAGGCGCCGGGAACCCTTTCACTCAGACTTTTCCCGTCTGGCGGACGACATGTATGCCGCAATGAAAAGACTGTATTGCCACGGCGGAGATTATGCCCTCCTTGGATACAGCATGGGAAGCATTGCGGCGGCAGAGGTGCTGTCCAGGATTATTCAGGAGGGAGATCTGCCTTACCCTGTGCGGGTCTTTCTGGCGGCCCACGGGCCGGAAGTGAGGGGCGCGCTTCGGGGATTTTTGGGCGATGAAGCGGACGAATGGGTCAAGCGGCGGACCGTTGCCCTGGGCGGTATTCCGGATAAGCTGCTGGAAAACCGGGCTTTTTGGCGGGTGTACCTGCCGCTGTATCGGGCGGACTACACTCTGCTCACCAGCTATGATTTCGACAAGCTGACCCTTGCCTGTGAAATTCCCTTGACCTGCCTGTATGGAAGTCAGGACGCCCTGTCAAAGGGAATCAGAAACTGGGAGAGGTATTTTCAGGGCGAGTGTGAGTTTGTGGAATTTGATGGAAACCACTTTTTTATCACAGAACACCGTCAGGAGCTGGCGGAGCTGATTATAGACCGTTTGGAGAGGGGAGGGAGTGCCGGTGGGATTTGATTCACTGTTACAGATGGAGCCCTACTCCCTGGATAAAGAGGAGAAGGAGGTCCTGCTGTCCCAGCGGCTGGAAGAGCTCACCCGGCTCCACAGGGAAAACTGCCCCGCCTATGCCAGAATTTTGGACAGCCTTCCCCGTTTTGGGGTCTCCGGCCTGGAAGCGGTGCCCTTCCTCCCGGTCCGGCTTTTCAAGGAACTGACCCTGCGCAGCGTGCCCGAGGAAAATGTGGTGAAAACCATGACCTCCTCCGGAACCAGCGGTCAGGCGGTATCCAGGATATACCTGGACCGGACCACCTCTGCCAATCAGCAGAAGGCGCTGGTAAAAATTGTCTCCAGCTTTACAGGTGCGGGCCGGATGCCTATGATTATCATCGACTGTCCGTCAGTGGTGAAGGACCGGCGGATGTTCTCCGCCCGGGGGGCGGGCATCCTGGGATTCTCCATCTTTGGCACAAAAAAGCGCTACGCCCTGAACGACGGGATGCAGCTGGATGTGGAGGGCCTGCGGGAATTTCTGGAGGTCAACCGGGGAAAGCCGATTTTCCTGTTTGGTTTTACTTTTATGGTCTGGCAGCATTTTTATCAGGAGCTGGTCCGTCTGAAGGCGGAGGGGGTGACCTTCGATCTGTCCAACGGCATTCTGATTCACGGCGGCGGCTGGAAGAAGCTGCAAAGCCAGGCTGTAAGTCAGCGGGAGTTCCGTGACCGGCTGAAAGAGGTATGCGGCCTGGACCGAATCCATGACTATTACGGCATGGTGGAGCAGACTGGCTGTGTCTATATGCAGTGTGAGCAGGGGCACCTCCACGCCAGCGTCTTTTCTGATGTTATTGTCCGCCGCCCCCTGGATTTTGGGGTGTGCGGAGTGGGGGAGCCGGGGATTTTGCAGGTGCTGTCCACCATCCCGGAGTCCTACCCCGGCCACTCCCTGCTGACAGAGGACGAGGGGGTCCTTCTGGGAGAGGATGACTGCCCCTGCGGGCGGAAGGGCAAGTATTTCAAGGTGACCGGCAGGCTGAAAAATGCCGAGCTGAGGGGGTGCAGCGATACCTATGCGGCAAGCTATCAATGAATCGGAACTGTCAATCCTGGGGCGGCTGACCTATCTCACCGGGGGCCCGGAGACGGTGACCGGGATAGATGCGCTCCCTGCCCGCCCCCCCTTTGATGGGGAGGTTCTGGAGTTTCTAAACGACCTGTCTAAAGCGCTGCTGTCCGGCGGGCGGGTGTACCCGGATGTGGTGACCTTTGCCTTCTGGATTCGTAAGGCGTCCACCCGGAGCCTGAAAGCCCGGTTTTTCCGGGAGGATGGAAACCTCCACATTGGCCGGGGGACGGCCTTCCACATAGCACCTTCCAATGTGGCGGTGAATTTCGCCTACTCTCTGGCTGCGGGGCTGCTGACCGGAAATGCCAACATCGTCCGTCTCCCCACAAGGCAGTTTCCCCAGGCGGAGCTGATTTGCGGGGGAATTAATAGGGCTCTGGAGCACTATCCCAACCTGCGGCCCTATATCTGTCTGGTCCGCTATGGCCGGGACCGGGAGATCAACGACCTGCTGTCCCGTCTGGCGGATACGCGGATCGTCTGGGGGGGCGACGCCACCATCGCGGAGCTGCGCAAGTCCCCTCTGGCCCCCAGGGCAGGGGAAATCACCTTTGCGGACCGGTGTTCCCTGGCGGTAATTGACAGCGACTGGTACTTGGAAAAGGCGGACCGCAGCCGGACCGCCCAGGATTTTTATAACGATACCTTCCTGACAGACCAGAACGCCTGCACCAGTCCCCGGCTTGTCGTCTGGCTGGGGAAGCGCCGGACGCAGGCAAAGGAGACGTTCTGGGACGCCCTCCATGAGCTGGTGCAGGCCCGGTATGAGTTCCAGCCGGTGCAGGGGGTGGACAAGCTGGTGAAGAGCTGCCTGCTGGCGGCAGGGGAGGAGGGCATCCAAGTCCGGCCTGGTGTGGACAACTTGATCTACCGGGTTTCAGTGCCGTCCTTGTCAAAAAATCTGCTGGATCAGACAGGAAATTCCGGCTACTTTCTGGAGTATGACTGTGAAAATATTCTGGAGCTGCGGGAGCTCTGCAATGACCCGCGCTGTCAGACAGTCGCCTATATCGGCGAGCAAGAGATGTTATTGCCGCTGCTTAATGCTGGAATAAAAGGCATCGACCGGGTGGTCCCGGTGGGGAAAACCATGGATTTTGATTTGATTTGGGACGGGTACAACCTGCATGAGCGGCTGACAAGAATAATCAGCATTATGTGATTTTGGAGAAATATAGATACTTGAAAAGAGGTGTTCAAAGTGAATATATTTGAAGAGACGATCCATGAAATTAAGGTCTCGCCATATCCGTTGGTCATTTACGGTGCTGGTTGGGTCGGTAGAGTGATGTACATGTATCTCAAAAAGAATGATGCAGACATCTACGGCTTTGCCGTTGACCGGGATTATCTGCCGGAAAACAGGTGCTTGGATGGGCTGACTGTTTATGATATGGATGAGCTTCTCAAAACAGGGCGATATAACGTGCTGCTTGCGTTTGTTGGCTGTCCTGACGATAAAGTAAAAGAATTAGAGAAGCATGTAAATGTAAATAAATGTTATCAGATTGATTTCGTTGGCAAAAATGCGGCGGGCTGGGATGGCCAGATGTATGACAGCTTCCTGAAAGAAAATGAAGCTGTTTTGAATAAGCTGCGGGAAGACCTCTCCGACGAAGCATCAAAAAAGGCGTTGGATGAATTCATCCGTCAAAGAAATACGGGTGTGTTTTAAAAGCCATATTCCCATAAACCTGAGTATTTTGATGATGAGATTATATCGCTGTCAGAAAACGAGGTGTTTATTGACTGTGGCGCCTATGATGGGGACAGTATTCGAGGATTCTGTGATGCGCTGAAAGAGAAAGGAATTTCCGGCTACAAAAAGATATACGCTTTTGAAGCGGATGCAGGCAATGCCCGCAGGCTAGAGGAAAATTTATCAGGACTGGAAGATATACAGCTAATTGTAAAAGGCGTATATGACCAGGTATGCACCCTTCATTTCTCGGAGAGCGGAACAATGGGGTCTATGGTGACAAAGGAAGGAACTAAAATTGAGGCGACAACAATTGATGAAGCTGTGGGTGATGAGGAAGTAACATTTATAAAAATGGACATTGAAGGGAGCGAACTGAAAGCCCTGAAAGGCGCGGAGAAAACAATCCGGCGCTGTAGACCCAAATTGGCGATTTGTGTCTACCACAGGGTAGACGATCTGGTCACGATCCCCCAATACATCCAAAGCTTGTGCCCGGACTATAAGCTGTTCTATAGAAATTACTGCCAGCTTGGTCTGGAAGCAATTATCTATGCCGTATAAGCGGGGAGCGTGTGAAATGGATTTGCAAAAGACGGTAGATGTCAGTGTTGTTATTTTAAGTTATTTCCATGAGTCGTATATAGCTCAGGCGCTGGACAGCGTTTTAGCTCAGGAGACTACCCTCAAGTACGAAATTCTTGTGGGGGACGACGCCTCTCAGGACCGGACGCCGGAAATCATCCGGGAGTATGCCGTCCGATATCCGGATATTATCTTCCCGACTCTGCGCAAGGAAAACGTAGGTGCAAACCATAATGGAGCAGATTTGCTGGAGCGGGCACGGGGGAAGTATATCGCGGTGCTGGAGGGGGACGACTTCTGGCTGGACCCCCACAAGCTACAAAAGCAGTGGGAGTTTCTGGAGTCCCATCCGGAGTACAGCGCATGCTGCGGGAAGTGCCTGGTGGTGGATGAGAGTGGGCGGCCAGACTACACACAGACCCCGCATTTTGTCTGGAACAAGAAGGTTTTTACGCTGGACGACCTGGTTGAGAGCTGGAACGTGCCCGGGCAGGCCGGCACCATGATGTACCGGCGCGTGACAGACGTGGATCCGGCCCTGAACCATATTCACCGCAATGTAGGGGACAAGACCAGCGTGCTGGTGCTTCTGTCCAAGGGACCGATCTATTGCAGCAACGAGGTCCTGTCCGCCTACCGCCGCGTAGATAAGAGCGGCAAGCACAACTGGTTTTCCATCCACCACAGCAACCCATACCGGAACTATGATATGTTTATGTACCCGTGTAAACTGGAGACCTGGGCCAGGAAACATATGGGTCTGCCCCGGGACAAGCACTTTGGGAAACGGAGCGAATACCGCTTCTGCCGGTTTGTGGAGGAGCTGGTGAGGGAGCCGTCCTGGACAAGGGTAAAATACCTGGCCGAGATGGTGGCAGGCAGCCATCAACCGGTAAAATATAGCTGGACAATTTTGAAAGCATTAATTGAAATGGAGTGAATGAACAATGAAATTTTGTGAAAGACCTTTTAACAGCATCTATCTGCCGCCCAGCGGTGAGGTATGGCCCTGCGCTTGGATGCACTTTGTGATGGGAAATCTGAATGAACAGAATCTGGAGGACATTTGGAACAGTGATGCTGCAAAGGCGGCGCGTGAGACGATTTTAGACGGCTCCTTCGCGTTCTGCCGGAAGACGTCTTGTCAGTTTATTGAGCGGGGGACACTGCCGGATCTGTCTGAAGAGGAGATAAAAGAGCGGGCTGTTGCTGCGGAGTCGCCGGAATTCATTACAGTGGCAAATGATAAAATATGCAATATTGCCTGTACAACCTGCCGTACATCCCTGTTCTGTCCGGAGGAAGGCTACCGTGAGAAGCTTGACGTTATGCTGGACCGGCTTCTGCCTGCTCTGAATCGGGCGAAGCATGTAGATTTAAATGGTTATGGTGAATTTTTGGCAAATCCCAGTTTTGTGCGGCTGCTGGAGCGGCTGCGGCCAGAGCGGGACGACTTCCAGATTACGTTTGAGACCAATGGAATTCTGTTTGACGAGGAGCACTGGGCTAAATTCTCTCATTTGCAGGACTATCGTCTCAATGTTGTAGTCACGATTAACAGCCTGCGGCGGGAGACCTATCGGTATCTGACCGGCGGATTTGACAAGCTGGACCAGGCGCTGAAAAATTTAAAATTCCTCAGCAAACTGCGCAGAGAGAACAAGATCAACTGGCTGATGGTTACTATGGTGATTCAGGATTCCAACTTCTGGGAGGTTCCGGAGTATGTACATACCTTTGCCCATTCGGGAGAGTACGAGGTGGACCAGATTGTACTGAAACCGGTCTACAATTGGTATGGAATGAAGCATGACACCTATTGGTTCAAAAATATATTGAACCCGCTTCATCCCTATCATAAGGCATATTTGGAGATTTTGGAGAATGACTGCTGGAAAGAGCCGAAGGTGCTTGACTGGGGCTGTCACAATATCCGCGAGGCTAGACTGCATCCTTTGAGTCATGAGCAGATCAATAACCGGCTCCTGCTGAAAATCTATGAAAACGAAAAGGGAATGTCCCCTGCGGACTACCTTGAAGCGGCTGTGAAACGTGTCTGCGGCGGACGGGTCGGTATCTATGGGGATGATGAATTCTCCCAGGCTATGCTTCGGCTGCTGCAAAAAACAGATGTGGAAATCGCCTTCCGGCTGACCCGGTTTAAGGACGAGGAGGGAGAGATTCCCACAATTTCACTGCAAAATCTCCGCCCGGAAATGGCGGATGCCATTCTGATGCTGAATTCCTATGACCAGGCGCACTGGACGGACAATCTGCGCAATCGGAAGTTCCAGGGCCCGATTGTCAACCTGGAGGAGCTGCTGGACGAAGATAAGGAAGACAGTCGATGAACAGGAGGATGATTTGGGGATTTGCCGGAGCCTTGGCGGGCGCTGTTGCTGGCGGCGTACTGGTAAAAAAGGTCTGGCTGAAGAAATACCGCCGGCAGAAAGGTGAACTGGACGCCGTTAGCCGGGAGCGGGATCTGCTGCACACCTGGCTGCTGCTGGAGCAGAAGGGCGTGGGGCTGGAGGACTACTTTTCAGCCCACGGGTACAAAACGGTGTCGATTCTCGGCATGAACTGGGAGGGGCGGCGTTTGTTTGACGCGCTGAAAAAAAGCGAGGAAATTTCCGTTGTTTTTGGTGCGGAGATCGACAATTTCGCTGCGGTTCATGAGACGCTGACTGTCTACCGTGTTGGGGAGGACCCGCTGCCCGAAGCGGACTGCATGGTGGTCTGCGATTTGGAGCGTGTTCCGGAAAAGGTCGAAGCCGCAAAAAAAGAGTTCCAGGGAGATATTGTAACACTAACCCAGGTTCTGGCATGGAATGAGAACGGGGAATGGATGTAGTATTACATTTTGAAAGAAAGTAGTTGGTTGTAATGTGTGCTTCAATAGATGAACAGAGGATGCGGCGATGAAAAAATTGGGTTTTGGCTGTCTGCGTCTGCCCATGACCAATGAACTTGGGGGAGAGGTAGACCAGAAACTATTTAACCAAATGGTGGACCGCTTTATGGAAGCGGGATTCAATTATTTTGACACAGCCCACCCCTATTTGAACGGAAAGAGTGAGACGGCAATCCGTGAGGGGCTGGTAAAGCGCTATCCCCGGGAGAGCTTTCTCCTGACCGACAAGCTCACCACGCCGCTGTTTAAAACACAGGCTGACATCCGCCCCCTGTTTCAGGAGCAGCTGGCCGCCTGTGGAGTGGAGTATTTCGACTACTATCTAATGCACGGCCTGAGCGAACGGCTCTATGAGCGGTTTGTAAGCTGCAACGCGTTTGATGTCGTGGCGGAGCTCAAAGCGGAGGGGAGGGTGCGCCATATGGGCATCTCCTTCCATGACAAGCCCGCTGTTCTGGAGCGAATCCTCCGGGAGCATCCGGAGATTGAGATAGTCCAGATTCAGCTCAACTATGCCGACTACGATGACCCGATCATTGAGGGCGGCGGGGTGTATGAGGTCTGCCGGAGATTCGGCAAACCCATCCTGGTTATGGAGCCGGTGCGGGGCGGAGGTCTGGCCCAGCATCTGCCGGATGAAGCGAAAAAGGTCCTGGAGGAACTCCATGGGGGCAGTCCCGCCAGCTATGCCATCCGCTATGCGGTCTCTTTTGATGGCGTGGCTACCGTCCTCAGCGGCATGAGCGATTTGGAGCAGGTGGAGGACAATGTCAGCTTTATGAGAGACTTTCAGCCTTTAACAGGGCGGGAGCTGGCGGCTATTGACCGTGTGAGAGAAATCCTGAAACAGCAGGGGCTGATCCCCTGCACCGGCTGCCGGTACTGTGTGGAGGGCTGCCCGCAGAATATTCTGATACCCAGGCTGTTCGCCTGCATGAACGAGAGAAAAAAGTTTAAGAATTGGAACAATCATGGCACCTATGTCCACTATACCGCAAAGTATGGCAAAGCCAGCGACTGTATTGGCTGTGGCCAATGCGAACAGGCATGCCCACAGCGCCTGCCTGTCATGAAACTTCTAAAAGACGTTGCAGAAGAATATGACAGGTGAGAAACAGTATCTAAATATGTGCCTGCTGCTGACAGGTTGAGAGCTGCGTCAGTTTCTGGCGCAGCTCTTCTGCCATTTGCGGGCTCCACTGTATATTACGTCTTCCAGAGGAAACATGAATAATCCAAATAAAACTGCGGAAAATATTGGCAGTTAAAAGGAGCGTGATAGCAGCTTGGAGATCAATGTCAGAAGTGAGCGTAAGATCGTGGAAATATGGCTGACCAGAGAGGAGGAGCGAGACGCCCGGCTCCGGGAAGAACTCAAGCAGCTGTGCCGGATGTACAAGGAACAGGGATACCTGGCGGCGGTGTATGAGTCGGGGGACCAGGACCTCTGGAAAACGGCCAGCGATCTGCTGCGCTATAACCGCAGGCGTATTGCTCAACAGGAAGTGGAGCAGGAGAAGGGTATGGCAATGGGGATGTGATCCCATCTGACGACTGACAACAAGCGCGGGATGACCAGGCTGAAGACTGTGGCCGTCTCACCCACATCAAAGATAGGGCTGGGACAAAGATGTCTCAGTCCACATTTTATGAGTTGCTTTCCTGAGAAAAGAGTGATACAATATTATCTGAAATAAAAAGAATTTAAAATTTTAATATTGATACAAACAGGAGGGGAGAATTTGATTGAACGCTTTAACATTGCCGGTTACTGCCGCATCTCCGTAGATGAAGAGCTGGACCGGGACAACACCTCCATCGAAAATCAAAAGGCCATCATCACAGATTTTGTGAAGCAAAAATTTCCCAACTCCGCCCTGACCTTCTACGAGGACCGGGACCGTTCCGGCTACACCTTCGAGCAGCGGGAGGGCTACCAGGTCATGCGCCGGGAGCTGATGGGGCATCAAAAGGACATCCTCATCGTGAAGGATTTCTCCCGCTTCTCCCGCCGCAACTCCCGCGGTCTGGTGGAGCTGGAGGACCTGCGGGACGCCGGGGTACGTATCATCTCCATCGGGGATGGCATCGACTTCCCCAACGACGACGACTGGCTGAAAATCCAGTTCCAATTTCTCATCAACGAGATGCCGGTCACCGACACCAGCAAGAAGGTGAAGTCGGTCATCAAGCGCCGCCAGGCGGACGGCAAGTGGATCTGCGCCGCCCCCTACGGCTA
>OFFQ01001974.1_pt1 | contig 11089 bp, 8 predicted proteins | sample 1521411 | NCBI WGS metagenome assembly OFFQ01 (sample SAMEA3504110, study PRJEB24116) | mouse gut metagenome | biome: mouse gut; feature: mouse-associated habitat; material: faeces | place: Denmark | collected 2011 | reverse complement strand
AAATTGGCCTACTAAGTACTTAGTAGGCGCGAATGCATGGAATGGTACTTAGTAGGCATGAAATGCCGCTCAGTCCAAACTCCATCTGCCCTGCGTCCCCATCTCGCAGGTGGATCTGCTTTTGACTTTCCAGAATTTACCTGGGGGCTTTGCGGTTTGAAAGCATCTTTACTTTCAAACCGCCCCCCTTCTGGCCGCAAAGAGTACTAATAAATAATAAAGGTAGATTTGGCCAACAGGTTAGGGAGTGTTGACGCAGGTCTGACACAGGTCAACACCCCTTATCACAGCACACGTTTTGTCCTATAGGCCAAACATGGAGCCACTGCGACAAGAAAAAGCTGGCTTGGTTGCCCAAGCCAGCTTTTTCATGACACGAGTGCTCAGTAAAGCCCCTTAGGGGTTCTACTCCTTAGAAGTATCAGGCTCGGAAGCAGCAGTCTTCTTTGTCCTAGGAGTCTTTGCGGCAGGCTTCTTTGCACCTGTCGATTTTGGCTCAGAAACCTTAGCGGTACTCTTTGCCTTGGATTTTGGCTTCGTAGAAGTGGATGCGGCTTTTGTCGTGATAGCAGGTTTGCTTGGAGAAACGGTCTTGGCTGCAGCCGTCTTTTTGGCTGCCGCAGGTCGGGCAGCGGTCTGTTTTGCAGTAGACGACTTTGCCGTCTTTGAGCTGGGCTCCTCAGCTTTAGGTTTAGCTGCAGGCTTGGCTGCCTTTTGACGAGAAGCTGCAGGTTTGGCAGGTTTGGCAGGTTTGGCAGGTTTGGCGGGTTTGGCAGCCGCTGTTTTAGCAGCTTGACCGGGTTTGGCGGTTGGGGGTTGAGTGGTCGCCGGGCCGTCCGCGGACTTGGCAGGCTTTTCAGAGGCAGCCTTCTTGGCCGCAGGCTTAACCGGCTTAGCGGAAGCGGCTGGCTTAGCGGGAGCTTTGACGGGAGCCGAAGGTTTTGGTTCAGCTTCTCCTGCGGGCACAGCCTGGGCAGGCTCCTTCTCAGAAGCTGCCGCCATGGAAGCCACCAGCAGCTCGTTGAAGCGTTTGGGGTTGCCGCTGCCCTTGGCGCGCTTCATGCACTGGCCCACCAAAAAGCCCACCACACGGCTGTTGCCGTCGCGGAACTGCTGGACCTGGTCAGGGCATGCAGCGATCACCTCGTCCACGATAGGCTGGAGGGCGGAGTCGTCGGTCACCTGGCGCATACCGCGCTCGTCCACGATAGCCACGGCATCTTTGCCGCTGGCAGCCATGAGCTCCACCACCTCGCGCCCCTGTTTGGCCGAGATGGCGCCTTCAGACAGAAGGCCTGCCAGCGAGACCACCTGGGCAGGAGTGAGGGCAGTGTCGGCAAAGGTGGAGCCTGCGCTCTTGAGATAGCCGGCCACGTCGTTTACCAGGAGATTGGCAACCTGGACTGCGAGAGCAGGCTTTGAGGCCACGGGTTTCTCGGCAACGGAGGCCTCAAAGAAGCTGGCGGCCTCGGGAGAGCCGGCAAGCTGGGCGGCATCGGCGGCTTTGAGCCCATACTGGGAGACGTAGCGGGCGGCCTTGGCCTCGGGGAGTTCGGGGAGCTCGGCGCGGCACTCGTCGATGAACTCGTCGGAGAGGTCGAAAGGCGCCAGGTCGGGATCGGGGAAAAGACGGTAGTCGTCGGCGGTCTCCTTGACGCGCATGACCACCGTGCGGCGGCGGGAAGGCTCCCAGTGGCGGGTCTCTTGGAAGACCTCGCCGCCCATCTCCAGCACCTCGGCCTGGCGGCGGATCTCATACTCCAGGCCGTCGTGAAGGCTCTTGAAGGAATTGAGGTTCTTGAGCTCGGTCTTAGTGCCCAGAGCAGTGTCGCCACGGCGGCGAAGGCTCACGTTGCCGTCGCAGCGCATGGAGCCGTTTTCCATAGAGCAGTCGGAGATGCCCAGGGCCAGGAAGGTGCGGCGCAGCTTCTCCATGAAGAGGCGGGCCTCCTCGGGGGTGCGCAGGTCAGGCTCGGTGACCAGCTCGATGAGCGGGGTGCCGCAGCGGTTGTAGTCGATAAGGGACTCGGTGGCGCTGGTGATGCGGCCTTCCTCGCCGCCCACATGGATCATCTTGGCAGCGTCCTCCTCCATATGGATGCGCAGGATGCGCACGTGGGTGGAGTAGGAGCTCTTATCGGCAGACCAGGTGACGTTCTTGGAGTTAGCCGGGCGCTCCTTGGCGCCCTCCCCTTCCACGGTAAGATCCAGGTGACCGTGCATGCAGAAGGCCACAGGGCCCTGGGTGGTTTGGAAGTTTTTGGCCATGTCCGGATAGAAGTAGTGCTTGCGGTAGAACATGGAGCGCTTTTGGATCTCGCAGTTGGTGGCGAGACCCGCCTTGACGATGGAGCGGATGGCCTGGCGGTTGGGCACAGGCAGGGCGCCGGGCATGCCCAGGCACACGGGGCACACATTGGTGTTGGGCTCGTCGTCGTGGCTCAAGCGGCAGGAGCAGAACATTTTGGTCTCAAGGGTGGTGAGCTCGGTATGGATCTCCAGGCCAATGACGGCCTCCCAGCTCTCTAATACTTCTTGCAGCGACTTCATGCCAGGTAGCCTCCCTTTCCGGCGAAGCGAGGTGCCACCGGCAGCGCGCCTGCGGCTTTCTCGAGGGCGTGGGCAAAGGTGATGAGGGTGCGGTCGTGGAATGCCGGCGTCTGCAGCTGGGCCGAGACCGGCATGCCAGAGTCATGCCCTAGCCCCACCGGCACCGAGATGGAGCCGTTGCCGGCGATGTTGGAGGAGATGGTGAACATGTCGGAGAGGTACATCTGCGTGGGATCGCTCATCTCGCCAAAGTGGAAGGCGGTGCGGGGAGCCGCGGGCATAAGCAGCGCGTCCACCTGGTCGAACGCCTTCTTGTAATCCTGGGTGATGAGGGTGCGGGCCTCCAGAGCATGAACGTAGTACTCGTCATAGATGCCGCTGGAAAGCAGGTAGGCGCCCAAAAGCTGGCGACGCTTGGCCTCGGCCCCAAAGCCGTGGGCGCGGGAAAGCGATGACTGGGACGCCAAGGTAGCGCAGTTGGGCTCCTGATAGCCGTAGCGCACGCCGTCGAAGCGCGCCAGATTGGAGAAGGCCTCGCAGGGGCCAATGACGTAGTAGGCCGAGATAGCCGCGTCGATATGGGGCAGCTCCACCTCTTTGAGCGTGGCGCCGGCCGCCTCGAAGGCGTCCATGGCGGCCTGCATGGCCTCGCGCACCTCGTGGGTGATGCCGGTAGCCTCGATAAGCGCAGGCATATAGCCTACGCAACGGCCCTCGACAGGATCGTCTAAATGCTCCAAGAAGTCCAGGTTCACGTCTTGGCTGGTGGAGTCCATGGGATCGCGGCCGCCGGCGGTGAGGGCATTCATGGCCAGCGCCACGTCTGCCACCGTGCGGCCGAAGGGTCCCACCTGGTCCAGCGAGGAGCCAAAGGCCACCACGCCGTAGCGGCTCACCGCGCCGTAGGTGGGCTTCATGCCCACGACGCCGCAGAACGATGCCGGCTGGCGGATGGAGCCGCCGGTGTCAGAGCCCAACGCCAGCGTCACCTCGCCGGCAGACACCGCGGCAGCCGACCCACCCGAAGAGCCGCCCGGCACCCGCGACAGGTCCCAGGGGTTGTGGGTCTGTTGGAAGCAGCTGGACTCGGTGGAGGAGCCAAAGGCGAACTCGTCCATGTTGGTCTTGCCCAGAGGGATGGCCCCTGCGGCCAGCATGCGGCTCACGCAGGTGGCGGTATAAGGCGAGTCGTAGGACTCCAGCATTCGGCTGGCGCAGGTGGTGTGCGAGCCCTCCATGTTCATGTTGTCCTTGAAGGCCACAGGCACGCCAGCCAGAGGGCCCAGAGGCTCCCCTTTGGCTCGAGCAGCATCCACCGCCTCTGCCCGCTCCAACGCCAAGTCGTAGGTGATCTCCAAGAAGGCGTCCACCTCGCGGTCGCGCTGCACGCAGGCGTCCAGGGCGGCCTGGGCCACCTCTTTAGCCGAGAAGGAACCCTCCGCCACGCCGCGAGCGATCTCTTGAGCCGAGAGCGTATCCAGATTTGCCATTAGCGATCACCTGCATCCTCGTCGCCGGCTGACAAGATCTGCGGGACGCGGAAGTAGCGCCCCTGCGTGGCCGCCGCATTATAAAGGGCGTCTTCCAGCTCCAGGCTGGCAGCCACCTCGTCAGGCCGCATTACGTTCACAAGGCCGCCGATGGGATGCGACGTGGGCTCGGCCTTCTCGGCAAGCTCTTTGATGGGCTCGAGCATCGCCACCGCGTCGTTCATATAGCTGGTCATTGCCGCGAGCTCCTCGCTCGAGAGCGCGATCCGGGCGTAGTCGGCGATGCCGCGAACATCTTCTTGGCTTAATGCCATGCTCCGTCCTTTCCTTCTCCGATGCGGAGCCCTAAGGCCCCGTCTCACAGGGCCTTAGGGCCCTTTTCGCGATTGCACAAAGACAGTCTAGTGGAGGCCTTCGCACCCCCTGGCCCAGAGCGGGCTTTGTTCACCTAACTGTGAAGATGCCACATCTATAAATACCGATAAAAACTCTCACCTTGTCGAGGGCCATTTCTGAGCATCGACGTGCCTTTTGACAAAAATGACTTTTAGATGCTGTGCAACTTTGCAGCTAGAGGTGCCTGTTGGGGGACGCGTTGTGAACTTTATCGGGGGAATGGGTCCGTTGGGTTGGGAGATGGGTGGCGAGGGGCTCCAAGGGGGCTATTGTCTAAGACATGATCACTGGGCGTGTGGCCCGCTGTGGGGCCAACGTCAGGGAGAGCTCATGAAAGGAGCTTCACAAATGAGTGAAATTATTGATGTCTATGGTCGCGAGGTCCTCGATTCGCGCGGCAACCCCACCGTCGAGGTTGAGGTCACGCTGATCGACGGCTCCACCGGCCGCGCCATCGTTCCTTCCGGCGCTTCCACCGGTGCCTTCGAGGCCGTCGAGCTTCGCGACGGCGACAAGGACCGCTACATGGGCAAGGGCGTTCTGGCCGCCGTTGAGCATGTGAACAATGAGTGCGCCGACGCCCTCATTGGCCTGGACGCCTGCAACCAGCGCGCCGTGGATGCCGCGCTTATCGCTGCCGATCCTACCGACAACAAGGGTACCCTGGGCGCCAACGCCATCCTGGGCTGCTCTCTGGCCTGCGCCCGCGCTGCCGCCGAGTCCGTGGGCCTGCCCCTCTACCAGTACCTGGGCGGCGTGAACGCCCACGTGCTCCCCACCCCCATGATGAACATCCTCAATGGTGGCGTGCACGCCGACAACAACGTGGACTTCCAGGAGTTCATGATCGTGCCCGTGGGCGCCCCCACCTTCTCTGAGTGCCTCCGCTGGAGCACCCAGGTGTATCACACCCTCAAGAACGTCCTCAAGAACTCCGGCCACAGCACCGGCGTGGGCGACGAGGGCGGCTTCGCTCCCGACCTCAAGAACAACAAGGAGCCCCTGGAGTACATCGTCGAGGCCATCAAGAAGGCCGGCTTTGTGCCCGGCGAGGACTTCATGATCGCCATGGACCCCGCCACCTCCGAGCTCTACGATGCCGACACCAAGACCTACAACCTCAAGGGCGAGGGCCGCGTGCTCACCTCTGACGAGATGATCGACTACTGGGCCGAGCTCGTCGAGGAGTTCCCCATTGTCTCCATCGAGGACGGTCTGGACGAGGAAGACTGGGAGGGCTGGCAGAAGCTCACCGCTCGCCTGGGCGACAAGGTCCAGCTCGTGGGCGACGACCTCTTTGTCACCAACGTCAAGCGCCTGCAGAAGGGCATCGACATGGATGCCGCCAACGCCCTGCTGGTCAAGGTGAACCAGATCGGCTCCCTCTCCGAGTCCCTGGACGCCATTGAGCTGGCCCAGCGCAACAAGTACGCCTGCATCGTGTCTCACCGCTCCGGCGAGACCGAGGACACCACCATCGCGGATCTGGCGGTGGCCTGGAACACGGGACAGATCAAGACCGGCGCGCCCTGCCGCAGCGACAGGGTGGCGAAGTACAACCGGCTGCTGCGGATAGAGGAGGAGCTGAAAGGGGCTGCGGAGTATCCGGGACTTACGGCGTTTCATGTGCAGTGATGGATTTTTTATGGGGGATTCCCGGCATTTGTCAGGAATCCCTCGCAGAAAATGATGATTATGTGCGGCCGTAGCCGATTTAAAGGCGGGGCTTATAGTGGAGTACCTAAGTTCATCGTGGAGATTCTGAGCCCATCTACTGCGAAGAAGAACCAAGGCTACATGCTCAGCTTCAACTTCAACAAAAAGAAAGAGCCGGGCCTAAAGGAGGTCCGGCTGGGCGGGAAGACGCTCATCGAGGCAGTGGTCTGACCACAACCCCGCCCCAGATTCTCCCTACATAAACAACAGACAACAAACCCCAGCCAACGCCAGCACCATAGCCAGCACCGGCAGAAAGAGGGAGACAAATGCGGCCAGCAGCATGGCCGGCACGTCTCCTTTTTCCAGGGGCTCCTGCCGAAGCTGTTCTTCCTTTTCAGGATTGATTTCTCTGGGAATCTTCTTCCACGCTTTTCTCATAGCTTTGCGCCTTCTTTTCTGCCATGCTGGGTGCATATGCCCTGAAATGCCCAGCGGCTGTGCAGAGACAGAATTCGCCCCGCCGCTGCACAGCCCATCCTGAATCAACGGTTTCCCATAGCAACATTCACATCAAACAGATAACCCCCCGCTTTGTCCACCTTCCTCTCCTCCGCGAAATGGCAGGCCACGAAATGCCCGGGCTTCACCTCTTTCAGCCCGGGCGGGACCACCTTGCACTTGTCGCAGGCCATGAAGCAGCGGGTGTGGAACTTGCATCCAGAGGGCGGCTTGATGGGGCTGGGGATGTTCCCCTCCAGGAGGATGCGCTCCTTCGTCAGGCTCTCCGGATCCGTGGTGGGGATGGAGGAGAGCAGCGCGATGGTATAGGGATGGCGGGGGTCGCTGAAGAGCTCGTCCGTCTCCGCCACCTCCACCATGTTCCCCAGGTACATGACGCCGATGCGGTCAGAGATATACCGCACTACCGACAGGTTGTGGGAGATGAACAGGTAGGTCAGCCCCTCTTTCTCCTTCAGCTCCTGGAGCAGGTTGATGATCTGGGACTGGATGGACACGTCCAGGGCGGACACGCACTCGTCGCAGACCACGAATTTCGGCTTCACGGCCAGAGCCCTGGCGATGCAGATCCTCTGCCTCTGCCCCCCGGAGAACTGGTGGGGATACCGGTTGTACATATAGTTCTGCAGGCCGCAGGAATTCATCACCTTGAACACATGCTCCTGCATTTTTCTGGAACCGGCCTTGAAAAAGCCATGAGTCACCAGCCCTTCTTCAATGATGCGCCCCACGGTCATACGGGGGTTCAGGGAAGAGTAGGGATCCTGGAAGATGATCTGCAGGTCCTTCCGCAGATGCCGCATCTCCTTGTATTTCAGGCGCTTTAAATCCACGCCATGGTCCAGCATGGCCTCATACCTGGCGAATTCCGCATCGCCCGCATAGAGGGCCTTCAGCTGTCCGATCTTCTCGTCGATTTCGGCTGCGGCGGCCAGGAGGTCTTTCTGCCTGGCGGCCAGGTGGTTTTGCTTCCGGGTGAGCTTCTCTATCTTTGCCTGGAGCCTCTTCCCTTTTTCCGGGGATTTCTCCGGCGGGATTTCCTCCAGCAGACCCTCTCCGGCCTGGATTTCCACGGCGATATCCTCCGCCCGGTGGGCCAGGGCAGCGGCCCGGAAGGTGAGCTTATATTTTTCGGACAGGAGAGCAGCGCCTCGGCGGGTCTCCCTTGCCATGAAGCCGCCCAGAATCTTGGCCGTGCAGTCCAGGGCCGTCCTGGCGTCGCACAGGGCCAGGTTCCTGTCCTGGAGATCGTAAAAGGACGCGGAATCTCCCAGTGCCTCGCACTTTTTCGAAAGCTCCTCCCCACGGGCCGCAGCCCTGCGGTACTTCTCGATATATTTCTCCGCATTGGAAAGGGTGTCCAGCACATAGTCAGGCGCCACCTCCTCCAGAGTCCGCCCGTAATACATGGTGCTTCCCGCGGTCTGCTCATAGAGCTGGAGCAGCACCCGGCCCAGAGTGGACTTGCCGCAGCCGGATTCCCCCACCAGGCCGAAGGTCTCCCCCTGGTAAATGTCCACTGAGATGTCCTCATTGGCCCGGACATACATCTGCCTGGCGAAGAGGGAGGGCTTCGCCACCGGGAAATACTTCTTCAGGTTCGTGATTGACAGAAGCCTGGTCTTCTGCCGGGACTGCGTCTCGGGCCGGGCGCTGCCCTCAGCCCGGCCGCATGCGGATTGCCTGGTATCGGTATGCTGCACCCTGTCAGTGGTCTTCACGCTGGCCGTGGACTGTGTTTTTTCCATGTTTCTCGCTCCTCCTTTCCATTTTGTCCGGGTAGAAGCAGCGTATGAGCTGCCCCTCTGCCACCTGTAGCAATTCAGGCTCCTCCCGGATACATTTCCCGGTACAATACCTGCACCGCGGCGCGAACTTGCACCCCTGTGGGAGATCCAGCGGATGGGGCACCACGCCGGGGATGGGATCCAGCTTGGCCCGCTCGTCATTCAGCCGGGGGATGGAGTACATCAGCCCCTCCGTGTAGGGATGGCTCTTCTCGCAGTCCGTGAAGATCAGCCTGGCGGGCGCCTGCTCCACCACCTGGCCGCAGTACATGACTACGACGTCATCGGCCATTTCGTTGATGACTCCCAGGTCGTGGGTGATGAACATGATGGCGGTTCCGTTCTCTTTCTGCAGATCGTTCATCAGCCGTAGGATCTGCGCCTGGATGGTCACGTCCAGGGCGGTGGTGGGCTCGTCGGCAATCAGGATGTCCGGCTTGCAGGCCAGGGCCATGGCGATCATCACCCGCTGGCGCATGCCGCCGGAGAGCTGGTGGGGATACTGGCGGGCCACCGCCTCGGGATTGGGGATCTGCACCGCCCGCAGCATCTCGATGCATTTCTGTGCCGCCTCCTTTTTCCCCATGTTCTGATGGATCATAAACGGCTCCGATAGCTGCCGCCTGATGGAAAATACCGGGTTCAGCGAAGTCATGGGCTCCTGGAAGATTACGGAGATCCGGTTCCCCCGGATATGGTACATCTCCTGGGTGGACACCTTGGCCAGGTCCTGCCCGGCAAAGGTGACGGTCCCTCCCGCAATATATCCGTTTGCATCCAACAGCCGCAGCACGCTCATAGCCGTAACGCTCTTCCCGGAACCGGACTCGCCCACGATGCCCAGGGTCCGCCCCGGATAGATAGAATAGGAAACGTCGTTCACGGCTTTCACCGTGCCGTTCCTGGTCTTAAAAAAGGTACGGAGGTTCTTCACCTCCAACAAAGCTTCTGCCATGAATTCCATACCTCCTTGCCCGCCTGGCGGACATCATGTTTTTTCTACGGACTTCGGATCCAGCACGTCCCGCAGCGTATCCCCGATGATGTTGATGCAGATTACCACAACGGAGAGGAACAGCGCCGGGAACACCCATCTCCACCAGAAGGACTGGATCACCAGAGCGCTCCGGGAGCCGTCCAGCATGTTCCCCCAGGTAGGGCGGGGGAGCTGTACGCCGAAGCCCAGGTAGGAGAGGGAGGACTCGGTGAGCATGCAGCTGGCGAAATCCAGCGTAACAGTTACCAGAATGACGGATACGATATTAGGCAGGATATGCCGGAAGGCGATTCGGCCCTCTTTCACGCCCATGGAACGGGCAGCGGTGACGAATTCTTTCTCCCGCTCCGCCAGGATCTGGCCTCTCACCAGCCTGGCCAGCCCGGTCCAGGACAGCACCCCCAATATCAGCATGATGATCACGATGCGGGTGTCCTCATGGATGTCCGATGCCTGGAAGATAGCCGACAGGCACAGGGCGAAGGGCAGGAAGGGAATGGCCCCCACGATTTCCGTCAGGCGCATCAGCAGCATGTCCACGGCTCCCCCGAAATACCCGGAGATGCAGCCGATCAGGATACCGATGATGGTGGAAACGATGACAGCCACGGCCCCTACGGTCATGGTCATCTTGCCGCCGTTCATGATCCGGTTGAACACGTCCCGGCCCATGTCGTCAGTGCCCATAATGTAGCCCTTCAAGCCCCAGCAGTCTACGAACTTTCCGTCCTTGTAGGCATAGTTCTGGAAACCGCTGGCATACACCCTGTCCACGGCGTCTTCCTTGGTCAGCGCCTCCGGAATCTCGCACTGATTGCGATAGTTCTGTCCCCAGGCGTAGACCCTGCCCTGATCCGTGGTCAGCACGAAATGCCTGGTGCCGCCGGAGACCGTGAGGGCATTCTCCCCCTCCGGGAGCTGCGGCTGCGGCTCCTTCATGCCGCTGACCACGATTTCTCCGTCGTCCAGCACCAGCGCCAGGGCGTTGCCGGAGGCCGCGATGTCCACCACCTTCCGGTCCCCGATGTACTCGAACAGGTCCGTGCTGACACTGCGCCCGTTTTCGTCCGGTACGCTGATGATATTGTACTTGGTGCTCTTGCCGCAGACGAAATCGCCGTTCTCGTCGATGCCGTAGATGCCGTCATTGGTAAAGGTGAGCTTCACGAGGGGGCTCTCCTTCTTGCCGTGCTTGATCACGGAGGAGAGGTTGGTGGCGCTCAATCCGTCATTGCCCCAGGCGTAGATGGTGCCGTCCTCCATGAGGATGGCCGTCACCTGGTTGCCGCAGATCAGCTGGCGCACCTGGGAGGCATCTATCGTCCCGCCGTCCATGAGCTCCTCGGGCTGCTTGCGGGCCGCCGCGATCATGGAGCCATCATGCCCGTACTGGCCGTTGTCGTATTCGCCCCAGGCGATGACACGCCCGTCGTCTGTGATGGCAACGCAGTGGTCGGACCCTGCGGCCACATGGACGACCTTGCTGTTCTTCACCTCATCCGGGATGTTCATCACGTCCCGGGCCGGATCCCCAGAGATATTCACATACTGTCCCCACATGGAGACCTTGCCATCCGTGTCCACGCCGATGGTGAAGGTGCCCTTGGAGGAGATGTCCACCACGCCGTCTTTCATGCCGTCGGGCAGCTTCATCAGGCTTTGGGTGGGAGCCATATTGGTGTGCAGCATCT
>OFFQ01001972.1_pt1 | contig 11091 bp, 11 predicted proteins | sample 1521411 | NCBI WGS metagenome assembly OFFQ01 (sample SAMEA3504110, study PRJEB24116) | mouse gut metagenome | biome: mouse gut; feature: mouse-associated habitat; material: faeces | place: Denmark | collected 2011 | reverse complement strand
GGAAACGCTTCGTTTCCCGAACCCTTCCGCGACACATAAATAGGCCTTTTGACAGCCTGTATATTAATTATTTTCCGCATTTTCGAGCTGTTTTTCCTCCTCCGGCGGCGCGTCCAGTGCGGCAATCTGTTCTCCATTGCGCCCAAACAGACGGGAAAGATAGAGCAGGCCGTTTGTGCAGCCCTCCGTCCATTGTTCAGAGCGGAAAGCAAAGCGCCAGTTGCCGCCTGTCGTGCCGGGGATATTCATGCGGTGCTCCGTACCGAGCCCCAGAATATCCTGCAAAGGAACAACGGCAAGCTGCGCGGGAGAAGAAAACGCCAGGCGTATCATATCCCATGCCGCGTCTTTTCCGCTGACGTTCATGTACCGGCGGAAATGGTCCTTTTCCCGCTCAGACGCGCTTTCGTACCAGCCCAGCGTGGTATCGTTGTCATGCGTGCCGGTATATACGACAGTATTACGGTCGTAGCAGTGCGGCAGGTACGGATTATTTGCGTCTGAGCCAAACGAGAACTGGAGGATTCTCATGCCGGGGAACCCTGCCGCTTCGCGCAGAGTACGTACTTCCTCCGTAATAAAGCCCAAATCCTCGGCAATAAGCGGGAGCGTGCCCAGTTTTTCCTGCAAAGCCCGGAAAAATCTCAGGCCTGGAGCCTTTTCCCATTCGCCGCCGCGCGCATCCTCCGCACCGAAGGGTACGGCCCAGTAGCTCTCAAAGCCGCGGAAATGGTCGATGCGCAGAATATCCACATCTGCCAGATTTTTCTGTATGCGGGACGTCCACCATGCAAAGCCCGTCTTCTCATGCTGTTTCCAGTCATAGAGCGGATTGCCCCAAAGCTGCCCCGTTTGGCTGAAATAATCGGGCGGAACGCCGGCAACGGCAACAGGGAAACCCTTGCTGTCAAGCTGGAACAGCTTCTGGTTCGCCCAAACGTCCGCGCTGTCGAACGCGACAAATATCGGCGCGTCCCCAATAATGGAAATATGCTTTTCATTGGCGTATGCCTTGAGCGCGCGCCACTGCTTCTGGAATTCATACTGCAGGAAGATTTCTTTTTCAATCGCGCCGGAAAGCGTCGTCTGCCATTTTTTGAGGGAACCCGCGTTGCGCCTGCGCAGAGCCTGCGGCGCTTTTCACACTCATCCATGGCCCGCCGGAGAGCGTGGGCCAGCTTCTCTTCGTCCAGGTCAATTTTCAGCAGGTAGTCCACCGCGCGATTTCGAAGGGATTGCTGGGCCATGTGGAAATCCTGGTGGTTGGTGAGCATGACAAACACCATTTCCGGATACCGCTGGGCGCAGACCTCCAGCAGCTCCAGCCCGGTGAGCAGGGGCATATTGATGTCGCAGATTACGATATCGGGGCGGTGGGTTTCCGCCAGCTCCAGCGCCTGCTGTCCGTTGCGCGCGGCGCCGCATATGGCGCAGCCCAGCCGGTCCCAGCTGAGCATGGACTGTAAGCCGGACAAGATGATGGGCTCATCATCGGCCAATAAGACGCGGTACATAAGCTACCTCCTATCCTTCGCCGGGAGCGTTGATTTCCTTGCCGATTCTCACAGATACCCTTATGTATTCGCCCGGCGTGCTGTCGATGGTCAGCCCGGCTCCCTTGCCGTAGGCCAGCTTCAGCCGCCGGTTCACATTACCCAGGCCGATGCCCGTCATGGAGGATTTATCCGCCCCGTCCCGGGATTGGAGCACGGCGGCGGCCTGCTCCGCTGTCATGCCCACGCCATTGTCGGTGATGGTGAGCACCAGGAAGTCCGCCTCCTCGAAGGCGTCCACCGTGATGACGCCCAAGGAAGCTTTGGGTGCTACACCGTGGAAGATGGCGTTTTCCACCAAGGGCTGAAGGGTGAATTTGATAATTTGGTACCGCTGCAGCGCCTCCGGTACCTGGCAGTGGTACTCAAAGGCGCCCATGTAGCGGATGGATTGGATGCTGACGTAATCGTCCAGCAGGGCCAGCTCCTCCGTCAGAGTGATTTTGTCCGACACGCCTTTGCTGATGTTTCGCAGCAGGTTCACCAGGCTTTTCACCATTTTCTCGATGCCGATGTTCTTCTGCACCACCGCCATCCATTGCACGGAATTCAGGGTGTTGTAGAGAAAGTGGGGGGTTCACCTGGGACTGGAGCAGGTCCATCTCGATTTTGGCCCGCTCATCGTGTAGCGCAATGGTTTCGGACAAAAGCTGTTGGAAGCCCAGCCCCAGCTCGTTGAGCCGCGCGCCGATCTCTCCCATCTCGCTGCGGGGCTTTTCCAGCTCCGGGTCAAAGGAGTAGTCGTTCATGGCGATGCGGTTGATTTTCTCGGTGATGCGGCGGATGGGGGTGGTGATATAGTGGGTGAGCAGAATGAGTACAAAAATTGCGATGAGCACAATCATCAAAATCACGGTCACTGCGGAGAATAGGATGTCGTGGTTGGCGGCCTGGAGCTGGGTCTGATTGACGCAGCTGGACAGCACCAGCCCCCCGGTGTGCAGCGGGTGGTTTTGCAGGGAATAGGTCACGCCGGCGTACTCAAATTCGTCGCCCTGGGCGGCCTGAGGGGAAAGGGCGTCCACAAGCGGGGCGGCTCTGGCGGTGGTGAGCCGGTCTGCCGCCGCCGTCTGGACAAAAAAGAGGTTCAAATCATTGTAGGGGGCCAGCACGTCGGTGACGATGTTGCAGCTCAGTTCAATGTAGATATAGCCCAGCTGGTTGGAGGCGTAGCCGTATACCGGGGAGAACAGCGCCAGGCAGTCGGCTCTGTGAGGGGTTAGGGAGGGGGACAGCCGCCATGAGCCGGACTGCCCGCCCTGCTTCCAGGCCTGGAACTGCTCCGAGCAGAGCAGGTTGGACAGATCCCGCAGACCGCCCTCATAGGCGGTAACGGCGCTGACATATATGCCGTCCTCGTTAAACACCACCAGGCGGTTGATGTAGCTGTCGATGGAGGAGGTGCGCAGATAGACGTTGATGGCGTTCTGGGCCTTGAGGGCGGCGGCCGTTGCCCTGGGCGTGCCGGGGATTTGGTTCAGAGCGTCGATGACCCGGCCGGAGTTGCCGCAATAGGTTTGGAGGGTGTGCGCCTGTGACAGACAGTCGTTCAGCCGGGCGGCAATCGTCCCTGCGTTCAGGTCGTCAATCTGGGTTATCTTATCGGAGATGATCCTCTGCATATATTGATAGAGGTACAGGCTGCTGGCAAGCCCTACGGCCACCACGCACAGCACAGTATACAAAATGATTTTGGTACGGATGCCCCAGTAGCGCTTTCTCCTCATACGGCCCGCCTCCTCATGCTGTGATGATCTCACGGTGGTTAAAGTATACCGCATTCCCTGGGGGTCACGCAATCCACCATTGTAGGATTTTAATACTTTCGAGAATTTTTCAGCTTCTGGGGATGGAGATGGCAAGATTCGTAATAGCTTTGTGTAGTTTTGGCCTTTTATACCTTGCGGGTCGCCGGCTAAAATATAGGCAGGAACACCGGTTGAAGATCAAAATTGTAATGAGGAGTGGAAACAATGAATTTGAAAAAAGTGTTGTCTCTTGCCCTGGCGGGCGCGATGTGCCTGAGCCTGCTGGCCGGCTGCACCGGCGGCGCCCCCAATCCCACCAGCGCCCCCGCCCCCGCAAGCAATCCCCCGGCCGAGCAGAGCGAAGCGCCCAGCCAGCCCGTCGAGCCCGCCGAACTCACCGGCACGCTGAAGGTGGCCATGTGGGATATGACGGCCGACCCCATTTTTGCCTCCGTGATCGATGCTTTTAAGGACGCCAACCCCGGCGTCACCATCGAGCCCATCGACATCCCCTCCGCCGACTACGGCACCAAGCTGTCCGTTATGCTCAACGGTGGCAGCGATGTGGACGTGTTCTGGGTTAAGGATGCCGACACCATCTATCCCATCGCCAAGCGGGGACAGATGGCCGACATGAGCTCCTACATCACACGGGACGGCTTGGATCTGGGCATTTACAACGGCCAGGCCGAGGACTTCAACATCGACGGCAAGCAGATTGGTATGCCCTTCCGCACCGACTACTACGTGCTGTTTTACAACAAGGACATCTTTGACGCCGCCGGCGTGGAGTACCCCTCCAACGACATGACCTGGGCCGAGTTCGAGGAGCTGGCCAAGAAGGTGACTATGGGCGAGGGCGTGGACAAGAAGTACGGCGCATTCTTCCACACTTGGCAGGCCTGTGTGGAGAACTGGGGCGTTCAGGATGGGGAGCACACCATCATGGACACCGACTACAGCTTCTTCAAACCCTACTATGAGATGGTTCTGCGGATGCAGAACGACGACAAGACCTGCATGGATTACGGCACCGTGAAGACCGCGAACCTCCATTACAGCGGCGTGTTCTCCGACGGCTCCGTGGCCATGATGCCCATGGGCACTTGGTTTGCCGCCACCATGATCGACAAGATTAGCAAGGGTGAGAGCTCCGTCAACTGGGGTATCGCCACCCTGCCCCATCCCGAAAATGTGGAGGCCGGCTACGTGGTGGGCGCCACCACGCCCATCGCCGTCAACTCCGCCAGCCCCAACCAGGATTTGGCCTGGGAGTTCGTGAAGTTCGTCTGTGGCTCTGAGGGCGCGGCCATTGTGGCCAGCCACGGCGGCGTGCCTGCCCTGCTGGACGATGCCACCCTGAAGGTAATCGCCGGGGTGGACGGCTATCCCGAGGGTGCGCTGGAGGCCCTTGCGGTGAAGAATATCTGCCGGGACCGTCCCATCGCCGACAAGGTATCCGAGGTCAATCAGATGCTGGGCGAGGTGCACAGCCTCATCATGCTGGGCGAAGTGAGCGTTGACGAGGGCCTGGCCGACATGGGCGAGCAGTCCAAATCCATTCAGGGCTAATTCTGAACAAGCTGTGATGCTAAGGGGCAGGACGCTGGTCCTGCCCCTTTCCACATTCCGGAAAAGGAGGAAAAACAGATGGCGGTTAAGGAAAAGGCGGGCCGAAAGTTTCCGCCTGCGCCCAAGGGCGGCATGACTCTGAGGCAGCGGCGGACGCTGATGGGCCTGTCCTTCATTACTCCCAACTTCATTGGCTTTTTTGTGCTGAACCTGATTCCAATCCTGTTTGCCCTGCTGCTGTGCTTTAACAAGTGGGACGGCTTCAACCCCATGGAGTTTGTGGGGCTGGAGAATTTTAAGTACATCTTTACCCACAAGGTGTTCCAGCAGGCGGTTTGGAAGACCCTGATTTTCACCGTGTTCTCCGTGGGCGTCACCATGCTGCTCTCTCTGGGGCTGGCGGTGCTCATCAACCAAAAGCTGAAGGGCATCGGTATTTTCCGTACCGCCATTTTCTTCCCCTATGTGGCCTCGGTGGTGGCGGTGGCCGCTGTGTGGCAGATGCTGTTCCAAAAGGACATGGGTCTGATCAACGAAATTCTTCGGTTCTTCGGCGTCACGGATGTGCCCGGGTGGTTCGCCACCACCCAATGGGCGCTGCCCGGGGTGATTATCGTGCACATCTGGAAGAATATGGGCTATTACATGATTATTTACCTGGCGGCTCTCCAGGATGTGCCCACCTCTCTGGTGGAGGCCGGGATGATTGACGGGGCCAACGCCTGGCAGCGGTTCTGGCACATCAAGTGGCCCCTGCTGCGCAACGCCACCTTCTTCGTGGTGATGATGCTCACCATCAACAGCTTCAAGTCCTTCGACCTGATCTACGCCCTCACCGAAGGCGGGCCGGGCACGGCCACCACCCTGCTGTCCCAGTATATTTACAACCAGTCCTTTATCTCCTGGGACTATGGCCGGGCCAGCGCGGCGGCCATGGTGCTGTTTGCCATCGTGGCGGTGATTACCCTGTTCCAGTTCCGGCTGGAAAAGAAATTCTCGGAATGATTGAGGAGGGAGCCTTATGCTGAACAAAATACCCACATGGAGAAAAGTGCTTCTGTATGCGGTTCTCATCCTGATTTGCTTGATTACGCTGCTTCCCCTGGTGTGGATGCTCAGCGCGTCGCTGAAGCTGGACAAGGACGTGTTCCGCATCCCCATCGAGTGGATCCCCAGCGACCCGGCCTGGAGTACCCTCACGCTGGAGCGGGGCTGGTCGCTGTCGAATACGGATTACTCCGGGCAGATCGATGTCGGCGTATCCGGTCGAACCGTCACCCTCACCCTTCGGGAAGTTCAATATCCCGCCCGGGTCCGGCTGAGCCTGACCAACCGGTACTGTACCGTGACCTATGACGCCAACGGCGGTCAGCCCGTCTCCGGCGGAAGCCCGCAAGAGAGTAAAACCTACGACCTGACCTATCACGTCCGGCCAAACACGGCGCTGGGGACGGATTTATTTGTCCGGGAGGGGTACACCCTCACCGGCTGGAACACCCGCAGGGATGGGACGGGGGATGCCGTGGGGCTGGGCAGCCGGGTGAGCGCGCCCGGCGGGTCCATCACGCTGTACGCCCAGTGGGCCCGGTGGAGCGATGAATCGGACTTTACATGGGAGCCGACGGAGGGCGGGGCCGCCCTCACCGGCTACCACGGGGCGGATCGTGTGGTGGTCATCCCGGAGGCGCTGGAGGATAGGCCGGTGATCTCGATTGCGGCGGGGGCGTTCGAAGGCTGTGACGCCGCGGAAGTGGTTTTCCCGCCCACCATGGAAGAGATCGCTGCGGGAGCGTTTCAAAACTGCGCCGTCCAGACAATTACCCTGTTTGACAGCATTGTCTCGGTAGGCGACAGCAGCTTTGAACACTGCCCCAATCTGAAAACCCTGCGCATCAACGCCCTTGAGGCCCCTTACGGCTATTCCTGGCGAAAGGAGAGCTGCTACGCCGACAAGGTGGACCGGCTCATTCTCGCCCAGGGACAAAAACGGGCCGTGTTTTATGGGGGCTGTTCGATGTGGTATAATCTGGACGGCTTCCAGGCTCAGCGGGCCCTGGGGGATGGCTATGCCGTGGTGAACCTGGGGCTGAACGGCACTGTGAATTCCCCCGTGCAGATGCAGATTCTGGGGGCGTTTTTGGAGGAGGGGGATATCCTAATCCACACCCCGGAGCTGTCCAGCCGCCAGCAGCTGCTGCTCCACACCGCCATGGGGGAGCAGGACGACAAACTGTGGTGCGGCATCGAAAACAACTATGACCTGTTCGCCCTGGTGGACCTGACCACGGTGGACGGGGCATTTGACAGCCTGTGCCACTACCTGTCCCAGAAGAACGCCCGGACCACTTACGCCCAGTGCTACCGGGATGAAGCTGACCAGCCCTATATAGACCGCTTCGGCTGCGTCCCCTTTTTCCGCTCCGGCACCAAAGACGATCTGCCTGACCGGGTTTTTCTGGACCCCGGCTTCATAAGCGGGGAGGCTATGAAATGGCTGGAGGAGTATTATGCGTGGTTCCAGGCAAAGGGCGCCCGGGTCTACGTGTCCTGCGCTTGTGTGAACATGGATGCCGTGCCGGAGGAGCAGCGGAACAACGTCGCCCTGATGGACCGCCTGCTCCAGGAGTCGGTGGGGCAGATGGAGGGCGTGACCCTCATCTCCTCGTTGGAGGAGTACCTGTACCACGAGCTGGACTTTTTCGATACCAATTATCACCTGATTTCTCAGGCGGCAGAGAAAAACACCGCCCTGTGGCTGCGGGATCTGCGGGCCCAGATGGAGCGAGACGGTGTGTGGGAGGGCGTATGAGACGGCGTATCATCCAAATTGCGGCGGCCCTGCTCCTGCTGGCCATCCTGCCGGCCTCGCTGCTGGGGGTGGGGGTGTCCCTGCCCTCCTGCTATCAGGACAGCTATTATGCCCAGCTGCCCGCGCTGTACCGCCGGTTGACGGGCAGCACGGGGAAGCGGCTCATCCTGGTGGGGGGCAGCAACGTGGCCTTTGGAGTGGACGGAGGCCTTTTGAAGCAGCTGCTGGCCCAGTACGGATACGAGTACACCGTGTGCCCCTTTGGTCTGTACGCCGCTGTGGGCACCAGCGCCATGCTGGAGCTGTCCCAGGGCCAGCTGAGGGAGGGGGATGTGGTGGTGCTGGCCATAGAGCCCGCCAGCGAAGCCCTTTCCGCTTATTTTGGCGCGTCTGCCTTTTGGAAGTGCGCCGAAGATGCCCCGGAGCTGTTGACTGCCGTGGGTCCAGCCCACCGGGCGGCACTGGCAGGCAATTATGTCGGTTTTCTCCAGGAGCGCGCAGCCATCTGCTCCAGCGGCCAATTCCCGCAGGGGGAAGGGGCGTATGCCAAGTCCTCCTTTGATGAAAGCGGAAATATGATTTTTTGTCGGGCGGGGAACATCATGGCCCTGGGCTGGGACACTGGCGCACCGGTGGACCTGGCGGCGGTGTCCATCTCCCCGGATTTTGCCAGGCAGGTGAATGACTATTGTAAGGCGGCTCGGGAGCGGGGAGCGGAGGTATATCTCAGCTTCAGCCCGGTGAACCGCTCCGCTCTGGAGGGCAGCCCGGGGGAGGGGGCGGCGGCCTATTTTCGCGCCTGCCTGGACGCCTTTGACTGTCCGGCCGTTAGTGACCCAAACCGCTACATCCTGGACAGCGGCTGGTTCTATGATTCCAACTTCCACCTGAACAGCGCCGGCGCTGTGCTGCGCACCTGTCTGCTGGCGGAGGATTTGCTGGCCCAGTTTGGCTGCTATGAGCAGTTGAGCTTTCCCCGGCCCGCTATGCCGGAGGCGATTTCCCAGGAGATAGAGGAGACGGCGGACAGCGGTTGGTTTTCCTTTTCCGCGGTGGGCGGGGAGAATGCCGGGTATGTGGTGTCCGGTCTGACGCAGGCGGGGCTGGAGCAAGCGGCCCTCGCTGTTCCGGCCGGCTTCAACGGGAAGCCGGTGGTGGGGATGGAGGCCCATGCGTTAGACGGCGCGGTAGCGCTGGAGGAGCTGCGCTTACCGGAAACCATCGAGAGTCTGCCGGAAGGGGTGTTTTCGGGCTGCCCGAAGCTGACCCGGCTGGTGTTGGAGCATACCCGGCGGCTGTGCCGCATTACGGAGCGCACCTTTTCTGGCGCGCCCCAGGTGAAGATTTATGTTCCCGCTGCCGCGTACCCCCTTTACCGGGACGGAGACGGCTGTGAGACCAACCTGTGGTCGGCGCTGCTGGATCGGATTTTTCAATATTGAGGGAACTGTACGCCTTGTGGCGGAAATGTGTTCGCTGTGCTACTTCCAGCGACGCAAATGATCTTCAAAGCAGCGAGCAATGGTTGTCGGGACATTAAAAACCGCCGGGCAGGAGTGAAGGCTCCTGTCCGGCGGTTGTGCTTTATTGGGTCGGCGATCAAAATCGGTCCGTGCTCAGAGCAGGCCGCTCAGGCACTGGCCCGCCAAAAACAGCATCAGGGCGGTGCCCGCAGGGGCCAGGGGCGCTTTGGGCCCGGTGGCGATGCGCTCCAGCGCGGCGGTGTACAGCAGGGCGGACAGGCCGAACACAGCGGCCCCCGCCAGCCCCATCGTCCAGACAGGGACGGCGCTCGCCAGCCCGGCGCACCAGGGCAGCAGGGCGAATACAACCCCGCCCAGCACGGTGTTGGTCAGCAATGCGGGCCAGTTCAGCTTGGGGGCGCTCCAGTAGGCATCCAGAGCCAGGGCGATGGCGCTCAACCCCAGCATCATGGGCAGATCCAGCTTGGGCAGGACGGTCATGGGAGCCAGGGTCCCAACCAGCGTCATCCCAAGGCAGTACAGCCCCACTACGATGGCCAGCAGGGCGGCGCGCTTCAACGGATTGTGTTTCATGTCAACCCTCCCATTCTGTGGCGCCGGAGGAGACGTCCGCGCCGGTGACAAAGGCGGCGGCGGAGTTCACCGCCCGGGTCACTGCCTTGCTGGTGACGGTGGCCCCGGTGAGGGCGTCAATATCCTCCCCCACGGCGGCCTCGCTGGCGGTACCCAAAAATTGCAGCAGGAAGGAGGCGTCGGTCTGAGCGCCTCGGCCCAGGCCAAAGGTCTCTCTGTGGTTCCGGACTGTCACGCCGGACACGGTGCCCTCGTTTGTAACTCCCACCCAGAGAATCATGGGACCTGCGTACCCGGCGGTTTCTACCTCCACCACATAGCCGTCCTCCGCCTTAAATACCCGGCGGATGCTCTCGTCCTCCCCGTCATAGGGCTCCTCGGTAAAGGAGGCGGGCCTGCTGGGGAGCATATAGCCCATGATCTCCTTCTGTGCGGCGGCTTCCTGATTTTCCGCGATGGGGCGCAGGCCGGCAGAGACGGCCAGCAGCACCGCTGCCGCGGCCAGAATGGTGATAACCGGCGCCATCAGCTCTTTCGCCTTCATTTCGCCCCCTCCTTTCCAGCGCCGTATCGGGTGGGGACCAGGTACCGGTCCAGCAGCCAGGCGGCGGCGTTCATAATCAGAATCGCGTAAGTAACTCCTTCCGGGAATAGGCCGGTATAGCGCAGCGCTACGGTGAGCGCGCCGCAGCCCACACCGTATACCACCTGGGCGGCGGGGCCCACGGGGGAGGTGGCGTAATCGGTGGCCATGAAGATGGCTCCCAGCAGTACGCCGCCGCCAAGCAGGCTGTAGACCATCCACATCAAGGGGTCCTCGCCCTTGGGGAAGATCAGGGACAGGACGGCCACTGTTCCCAGATAGGCGGCGGGAATCCGGATGCTGATGACCCGCCGGAACAGCAGCCAGCCGCCGCCGATGAGCAGGGCCAGGGCGGAGGTCTCGCCAATGCAGCCGCCGATGCGGCCCAGGAACATATCGGTTAGGGTGGCGTCGGGCAGGGCGGGCATCTGCATATGGTGCAGGGGGGTGGCCCCGGTGATCACGTCCACCGGGCTCAGCTCGCCCAGGGGCAGGGGCACCCCCAGAGCGGGGAAGCGGGTGAGGCAGGCGGGGAACAGCAGCATCAGGAAGGCCCGGGCCCCCAGGGCCGGGTTAAAGGTGTTCTGGCCCAGCCCGCCGCACAGGCCCTTCACCACGATGGTGGCGAACAGACCGCCGATGGCGGCCACCCAGTAAGGCACGGAGGCGGGCAGGGTCAGGGCCAGCAGCAGGCCGGTGACAAGGGCGGAGCCATCGGGCAGGGTGTTGTGCTGCCGGAGGACCAGCCGAATCAGCCAATCCGCCGCCA